>Ga0206928_1064_pt1 | contig 29976 bp, 26 predicted proteins | sample Alteio_BWOrgHeat_21_FD_152941 | JGI IMG/M metagenome (GOLD analysis project Ga0206928, IMG submission 152941) | Enriched cells from forest soil in Barre Woods Harvard Forest LTER site, Petersham, Massachusetts, United States -... | ecosystem: Environmental > Terrestrial > Soil > Temperate forest >... | reverse complement strand
ATCGTTGGTTTGCGTTATAACGGCAGATCCTGACGAATTATTCTGGAAAAGACTGGTGGTGCCGAAGTCAACATTGTTAAAGGCAAAGCAATTAACAAGAGTAACGGCATACTTATGGGGAGTGGGCGAGGCATTATCCGACATCCCACCGAGAACCAGCATGGGAGAGACGTAGGCACCGTTGGTGCTATCATCTGTCTTATCCCCAGAGGTCATATTGTATAAGAAAATACTATTGCCGATCAACGGAATGGTTGCTGTCAGCGCGAGACGCGTGGTATCAATTCGATTATCACAAGTCCCGTATTTGAAGCTGCTATAATCGATGATGTTATAAAGGTAGCTGTCATTGGAAGTGCTTCCCAGGCTGACATTCCATAGCCGGGTGATATAGCCCCAGCCATTAACACGGTGAAGGTTGCGGATGATTCCATTTCCACCTTCAAGATAAAAACAGCCGCAATCGCCACTGGTTCTATCGGTCTCACCCGAGATATCCCAATTATCGGCCAGAAATTGGTAGAGAGAAAATCCGAATACATGGATTGGGCCCTGAGTCACAATATTCTGAATGATAATATTCTTCATCGACATGCCGGTATTGATATTGTGGTAAGTTATGTCCGGTTCCCACGTTCCATTATAAATGCCTCCTCCTCCGGTACATTTGATCGTGTCAATGGTCAGGTTATAAAAGAGAGTCGTGGCAGGTGTACCCGTATAAGTGATGGTATTGCCAGTGCCACCGACCAGGTCACCACCACCACCAAATGAAACACCCTTGATGCTTACACTTTGATTATTGGGTATGCTTGTCGAAGCTATAAATCCATCTCCAGTATAGCCTGAAGAAAAAGTGTAGCCATAGGTTACACCACTCAAAACCGTTCCATCAAAGGCAACATTGTTATTGCCGCCAATGGTGACACCACCGCTAAAGGTGACTCCACCCGTAGCCGGAACAATGGTGATACCGGTTAAGCTTTTAAACGTGGCCGATGTGTAGGTGCCTGTGACGATTTGGAGCGTGTCACCTGAATTAAGGCTCAGACTGCCCATGGAGGTCACTGAAATAGTTCCACTACCCGTTCCGACGGTGACCGTCTTGGCCGAAGCTGGCGTCAGGGCGAGAATTAACAGAATAACGGGTAACAAACATTTCGGTAGCCACGAACAAATCGAAACGATTTGCTCTTGAAGAGTTGGAGGGGCGATTTTTGTTGTCATGTGGTAATTTATATTTTGAGTTTTTAAATTTACTGGCGACTGACACCTACGTTTATTTAGCTGTGGGTAACTGACTATGGCCTGAAAGTATCCAATATTGGTCACTATTGCAATTGCTTCGCCGGCTAAAAACTTATAAGATTCGGCTACATGAAAATTCCTGCCGGGGCCGCATCCTTTTGTCCACCGGTGCTTCCTTTATCGACTTATAACTTTCGTGGCTCCTCTTACCCGCGTACCTTCCGCCCCAACGGAACCAACGATTGGCTCCTGATTTATACCGTAAGCGGTTCAGGACTTTATAGGTTTGAAGGGGGTGAATATCAAAGCCGAACCGGGGATATCACCCTCTATCGCCCCAGAACCTTTCATGATTATCAAATCAGTCCCACGACGCGAAAATGGGATATGTTATTGTGCCATTTTCTTCCAAGAACAGATTGGTTGGCGTGGTTGCGTTGGCCTGAAATTACGCCTGGCTTGATGAAGCTTACCCTCGATGAGAAGGCCATACGTCGCCATGTAGTTCACCGATTTAAAGATGTGATACGGCTGGCTTGGAAATTTGAACCACAAAGTGATAACTTTGCCATGAATGCACTCGAAGAGGTTTTACTCTGGTGCGATTCGATCAATTCTTTGAAGGCCTCCCGTCAAATTGATCCGCGCATACAAAAGGCCATGGACTTTCTGTCTGTGAATCTGACGAAACCTTATGTGGAGGAAGAGATGGCTCATATCGTAGGCATGTCAGCTTCACGTCTGCGCCATCTTTTTCAAATACAGATGAAGGATTCACCCCGTCGTTTCCATGAAATGTTGCGCCTACGACGGGCCAAGGATTTGTTGACCCATTCACACCTATCGATTAGCGAAACCGCCTCGGAACTGGGGTTTGAAAATCTGTTTTATTTCTCCCTGCGTTTTAAAAAATACACCGGTGAAAATCCTCGTGCTTTTCGGCACCGAATAAACCAGCAACCTGATGCTTCGCGCAGCGACCTGAATGCTGACGCAAGACAGCCCGAGTAAAAACCAGTACCCACGGGTCAACCGCCTGGAATTGATGCGTGCCTCGGAAGAAAGCGGATGCCTAGGGTGGGAGACGGTTAAACCCTATTTTTGAGTCAATTTTTGGATGATTTCGATCTCCGCTGCATCGTACGGTTGCCCGTTGGAGTGAAAAAGATCATGAAACCACTCATTTGTGTCGGCTTTCAAACAGCTCCAGGGAATATGTGTCTGGGTCTTACCGTTGACCAAACCCCACGAGTAACATCCTACTTTCTTCTCCTTGAAAACTGGCAAATGAGTCTCGATTCGGCTGCCCATGGTTCGGGCCATCCATTCGGTGCAGACGATCGGACGTCCAAATTTCGTCAACATCTCCATCATCCGAATCGTCCCGGGAAGCGGGCCGTAATTATGGAAGCTGATGATGTCGGATAAATTGCAGGATGCTTCATTGAGCGCTATAAATTCCTCGACCCAGATGCCGGTCGTCAGGGGTTGAGTCGGATGGCATTTTCGGGCCCACGCAAAGGAGGCTTCCAACAACGGAAGACTCTTGTCTCGCAACTCGCTATTACCGGGTTCGTTATAAATATCCCAGCAGAGAATGCGTTTATCCCCGGCGAAATAACTCATGATTTCACTCACGTAGCGTTCCAGATCGCCCCAGCTTCCAGGATCGCAAACAAGGGCCTTGGCCTGGCAGGGAACCTGCCTGCTATTATGAATGCCGGGGATGGGCGGCAATTGGGGCCCCACTTTCGGATGCTGGTAGTCTGTGCCACAATCGTCAAAGAAACAGATCATGGTCGAAATTCCATTGGCATCAGCTGCCGCTAAAAATTTATCGAGATTTCCCAGCAAGGATTTTGGTTCGGCGGCCCAAACTTCAAAAACGAGGTTAACCCGGCATGTGTTGAATCCAATCGAAGCGGCAAGCGCCAACTCGCCCTGGATTGTCGGGTAATCGAAAGTTGAAGCCTGCCAAAATTCGACGTAGTTGACGGCTGTACGCGGCAAGTAATTGAATCCGCATAACCAAGGAAGCCGGTCGTACCAATTCCATGCCTTTTCCGCAGACCATTTTTCAGGATAAGTTTTCATTGAAAAGAGATATTCCTTCGACTTGCCCAGATCAGAGCATGCAAACCGTTTTCGTGCCTGCGGCTAATTTTCGTTTTTTTCCGTTCCAAGTCAGGAGTCCGCTCACCCGACGAGGAAGCTCAATTTCCGCCTGAATTTGATCTCCCTGGCGAATAAAGCGCGCACGAATTGTGCCTTTTTGATGAACCAGAGTGCCAGAGGCTTCGCGCAACGGCCCAAGCGCGGGAGCGATATGAACCGAGTGGAAGCCAAGCCCTACCGGTCGAATGCCAAGAATCGAGGCCTGGCTGTGAAAAAGCGGATGCGAACCCCAGGCGTGACAATCGGAACGACAGGGATCAGGAGATTCATAAACCGTTTTGAAACCCTGCTTCTCCAATTCAAACCAGGGCTGAAGACGCTTAAACCACATTTTTTCGAGTCCGAGTTCCCGACAGGCTTCGAGCATGTAATGGGTGAAGTAAATCGTGCATGACGCAAGTCCCCTCGCCTTCGGCAGATTTTGTTTCAATGCGCGTCTTTGTGTCGAAGTAATTTGTCCGCCAAGTACGGCAAGACACTGGGCATGTTCGGAAAAATGGCGATGTTCCGAATCATCGGCGAACAATCCGCGGCGTGAATTCCAGAAAAGAGCCGAGGTTTTTCGTGCGAGTTCCGAGGCTTGACGTAACGCCAGGCGGCCCAGTTCGGGCTCGCCACACCAGGCTTCCAGTTCAGCCACCAGACCGAGCACGAGAACAATTTGCCAATTAAGCGGTGAACTGATTCCGTCGCTCCCAGTGGGAGCCATGCCCCGTTCCCACTGGGGAACCCAATCGGTAAAATTCCAACCCGGAGGCGCTTCGATCAATCCCCGGCGATTACGGAAACCGAACCATGCGTTGATTACCGCGCGGACTCCCTCCATGCGCTCGTGAACAAAGGAGCGATCTCCACGCCAGCGCGCATAATCGTGGAGACAGGCAATCCACCAGAGTGAAAAAGGCGGGATGACCTGTCGGTCACGACCCGGATACCGACTTCCGGTGAGTCCCGTTCCGTCACGGGAAAGGTCAAACATTTCGAGGGCCTTGCGCGGAAGACGATCATCGCGGCTGGTGACATAATGAGCGAGCAGTTCCAATCGCGTGTCGCCGACATACATCAATTGCTCATAATAGGGACAATCCATGTACGTTTCGTGCGTGCACATCTGGAGCGTGCGCAAAGCAATGCGATTGGCAGAAGCAAGGCGCGGTTCGTTCGAGTCGAAACAACTCTGCGTCTCGAGCGGATAGCGCGTTTCACGGAGATGAAAATCGTCGATATTGAGCGGCCTGGATCCTACTTCGATTTCCAGTTGGAGATACCGCCCTGCCCGCCACCAAAGCGTTTCGAAAAGACGATTCTTTCCTCCATCGCTCAGAAAAACATCCGCCGGACCCGCAAAGTATTTACCCTCGATCTCGTTCCGATTGCCCTTGCGGATGATCATCGTATTTTCGTAAAGCGATTCGGCCCAACGAAGGGTAATCCGGCTTCCTTTACCTCCGGAGACCCGGAGTTGCGGATAAGCGCAATAGTAATCCTGCAAATCAATGACAACCCGCCAATGCGTTCGGGCTGGTAATCGAACAGGACGGGAATGACGAAGTAATTTTTCCCAAGCCTGCGATGCAGCGACATTGTTTCGCGCCAAGAACACCGGCTTTTTTAGATCGGCGGAGACATGGAGTTGTTCGGTGTGCCTTATCGTTCCGGGACGGATGGGCTGATCGAGCATAGGCGGAAGCAGACCCGGCCTCAATCGATGCCCTGCGCCAGGATGTCCGTAAGGATCGATGGCGGGAACCAAAGCTTCACCCGTCACCGCGCGTTTCCATCCCGAACCGTTTCCGCGTTCAAAGCCCCACGGAACAAGGGCACCATCGATTTCCAAGTCGGCCCCTACCGCGTAAAACTCGGCCAGACGCCCGCCGTTGTCCTGAAAACGGAATCCATCGAGACGCTTGACCTCCCACGGCGCGAGGTTGGTCGAAAGTTGAGTTGCAAATTTCCCTTCCGCCACGAGGAGAAAACCGGGTCGTACCGAGACCTGTGCCAAAGGTGCCTGTGATCCCATCGCCCAGACCTGCGCCACCAAAACATGATCTCCTGCCGCAAGATCGAAGTCATGCGTGTGATAAAACCAATTGCGTGCGTCACCTCGTTCCGGGCCGCGTCCAATGCGTTGGCCATCAAGAAAAAGAATATAGCGTTCGTCGGCAGTGACGTGAAAACGAATCCGGGTTTTGGTGGCCAGCTTAAACTTCAAGCGGAAAGCAAAAACGGTCGGAGCCAGAAAAGGTTCCGGGGGGACAATCCAACGGGCAGTCGATTTTCCCGCGCCTGAGTTGGCCAGGTGATAGATGGCGGGCAAATCTCCCATGTTTAAAATTGTTTCGCGCCTTGCACGGGAAAGCCAGCCGAATAAGTGATCTCTTCTGTTACAAGATAGTGCTTCACGCTCCTGTTGACGTACGAGGATGACCTATAAAATCGAGCATTTTAGATTGTGCGTCGTCGCCAATGACGGTCATGTTTTGCGGCATGTAATATCGCCGCTATCACCACAACTCGCTCAGCTTCCATGATTTCGTATATGATGCGATACGGGAAACGTTGGGGATAACGCCAGCGAATATTTTTGTCGGCATGTCTTCGTGCATTGAGAAACGGGTTTTCTTCCAAGCTATCCCACACTCGGGCGATTTCCTCGACAAACTCCACTCCCAAACCGGATTGCTGCGCTTCATACCAAAGAACTGCCTCGGCTACATCCTGCTCAACCTCAGGACGCACCATCACTCGCCAACTCATTTGGGAAAACGACGGTGCAAGCGATCCTTCATCTCGGCCAGGGATATGGCCGAGGCAGGATTTTGGCGATGGGCGGCAAGACGTTCTTCGATCAGGGCTTCGTCTTCGGCCTGCAACGGCAGTTCATCCAATTCCAATACCCGACTGAGCAGAAGCTGACGCTGTTCAACGGTGAGCGCAGGCAATTCGTTAAGAACTTCCGTAAAACTCATGTCCAAATGATAACATTGCATCTCATTTTGTCAGGCCAAATGAATTTTAACGCCTACCCGATAACCTCTCTTGTAAAAACAGCCCGCACACAAAGCGAATGATCAAGAATCACAATAGCCTTCTATTTCAAATACTTTTGGCATGGTGGTTTCGATTTACCGCGCCACTGCGACCTCTGCCTCCTCGGTCAGCCAGTTCGCGCCATTCTGAAGTTCCACCATCCGGCGATAGGCGCCATTGGAAACGCTCATCAACTCTTCATGCGAACCCATTTCACGAACGGCCCCGTCGCGAAGCATGACGATGGCATGGGCGTTCCGTATCGTGGAAAGACGGTGCGCGATGATAAAGCAGGTGCGTCCCTTCATCAGTTCATCGAGCGCCTGCTGCACGAGAAGCTCGCTTTCCGTATCGAGCGCGCTGGTTGCCTCGTCCAAAATTAAAATCGACGGATCCTTGAGCAAAGCGCGTGCGATGGCGATGCGCTGACGCTGGCCACCAGAGACTTTCACGCCACGCTCACCAACGAGCGTTCCGTATCCTTCTGGAAACTGGACGATAAAATCGTGGGCATTGGCGCGCCGTGCCGCCGCTTCGATTTCATCTTGCGAGGCACCCGGTTTTCCATAAGCGATATTTTCCGCAATTGATCCACCGAAAAGAAGCACCTCTTGGGGAACAAGCGCCATCTGGCCGCGCAATTCATGCAGACCATAGTCCGTCGCAGAGCGTCCATCGAAAAGAATACGTCCCTGTTGCGGGTCGTAGAAACGGAGCAGCAACGAGACAATGGTCGATTTACCCGAACCGCTTGGCCCCACCAGGGCGATGACGTTTCCCGCCTGTACTGAAAAGCTCAGACTTTTAAGCACATTGACTTCCGGGCGAGATGGATAGGCAAAGGTCACGTGATCAAAAGCAACCTCCCCGCGAAAACGACCAGCAATGACAGTCGGTTCGTTATGCCTAGCCGCGAGGGTCAATCCCTCCGAAGGTTCGGCCAATAATTCACGCACACGCTGGGTCGCGCCGATCGACTTTTGAAGATTGCTGTAGAGATCGGCGAAACTGCCGAGGGAACCTCCGATAAAAACCGTGTAAATGGTAAAACCGAAAAGATCACCGTTCTTCAATTCGCCATCGAGCAGTAGGATCGTACCGTACCAGAGAACGATAACAATCGCGCTGAAGATTCCAAAGATGATGAAGGCGATCAAGGCGGCGCGGGCTTTTGCCCCGTGAAGCACCGCCTTCAAAAAGACGTTGATGCGTGACTCGTAACGGTTCTGCTCAAAAAGCTCATTACAGAACGCCTTGACGTTGGCAATGCCTTGAAGCGTCTCCTGAACCACATTGGCCGTTTGGGCGAGTTCATCCTGGGTCTTGCGTGATCGTTTCCCGACCTGGCGTCCGATCAAAATGGCGCCGATGATCGTCACGGGAAAACAAGCCAACATGACGCCGGTCAGCCTCGGCGAGGTGTAGGCGATCATCGCGATACTGCCGATCATGATCATGCTTTGGCGCAGGAATTGGGGGATGGCGAAAACAAATGCGTCCTGAAGCTGGGTGAGATCGGCGGACATCCGGCTGCTCAATTCACCCACCTGTTTCTGACCGAAAAAAGTCATCGACATCTCGGTCAAATGAGCAAAGAGCGCCTTGCGCAAATCGGCCAGGCCGTACTCGCCCACGGTGTTAAAACACATCGAATGGAAATAGGTCATAACCGCCTGGACAAGGAGAACTCCAAGAATGAAGAACATGAAATGGAAGGCCGCCGTCTTGGTGGGGCTGTCGATCAGGATGCTGGCCAACTTGGGGAACGAGATGCCCAGAAGGCTTGAACAAATCAACAGTCCCAGTCCCAGAAAGAGTCGTCCCCGATGGGGATGCAGGTATTTGTAGAGGCTGAACATCTGCCCGAGCGTCTCGCGTGTCACCTTTACCTTGGGCACGGCGGGCGGAGTAGATTCGGAAATATCGGGAGCAGTTGAACTCATATTAAAATATGACGCAGCATAATGGAGTCTTTTGATTTTAACGAGTTATCCAACGGATGCCAAGGAACGGCCTCTTATTTATTTTGGCGTCTCTGGGGATGGCTTATCGCTGACGCAACGGAACCCGATCCAAAAATCCCGCGTTCCCGGCACCAAATCAGTGGTGCGATGCGTGAGAATAACGCGGCCTTCCGAATTGGTTTTGAAATTGGCCCCGCGGATAACCGCCACCATCACCGCGCTGATCTTGGAGCTCGGAACCATCGTGTCGGTCCATTCGCTGACATTGCCCGCCATGCCGTAAACACCATAGGGACTTTTATCCTCGGGCATTTGATCCACGATCATGTGAAAGTGGGCTGGCTGGCTGTAGATATCCATTCCGGCCTTCACGGCGGAATTGTTGGCCTTCATTTCAAAAGTATTGCCCCACGGAAATAGATATCCCTGCGCGCCCCGGGCCGCCTTCTCCCACTCATTTTCATTCGGCAGACGCTTGCCCGCCCATTTGGCATAGGCTTGGGCATCGTACCAGTCGATGTTGAATACGGGATCGTCCAGGGTCAGCAACTCCTTATTGTAGGGTTTCTGATACCGGATGCATTTGAAAATATTGTCCCAGTCCTGCGGCTGATGATAGATATCCTTATCGGGTTTTTGCGAGGAATGACGCCATGGCACATCTGTTTTGGCCTTGGCCACGGCGTGGAGAAATTTGAGATATTGCCCCCAGGTGACTTCGTATTTATCGATGTAGAAGGTGTGATCCATCGTGGCGGAACCATCCTGATAAATATAGTTGCCAGCGGGAATCTCGACCATCTCGTTGAATGAATGCGAGGGGGGATCAGCAAAAAACTGATCATAGATGAAGTACCCAGCCCCCACGACAATCAGGGTGAAAACACCGAAAGTAAGATATTGAATGATCTGCTGCTTGCGACGCTCTTTTTCGATCTCCTGTTGTGCGATTTGATGTTCTTCTGTGACCGCGATCTCGCGCTCAGGGGCCAGGTCGGTATCAAGGGTCTGGGCTTCGCTTACCACCTTGGCCAGCGGAACCGGTCCGCTACGGATAACACTCAACAAACTGGTCAACCGTTCGGGAAGTTCTTCCGAAGGCGGCAGTAAGGTGTCCAAGGCGGGAGCCAGCATCCGGAGATCGGTCAACCCTGGTGGCGTTACCGGCTGGGTTGGGTTGACGCAATTGGCTATTTTGATGACACCCTGCAGCGAGAGCGATACATCGGCAGGCCCGACCGCCGTGTGTGGAAATTGATGCGAATCCCAAAAAATGATGACCGATCCGACCGTATGAATGATTCGCGCCACCATGCGCGGATCGATTTGTTGTCCAGCCGTCGCCATCTCGGCAAGACTCGGCATATCCCATTTCTCGCGGGCAAAGAAATGGCGGCCTTCACATTCCCCGCCCTGATAAACGGCCTGCACATTGGGATGCGAGGCCCGGGCCATTGAGGTCGCAAAATTGCGGAACTGGGCGGCTTCCGCCGCTGAATTCCATGCATGGGTCATGGTGATGAAAACATCGCGTTTAACGCCCGTATCGTAAGCCGCGTAACAATCACCCCAGCGATCCGGCGGCTGTTTTTTACCCAAAAGGAAGGGCGGGAATTGGTGCCCCTCCAGCGTGACCAATGCGTCCTGGCAGGTGGAGATGAAAAGAGCCTCGTCCAGCGGCAACGGAAATACCGTCAAGCTCTGGATATGATCGCCAAAGTAATGGAGATTATAATTGGTGACAATGATGACCCGCGCACTGCGAAACTTGGCGCGAACCGCCGACAAGAGCGCAAGACCGTTACCCGTTGTGTAGTAAAGCTCGCAGACAAACAGGTCGAGATCGGCATATTGATCCAGGGCGTCAATACCCTCCTGCGGGCTCTGGACAAAACCAACCGAGGCATCTGCTGTCGCATCCAGGATCAATTTGCCAAGGCGTTGCGCCACCACCGGGTCGGGCTGAACAATCAGGACATTTGCGCTCATGGGAGAAAAGCTAGGATGCGCGAAAAGAGCATTCCTGCCAATCGAGATTCTTTAGCCACCTCTTGTCTATTTAATGCTTCGGTTGCAAAAGCTGGTTTTTTACGTCGTCCGGCAGGGCTGATTTCTGCACAGCCACTGTGGCGCTGGCGGAATCGGTTCCCATCCATTTTTTCAAAAGATTGGAGACCTGCGCTTGCTGGACCTTGGGATCGCTGATGGACGTGGCTAGTTGTACGGCTCGGGCGGGATCGGCATCAAAGGTGTCGTTGCTGAAGGTTTTGGTCGCCGCATCCTTGGAAAAACCGGTTGGCAATTGCGAAAGCCATGCTTCGGCCTTGACCGGATCGTCCTTGTCCCAATTCCTGATAATATTGGCGGCAGCAGTGCCTTTCTGGGGGCTGTCGGGGAAAGGAGCGAGCCATTGCGCGGCAGCAGCAGGGTCGTCCTTGGCCAGGCTGTCCGCCATGGCAGGGACCGCCTTTTGCTTCGCTGATCCCTCCGGCATCGACTGGATGTAAGCCGAGGCGGCCTCTGGATTGTTGCTTATCCACTGCGTCACAATAGCGGTAACGGTCTCATTTTTCCCCTTGTCGTTTGTGATTTCATTGGCCACATCGAGTGCCTTGGCTGGATCGGTGGAAGACATTTGATTGGCCGCGGCACTATAAAGACTGTCCTGGCCCGGGCCGGGCAGAAGCGTAGCGGCATAGGCTGTGGCAGATGCCGCGTCCTTCTCCGCCCATGAAGAAGCTACCGAGGGTATAATTTGATTTCTGTCTCCAAGAGTGGGGAGCGTGCTTAACCATTGCGCTCCTGCTGCAGGATCGGTTTTAAATAATTCTCCTGCCACGTTCTGTAAAAAAGTATTTCGAGCATCGCCGACGGGGAGTGCTACTCCATAGGTGGTGGCAGCGGAAAGATCCTTCTTGCCCCAGGCGGCGGCGATGGCGACATGGGCGCTCTTCGCCGCCTCGGAATCGAGTTTACTGATCATCCCCAGGGCCGAATCAACATCTCCTGTGCCTGCCAATTGGGGGATAAGACTGAGCATGGACTGTTTTTTGGCAGTTCCCTCCGGCCATGAATCCACATAAGCCATGGCGGCCTTGAGATTGGTTTGAGCCCAGATATAAACAATCGAAGTCATGGCCCTGTCTTTTTCGGGGGAAGCGGGAAGATTTGCCAACAGTTCGGCGGTGGCTTTTCTGTCCGTTTCCGTCAACTGCGGAATAATGGCTTGAAGAAGACCCGCTTTCTGGCGGTCATCGGAAACAGAATTCTTAACATAATCCAACACTGCCTGCGGCTCGTTTTGTATCCAGCGGCTAACAATTCCTTGCTGAAAAGAACTCCTAGGCCCATCCATTACTGCCCCGGAAGTTGAATTCGCTACAGAAGGAGGAAGATTGAGCGCAGCCGTCAAGGCGCTTTCGGTATCTGTCTCCGCCAATTGCCCTATGGTTCTTTTAAGCATGGCATTTTTCAGATCACCCTCGGGAAGTGTGCGGACATAATCCAGAGCTGCTTGCGGATCACTTTCACCCCATTTTGAGACCGCAGTTCCCCAAGCCGCATTTTTTTCCTGAACATCGGGCACATTTTGCACCCAAGCCAAGACACCCTGAGGATCCATTAGAGTCCACTGACGGATCACCGTGCCCCAAGCCTCATCCCTTTCCGGGCTTTTCGGAAGTTGGTTCACCCACGCCATGGCCGCCTTGGGATCTTTTTCGGTCAGCGTGTTGGCCGTATAAATAAAGCCAGCGCGTCGCAGGCTATCGGGAAGATGAAGTACCGCCTGGGTCGCCTGGGCGATGTCTTTTTTTGCCCATTGGGTGAAAAGAGACTCGTAATCGACCGGCCCTCCTTTCATGCCTTGAGCAATTTCGAACGCCTTGGCCGGATCGGTCTCGGCCACCCGGTTCACAATGGCCGCCATGGCCAGGTTGCGCTGGTCTCCCTCCGGTAATTGTTGTATCTGCTTGAGTGCGTCATCCCGATCACGGGTCGCCATGGCACCATAAGCGGCCGCTGTGAGCGTGTTGGCCGTCGTGGGATCGCCATCCTTGCGTACCTCGGCCAGGGCGGCTTGCGGATCAATCTCCGCCCAACGTCCCAATAAAGCCGTCAGAACCTTCTGGTCGATCAAAATCGATCTCGCCTCGAGTTGATGAACGACATTCGGTATTTCTTCCGGCTTGAGACTGTTCACATAGGCCATGACTTCATTGAATTGGAGATGGGAATTCTCTTCCTTGGAGATCAAAGCCAAATCGGTGGTCATCGGCTGGGGCGATGTCACCTGCACCAGCGGAGGCGATTTGACCGCAACCAGTTTGGTCACAGTTTCCCGGTGCCAGATTTCAGGAGTGAAGTAGCGGCCCGCGGCAAGACCGATTCCCAAGCCTATGACTAGCATCAAAATGCCTGAAAATTTCATGAAAAGTTTCCGGTTCATTTTGCTACTTCGGTTGGAGGAGCTTGGCTTTGACGGCATCAGGCAAAGATGAGTTCTGCACGGCGGTGGTGCCGCTGGTCGGATCCTTTTGCAACCACTTTTTTAAAAGATCGGTGACCTGCGCCTGCTGGGCCTTGGCATCGCCAATAGACACGGCCCATTGCACGGCACGCTCGGGATCGGCATTAAAGGTGTCCGTGCTGAAAGTCTTGATCGCCTCATCCTTGGGAGAACCTGCTGGTAATTGCGTGAGCCACGCTGCCGCCTGGATCGGATCGCTCTTGTCCCAGTTCGTGATAATATTCGAGGCGGCAGTGGCCTTTTGTGGGCTGTCGGGAAGAGTGTTCAGCCATTGCCCCGCCGCTGCCGGATCCTTCCTGGCCCAGTTATTCACCACAACCGGGATGGCGCTTTGCTTCGTCGGCCCGTCCGGCATCGCCTGAAGATAAGCCGATGCGGTTGCGGGATTACCCAAGGCCCACTGCCCAAAGACAGCGTTGAGGGCAGTCTTCCTGCCGTCACTGTCCGGTAGTTGGTTAACCCAATCGAGGGCCTTGACCGGGTCCTGGCCTACCAGTTGCCGGGCCACTTCGGTGGACAAATGGTCCTGGGCCGGGCCGGGCGGCATCGACATGGCATAAGCCTTGGCGGAAGCCATATTATCAGCTACCCATCTAGGCGCGATATGTGTGACGACCTGATCGAGGGATTCAGCATCAGGAAGCTTCTTCAACCACTCATCCATCCCCGAAGGATTTGCCCTGGATAATTGATCGGCCACACTTGCCAAAAAACTATTTCGAGTATTTCCGGCAGGAAGCTCCATCCCGTAAGCCGTGGCCGCAGGAAGGTCTTTTCGAGCCCATGCAAAGGCAACGGATATTTGGGCGTCGTTTTTTACTTGGCCCGGGCCCAGTTTACTTGTCATATCTACAGCCGATGAGATGTCCCCGCTGCTTGCCAAGTGTGAAATGAGGGGGAACATCACCCGATTTTTGACACTTCCTTCCGGCAGCGTCTCGATATAAGCCTTGGCCGCATTGACGTCACGTTGGGTCCAGTTGGTCAGGATTTCCGTCATGGTATCATTTCTTTTTCGGGCACTGGAAAGACTTTGCACCACCACCAGGGCGGCTTTGGGGTCGATGTGAACCAAAGGTTCTAAAATGTGCTGAAGAATGGCGGCTTTCTCGGGACCATTGGGAACAGAACTGTTGAGATAGTCCATCGCCGCCTTCGGATCCTTGCCGATCCAACTGGAAATAATGCTTTCCCTGGTCGCATTTTTTATTTTGGATGGAGGAAGGGTCTCCATCGCTGCCAAGGCTCCCGGGATATCTGTTTGTGCCAGGTTGACAGCCATGCCCTGAATGAGACCATTTTTCTGCTCCCCGTTGGGGAACTGGAGGGCTTCGGCCAGCGCACCTTTCAAATCTTTATTGCTCCATGACGAAAGCATACCTGCCAGGAGGGTATTCCTCGTGGTGGCATCGGGTAAATTTTTCGCCCAGGCGATGGCGGCCTGGGGATCGAGATAGCCCCAGGTGGAGATCACTCCGTTCTGCGCGCTCTCATGGGCCGGACCGGCCGGAATCTGGTTCAGCCACGCCACGGCAGCTTGGGGATCCTTCTGGGCCAGGGCATTGGCCATCGTTTGGATATATTGGTTGCGCTCCTTCGGATCGGGAAGCTGAAGCGCCGCCTGGGTCGCCTTGTCGATATCCTTTGCCCCCCATTGGGCGAAAATGGCAGGACTGAATTCTGCAAGTAACTGGTTGCTTCCCACCTTTTCGACAATCTCCAAGGCCTTCACAGGATCATCCTTGGTCACTTGTTTCACAATGGCCATCATGGCATACTCGCGCGGTTGTCCTGCGGGCAATTGCCTTGCTTGCCTGAGGGCTTCGTCTGGGTTGCGAGCCGCTAAAGGGCCATAGACATCCAGGGCAAGTAGAACTAATTCTACACGGCTTCCTTTTTTGTGCATCCGGGCCAGCGCGCCCTGTGGATCGACCTCCGCCCATCTTCCGATCAAGGCCAGCAGGGTGGGATGTGCGGCGGCATCCGAGCGTAAACCGAGTTCATGAACGGCCCGGGGGAGATCCTCTGGCCGAAGGCTGTTCACATAGTCATTAATCTCCTTCGCCTGCCGATAGCTGTCTCTTTCCTGGGAGATGGAAGACACATCGATCTTGCTGGTCGCTGTCTTGCTGGGGATTCCTTCTGCTGCTGGAGACTGTGGCCCCTTGTCAGTCTCAGTACTCGCAAACAAAGGAGCCTTCCCCACATCGGGCAGCTTGAGAAGCCCTTCCGCAGGCTGCACCTGCGGTGAGAAATAACTCCCCACGGCAAGACCGAGGCCGAGTCCTATGACCAGCATAAGAATGCCAGAAAATTTCATGTCATTCTTTTCGTTGATTTAGTGCTTTGGTTGCAAAAGCTGGTTTTTTACGTCGTCCGGCAGCGCTGATTTTTGAACGGCCACCGTGGCATTGGTGGGATCGGTTCCCATCCATTTTTTCAGGAGATTGGTGACTTGTGCTTGCTGGGCCTTGGGATCGCTGATGGACGTGGCCCATTGCAAGGCGCGGTCGGGATCGGAGCTAAAAACCTGGTTGCTGAAGGTGCTGACGGCCGTATCGCGGGAAGAACCCGCAGGCAATTGCGTCAGCCAGGCGGCGGCTTGAACCGGATCGCTGCTTCCCCAACTATTGGCAATGGTGGAATAAGCGGCGTCCTTCTGCGCGCTGTTGGGAAGATTAGCCACCCATTGCGCGGCAGCGAGTGGATCGGAGTTGGCCCAATTGTTCACAACCGATGGAATGGCTTTTTGTCGCGCTACCCCCTCGGGCATCGACAGGATATAATAGGCTGCCGCTGCGGGATCACTCTGCGACCATTGCGAGAGGACACTATTGGTCGATTGATTTTTGCCCGGGCCGTCCTTGAGTTGGTTGACCCAGTTCATGGCCTTGGCCGGATCCTCGGAAGCCATTTGACTGGCCACGGCGTTGAGGAGATTGTTTTGACCCTGCCCCGGAGGTATCGAGAGCGCGTAGGCTGCGGCTGAAGTGGGATCATTGCGCACCCAATCGCCAGAGATCCGGTTTAGAATTTGATTTTTGGTTGCATCGTCGGGAAGTTTTTCCAGCCAATCTGCCGCCGCTGCGGGATACTGGTTGAACATTTGGGAGGCGGCATTCTGGAGAAGGTTGTTCCGGGTATCGCTGGGCGGAAGCGCCTGCACATAGGCCAGTGCCGCCTGGGGATCGCCCTGGCTCCATTGATTGATGATCGATTGCTGGGCATTGTTCTTCGCCTGACCGGGACCCAATTGATTGAGCAAACCCAAAGCAGAACTGATGTCGTCCGTATTGACCAATTGAGTGATGACATTACCGACCACACCATTTTTGATATTTCCCTCGGGCAAAGTCTCCACATACGCCTCGGCCGCCTTGAGGTCATTTTGAGCCCAGGTCGATATAATGCCCTGCATGGCCCGGGTCTTTTCCTGGGTACCGGGAATAGTCTGGGCCAGGGCCAGGGCGGATGGAACATCGATTTGTGCCAGGGCCGAAGCGATTTCTTGCAGGGCGGAATTTTTCGCCGGTGAAGGCGATAGCTTCTGCGTCCAGGCCAGCGCAGCCTGGGGATCTGCCTCACCCCATTGCGTTAATATATTTTCCTGGGCTTTATCATGTATTTTACCCGCAGGGAGTTGACTCAGCCATGAGAGAGCCTCCTGGGGATCTCTCTGAATCAGAGTATTGGCAATTCCAGTAAGAGCAGTCATGCGTTGTTGCTCGTTGGAAAGCTGAAGCATCGCCTGCGTTGCCTGGCTGGGATCTTTCTCAGCCCATTGGTTGAAAATGGAAGATATATTCGCCCCAAAGCCCATAGCGGTATCGTTCTTAATGTTTTTGACCAACTCCAGTGCCTTGGCCGGGTCATCCTGGGCCATTCTATTTGCAACGGCTATCAACGCCTGAGTGCGTTTTCGTCCCGCTGGTAATTGCTGGGCCTGACTGAGAGCGCTGGCCGGATCGCGCTCGGCTAACTCAGCATAGGCCATCGTCCCAGCCATGCTCGATTTCACCATATTGGTGAATCTGTCAGTGCCATTTTTTTGTGACCACGCCAAGGCACCCTGGGGATCCACCTCCGACCATCTGCTCATTAATATAAATAATATTTCCATTTTCTTGTTTTGATCGTGGATCGATTCAAGTTGATGCATAACCTTGGGTATCTCCTCCGGGCTGAGGCTATCGACATAGGCCATCATATCCTTAATATGACGGTAAGACATCTGAGTGACGTCCGTCTCTTTGATGAGGGATGACAAGTCTTGAACTTTACCCGCCAGGTGAGTCGATGTCCCCGAACCGGACGCCTGGGCTTTCCCATTATTGGCAATGTCGCTGCTTGCGGAGGATGAATACGAATCGCCAGCAGCGGACTTGGAAAACGTTCCCGTGGGCCAGACTTCGGGGGCAAAATAGCTGCCTGCGGCAAAACCGATCCCTAAAAGAAGAACCGCGATCAGAATAATGCCCGGAAGTTTCATGGAGTATCTCCATCCCTTAGCAGGTTTCAGCCTCGCAGGTTCGTTAAATTGCAGCAATAGTCATTCGCATGTGCGATGTGTTGGTCGTGGGCGGTGGCCCGGCGGGACTTCGGGCGGCGGAAATGACTTCCGCTGCCGGTTTGAAAACTGTCCTGGTCGATCACATGCCATCGGTCGGGCGCAAATTTCTGGTCGCGGGACGAGGTGGCCTTAATTTAACCCACTCGGAGCCGGTGGAAAACTTTCCGCAGCGGTATGGCGATTCAACAACGCGATGGTCGAGCCTGCTGGCCGAATTTTCGCCGAATAATCTTCGTGCCTGGGCTGAACAATTGGGCATCGAGACCTTTGTCGGGACAAGCGGACGCATTTTTCCCGTGAACAAACAGGCGGCACCGTTATTGCGCCGATGGGTCGAGCGGTTACGGAAACAGGGAGTGAGCTTTCGACCACGACATCGCTTGACGGCGTTTCGACGCTTGGAAACGGGCGTCCTCGAAGCTGAGTTTACCACGGCGCAAGGTTCAATCACCCAACAGGCACGGGCAATGATTCTCGCGTTGGGCGGCGCGTCGTGGCCGCAGACAGGCTCCGATGGAGAATGGATCAGGCTATTCGCAAAGGCCGAGGTTGCGGTGACTCCCCTCGCCCCGGCGAATTGTGGTTATGAAGTCGATTGGCCCGTTGAATTTCTCAATCAAACCGAAGGATTACCGCTGAAAAATGTAGCTGTTAGCGCAGGGGGTGATTTCGTTGCGGGTGAACTTCTCGTAACGAAATATGGTCTCGAGGGAGGCGCGATTTACCAGTTGGGACGTGCGTTACGCGGAATGGCGCAGCCTCAAATCGAGATCGACCTGAAGCCTGCGCTCACAGTCGAGCAGTTGGCGGCTAAAATACGGGACGCGAAAGGCGCGCAGCTTTTACCGCAGGCTGTTCGGGCATGGCGACTCGGCAAGGTCGCCCAGGCTTTGCTGCAACTTCGTGCGCCGTTTGCCTCGGCGGAGGAACTCGCGCGCCTGGCCAAAACTTATCCCCTCACCCTGCGCGGCCCACGTCCAATCGCGGAAGCCATCTCGACCGCAGGCGGAGTGAGTTGGAATGAACTCGACGAGAATTTGATGCTGAAGCGGTGGCCGGGAATCTTTTGCGCGGGAGAGATGATCGACTGGGACGCACCGACTGGCGGTTACCTATTGCAGGGTTGTTTTTCCACCGCGAGCCGCGCAGCCCGGGCCACCCGTGAATTTTTGACAAAAAATTGAGTAAATATCAGGCTTTCGCGACAGCCCAATTGTCTCTACTTTTTGCCCATGCTCGTTTCGCTGCGAATCCGAAATCTGGCGCTGATCGAAGACCTGACCTGGGAACTCGGTCCCGGTTTTAATATCCTGACGGGTGAAACCGGCGCGGGAAAATCGATCCTGATCGATGCGCTAAGCCTGTTGCTTGGCGAACGTGCCGACAAGACGCTCATTCGCACCGGTGCGGATGTCTGCTCGGTCGAAGCCGAGATCAATCTTCAAAGCAAGGCCCGCCTGAAGCAGATCGATGCCGTTCTCGAGGAGATGGGCGCCGAACCGTGCGAGGGACAGGTTCTTCTACTCAAGCGCACTTTCTCGGCCACGGGCGCGAATCGCCAATTCATCAATGGCAGCCCGATCACGCTGCAGGGACTTAAAAACGTGGGCGATATTCTTGTCGATGTTCATGGCCCGCATGATCATCAATCGCTCCTGGCGACGGAAAAACAGGCTGAACTGCTCGATGCCTACGGCAAATTGGAGTCATCGCGCATGGCATGTGCGACGGCCTATCGCGCGTTGCGCGAGATTGAGCAGGAACGGGCATCCCTGGAGATAAGTGAAAGCGAACGCGAACAACGCCTCTCCCTTTTGCAACATCAAGTCCAGGAGATCGACTCGGCCCATCTTCAACCGGGCGAGGACGTGCGGGTGGAAAATGATTATCGCGCGGCTTCCCATGCGCAGCACATTCTGGAACAGGCGGGCATCATTACGAATTTGCTCAACGATTCGGAGGACGCCGTACTTTCACAGCTCGCGCAAGTCGAACGCGCACTTACCGCCTGGCAACGCATGGATGATTCCATCACGGATGCCGAGGGAATCAATCGGCAGGCCATCGCGCAATTACAGGAATTGCTTGAAACCGTGCAGGGGCGTGCGGAGCGAGTCGATCTCGATCCAGCCCAGTTGCGTCAGTTGGAGGATCGGCTCAATCTCGTGCAAAGTCTCAAGCGCAAATATGGCGGGACGGTGGAGAATGTGATGGCCTTTGGAGCGAAAGCTTCGTCTCAACTGGCAGCCCTGGAAGGTCGCACCGAATTTCTTGCGGCTTTAAATCAACGGGAGAAAACGGCAAAAGCCGCACTCGATAAAGTGGCCTCTGAACTTTCCAAGGCTCGTCGTAAAATCGCCGGGCCGCTTGGCGAAAAAATTTCACAGGAGTTACGCGCGCTCGGCTTTAACAAGGCGCTTTTTCAGATTGAGATTTCCTCAGCACCACAGACGGGCGCGTCGGGCGCCGATCACGTCGAATTTATCTTCGCGCCGAATCCGGGCGAAGCCTCCCGCCCCCTGCGCGCGATTGCTTCAAGCGGCGAAATGGCGCGGGTGATGTTGGCCGTCAAGACGACGCTGGCTGAAGTGGATGAAATCCCAATCCTGATTTTCGATGAGGTGGACGCAAATGTGGGCGGTGAAACGGCGTCCCAGGTGGGAAAGAAACTGCGCGGCCTGGGTCGTTCGCATCAGGTTCTCTGCATCACCCATTTGCCACAGGTCGCCGCACAGGGCCAAAATCATTTCGCGGTGGAGAAAAAAACGAAACAGAATCGCACCCTGACCGAGTTGACCAAACTGGAAGGCACGGCCCGGCAGCGGGAACTGGCGCGAATGCTCGGCAGTCAGACGGAAGCGTCGCTGGCACTGGCCAAAAGCTTGCTCGCGGAAGCCGGGGCATAAGCGTTGCTCTTGTTTTTTTACGAACAAGTGACTAGAACCTATCATCTCTTCCAACTATGAACATGTTTCGACACATACTCGCAGTGGCATTTCTCATATTCGGTTTTAGCCTTATGTTCGCCAAGCCCGATGAATGGCGGTGGCCCGACCTCGGCGGCCCTTACGTCGTGCAAGCCATCGGTTTTTGCGCCGATGCCCGCCCCTGGTCCTACATTATTTGCTTTGTCGTGGCGGTTGCGCTGTTCATGACGCGCAAGATTTACTAGACCCCTCACGGTTCCACATCGACGACGGTGCCCATCCGGACCATTTTGAGAACCTTCTCAGCGTTCCAATTGGCAAGTCGAAAACAACCGTGGGACTGCGTGCGGGAAATATTTTCAGGCTCGGGTGTTCCGTGAATGCCATAGCCGGGCAGGCTTAGCCCAACCCACGCCGTGCCGACCGGATTGCGCGGCCCCGGGGGAATCACCATTTTTTGCGTGATACCTTCACGTGCGGAAACATCCGGGAAGAGCGCCGGGTCAAAGGTGTAATCGGGATTGGGCACGATGGTCTTGACCATGAGCACACCGTTGGGCCGCTTGTTTTTATCGGCGGCGATGGAGCATGGAAAAAAAGCGATGACCTTGTTATCGGCATCAAGCGCTTCGATGGAAGTTTCCGAAAGGAGAATGCGGAGGGATGCAGCCTTGGGGATGCGCGCGGCGGGGAAAACTTTTGGGCCGATGATCTCGGTGCCGGCAACCAAGTCCTTTACGCCATGATTCAACGTTTTCAGATAACCGCGTGTACAGTGGAATTTCTCCGCCAACATTTCCCAGATTTCGTTGTAGCCAAGGCGCGTCGCGTGGCTTTTTTCCTTCCAGCTGGCTGGCTTGGGCATGATCGAGGCAACGTCCTCTGCCGTGACGGTGTAATTGAGAAAAGGTTCGCCGGGTTCGCCGATGGCTTCGCGTGTCGGTTGATCGAGAAATCCCGTGACGGATAGATCGTGACTGGCTTGAAATGCCCGCAACATCCGCTGGGTGCGCATCCCCTGGTCGCCATCGACAAAACCGCAAGAGAAGTGAAGACGTTCAAGCGCGACTTGATACGCGGCGATCCGCTCGGTATCGAGCTTATTGGGATCAAGCGGCAACGCACGGGCCGGCACGGAAGACGTGCCGTTGGAATTAGCCGCCGTGGCTGGCTGGGCGACGGGCGGTAGCGTTTCGTTCGTCGGTGATGGAGATGGAATATCTTGCTTCGCGGGCGCTGGCGCTATTTGAACCACGGCGGGAGGCGCTGGTTTTGGAATCGGAGGCGGAACAGGTGGAGGTACCGTCGGGGCTGTTCGCTCAACCAATTGTCCCGTTTCCTTCCCAACCTTATTCTGCAACCGGGTCAGGCGGTCTTCCTTGGGTGAAATTTTTGGAATGGGATGACTGACCTCATGCTTGGGTTGTTCGGCGGGATGCTCAAAATTTGCCAGGTAGGTTTTCACCCGGGGAAGTTCAACACACAAGGCGATGAGGGCGATCAACACCACCACAAGTATCCCAGCTATCCAATAGAGGGTGGGAGAATTTCCGTCTCCTTCTTTTGAGTTACGGGGGCGTTTGGGGCTTGGACGCGATTTGCGCCGGGGAGCGGCGTTAAGGCGGACGGGGCGAAATGGACCAGGTGCCATGCCTTGCTTAATGTTTCGAGTCGACTTCGCCCGCTTCGTGGTATTCCGCTTCGGTGTTCACTTCCCAACAATCGTAACGCTCACCCTGAATATTACGTGCCGCGAGCATGGCCGTCATCATCGAGTGATCCTGGTTATTGTAATGATGCATGCCGTTACGACCCACTGGTTGCAGGTTGCTGAACAGGCTGACCCAGGAACGAATGACCTTGAGGTGTTTTTGATATTCCTGGTCGTAAATCGGATAAGCCTTGGGCATCCGCACCACAAAGGCGTCTTTAACTTCGTCTTTCTCGATGAGGCCGATCTGCACCGCCTCGCCGATGGCGAGTTGCGCCAGGTCGTAATCACTGGCGGTCCATAAACCGTCGCCCTCGAAGCAGAAGTATTCCATGCCGAGGGAGGTCAGTTTCGGATCTGGCACCATGGCAGCGCTCCAATTCTTATAGTTTTGGACGCGGCCAACCTTGACCGTCGGATCGTGGATATAAATCCAGGTATCGGGGAAAACCTTGGCGCGATTAACAACGAGACAGACCGTGAGAAAATCGCGGTAACGCAATGCCTTGGCTGCGGCGATAACATCTTTCGGCGGAGGTGGGTCGAGCGAAAGCATCAGTTCCTTCAGCGGGATCGAGGAAATAAAATGGGTGCCTTCCTGCTGGAAAAATTCGCCCTGCAGATTGGTACCAGTGACATGCGTGACGCCGGTTTCGTCCCAATGAATGGTTTGAACGGTTCGATCAAGAATCACCTTGCTGCCCATCTCCGTGATTTTGACCGTGGCAGTCTCCCACATTTGACCCGGCCCCAAGCGGGGATAGAAAAAATTCCGGATGAGAGTCTTGGCTGTCGGGGCCGCTTTTTTTCCCTTGAAGGCGCTGATGATCGCCTCACGCAGGGAGAGACCCTTGATGCGCTGGGCGGCCCAATCAGCGCTGATTTCATCACACGAAATGCCCCAGACTTTTTCGGTATATGATTTGAAGAAAATCTGAAACAGGCGCTTGCCAAACCTGTTGGTGACCCACTGGGCAAAGGTCAATTCAGGCTTGATGGGAAAAAGACGGGCATGGATGTAGCTGAGAACAATACGAATCGTCTCGAAGAGACCGAGCTTCAGGAAGCTTTCCATCGCTTCAAGGGGATAGTTGAAATATTTCCCCTTATAATAAATTCGCGAAAGACGCGGACAATCAATGAAGTCATCGGGCATGATTTGCCTCCACACTTCATTGACTTCCGGTGATTGACTGAAAAAACGATGGCCACCGATATCGAATCGGAAATTCTCGGCCTGCACCGTTCGCGAGAGTCCTCCGACATAAACCGGATCAGCTTCCCACACGACGACTTCATGTCCCGCGCGCGCGAGTTCCCATGCCGCCGTTAATCCGGCAGGTCCTGCTCCCATGATGACAATTGGCTTGGCCATAAATAAGCACCCTAGTGTTTCGTCTCCTTGGGCTGTCGTCAAACTTAACCGTGAGTCTTGAACACCCCTGAAAAAACGAGACTGAGCTTATGAAAATAGGTCGCGGTACAGAGTACACACCGGAACCTGTCCGGCATTGAGGATAATATCCACCGCATCAAATCGGTAATGAATATCCTCGCGATTCAGAAGTTCCAGATAACGCCGGGCGGCATAGCGGAGGCTTTCCCGTTTATCGGCACCGATGGTTTCAACCGGACGCCCATGAGCATCACTGGCGCGGGCGCGGACTTCGACAAAAACAAGCACGTCCTTGCAGCGACAAATCAGGTCAATCTCACCGCGCGTGGTGCGATAGTTACGGTAAAGTACGCGATACCCTTTGCGGCTTAGGAATGCCGCCGCCACCCGTTCACCGTAAGCGCCGATTTCCTGCGTCGCGATCAGCTTGGGCGCGGGCGTAGTGTCGCACCGGTTTAAAAGATTGCCGATGAATTGCACAAGGGCCATGAAGGGTAAGGGCACGCGCGTGTTCCGGGGTTCCGTAGCCCTTATGATTCTCCAATCCGTAGCCGGGGTAAAGCACGGCGAGATCCCGCATGAGCCGATCCCTCGCGACCTTGGCAATAACCGAGGCAGCCGCGATGGAAGGACACCGGGCGTCGCCGTCGATCACCGTCACTTCTTCACAGGCAAAACCGGCTTTCTGGTTTCCATCAACCAGACACAACTGCGGCTGGGTACGAAGTCCCACCACAGCGCGACGCATGGCCAGAAGGCTCGCCTGCAAGATATTGTGAAGCTCGATTTCTTCCAGTGAAGCTATACCGATGGACCACTGGACTTCGGCATGCGTACACAAAAAATCGTTCAATTCCGTCCGGGATTCCGGAGTGATCTTCTTGGAATCGTTAAGATGGCGATGCTTGAGGCCATCCGGCAGGATCACCGCAGCAGCCATGACCGGCCCCGCCCAGCAACCACGCCCCACTTCATCGATCCCGGCGATAAGAGCCATTCCTTGGAAACGCAGTGTGCGCTCGAATTTCCAGTTGAGAGAGTTGCTCCGCTTTGCCATGGACATTGTGAATCTATCAGCAAAATCCGCATTGATCCATTCGTCATCCAGAGCCTATCGAAGGTTGACAGAGTAACCCGCCGGCGGTCATAAGACCGCCGTTCCAGTAAAAGACTGGCCGAGTTTTAGCTCTTGGCGGCGGCTTCCTTGTCAGCCTTGACCTTGCGGGCTGCGGAAGCTTTTTCCTTCTTGGCGACGGTCGCCTTGACGCGTTCCTTCACGAAGAGGGCTTCCTTGCCTTTGCGGCCACGGAGATAAAAAAGCTTGGAGCGACGCACCTGGCCTTCGCGTTCCACTTCGACTTTTTCAATGCGGGGGGAATTGATCGGGAAAATACGTTCGACACCTTCGCCATAACTGATGCGGCGAACGGTGAAGTTTTCATTCAGACCACGGCCTTTTTGGGCGATGACAACGCCGGCAAAGATCTGCACGCGCTCCTTGTCGCCTTCGCGCACACGCGTGTGGACTTTGACAGAATCGCCAACGCGGAATGGCACATGTTTTTTCAGTTGTTCGCCTTCGATTTTTTCGATCAGTTTCATAGGGGTCTTTGTATTGGGGGATTAAGCTTCGTTTAAAAGGTCGGGGCGCACCTGCTCGGTGCGGCGGCGGCTCTGTTCATGGCTCCATTCCTCAATTTTACCATGATGGCCGGAAAGGAGAATATCGGGTACGCGCCAGCCGCGAAATTCCTCGGGCCGGGTATATTGCGGGCCTTCGAGCCAGGGACGCTCGGCGCTGAAAGATTCCGATTGCGTGCTTTCTTCATTACCCACGACATTGGGCAGCAGTCGCACAACGGCGTCAATGACGACCAGCGCCGCCAGGGCACCGTTGGTGAGAACGAAATCACCGATGCAAAGTTCTTCATCGACGAGATGTTCGCGTACGCGCTCATCGACGCCTTCGTAATGGCCGCAAAAAAAAACGATCCGATCCAGCCCGGCAAGTTCGCGCGCCTTGGCCTGGTCAAATCTTGCTCCACCGGGACTGAGAAGAATAACCCGTCCGGGCTTGGCAGCCTTCGCCTGAACATCCTGAAGAGCATCAAAAATGGGTTCACACTTGAGCAACATGCCGGGCCCGCCGCCATAGGGCTTGTCATCGACGGTGTGATGCTTGTCGTGGGCATAGTCGCGTAATTGATGAAGTTGTATCTCGACCTGACCGGCGCGTTGGGCACGCCCCATGATTGAGGCATCGAGCGGACCGCTGAGGATCTCAGGGAAAAGGGTGATGACATCAATGCGCACAGTTGGAGCCTCAAGGATTTTCCACCACTTCCACGGCAAGATGCTCGCCGCTTTTATTGGCGGTGTTGATCAGGGAACGAATGGAGCCGATGGTACGCCCCCCTTTGCCGATGACCAGGCCGACATCGCTGGGATGAAGGCTGACGCGGTAGGAAGGCTTGGGGCTGCCGGACGTTTCGATAACCTGAACGTCGTCCGGGTTATCGACAAGACTGCGCACTACAAAATCGAGAAAGTGTTTCATGAGTGCGCACGAGTTTCCAGGTTAAGCCGTTACCTGAGCTTCCTTGGTCACCTTGGCCCGGGCCTTTTTAAGCAGGCTACGGACGGTGTCGGAAGGACGGGCGCCCAGCTTGATCCAATGATCGGCGCGTTCGAGCTTGACGGTCGAATTGTCGCCTTTCTTTTTCGGGTCGTAGGTGCCGATGAGTTCGAGGAATTTGCCATCGCGCGGGCTATGTTTGTCCGCCACCACGATACGGTAGTAGGGACTGTTCTTGGCGCCGTCGCGGCGGAGTCGGATGATCACTGCCATAATTATAGTTCTTTCTGTCTAACGCTTACTCATTAAATTGCGCAACATCTTGTCCGGGCTTCCACCGCGGGTGAGTCGCTGCATCATCTTCTTCATCTCTTCGAACCGATGCAAAAGTTCGTTGAGTTCCGTGACGCTGGTGCCACTGCCGCGTGCAATACGCTGGCGGCGGCGGGCGTTCAGAATTCCCGGGCGAGAACGCTCTTCGAGGGTCATGGAGCGAACCATCGCTTCAACCCGGCGAAGCGATTTCTCACCGTCGACCGAATCTGGCATCTTAGGCATTCCCGGAATCATGCCAAGCACATTTTGCAGGGGACCCAACTTGCGCACCATTTTGATCTGATCGAGGAAATCCTGCAGATCGAAGGAATTCTTTGCCATTTTTTCGCTAAGCTTCTCAACCGAGGCGGCATCAAATTCGGTCTGCGCCTTTTCGACCAGGCCCACCACATCGCCCATGCCGAGAAGACGTCCCACCAAACGCTCGGGTTGAAAAAGTTCGAGGGCATCAATCCCCTCCCCGGTTCCAAGAAAGCGAATGGGCATCTTGGTGATGCGTTGGAACGAGAGCGCAGCGCCACCTCGCGTATCGGCATCAAATTTGGAAAGAACCAGGCCGGTAAGTGGGACGCGGCTTTGAAAAGCCTGCGCGACTTTCACCGCCGTCTGGCCGGTGGCGGCATCGGCGACCAGCAGCGTTTCCTGCGGTTCCCATGTCTTGCCGACCATTTCCAATTCCGCCAAAAGCGAGTCGTCAACATCGAGGCGACCGGCGGCGTCAAAAATCGCCACTTCGGCACGCAGGCGTGTGACTTCCTCACGGGCAAGGCGAGCCACATTTTCGGGACTCTTCTCCCCGGGATAGGTCAGCACCGTGATACCGACCTGCTTGCCGAGAATCTGCAACTGCTCGATGGCCGCTGGACGGGCCAGATCGCCCGCCACCAGAACGACGTGCTGCTTCCGATTGCGAAACCATTCGGCAAGTTTGCCCGCCGTGGTGGTCTTGCCCGCGCCGTTCAAGCCGCAAAGCAGGATACGAAGAGGGCGATTCGGGGTCAGTTCCGTCTCCGTGCTCGAAAAGCAGGCCAATAGTTCATCGTGAATAATTTTCACGAACTGCTCGCCGGGACGAATGCTGCGCAGGACTTCCTGCCCGAGACATTTGGTCTTCACCTCTTCGCAGAAATCCTTCGCAACCTGGTAATTCACGTCGGCAGCCAGGAGCGCCAGGCGCACCTCGCGCACCGCGTCGGCGACGTTGCTTTCAGTCAGCTTGCCATAGCCGCGCAATGTCTTGAAGACGCCCTGGAGTTTTTCAGCGAGAAGATTAGTCACGGGAGGGACACTCTACCTATAATTTAGGAGCCTGTCATCCTGAGGTTGTTCCTGCGGGTGCATGTACCGGACAGCACGACATTGTCAGATATTATATGGAAGCAGTTGACATCAGCGTATCGGTGTATCACTGTATCACATGCGCACGACCGTAACCTTGGACGATGATGTTTACCAAGCCGTCTCCACCTTATCGCGAAGCTCGGGACTCTCCCTGGGCAAGGTGCTTTCCGAAGTGGCGCGACGGAGTCTCCAACCCAAGCCAATTAAAATAAAAAAGAACGGATTTCCAACCTTCGATGTTCCGCCCGGCACTCCGATGATTCCTGGAAATTTGGCGCAAAAAATCTGGGACGAAGAGAGCTTGGACTAGAGTGAAAGCTCTTTTGGATGTTAATTTTCTAGTCGCATTGGCGTGGAAACAACATCAGTTCCATCCCGCTGCCACGCATTGGCTTGAAAAGCATGAAAGCCTGGGTTGGGCTACCTGCGCAATCACGCAACTCGGCTTTATTCGACTTTCCAGCCAACCTTCCATTTTTGGATCCCAGGCAAAAACTCCAGAGCAGGCGAGACTACTCCTAGGCCATTACATCTCCCGCAAGGATCATACTTTTTTCTCGACGCTCCCCACTCCGAGCGAGTGTGCCGAATTTTCTAAAATCATAGGTCCTAATAAAGTGACGGACGCTTACCTGCTGCATGTGGCGCACCATCATCATGCGAAATTCGTGACCTTCGATCAGCGGCTGGCCTCTCTCACTTCAAACAAAAACCTGGTCGAAATTGTGGTGCCTTCGATTTCCGGCGGATAACCTTGCAACGAAAAAACATTGCCGCTGACGGATTTGCGGGTAGTGTAAATGGCTTACCAAACGCATGAATTCAACTGATACAATCGAGGTGGAGGGCAAGGTGATGGTCATTCTGCCCGGCACTATGTTCCGGGTGGAACTGGATAACAGCAAGCACGTTGTGCTGGCCCACATTTCGGGCAAGATGCGCAAGCGTTTCATCCGCCTCACCCCCGGTGACCGCGTAAAAATGGAAATGTCGCCCCACGACCTGACCAAGGCGCGTATCGTTTATCGTCTCGATTCCAAATCGTATCCTCCCCGCGCCGTTGTTTAGCGGCTGCTTCGTCTTGCGGGCTTCCGGATAATAGAGCATCGTCCTTCCATGCCTTCTTTTGATGTTGTTTCCGAAGTCGATATGATGGAAGTAAAGAACGCGCTGGACCAGGCGCGCAAGGAATTGGCGAACCGCTTCGATTTCCGCGAGGCGAAGGCCGAGATCATCCTCGAAAAAGATTCGATCCAACTAAGCGCCATCGATCAATTCAAGATCACCGCCCTGGAGGAAATCGTCCTCGGCAAACTGGCCCGGCGCAACGTGAGCCTGAAAAACATCGAGCGCAAGGATGCCGACATCTCCCCGCTCGGACATGCCCGCCAGGAATTAAAACTCAAACAAGGCCTTGAGACCGACATCGCAAAAATCATCTGCCAGGCGATCCGCGATACCAAATTAAAGGTCCAGACGCAAATTCAGGATCGGCAAATTCGCGTCACTGGCAAAAATCGCGACGACCTTCAGGAAGTCATCACCGTGCTCCGTGGCAAGGAATTTTCGGTCGCGTTGAACTACACCAATTTCCGCGCGTGAAACACTGGATGGTCAAGTCTGAGCCGGAAGCCTATTCCTTTGCGCAATTCCGCAAGGACAAGACGGCCGCTTGGACGGGAGTGCGAAGTTTCGCGGCCCGCATTTTCCTGAGAGCGATGGAAAAGGGCGACGAGGTCTTCTTTTACCATAGCGTCACTGAAAAGGCGGTGGTCGGTCTTGCCACGGTAATTAAGACAGCCTATCCCGATCCGACGGTGGAAGCGGATGAGAAAGGCGATTGGGTCTGCGTTGAACTCAAAGCGGGCAAAGCTCTGCCTCGCCCCATTACCCTGGAGGAAATCAAGGCGCATCGTGATCTGAAAAATCTCCCCTTGATCCGCCAATCGCGTCTTTCGGTGTTACCGCTTACCGACGCGGAAGCAGCCACGTTGCGACGACTCGGTGGTCTTTAAAAGGATACCCGCCCCTCTCCTTGTTATTATTCGGAGCTTTGTTATATAGCTAACCCATGATGACCACTGGTTTCGGATATTTTCGTCGGGTAATTGGCGTTTTCGCCATCATTTCTCTCTCGCTGGCTCACGCCCAGGAACCGGCAAAGAATCCCCCGGC
>Ga0206928_1063_pt1 | contig 30245 bp, 14 predicted proteins | sample Alteio_BWOrgHeat_21_FD_152941 | JGI IMG/M metagenome (GOLD analysis project Ga0206928, IMG submission 152941) | Enriched cells from forest soil in Barre Woods Harvard Forest LTER site, Petersham, Massachusetts, United States -... | ecosystem: Environmental > Terrestrial > Soil > Temperate forest >... | reverse complement strand
TTGAATGGCACCATCGGCGCCGCTGGCAACGGCCTGGCCGGCCTCAATCTGAATGGCGGGTCAATTCAACTGGCCATCAACGCCCTGGCCGGCGCCGCCATTACAGCCACCAACGTCACCACCTCAGCCGCAACGACCATCAACCTGGCCTCGATTGCCAATGTTTTTGGCACGCAGCAAATTCCACTCTTGAGCTATCAGGGCACTGATCCTTTCAGCGGCCTGAGCCTGGGCACCTTTCCGGCGGGTTATACCGTCACCCTGGTGGATGATACGGCCAACAGCAGCGTGGATTTGAACATCGTTTCCACGAACAAGGTCACGCCGCCGTTCAACAGCATCAGTGTCAGCGGCATCACGCTGAACCTCACCGCGACGAACGGCACGGCCGGTTCGCTATATATCCTGCTCGGCGCCACCAATCTGCTCACGCCAATCAGCCAGTGGAAACCGATTTTGACCAACAACTTCGACGGCAGCGGCAATTTGAACCTGTCCACCAACGTCATCAATCCGGCCGTGCCGCAGGAATTCTATATTCTCAAGCAGTAAACCGATGAACGGGGACAATCCCCCTCCAAAGAGGGAATGATACGAAGTCCCCGGCATGGCAGTTTAAGCCATTGCCCGACAAATGTTGGGCGGCCCAATCAGTCAGATCGGAAATAAAACATGAATAGAAAAATTGCGACCCGTTCGGCTTTCACCCTGATCGAACTGCTGGTCGTCATTGCCATCATTGCCATCCTGGCGGCCATGCTGCTGCCGGCGTTGTCCAAGGCCAAGGCCAGGGCACAACGCGCCGCGTGCATGAACAATCTCAAGCAGCTTGGCCTCGCTGTCAGTGTGTATGCTGACGATAACAACAATAAACTGCCGCAGGTCAACCCGACGCTCGACCCGTCGGCCACGTCGGCCAATTCGCCGTGGGATTTGCCCTGCACCATGGCTGATTCCCTCGACAACGGCCTGCCGAGCGCCTACAACGCGAACCCCGTGCCAAACCTTTACCGCAAGATCTGTTACTGTCCCTCCTCGCTGATCCAGGACATACCGGTCGCGGGTGACCCCAATTACTGGTGGCGTTATGATTTTCTCACCAAGGGTCTGGCCGAGGAACATCGGGCCACAGCTTACGACTGGCTCATCAGCCGCAATGGAACGACCGGGTACGGCGGCAGCGGCAGCGCCGCCACCATGAACCGCAATTACCTCAATAAAAGCAACATTTCCTGGACCAACAATGTCTCGCTGTCGGATTCGGAAATGATTGCGGACATCATCATTTCATCGCCCAACGGCACCTTGTCCGACACGTTTGTTCATGTCACAGATACCTCCAGCATCGCCGCGCTGCCTTATGGAATGAACAGCAGTCACATGGGCTCATCCACGCCGGCCGGGGAAAATATTCTGTTTCAGGACGACCATGTTGACTGGCGGAATTTCCGCAATGCCAGGGCCTGGTTGACGTGGTCAACCGGACGGCATCTCTGGTTCTGATGCCGGGCGCCCACAAGACCTATGGCGGTCACTGTCTGTTTGGTGGAAGACGACCCTGAAGTGCGTGAGAGCTGTCAGGCGCTGCTGAATGGGGCGGCGGGCTTGTGCTGTCCGGGCGCCTACGGCAGCGCCGAGGAGGCATTGGAGGAAATTCCAGCGCTTCATCCGGATGTGGTGCTGGTGGACATCAATCTGCCCGGCATGAACGGGGTTGAACTGGTGGAACGGCTCAAAGCCCGCCTGCCCGATTTGCAGATATTGATGCTCACGTTGTATGAGCGGAGCGATCTGATCTTCAACGCCCTGCGCGCGGGCGCCAATGGATACCTGCTCAAAAGCACCCCCTCGGCGGAACTGATCCGCGCCGTGGAACAGGTTCATGCCGGCGGCGCGCCGATGACCATGTCGGTGGCGCGCAAGGTGATCGCCTGTTTCCACCACCAGGACCGGCTCTTATCACCGGTCGAAGAACTGACGCCGCGCGAGCGTGAAATCCTGGAACAGCTTGCCCGGGGCAGTTACTACCGGGAGATCGGCGAGTCCCTGGGCATCAGCATGGCCACGGTGCGGGCACATCTCCATTCCGTCTATAAGAAGCTGCACGTCAAGTCGCGCGCCCAGGCGGTGATCAAATATCAGGATGTGAGGGCGGGGGCGGGTTGAAAGTTGAATCAATTAAAAATTAAAAAATGTAAAATCAAAAAACTGCGGCGGGAGGGCGGAGGGTGCGATCTGAAAGGCTAAAGGCTGAAGGCTGAAGTCGCGCTCCGGGGACAGTGCCTTAAACTGATCCCATTCGACGGTGGGGCGACCGTCGGCACGAGCCTTTCCCAAATCCGCAATCCGAAACGCGCCCTTTAAAAAATTTTTACCGGAAGGCTTCGGGCGTTGGATTTTTTAGCGGCTCACTTCGCCGGGAACAAAATGAACTGCCAGTTCCTCTGAATGGTATTCTCATCACAAAAAAATTTGTTGTTTGCACTGGCGGCCGGCGTTTCATTTTGCGTTGCGGGCGCGATGTCAACCCGGGCCGCCACCACCACCGTACAGGTGGGCCAGGGCGGACTGGTGTTCGTGCCGTCAACGGTGAACATCAACGCGGGCGACACGGTGATCTGGAACTGGGCCAGTTCCGATCACACCACCACCAGCCAGTCCGGCAGCGCCACCACGTGGAATTCGGGCTTGTTCAACTCACCCCATGCCTTCACCAACTCATTCCCAACGGCGGGCACATTTCCTTTCGAATGCCAGATCCATGTCAGTGAAGGCATGACGGGCAAGGTGATTGCCGCCACGGTTGCGCCGCATGTGCCGCCAACCGTCAGCATCACCAGCCCCGCGTCTGGCACCGTTTTAAGCGCGCCCGCCAACGTCACCATCCAGGCCAGTGCGTCTGATTCCGACGGCCATGTCACCAATGTCCAGTTCATTGTGGATGCGAATTTCCTGGCAAATTTCACGCCGCCGCCAAATTCCACGGCGACGCCTGCCTCTGGCACCGCCAGCAACCTGGCCGCGGGACCTCACACGCTTACGGCGATCGTTTCGGATAATTTCGGAGCCACCGGCACGAACTCGGTCACACTGAACGTCGTGACGCCGGTCGCCGTGAACCTCAGCCAGCAAAAACTGTCGGCGGGCACGAATTTTTCATTCAGCTATTCCGCCGACGTCGGCTTGAACTATGTCGTGCTGCGCTCCACGAACCTGGCATCGCCCAGCTGGACCGCGCTCCTGACCAACAAGGCGACCTCCAATCCGATGAGCTTTACTGATTCCAACGCCGTCGCGAATCCGGGATTGTATCGCGTGGGCCGGTTGCCGAATCCGTGATCTTCATCCGCTCGCAGCGTAACCCACGGTTCCAATCCGGGACCTTCGACGCGGGACTTCCGCCTTCGGCTTTCAATCATCCAAAATCGCGCTTAACGATATTTGTGCTGAGGTTCAATGGCTTTCGCTTAAAACGCAGGCGCGGGAACAAATCAACTTTTGGTTCCTCTCACTTTAAGGTATGAACAAGTACCATCTAAAGTTTTTGTCCTCGGTCGCGCTGGCGGCAACGGCATTCGTCAGCCTTTTTAGCGCGATTTCCGTTCGTGCCGCCACCGCCACGGTCCAGGTGGGCCTGGGTGGATTTGTCTTCGTGCCGGCAACGACCAATATCAACGCCGGCGACTCGGTCATCTGGAACTGGGCTACTTCCGATCACTCGAGTACGAGCGATACGAATGGCATCTGGGATTCGGGTGTGACCAATTCGCCGCATACGTTCACCAATCTGTTCCCGACGGCGGGCCGGTTCCCGTATCATTGCACGATCCATGTCAACTTTGGCATGAAAGGCGTCGTGAATGTCGCCGCGATCAACGTGCCGCCCACGGTTACAGTGACCAACCCCGCTGCGGGCACGGTCTTGAGTGCGCCCGCCAACGTCACTATCCAGGCGAGCGCGCAGGATTCCGACGGCAGCGTCACGAATGTGCAATTCCTGGTGGATGCCAGCCCGGTGGGCAACTCGACCACGGCGCCGTATTCGGCGATCGCCAGCAACCTGGCGGCCGGCTCGCACACGCTGACGGCCATCGCCTCGGATAATCTCGGCGCGACGGGAACGAACTCGGTGACGATCAGTGTGATCACGCCGGTCGTCGTGAGCCTCAGCCAGGCGAAATTTTCGGCGGGAACGAATTTTCAGTTCAGATATTCCGCCGACGTGGGTTTGAGTTATGTGGTGCAGCGTTCCACGAATCTGCTGTCAGCGTGGACGCCGCTGCAGACCGACAAGGCGACTTCCAACCCGATGACGTTTGTGGATTCCAACGCGGTGGCGAACCCGGGATTTTATCGCGTGGGCCGGCTGCCGAATCCATGACATTTTCTCACATGCGTATGTGGCAGTTCACGGTGGGTCTCGGCTGCTGGCTGTTATTGGTCTGCCTTAAGGCGACCGCCGGGACCGTCGCATTGCCACCCACCAATTCCCTCCGCGCCTTCACGGTTCACGGCGTGGTCGTGGAGTTGAGACCGGCGGAAAAATCCGTGGTGATCCATCATGATGCCATCCCTGATTATATGGATTCGATGACCATGCCGTTCAAGGTCAAGGATGCCACAAATCTGTCGGGACTCGGCGCGGGCGACCAGATCACCTTCCGGCTGCAGGTGACCGATTCGGAAAGCTGGGTGGACCAGATCGTCAAGACGGGGACCGCAGCGCTGCCCCCGCCCAGGGGGTCCGCCGGAACCGGCGCCGCCAGCATGATTCACCCCAGCCACCCGCTGCTGGATTACAAATTCACAAATGAACTCGGGCAGGCGGTGAGCATCAATGATTTTCGCGGACAGGCGCTGGCGATCACGTTTTTCTACACGCGCTGTCCCCTGCCCGACTATTGCCCGCGCCTCTCGAAGAATTTCCAGGAGGCATCGGCGAAATTGAAGGCCAGGCCGGAGGCACCGACGAACTGGCATTTTCTCTCCATCTCGTTTGACCCGGAATTCGATACACCGGACATGCTGAAGGCCTATGCGGGAAGCTATCAGGCGGATCCGGCGCATTGGAGTTTTCTGACCGGGCCGTCTGACAAGATCGGCGAACTGGCGCACGCGTCTGGAATCAGCTATCGGTACGTGGACGGCACCATTGACCACAATTTTCGCACGCTGATCATTGATGCCAACGGCCATCTGCAAACGGTCTTTCCCACCGGAGGCAACCTCTCGGACATGATCGTGAACGAGATCCTCAAGGCCGCCGCGGTGACGAACCAGCTGGCGTCAAAGATGTGAAGCCGCCGGACGCGTCAATTTTTACCGGTTCGCCCGCCCATCCACATCAGGCCGTCAATGATCAACCGGTCCTGGATTTGATTGGTGAGCGTAAACGACAATTCGCGGTTGGTGTGATGTTCGTAGTCCATGTCGTTGTGCCCCATGTTGAAATACAGCATGTGATATTTTTTGTTGGTCCAGACGACGGGGTAAAAACCTTCATGCCATATCTCGTAGGGCTTGGGGCCGGTGCCCAGCGGGAAGCTGGCGGGGTCTATGGAAACGAGGATCTGGATGTCCGGATTTTTACGCAGGTCGTTTTTCCAACGGTACCATTCGTTGGGCGATGAATGGAAGGTCGCGGGCATGTTCCTGGTAGCCGGGTGGTTGGTGTCCACGTCTAGTGTGGCTGACGTGGGCCGCCAGGTGTTGCTCACATATTCGCCCGAGCCCAGAAAATCTTCATGGTACCAATCCCAGTTTTGCGGGTAATCGGAGGGCGTGAGCGCAAAACCGGCGAAATGAAATCCCATCCAGCCGCCGCCGTGCTCCATGTATTGCTGGAATGCCGCGCGCTGTTCGGGAGCCTCCGGCCGCGTATCCAGAAAGATCACGACCTGATACTGGGAGAGAAATGCAGGATTAAGATTTGTCCAGTTGTCGGTCGAGTCGTAGGTGAAATGGTATTGTTTGGCGATCTGCGGAAACCAGCGGTTGGCCTCATGCACATAGCTGATGTGCGCGAGGTCGTTTTTGCCGGTGTAAAAGGCGATGACTTTGAACGCCGGGCCGGGCGTCTGCGCCTCTAGGCCGACAAGACAGAACAATGACAGGCAGAGAATGAGGATTTTCACAGAATAATTTTGATTTCTGAATTTCACTGGATTTGCACGCGATAAAACCGCGTGCCGGGGCCTTGCGGGTCGTTCATGGATTGCATCGCGTCGTTGCCGGGAAGACTGTTTCCAAGCGGCGACCAGACCGCATCCGTCAGATTGGTTTTATATAGCACTTGAAAGTTGAAACCGCGCTGGGCGGGAAACGTGAGGGCCACGTTGGTGCCCGACGGAGCCGCATTGACGGCAAACACAGGCACCAGCATCAGATAATTGGCGTTGCAATCGGCGGAGGCCGTGGCGGGCCGGATCAATTGCAGGGTATTGGTGCTGCCATTGAACGTCACGGGCGCCAATTGTCCGGCTGAATTCACCAACGGAATGTAATTGTAGGATTCCCAGCCTGAGTTGGGCACGTTGAAGGTGCCGAGCAGATTCGTCACCGGCGAGGTGGTCCCCCAGCCGCCAACTTCCCGCGCCAGCGTACACACCGTCGCTCCCCCGCCTGCCGCCAGCCGCGCATATATATAATAGATGCCGGCGGGGTAATGCCTCGTGTAGTTCACCCAGGAGCCGGAGCTGAAATAACCGATGCTGTAATCGGAATAACCGGTCCCCTGGTATTTCGGACGGAGCACATCGCCATTGACCTCCGTGTCCATGCCATTGGGGCGGTAAAGGTCCGTGCCGCCAAAATTCACCTGATGGGTGTCCACGTTCACCGTTGCCGGTTGCGCGGAATAGGCGTTGGTCTGGGGATTATCAATGAAATGTCCACCGCCATAATCAAAGTCCTCGGCTTCCCATACGTAATTGCCCGGACTGAACGTATCAAAAGCGTTCGTGACCGTGGCAACGTTACCGTTGGTGTCCGTAACCGTGATCGAGAGGCCGTAAAGCGTGTTGGGCAGCAAATGCGGATAGCTGACATTCCAGTTCGTGGGCGAGCCGCTGAAATTGAGGTTCGTCAAGGTGACACCGTTCAGGACCACCACCACATTGCTGGAGAAAACTCCCGCCGCCGCCGTGACGTTAAAGGCCACGGTGTTGGTGGATTCAAACGGACCGCCATTCGGGTAAACGCCGGAAAGCGCCGGCAACGGGGAATTCGCGTAATTGAGCACCGTTTGAAACGTTTTGCCGGGCGAACCATTCACGTTGATGGACAGGATGATTTGCGGGGACAGTTGCACCACCGTTACGCCCGCGTCGGCCGACCGGACACTCGCCGCCGGGCGATTGAGCGTCAGGAGAATGGAACCCTGGTTGGTATGTGTGGGATCGGCCAGTCCCACCGAGATGCTGTTGGACGTCTCCAGCGTGATGACCGAGCATTTGCCATTGACGCTGATCAAATCGGCGGAGCTGTTGCCGTTGGTCCAGAAATTTGCCGCCACCACGCCGATCAAAGGTTTTCGCACTGCCTGCACATTGACGGTATTGGTGAGCACGATGATGTCCGGGTTCGCCGCATAGTTGCTGACGCTGGTCTCGCTGAAATTGGGCAGCAGCACGTAGGCATAACTGGAGTTTGCCGGCGCTATTCCGGCGTTGTACCAAAGTTTCAGATAGTCGTCCGTGTCCGAAGTGCCCGAGTCGCCGTTGTTGATCTGCGACCACGAACCCGTATTGGCCACGAAGGTTGCTTGAAGATTGGTCGCGCCCCCGGGAAAGTAATAACCGCCCACGCCATCCAGCGCGCAATATGCCGCGCTGGTGAGATTTGAACTCCAGCCCATCACCGGGGTTATCTTCGTGCCATTGACCCAGAAATTGGCGGTTGCGGGATTGCCGAGCCGGCGGTCTTCCACGGTGGTGTCCACCTCCGATGGACCGCCACAGGTGATGCCCGCGCCGAGGCAGACGATTTCATTGTCCAACATGAACCAGGCTTTTCTGCCCGTGAGCGAGGTGTTCCACGACGCCAGCGACATGCCCGCAACGCCATAGGTATGCGCCACCTGCGCGCCGCCCACCCAGTTCTGCGAAGTCGTCTGCGCTTCGCCCGCGGAATTCGCATGCGTATTTTGTTCCGCCGTCGTGCCCGGCAGATGGTATGGATCCACCGTGGGCCAGAAGTCGCTCGAGAACTGTGTTTCAGAATTGCCCAGATACAGATACGTCATGCCGTCGCCGGTGAACCAGCCGTGCAGATTTCCGCCATTGATGGATTCATAGTTGGCAATGCGACTGGACGACATGCTGATCCCAAAACCAAACCCGCCGCGAAAAGCCACCACGCGGTCATTATCGGGAAAGTTATATTGCCCCGGCGGCAATTGGGGCGAACTGATAAAATTGTTCAAAGCCGTGACAACCGGCGCCGGCGCAAATTTCTCAATATTTTGCATCGCCGAAAGAACACCGTTCCCATCGCCGGATTCTGTCTCGTAAGACCACGAAGCGGCGCGGCCGCGCACCATGTCCATCAGTGCGCCATGATACATGAACGGCTCGAAGGAGTTGGTCGCCCACGCATAAACATTGGCGAGGTTGGGATCCGTGATCTGCCAGGACGAGCCATTCAACAGATTCACGATGTTGGGAATATCGCCGAACAACACCAATCCGTAGTGCCCGTTGTAAGCGATGTTCCCGTGGAAGACAAAGGAGCCGTCGGTGTAGAAACCGTCGCTGCTCGTGACGTACAGGAATACCGGGCTTAAATTGGTCTGGGCATTCACCATCAGCGTGCTGTCCTTGCTCAGGATGCCGCGCAACAACATCACGGTGACCTTGTCCGAAGTATTGGCCCCGGTCATCCAGCCAAAGTGCGCGCCGGCGCCACCGGGGCTATAGCGCGCGACCGCGTTCAGATAATTGGTGATTTCCGTCCCGGTCAATGCCGAATCCAGCAGCACCATGGTGTCTTCCAGCGACTCCGGTCCGCTGATCTCCCAGTGAAACCAGTTGTCATATTCGGTCGCGCTGGTCGTATAGACATTGGCATTCATCCAGTTCAAACCGTTTGCGACGGCGGTGGCCAGCCCGGCATTGCCTTGCAATGAACTGCCGGGCAACGCCCACGCCAGCGCCATGGCCTGGAGCCGGTTGTAGGTGGAAACAATGTTGGCGGATACCGAACCGAGCGGCAGATCGCTCCACAGATAGCCGCTCACATTGGTGTTCAGCGTGCTCCAATAACCGCTGGCCGTGCCCGCCACGCTCGATGGACTTGCAGCACCATTGAAAAGGTTGGTCTGCCAGGTCAAACGCAAGGTATCGAACTGATCCGCGCGCGCGCCAACCGCCGCCAATGAGAAAAACGCACCCGCCAGGGCGAACCAACCGCAAAAACGATGAAAACCCATGATATCAAGGAATTTGCGGCAGGAAATGGCAATCAACACGACGATCCATGGACAGGGAAATCTTGCGGGAAAAAACATTTCATGGATTTGTAGATCACAGTTTCGCATAGTTTCGGACGAAAGTCACCCCCTCTAAAGAGGGATGGATTGGGGATATTTTATGCTATTACATGCCAGCATGTTTCAATCTCAAAAGCATCTGCGCCTGACCTCTCGCTGCCTTTTTTATGGCTTTTTCACGAGTTTTGCCCTGACCCTGCGCGGTGTGCACGCCGCCGATAATTCCACCGACAGCCAGGTGGAATCGTTGCTGTCGCAAATGACGCTGGACGAGAAGATCGGACAGATGGTGCAGGTGGATTCAAGCGCCCTGGCGACGGGCGATGTGCAAAAATATTTCCTCGGTTCCGTTTTGAGCGGCGGCAGTTCCGATCCGGCGGCCGGGAATTCTCCCCAAGCCTGGCTGAATTCAGTCACGGTCTTCAAAAACGAGGCCGTGCAAACCCGCCTGAAGATTCCCCTTATCTATGGCATTGATGCCGTTCACGGTCACAATAACATCGAGGGCGCGGTCATCTTTCCGCATCACATCGGCCTGGGCGCCACGCGCGATCCGAAGTTGATTCAACAAGCCGAACACGTCACCGCCGAAGAGGTTGCCGGCACCGGCATCCGATGGGCCTTCGCTCCCTGCCTGGCCGTGGTGCAGGATGAACATTGGGGACGCACCTACGAGAGCTATGGAGAAGATCCCGGGCTGGTTTCTGAACTCGGCGCGGCAGCGGTGCGCGGTTTCCAGGGCAAACAACTGTCGGCCGATCCGATTTCGGTATTGGCCTGCGCCAAACATTTCATCGGCGATGGCGGCACCAAGGGCGGCGTGGACCAGGGCAATACCGTTTGCGATGAAGACACGTTGCGCCGGCTGTATCTCCCGCCGTATCGCGCCGCCATCAAGGCCGGCGTCGGTTCCATCATGGTGTCCTACAGCAGTTGGAACGGGGCCAGGATGCACGGCAACAAATATCTGCTTACCGATGTGCTGAAGGGTGAACTGGGGTTCAAGGGATTTCTCGTTTCCGACTGGGCAGCCATTGACCAGATTTCAGGCCGCTACCAATATGACGTGCAGCAGTCCATCAATGCCGGCCTGGACATGATCATGATTCCCTACGGTCCGAACCATAGAAACAACTTCGTGGAATTTATCACCGACCTGAAAGAACTGGTGGCGGAAGCAAAAGTCCCGCAGGCGCGGATTGACGATGCGGTGCGGCGGATTTTGCGGATCAAGTTCCAGCTGGGCTTGTTCCATGAAGCGGCGACCGACCCGAAGTTGACGGAAGCCATCGGTTCGCCGGAACACCGGGCGGTGGCGCGGCAATGTGTGCGCGAATCACTGGTGTTGCTGAAGAATGACAAGCACACCCTGCCGCTCTCCAAGACCATCAAGCATCTGGCGGTGGTGGGTGAAGCCGCGGATGACCTGGGCGTGCAATGCGGGGGCTGGACGATTGACTGGCAGGGGCGCAAGGGCACGGTCACGCCGGGAGGCACCACGCTCCTGGCCGCCATCCGGCAGACGGTGTCGCCGGGGACCACGGTGACGTATTCCGCCGATATGAGCGGGGCGGTGGACCCGGATGCAATCATTGTGGTGGTGGGCGAACAGCCGTATGCGGAGATGAAGGGCGACCGGAAGAGTTTGAGCTTGTCGGCGGAAGACGCGGCATTGATCGCCAAGGCCAAGGCGACGGGTGTGCCGGTGATCACGATCTTGTATTCGGGGCGTCCGTTGATTTTGGATGCGGCGCTGGATGCGAGCGATGCGTTCGTGGCGGCATGGTTGCCCGGCACCGAGGGCATGGGGATGGCGGATGTGTTGTTTGGCGATGCGAAGTTCAAGGGCAAACTCTCACGCACCTGGCCGCGCAGCAATGAACATATCGCCACCGGCGATACGTCCGAGGAACCGTTGTTCAAGTATGGCTTTGGATTGACGGACTGAGGCCGGGCGGAAAAGCGGGTGGACAAGTTTTACCTAATGACCGCGCGCGCTAACGGCGATGCTTTCTTGTCATTTTTCTAGGACGACCCTTTCATTATCTCCCTTTTTTCGTAAGAAGATAAGCGTCTAGGAATGAAAAAAACACTGTCGCTGGTTCGTAAAGTTCAATTATTTGCTTTCTTTAGACTCGCTGAACCGCCGCGCATAAACACGCTTAGCAATAAATTCACAAAAAAGGTTAAAATCATTCAATTTGTATTGTAGGTCATTTGTCCCAGACACTCGAGAAGCATACATTTTGCCACATTGTCTAACACTGATTACTTTGCCAGGAGCAACGAATTTGACGAATTCCAGCATATAGCCAGGCTCATTCAAAACCCGTTTAAGATAGGCATTGCATTTTTCACACATTGGAACATCTTGAACAGCGTTAGTAAAGTAAATGGTAGATCGATCCATCGTTTCTGCCCCACAGGATATGCAATTTGTAAACATGTTAATTATCGGATGGAGCAGGCGGATAACAGCCTCCTAATTGCATACAACCGAGCATAAACTCGGCGTAATCTCCTGATGCACATCCCGCATCCATCATTTTTTTAGCATTGTCAATGCACGTCTTCTGGCACGGGGTAATAGGCTTAAGTGGCGATTGAGAAGTCTCTCCAGAGCACGTCCAGAGTTCGCCGGAGCGCCCAGGAGCCCATGTAGTGCACGCATGAAAGATGGGAAAGGGATGATTCGGAAAAGGAGTGTGTCCCGGCGCAAAAGCGATGAGACCAAAAAAGTCGTATTCATTTATTGCATCATCGTGATTTACCACATATGGGTTAATAGGATAATCCGGGTCGAATACAAATATTTTGGTGCGAACCGGAGTGATAGGTAACAAACAAACCGGAGTGATGGGTTACAGTTCCGAGCATTATGTCTTGGAAGAATGTGACCCCTATGGAAGAAATTATTCGATTTGTGATGTTGGCGCAAAGTGCGCGCTTTACGGTGAGCGAACTGTGTGAACAGTTCGGGATCAGCCGCAAGACCGGTTATAAATATTTGGATCGCTATGCCGCCGCTGGCTTGAAGGGGTTGGCGGTTCGCAGCCATCGTCCGCATCAGTTTCCGCAACGGACCGATGGGGCGGTGGAGGCCTTGATCCTGGCCGAGCGACGGCTGCATCGGACCTGGGGCCCCAAGAAGCTGCACAAGGTTTTGGAGGTGAAGCATGGCCTTGAGTCACCCCCGGCCTGCAGCACGATTGGGGAGATTCTCCGCCGGCACGGCTTGAGTGTGCAGCGGCGGCGCAAACCGGGAATGTATGTGGCGCTAAACGACGGCCTGACGGAGCCCACGCGGCCCAATCACGTTTGGACGGTGGACTTCAAGGGGTGGTTCCAGTTGGGCAATGGGCAGCGATGCGACCCCTTGACGGTGTGTGATCGTTACAGCCGCTATCTGCTGGCCTGCCGAGCCCAGCCCAACCAGCAATTCAAGGGCACCTTGCAGACCTTCAAAGCCCTGATGCGTCAAGCGGGCGTGCCCGAAGTCATCCGGGTTGATCACGGCGCACCCTTCGCCTCCATCGGGCTGGGCCGTCTGTCGAGCCTGAGCATTTGGTGGATCGAACAGGGGATTGCGGTGGAGTTCATCCGGCTGGCCTCCCCCCAGGACAACGGCTCGCACGAACGCATGCACCGGGATCTGAAAGCCGAAGCGATTACCCCGCCCTCCGCCAATCAGGCGGCCCAGCAGCGCCGCTTCGAGCGTTGGCAGCATACCTACAATCACGACCGGCCGCACGAGTCACTCGGCCAACAACGCCCCTGCGAATTTTACCAGCCCAGTTCCCGCCGGCTCAATGAGCACGACAAACCGCTGGTCTATCCGGCGGACTTTGAAGTCAAGCGGATCTCCGTCAGTGGCTTCCTGGCGCACGAAGGAAAAAGCTATCATGTCGGTGAGGCGTTCGCGCACAAGCGCGTGGGATTGCACCTAAATTTAAAGGGCCAAACCCAACTGCATTTCGCCAACGTCCACCTGGGGAATCTAACCCATGGTTCGGCGGGGCGATTCCGGCCTTCGGCCTACATCGCCCCGCCGAACCATAATCCCCTTGCCAAATAAACCACACCACCCATACTGAAAAGTGTAACCCATCACCCCGGTTTGTTTGTTACCTATCACCGGCTCGCACCTTTCTTACCCAGATTTATAAGGAAGGGGTCAGTTCTTGATTTTGTCATATTAACCGTTTCTTTCGCCAAATCCTTCGACACTGCAAAATCACAAGCCGGCGCGTTCCAAAAACCGCGGACGAATTGATATCATTCATAAAATCCGATGCCCAATGAAGCCGGTTTTAAGGGATTCTTGACGGTTATGCAAATACAAACCGAACTGAAAATCGAAATCAGAAATTCAAAAACATTATCACCACGAAATACAAAATACGCGAACAGGGAGATGCCGTGATCGGTCAGCCAATGATCGGCAGCAACTGCCGGATGAAGGATCGGTGAGCGGGGCGAATCGTGGATAGATGTGATGTCCTGGCGTGGAGGATAGCCTTTGACGTTCGTGGGAAAAGCGGCGGTAAACCGCCGCAGTCCAGGCGCTCTCGCGAGGTTTCAGGCGCATGGCAAACGCGGCAGCGCTTGGAGTGCGTGTGCTTTAGCACCGCTTTTGAACGTGGTTGCGCAGGGAATATCAAAGATTGCACGAACGTGGAAAGGCATTTCATGATCACAGCCGCGCTTTGGAATTTAGCCTTTAGCCTTTAGAATTATTTTTTCGCACCCCCCCGATTTCTTTCTCCGCCGCGGAGAAACAAATTTTGCTGGTTTATGTGCAAGATGCTTTCCAAAAGGGTTTTAAGTGGCATGAAATATTTTTTGGCACCCCCCTGAATTTTACCCCTTCCGCGCAGAAACATTTTTTGGGATTTTGTGATAATATCGTCGGGTTGGGGGCGGATGATCCGCCGGCCAGTCGGGTCGGGTAGCCGATAATTGGCAGCAGTTCTTTGACAATTTAAACGTGATGCGGCCGATGATCGGCAGCAGATGCGTCACAGGAATGGACGCGCGGTGCGTCGGGTGCCGCGCGTCCCGCTCTGGCGCTCTAAAAGGACCGCGACCTTCAGGTCGCTTCAACGGCTATTGAAACCAAACCGTCCGTGATTCAAAACAAGGCTATTTAACCCTATTTAGGACAGGGGAGAGCGCCCGCCACGGGTGCCGTTTTCCGCGCCCTCGCGGAAAACCCGGGCTTAAAAACAAAAAATGATGATCGCGTCAAGCCGTCCTCACATCCGTGTCCACCTGTATCTGCTGCCGATCATCGGCTCCGTGGTTGAATCGTTTGAAGGCTGGAACAAATATTTCGCACCTAACAGCGCTGGGGATCTTTGTGGAGGCTTATGGAGGCTTATGGAAGCTAATTGGGCAATGTAGAATGAAGAATGAAGAAAAAAAACGGGATGAAACGGGCTGGAGCGGCTTAGCGCGGGATAATGCAAAGGCTAAAGGCTGAAGGCTAAAGTCTAAAGTAAAACGAGCCAGTACGAGGGGCTGTGAGGGGTTAAAAGGAGTTAGCCGCTGATCGGCAGCATAAAATCCGCATTGGGATTCAACGGGTTACGAGGCTTACGGAGGCTTATGGAAGCTACTGGCAGCTAAATTCTCGAAGGCTGAAGGCTAAATGCTAATGGCTGAAGTACAAGGACGGCTCGCGGCCGATGAGGCGGTGACCGGCGACAGGCGGACGCTCGCCCCACCGAATCCGGTTTTCAAGGGAATCGGGGCGAATCCAGGTAAATCCAACCTAATCCAACCAGTCAAAGGTGGATCAGGCCGCGCTGGATGGCCACGGTGACGGCTTCGGTCCGGTCGGCCACGTGGAGCTTGGTGAGAATGGTCTTGAGATAGCCCTTGGTGGTGTGCAGGGAGATGTTCATAACATCGGCGATCTGTTTGTTCGCCAGGCCCTTGGCCAGTTCATGGAGCACTTCCAGTTCGCGGGGTGTCAGCGGCTCGAAATCCTCGCGTTTGATGAGCCGGTCGGCGACGGTCTCGGGAATCCAGCGGCGGCCCGCGGCCACGGATCGCAGGGCGGGCACGAGCTGTTCGCCGGTGGCGTTTTTCAAGATGTAACCCTGCGCGCCGGCGGCCAGCGCCTTGTGAATGTCTTCATCGCCATCAAAGGCGGTCAGCATGAGGACCCGGGCCGTGGCATCCTGCGCGCGGATTTCCCGGGTGGCGAGCACGCCGCTTTTAAGGGGCATCCGCGAATCCATGAGGACCAGGTCCGGCTTGTGTTTCTTGAAAAGGTCCACGGCCTGGTTGCCATTGGCGGCTTCGGCCACCACTTCCATGTCCGCCTCGTTGTTGATGATGGCGGTCACACCCATGCGGACAACGTAATGATCGTCCGCGACCAGCACACGGATCTTAGATTCTTTCTTCATGTTCTTCGAGGGACTCGGAGGGAATCACGCTCTCGCTGGGTTGGACAACGGGGATTTCGATCCGCACACAGGTGCCCTGGTCGGGAGTGCTGGTGAACTGCACCTGACCGTTCAGCCGCTCGGCCCGCTCGCGAATGCCGAGCAGACCAAAATGTCCGTCGCCAGGGCCGGCACAGGCCTCGGGATTGAAGCCCTTGCCGTCATCCTTGATGCGCAGGATCACCTTTTTGGAGGTGTACTCCAGTTCAATTCTCACGTGGGTGGCGCCGGAGTGCTTGACGACATTGGTGATGGCCTCCTGACCGATGCGCAAAAGGTTTTCCTCGGCCACCTCGGAGAGGGCGACGGTATCGCCCACGGTCTCCACTCCAATGTGAATGCCGGCGCCGCCCGCGATCTGGCGGCCATTGGTCATGAGCGCGTTCGCGAGATTGAACTTCTCGGTGGCGCGGCTGCGCAGGCCCCAGACCGACTGGCGCAGATCCACCTGGCTCTGCCGCATCAGATTGCGCGCCAGTTTCAGGTGGTGCAACGCGTTGCCGGGATTTTTATCCGACAGATTGGCGACCAGGTCCAGTTGCAGGGCGATGCCGGTCATGGTTTGTTCCAGGGTATCGTGAAGTTCCTGCGCGAGACGGGTGCGTTCCGTGAGCACGGCGCGAAACTGGAGTTCGGACTCCTTGCGCGTGGTCATTTCCACCTTCAACTGCGCGGTCCGTTCGTGCACGCGTTCCTCCAACTGGTCATGGGCCTCCTGCAATTCGTGCTGGGCGGTCTCTTTTTCGCGCACGAGCGATTTTAAGACCAGGTTCTTTTTTGAGACCATCACCGACCAGCTCACGACCAGCAGCAGAACGGCAAAAACAACGGCCAGGCTGATCAGGAGATGTTGCGGTGTGAGCCAGCCGGGTTTTTGCAGGATCCGCACGTTATGCGACGTGGGCAACAGAATGCGGACGGATTTGATTTTGCCGTCCGCGTCGCTCTCCAGGAGACAGATGCCGGTGACCTGCACCAAACTGCCAATGGGAATGGAGCCCAGCAGGCTGTTCTCCTCGGTGGTATCCCTTTCGGCGGTGAAATACAGGTTGGTGGTTTGCAGTACGAGAGTTGTCCGGATGTCCGAATTATCCTGTTTTTGCCCGATCCCTTTCACCAGCCGGTCAATCAACCGTCCGCTGATGGTGACCAGCTCGGCGTGATGCAGTCCTCGCTGGAGATCGGCCACGGCCACGTTGGTGGAAGCCAGTTCCACGCGCGGCGCGGCGGTCTTGCGAAAAACCGCGTCTTCCAGCACGGGCAGGAAATTATCCACGGCCGGAAAACCAACGGCTTCGACCACGTCACCGGGCTGGAACAAATTCGTCTGGCTGGTCTTGACCTGCAGTCCGCCGGTTTTATCTTCAAGAAACAGGTCCTGGCCGCTCCGCTGATAAGTCACGACGCCTTTGACATGCACCTGGTTTCCGGGCGAACGATCCATCCGGAACTGGGCAATGCCATTGAGGGGAATCAGCGGCTCGTCGAAAACCCCGGCGGGCGCAGGCTCCTGGATGATAAAATCCTCCAACTGGGAGACGAACAGGGTAACCGTGACAAAGTGGCGCAGAGGCGCGTTGAAGGCCGCCGCCGCCGTGCCGCGCAATATCACCTTGGCTCCCACCAATGATTGCGGATTAATACCAGGCGGCACCGGGGAATACGCGTGCAACCGGTAGCCGCCGGAGGCCAGTTCGACCTCAAGCCGGTCGGTGTTTTCCTGAGCCATCCGTACAATACCGGAGATCTTCACGCGCTGGCTGTCCTCGGCGCCGGACATCAAACGCTCGATCGTGACCGTGTGGGCGGGTGGCAATGGAGCCGTGCCGACTATTTTAAAATGCGGCGCGGTGATGACCGGCGCATAGCCGCCCGGATGGCTGATACCCCACACTTCCACCACATCGCCGACCGACGGTTGATTATTACCCCGGTTGTCCACAAAGACGCTGCCGCTGGCATCCTGCACGAAAAATCTCCCGGCCCAGGTCGGTTCGGCCACTGTGACCACGCCTTTGACATGTATGGGAATTGCCAACAAGGCATTGCTGGCTGAAAGCGCCAGCACGTCCATGGCATTGGTCAGAGTATGAACTGTTTGCGCCACCGCAGCCGGCGCCGAAACCAGGGATAAAAGCAGCGCCAGGAGCCAGACATTGATGGGCTGTCCCCGCCGTGGCGGCATTTTATCTTTCATGGATTGGCTTTGCGGCGTAACCATAGTCTAACTGCTTTTTTCAATGCTTAAAACCCCTCCAAAGAGGGGTGCCAGCACGAAAATCACAATGCAAATTAACACACATCAGCCTGCCCGAATCGTAAATCTGAAGCAAGACTACATCACCAGCCGGTAGAAACGTTGCGAATTGTTAACTGTGTCCGTGACCGTTTTTATGGTTCCGTCGCCGGTGACAATGCTTAGGAGCTTCCAATTCGCGTCCTCCAGACTGTTCTTATACACCACGAGATATTTAAATCCAGTTTGCGTGGGAAACGAAAGGATGGTGTTTTTTGCACTGTTCACAAATACGGAAATGTTCGCGGACACCGGCACGGGCACGAGCATATAAAAATTGGCGTTAACACTGTTGCCGCTCGTCATTTTAAACGTCTCCACGCCTCCGAGCGTCACGACCGCAAGCTGTCCGTTGGTATTCAGCAGCGGAGCCCATTGCCAGGCCTGCCAGCCAGTTCCGGTTCCGGTGAATGTTCCCAAAACTTTTGTCGTCTGGCTCGGCGTGCCCGCGCCACCAATGACCAGGCTGTTGGTCACAGAATACGCGCCATTGCCGCTCGCCAGCCGCCCGTATAGGCAATAATTATTGGTTGGAATCGAACGGGTATAATTTAACCATGCGCCGGTGTACCACCAGCCCACGTTGTAGTCGGGAACGCCGGCGGTAAGGTATTTTTGCCGCATAACATCGCTCGCCATTTGAGTGCCGCAAGAATCGTTACGGTAGGCAAACTGCTCGCCCCCGATATTATTCGGCGTCGTCAAATCAACGCTGACCACGGCCGGTGTGGCCTCCTGGTAATAGCTGTTGGTTGCCGGGGCAGCCGTTGGAACCGGATTGTCAATGAACTGCCCGCCGCCGAAATCAAAATCCTCCGCCTCCCACATAAAGTTGTTTTGACTGAAAGTATCGAAATTATTCACGGTGGCGGTTGAAACCGACCCGCTGGCATCGGTGACATTGATGGTGGCTGAATTAACTTGGTCCGGCAACAGGCCGGCAAAACTTACATTCCAATTCATGGAGGAACCGGCAAACACCAACTGCGAGGAGACATCAATGCCATTGACAATGAGCTGCACCCCATCGGTTGGGATATTGGTGACCGTTGAGCTGACGGTGAAGGTGACATTGCCGGCCGGATTCACAAACACACTTTGAGAAACGGGGCTGATGCCACTGATGGATAGCGACTGCGGAGCTGGATAGACTTCAAACTCCCAGAGCGAGTCTCCATAAGCCGTGTTGCGTTGCGTACCATACATGCGCACATAACGCCCGCTGCCCGGCGCCGCCAGATCGTTGATGCTGCCAGGGCCGTTGGTCGTCGTGAAGACATTGGTCCAAGTGTTGTTATCCGTGGACAGTTGAATGCCATAACTTTTGGCGGAGGCGTTTTCCCAATTAAGCCGGACGCGGGTGACGTTCTGCACCGATCCCAGGTCCACCGTGATCCATTGCGGATCACTGAAGGCCGAAGACCAGCGCGTGGTCAGGTCGCCGTCAACGGCGGCGCCGGCGGGATAGCTGGACGACTCAACCGACGAGGCCGTCGCGGGCTGGTTCAGCGCGATGTTGTTGGTGCCGCAAGCCTGCACCCGGTCCAATTCAATCCAGTTGATGTTGAATCCGGGGCTGAGCACTTCCAGACGCAGGGCTTTGCTGCCAGTGCCGCCCGGAAGCGGAACATTCGGCAGCGCGATGGTCTGCCAGTTTTGCCAGCCGCCGGTGCTGGGAATTTGAATGGTGCCCAGCACCGCGCCATCCAGCCGCACCCGCAACTGGCCGCCACCCGAAAGCGAAGCTACGCGCACGCCAATGCTGTAAATGGCTTCCGGATCAGGCACGTTCACGGTGTATTCCAGCCATTCGCCACCATTGATGTATCCCACGTCATAACCGCCGCCGGTGTCCAGGGTGGCCTCGATGCCCACGTCATCCGACCGGTATGCGCCGCCCGGATTTCCAACCGTGGTGTTGTAGTAGCCCACATTCTCACCACCCGTGTCATAATTTTCGGCTTCGACACGTCCCGGAAGGTTTTTTACAGCATTTCCGAAGGGCGCTTGAGGCTGCGAATAAACCTCAAATTCGGAAAGCGAATAGCCGGTCCCTGGCCAAGCCTGGGTGGTGGCATAGACCCGGACATAGCGACCCCGGCCTGAAACCAGAATGTCTTCCACTCCGCCAGTTCCGCTGCTGGTGCTGTAAATGCCAGTCCAGTTGGTTCCATCAGGTGAAATTTGAAGGGTGTAACTGCTGGCAAAATTGGTGTTCCATTGCAGCCGGATGCGGCCAAGGTCTTTCATCAAACCGAGATCCACGGCAATCCATTGCGGATCGCCGGACAGTGAACTCCAGGTGGTGCTTGTATCGCCGTCCACGGCGGCGGAACCGGGGGTATTCGGGGACGACACCGACGACACGGTGACCGGCTGGTGGAGGGCTGCGTTGGCCAGATCGCTGGAAGGAATTGCCGAACCAACGGAGAATGCCCCGGCCAGGCGGAGGTCACGAGACGAAGCGCCGACCATGACCTGGAAGGTCCCGGGGGTGGCAATCCAGCCGCGTGCGGTCGCGTCCCAATTGGCGAAGTCTTCCCAATCCAGATTAAAGGTCACATGCTGTGTCTGCCCGGGTGCCAGTGTGATCTTTTGAAATCCTTTGAGCAGTTTTGGCGGTTCACCAGCGGCAGCGGGAAAGCCAAGATACAGTTCAGCCACTTCCGCGCCGGCCAGCGGGCCGGTGTCGGTCAGGTCAAAGCCCACCAGCACCTGCCCGGAGGGACTTGCCGCACTGACCGTGAGATTGCTGTAACCAAAGGTGGTATAGGACAATCCAAAGCCAAACGGGAACAAGGGAGCAACATTGTTCGCGTCATACCAGCGATAGCCAACTTGTAATCCTTCTGAATATGAGGCGTGACCCAGCAAACCTGGCCATTGCGCCGTGGTGCTCGCGCAAACCTGGCTGGCAGACGCCGGGATGGTTACCGGCAACTTGCCGGACGGATTCACGTCGCCAAAAAGAACCTGCGCCAGCGCATTCCCGTTTTCCTGTCCGGGATACCACGCGCAAAGCACTCCCGCCACCTGGCTGGCCCAGGGCATCAACGTGGCCGACGACGAATAGATCACCACGATGGTATGGGGGTTGGCGGCGGCGACCGCACTTATCAGGGCGTCCTGACCGTTGGGCAGGGAAAGATTGGCCCGGTCGGAACCTTCACTGGTTTGTTGCCCCACACAGACGATCGCGACATCGGACGTGGCTGCGAGCTGGGCCGCAGCCGAAACACTGGCCCCATCGCCCTGACTGTAGCTGACGGTGATGCCACCGCCAGCGCGGCTGGTGATCCCGGCCAGCGGAGTGATATTATACGGCAGAACAACCCCCGCAGAACCAGACCCGGTCGAGATGGGCGACACGCTGGCGACCGAACCGATCACCGCAATGGCATGGATTGATGAAGTGTTCAGCGGCAGCAAGCCGCCCTTATTTTGGAGCAGCACGGTTCCCGCGGCGGCGGCATTGCGGGCAAATTGGGCATGGGCCGTGCCCGTCACATTCGAACTCAAGTTGCCGGTGCCGGGATTGTCAAACAGTCCGGATTGAAACATGCTGGTGAGAGTGCGTTGCACCATGCCGTTGACTTCGGACGAAGGCACATTGCCCGACTGGATGGCGCTGGTGAGCGAACTGCTGGCGAATCCGCCGGAATACATGTCCATGTCCAGCCCGTTGTTCGCACCCGCCACCGTGCTGAATCCCGCGCCCCAATCGCTCATGACGAAGCCGTTGAAACCCCACAACTTCTTTAACGTGGCATTCAGCGCTTCCGACTCGCAGGCATAACGGCTGTTCACCCGGTTGTAGGAGGCCATCACCGCGCCCACGCCCGCCCGCACCGACGTTCGAAAAGCCGGATAATACACTTCCTGCCGGGTGCGTTCGTCCACCTCCGCACTCACGAGCATTCGTTCGGTTTCCTGGTCGTTGCACACGAAATGCTTCGCCGTGGCAATGACCCCCTGGCTTTGGATGCCCTGGATTTCCGCCGCCGCCATCGCGCCGGAAAGCCGCGGGTCTTCGCCGGAGCCCTCGAAATTTCTTCCGTCCTCGTAAACCCGCGCGTCATTCATCATCGGTGCGAGCAGCACGTTGACGCCCTTGCCCCGCGCTTCCGCACCCATCATGCTTCCATATTGCCGCGAGAGTGCCAGATCCCAGCTGGCCGCGATGGTAATCGGCGCGGGAAAAGCAGTGACATTTTTGGCTCCATCGCCGATTCCCGCCGGGCCGTCCTGCAAAGTTAGGGCGGGTATGCCCAGCCGTGTGTTGTTCGGAATATAACCAACGTAAGCACCGCTCGCGCCCGCCACCATGGTGGTCATTTCGCTGAAAGTCATTGCGTTTGTGAGCAACGATGCGCGCCGGCTGGCCGAAAGTGTCGTATTGGTCCAAGACTGGGCCTGGAGGCCGCCGGTCACACCCAGCAAAGCTCCAATTAAAACAACGATTTGAGCCGTCCGGCCGGTCATCCTGGGGTGGAAAGAAATCATTGCTTTCATACATGATGCCAGCCAGGTGTTTAAAGTAGTCGGGAGAGACTTCATTGACTGCGCGCTTTCAGGGCCTGGATATTCATCCGGACAGCGTCGAGATTTTGCTGCGCCACTGTGTTCGTTGGATTCAGTTGCAATGTCATTTGAAATTCCTTGAGCGCGTCATCCAGTTTCCCAAGCTTTGCGAGGGCGACTCCATCATTCAAATGCGCGCGCGCAAAGTCCGGGCGGATGCTAACCACTTCAAAAAACTGCGTCTGCGCTTCATCAATTCTTCCTTCACCTGCCAGTTCGCCTCCCAGTAAAAATCGGGCCTGCCAGAATTTGGGATTCATCCAGACGGCACTGCGAAAACAAGTGATGGCTTCATCCCGGCGACGCTCCGCTGCCAGCGTGACCGCCTGATCGAAATAAGCGGCCGGCCCGCTTGGCTGAAGATCCGCAGCCGCATGATAATGCGCCATCGCTTGAGCCAGTTTGCCCTCGCTCTGTTCCATAAAACCCCAGTTCAGGTAGGTCTCAACATAGCCAGAGTTTATCTCAAGGACGCGATTGAATAATCTGGCGGCCTCGGCTGTTTTCTGCTGGTTTGCGAGGATTAACCCCTGTTCGTTCAATGCCGGCTCATAATCGCTCCGAACGGCCAGCGCACGCGAAAAACAGCCTGCGGCGTCGCTGGTTTTGCCTTCACGGATTAATAATTCCCCGGTTTTATAATATGCCGCCGGGGATTGCGGCAGCAACTCGCTGACCTGCTGCTCTTGCTGGACGGCTTCGTTCCAATCGCCGGTTTGATCCAAAAATTGCGCGAAGTTTTCATGCAGAAAATAGTCGTCGGGCGCCAGCTTCAACGCTTCAATGTAAGTGGCGCGGGATTGTCCCCGGGTTTCTTCGGTCATTTGCGAATTTAATTCCTTCAGCTTGGCCATGTAGAATTTTGCGCGCGGCACATCGTTCAGCTGATCGGTGAAAGGCGGCTCGGATACGCGGCTGTAATTGTCCTGCCAGACACGGAAGCGATCCCACGGCGAAACGGACAGCCGCTGGTCGCATAATTCCGCCGAAGCCCATCCGGTTTTACCCTGTGCCAGAATGGATTGGGGGAGCACCTTGGCGACCTGTTCGGCAAACGCAAGCCCCAGCAAATAGTTGCCGGCGAAGTTTAAATGCACATGTTCGTAAAACAATTCGTTGCCGGGAATCTCCGCCGGGGAATTCTGTGCCAGCATCCGGGCGGCATCCAAAAAATAAACGCCCTGGTTGGCAGGTCTGTCCGCCGAATCTTTTATGATTTGATTGATCCGGCCGTCCGCGCGAAAAGCCAGCGTGTCCTCATCCCTGGCCAGTTCAAATTCGTGCAAGGCCTGGCTGGAATTGGTCAGGGCAAGCTGGCAGCGTCCGGCACGAAAATGCAGTTCGGCATATTGCGGATCAATCGCAGCCGCCTGGGTGTAGCACGCCAGGGCGTCCGGATAATTTCCCGCAGATTCAAACGCGATTCCATGCTGATAGAGGCCGTCCCATTCGGCTTTTTCATTTTCATTTAATCCGGTTTTGTGCAGCGAGGCAAACGGGGCGCAATCCCTTAAGTTGCTGCCGACCGTGCTCAAAATGACCGGCACGCCGGCGTTGCCTCCAATCCGCAATATATCCTCCAGATTGCTTTTGAAATTTTCATAGGCGCGCAGCCGGCCCGGATCATCATATCGAAGCTGGTGATCTTTGAACATGTTCAGCCCGCTCCAGGTTTGCGGGGTTGACGAACGATGGCCCCATCGTTGCGCCAGACTCTCCAGGAACTGGCCGGTCCTGGTTGTCTTGGCCGCGAGACTGGCCCGGACCAAACCCGTTCCCGGTGCGCGCGAACCGAATACGGTGCCCGCGCCGAAAGGTCCTACCATTTCATTGTTGCCCATGTAAATGACCCACAAATCGCCGTCACGCCGGGCACATTCACGCGCGATGGGCAAAATCACGTGCGAATTAATGGCCGTCATCGCCACGCAAACCACTTCAAAGTCCGTTCCGGGAAAATGTTCACGCAGCAGGACCTGCAGATAACGCCACGCGCCAAAGCTCGGATCGGGATCTCCCATCGCCGCCGATTCGCCAAATACAAAAATGCGATAGGTGTGGGCTGTTTTGGTTGCGGCCAGGCGCAGGGGGAGCGGCGTGCGGGCCAGGGCAGGTGGAAAAAATCTGTAGCCAAACCGGTCGTTGGGTACAAGATAATCCCGCCCGCTGATTTTCTGTTTTAAAAAAAAACTTGTGGGATAACCATAGCCAGCCAGGCGCAGGCTCAGCTCAAACCCGCCAATAATCATCAATGGAATCACTGCTGCCGCAACGGCTCGAAACAACCATAGACGGCGCCCCGGCATTCTCGAAGCCGGTTTTTTAGCCGGTAAATTCTTTTCGTCCGCGGAACTTGTTTTTTGTTTAGGAAAATGTTTTTTATGCTTCAAATGAATTCACCCCGATTAAAGCAAATCACACGGACAAACCCAACCCGGAACTTTTGAAGGTTTTTTTATGAAACCTTCTCGAAACTGGTCCGGGTTCCCTCAGGGTTGCGATGCGCCAACGCACCGCCAATTAACATTAAAGCGACTACTTCGGAACAGACGTTCTTGAAGCGATCCACATGATATCAGCCACATTCGCACTAACAGGATTAAATCCAGCCTGACCTACCGCCAATTTGTAATTGATGAGGGCCGTATCCCTCCAATGTTTAAGCTCACAATGTCCATCCGCAAAGGAAAACCCGCAACCATTATTATGGTAGCTTGCCGGTTTATCCACCCAGGCTGTTTGGGTCTGGTCCGGATCCTGACAGAACCATCCGTCATTGATGCTATATGGATTTTCATCCACCAAAACCCAGCAATTGGCCGGTCCAATTGCACCAAGATCACCTTGTTTCCTGAATATTCTGTATTTTTGATCAAGCGGTGCCGTGCTCGTCTGGATTTTATCCACAATCGGATTCATGTATCCGTTTATGGACATGCTGCGATTCGAGAGTGGTCCACTGGGGGGCGCCTGCGGATACCAAAATTGGCATCTTGGATCCGACGGACACTTGTAAATCCCGATGTTTGGAGCGTAAGGAAATATTAACCCCAGCTTTATCAAATCAGGAGATATTGCCGAGGGCTGTGTCATATCACCATAAATCCACTGGTTTTCGATGTTTCCAGGGTCGGTATAGGGATTGGGCAAAAGGCTGACCTGAAGACCTCCTTGCCCAACTGTCGGCAAAAGACGGTCGTTGTTGTCCCCGCTATACATAATCCAGCCAAGTTGCAACTGCTTCAAATTGCTCAAGCATCTAATCCCCTGCGCTTTTGCTTTTGCCTTGGATAATGCCGGCAACAACATGGCGGCCAGGATGGCTATGATCGCAATAACGACCAGCAGCTCAATCAGGGTGAATCCGCCTCTCCCCGGCTGGTATTTCCGCCGGCAACCATTGCGAGAACCATATGATACTTTATTCATATTCATCAATTATAACCAGCTTGGTAATTACAGTCGTTAAAACCTTCTCCAGCAGCAGGCCGGGCCTGCTGCTGGAGAACTTCAAGGCTCATTGAGTCTGTACCTGCACCAGGTAGAAGCGTTTTGCCAGGCTGGCCGGCTGATTAAACGATTCGATTGAGCCGTTGCCCGGCAACAAGCTGCCGATCGGGGTCCAGGTCGGATCAGTCAGGTTGTTTTTATAGAGCAACTGATAGCTAAACAGGTTTTGAGTTGGGAACGAGATGACAATGTTTCCGCCGCTAAGCGTAGCGGTGACTGTAAACGGACCGGCCACAGGAACCAGCATGAAAAAGTTAACGTTGACATCCGAGCCAGAGCCAAGCGGATTCTCCACCTGCAGGGTATTGGTCGAACCATTGAATGTCATTGTTACCAGATTTCCTGAATTATCCCGTAGCGGTATGAAGCTATAAGTTTCCCAACCCGTGCTCTGCATGTTGAAATTGCCGAGGAAGTTGGTGGTTTGGCTCGTTGTTCCCCAGCCACCGGTCACTTGATTAAGAACGGCTGTGGTCGGTACTCCACCCCCTTCGGCCAGACGCCCATAAACATTATAGCTGCCAGCGGGATAATGCCGGGTGTAATTTGCCCATGAGGCGGTCGTATTTGCGCCGCCACTGAAGTATCCCATGGAATAATCCTGGTTGGTATTGCCCGCCCCCAGGTACTGCGCCCGCTTGACGTCGCCGTTGATTTCAGTGGCCATGCCGTTGCCTTCACCGGCCACGGCCAAACTGTTGGTGCGGTAAAGATACGGAGCATTGGCATTAAAGTTGACCTGATGCGTATCCACATCCGTCTCGGCCGGCAGGCCAAAATACGCGTTGGTCTGGGGATTATCAATGAACTGGCCGCCATTATAATCAAAATCCTCCGCTTCCCATGTATAATAGGCTGAACTAAAGGTGTCAAAGGAAGCGCTCGCTGTGCCGGTATTCCCATTCACATCCGTCACCAATATGGAAACAGTGTAAGCTGTATTCGGCAACAATGGAGCGCTGACAGTCCGGCTCAACGAGGTGCCGCTGAACACCAGGTTGGACACAACCACGCCGTTCAATGTGACCACAATGCTGTTGGTGGCGACACCCACGGTAGATGTGACGCCGAAGGTAAGATTGTTGGTCCGCTGGAACATGGCGGTGCCATTCGGATATAGATTGTTGATAGCCGGCAGGTTGGTGTTCGCCGGGAACAAGGCATAGAAGTACACGTTCTGGCTGCCCGTGGCCGTCGCCCGCAGGGTTTCCGTGTTCCCGCCTGTGAATTTCACGAGGTTGCCGTTCCCGTCCCGCATCGGCGCCCAGGTGTAGGTCTGCCAGCCACCGGTGGCAGCCACGCTTATGGTGCCCAGATTCGTTGTGGTTTGACTGGTCATTGTCGGGTCGCTGGTTACTTGGGCAATGACCACACCGCCACCACCGCCGCTTCCATCCGCAATGCGGGCATATATATTATACTCCCCGGCCGGGAACGTCCTCGTGTAATTTAGCCAGTTGCCACTGTTATAGTAACCCACGTCATAAGCCTGCACACTGCTATTGGTGATAAATTGCAACCGCAGCGGAGCATCGGCGTTATTTTCCACACCCACAATCGCGCTGTCCCGATAGGTATTTGCCGGCGGCACATTTGGGAAATGATAATCAATTTCCGCAGTTCCAGAAAGACCCGAATATCCGTCAACCGCGATCGGGTCGGGAAGAGACGTACCGCTGCTGTAATTATAATCCGGCGCCTCCCAGGTATATACTGGAGCCAGCGTATCAAAGGACACGGTGGAGCTTGCAGGGCTGCCATTCACATCGGTTACATTGATGACGGCAGTATAGATCTGGTTGGTCGCCAGCGTCGCGCTCACATTCCGGCTGGCAGAAGTGCCGGTCACCACCAGCCCCCCGTTTGCCACTGTCAGATTTGTAACCGTAACCCTCCCAGACAGGGTTGTGATTGTCATATTTACCGAAATGGCAGCGGGATTGATGGTGACGCCCGCCGGGGAACTGGCCGTAAATGTCAGCGCGCTGGCCGGCTGGAACAGGTTCGTGCCATTGGGATAAACGTTACTGATGGTCGGCAGATTGGTGTTCGCCGGAACCAGCATCATGAAATTGACATTCCCGCCGCCACCGGTCCCGGCCGTCAGGCGAAGCGTGTTCTGACCTGGCACTGACACCCGGACGAGATTGCCATTGACGTCCCGTAGTGGCACATAGGCAAAGGTATCCCAGCCGCCGGTGTTAAGGAAATTAAAGGTGCCAATATTGGTGAGCGTTTGCGAACTGGTGCCCTGGCCACTGGTGACTTCATCAAACGACGCGTTCAATGGGCCCTGTCCTATTCCCCCGTTGCCCGAACCATTCGCCACCCGCAGGTAGGCGTTATACTGTCCCGCCGGATAGGTTCTGGTGTAGTTCATCCAGTTTGGAAGTCCGCTTCCGGTGCCGAAGTCAAAATATCCGACATTAACGTCACGCGCAATGTTGGTGACCGCGTAAGCGTCCAAAACCTTCTGCCGCATCAACTCGCCAATGGATTGGCCGCCGTTGGCGCCACTGCCCTGGCTGTATTCGGTCTCCACATTTTCAGTGGGATCGCGATAGATGCGGCTCGTACCGGACAGGTTGCCATTATCATTGGCGTCGGTTAAATTCACATAAGCCGTCTGTTCCTGATAGTAAGTATTTGGGCCAGGGCCAACAAAGGTTAAAACCGGATTATCAATGAACATTCCGCCGCCGAAATCATAGTCTTCACATTCCCAGGTGAAGTTTTGGGGACTGAAAGCATCATAAACATAAGAATTTGAAGTAACAATGCCACCGGCATCCGTTACTTTAATCGTTACATTAACACCATTCAGAACTGACTGCTGAATCAAGGTTGGATTCACCGGCAGATTGGTATAAGTCACGATTTGACCGCCGGTGGTTGGGGCGAAGAGCAGGCTTGAAGAAACGTCCGCGCCATTCACCAACACTTGAACGCCGCTGGAATTGACCCCATTGGCAGAAGTGGCGGTAAATGTCAGCGTATTGGTACCGCATTGCAAAACCGAGCCGTCCGGGGCCAGACCGGTGATGGCAAGCGGTGTTGACTGCTGGCGAATATTTTCTATGAAACTCTGGCCGCCAGTGCCGGTGTAGAATCGAAAATCAGTAATACTGCCCTTAAAGCTACGGTTGCCAGCGAGCTGGTTGCCTATGGACAAGCTCCCGCTGGTGCCGAAATTTACGACGGTCTCAGGAACTGTTCTGGCAACATAGAGCTTGGCCGGGCTGGCTTCAGTGCCGTAGTAAATGCAGGCATTGCTGCTTACGGGATCATAGGTCATTGCCACAAACAGCCATACATTCGTGGGGAAATCGTAATAGACGGGACAGCCCACGGTTGTTCCAGCCAATATCAGTTGAATATTGTTGTGCGGGAAGTTCGGCTGACTGCTGGTGCCCGTATTGATGTTCATGCCGATCGTGTTGCCGCCACCGTTACTGGTTACCCCATTCGTTCCCAAAAAGAAAAACCGGGCGGCATTATTGACGTTGTTCGCAACCAGACTGTTCATCTTGAACCAAACTGTCGCCGTGAAATTGCTGACCGCGCCTAAACCACTTCCCAAAGTGCCATTGGCCGTAGTGGCGGCATAATATTCCGTCCCAGTATTTCCCGCAGCATTGTTGGTAGTTAAATTTAAAGAATATCCTTGATTTTGCACTCCAGAACCTGCGGGGCCATGCAAATCCACTGCCGTCCCAGGAGGATAGGCACCAGACACCATGTTGAGGGTGACAGGAAGGGCACCGCTGCTTGTCGTCGTCGTTCCCGGGCCGTCTGCAAATGTGTATCGCAACTGGAGGGTTTGCGCAAAGGCCGTCCCCATCAGCATGGAACCGGCAAGCATCGCCAGGATGGCTAAAGACCGGAGGGTTGAGGTTGAGATTAAATGGGTTAACCG
>Ga0206928_1062_pt1 | contig 30446 bp, 20 predicted proteins | sample Alteio_BWOrgHeat_21_FD_152941 | JGI IMG/M metagenome (GOLD analysis project Ga0206928, IMG submission 152941) | Enriched cells from forest soil in Barre Woods Harvard Forest LTER site, Petersham, Massachusetts, United States -... | ecosystem: Environmental > Terrestrial > Soil > Temperate forest >... | reverse complement strand
CTACCCAAATATCTCGGCGATGTGCGGGGTCTCGACATCAAGCATATCGGCTATTTTGCCTGGATTCCGTATGCGTTTGCCGGCGCGGGCAGCCTGATGTCGGGCATTTTCAGCAGTTTTTTACTGCGCCGCAATTTCAGTGTAAACCAGACGCGCAAGATCGCACTGGGCGTCAGCGCCATGTTGTTGCCGATGTCACTCTTCATCGTGGCGGCGCCGTTGAATTTCGTGATCGTTTTCTTCAGCATGGTCATGTTTGGGCATCAATTTTTTGCATCCGTCGTGCAGACACTCCCCACCGATCTTTTTCCCTCCAAGGTCGTTGGTTCAGTCGGAGGACTGCTCGGCTCAGCGGGCTCTTTTGGTGCCATGCTCTTCAGTCTGCTGGTCGGCTGGCTTATCCACCACCATGGTTACGGCCCGGCATTTATCATCGCGGGCGTATTGCACCCGCTGGCTTTCCTCATTATTCTCGCCAGTGTCAGACGCATCGCGCCTCTCACCTTGAACCATCCGGCACGACTTTTTTAAAAACCAAATCCATTACATCCCATGAGACTATCCATGATCGTCAATCCGTTCACTGAGCGGAATCTCCAACTCGCAGCCCAAGTGGGCGTGACGGACATTGTCCTGACCTATCCAGGCCCCGGCCTGGAGCCGCTACTGGCAGCGAAGAAGCTGGTCGAATCGTGCGGACTCCGCCTGACTCACCTTGAGCGAAAAATTCCTCATCTTAAATTTGTCCACAACCTGCCCGGACGCGACGGACAAATCGCCGACTTCAAAAAACTTATCCGCAACATGTCGGAAGCCGGGATGGAAGTGCTCTGCTACAACTGGATGCCGGACGAAGACTGGCAACGGACAAGCTGCACCGTGCGTGAACGCGGCGGCGCGCTGGTCACGGAGTTCAATCTGGCGCATGTCGGACGTAACGTCACCGATGCCGATGGCCGCCCCCCCACGCCGACACCAGCGGCAAAGTTGTGGGAGAATCTCGAGTATTTCCTCAACGAAGTCGTACCCGTCGCCGAAGAAGCGGGGATCAAGCTCGCCCTTCATCCTGACGATCCACCACTCCCTGAACTGCTTGGCCAACCGCGAATCATCATCTCGAACGAGGCCCTGCGTCGCGTGGTTGACCTGGTGCCAAGTCCTTCAAATGGCATCTGCTATTGTGTCGGCTCGCTTCACCCCGCCGGTGTCGATGTGTTGGCGGGTATCCGTTCGCTTGCCGATAAAATTTTCTTCTTCCATGCGCGCAACGTCCGCGGCACAGCTGAACATTTTGTCGAGACGTGGCACGACAACGGCGAGATCGATATGCCGGCGGTCTTCCGTGCGCTCAAGGCAGCCGGTTACCGCGGCACACTCCGTCCCGACCATGCCCCGTCCATGGCTGGCGAGACCAATGAAACACCCGGTTACGAAATGCTGGGACGCCTCTTCGCCGCTGGCTACCTGCGTGGCCTGATGCAGACAGCCTAACGATTATAACTATGACTACGCACTCTCTTTCAAAGTTGGCTAAAAATTATTTTAAGCCGCTTGCTTTAACCGCAATCACTTTTCTTTTTTTCCTGTCACCCCATCTGCGTGCCGATGAACCTCCGGTTATTCCGGTCGGCCTCGATTCCTACCGGATGTGGGATCATTGGGCCGATCAACGCATTGGCGTCCGGGCTTATATGCGAAGCACATATGACCGTGGCGGTGGAAATAGCGACGCGGCCAATTATCTTTTCCAGACGGCTGACGACTTGAGTGTTCCGCTGGATGTCGAGGGATCGGGCATCCTCTATTTTTGCCGTTACAACCACTGGCATGGAAGCCCCTGGCATTACATCGTGGACGAAACCGATCACATCATCCAGGAGGGAAGCTTCCCGAAAGTAGAAGGAAGAATCCCGGGGGGTCCGAGCGAATTTATTCCGGGAAAAGCTTTTCCTGAACCCATGGCCTACACCTGGAATACCACTAAAGGGGCCGATCTGATCTGGACTCCCATTCCGTTCGAAAAATCGTTGAGGCTGGCCTACGGGCATACTCATTACGGCACGGGCTATTTCATCTACGACCAATTTGTGGCCGGAACGAAGCTTTCCAGCCCGATCAAGGCTTGGGATGGCGAAACGCCTCCCGATCAGGATGTGCTCGACCTCATCAATCGCTCTGGAACGGATCTTCTTCCCAAGGCTGGCTCAACGGAAGCCTCTGATTTAACCGATGGCAACGGCAAGGTTTCCATCCCAAAAGATGGTGCTGTTTCCGTCACCGATCTTTCCTCAGGACCGACCATGCTGCGCGAGATCAGTTTTTCCGTGCCTGCTTCCGATGCCATCGCCTTTGGCCGGACGCAGCTTCGTATCACCTGGGACAATCGCACAGAACCTTCGGTCAATGCGCCAATAGCCCTCTTTTTCGGCGCGGGTACTCTTTTTAACCAGAAAAAAAGCGAATATTTGGTAAAGGCTTTCCCGGTTCACATTCATTTCACGAATGACCGGGTCGAACTGGCCTGTTATTTCCCAATGCCCTTTTTTAAATCGGCCCGTATCGAATTGGTCGGCAACGGCGAAACGCCGATCAACGAAGTGAAGTGGAACGTAAGATATGCCGCTTATCGTGATCCGCCGAATCACGTCGGCTATTTCCATGCCACCTATCGAGACCACGGACAGCCTGAAAGGGGCAAGGATTTGGTTCTGCTCGATACCCGTGGAACAGAGGGCAGCACCGATTGGTCGGGAAGTTTTATCGGGACTTCCCTTATCTTTTCCCAGAACGGCAACCTGGAGACCTTGGAAGGTGATCCCCGATTCTACTTCGATGATAGCCTGTCACCGCAAGCCCAGGGAACCGGTACCGAAGAATGGGGCGGTGGTGGTGATTATTGGGGCGGGACAACCATGACCCTTCCGTTCGTTGGACATCCCGTTGGTGCCCATAGCCTCAAACAAGCCGTCAACGACGACGACAAAATCGAGTCAGCTTACCGCTTTTTGCTGGCCGACCTGATGCCCTTTGGCAAAAACGCCGTCATCCAACTTGAACATGGTGGATATGACAATTCCCAGGAACATTATAGCACGGTAACCTACTGGTACGGCTTACCGGCGGCCTCCCTGCTCAAAACGGATGAATTAAAGGTTGGCGATTCCGAGAGCGAAAAATCCCATGGCTACGCCTCTCCCGAGGCTTCCGAGCCTTACAAAATTACTTCGTGCTACGAGGGAGGGGTCGATTCCTCCATTCCGCCGCTCAGCACGGATACCGGTCGCAAGACAACGGGTACCTCGGAATTCACCCTGAAGCTCGATCCGTCGAATTTGGGCGTCATGCTGCGCCGCAAACTCGATTACACGTTCGCCAATCAACGAGCTGAAGTCTTCCTCGCCGATGCCATGGATACGGATAAAGCAGTATCGGAATCGGCCTGGAAACCGGCGGGCGTCTGGTACACGCCAGGATCAGCAACGTCGGTGCATTCCGACCCGAGTAAAGAACTGGGCCCGGCGAAACATGAGGCCAGAACTTACAATCGCGCCTTTTGCGATGATGAATTCCTCCTGCCCAAAGACCTGACCACAGGACGTTCCGCCATTCGAGTCAGGATCAAATTCACTCCGGTTCACATACCCCTTTATTCAGGCTATGCCGAAAAAGAACTCGCCTGGAGCGAAATCCGTTATGACGCCTATAGCTATGTGATGCCCAATTTTACTCTCGAGGTAAAAAAATAGACCTTGCTCCCCTTCGATTCCTCAGCAGTTGCACAACTCGCCAGGGAATGATAATTATCCATCCATGAGCCACACATCCTCCGACTGGGAACGCCAGTTTATCGAGCTTTTCAATCAGTCCGCCGAGAAATACCGCCAAGGCCACGAAAAAGTCGATGGTTTCGTCGATGCCAAGGGTCTAGAGTTCCTGAAATCGATCGGCCATACCGAGCAGGAGTTCTTCGATTTTGTGGAAGATTACGTGAAAAGCGGCAATCCGACCCCCGAGGTCTCTCTCAAGATCGCCGCCGTGCGTCGCGACTATTTTCTTCAGGAACAAAAGGGGAAAACCTCATCCCATCTCATTTCGGTGGATAAGTTGCCTTCCAAGGACGCAGCCGTCGAGGGCATTGGCTGGCTGCCCCGAATCATTCCGAAAGCCGAAGCCAAGTTACGTGGCGAGATGCCGCCTGAGTTGATGTTTGGCTGCGGTGGAGACCGTCATTTCTTCCACACCCACCAGATTGATGCCTCTGAATTTCTAAAAAAAGTCTGGAACGCCAAAGGCAACCAGTCTGAAATCGTCTCCTGGGTCAAAGCTAACAGCAAAGCCTAGGCAGATCGAGGCTGCTTCTCTGCCCACCATTTACTAAAACACTCAAAAATCAGCTTTTGGACTATTTAATTTTTTAGTGTTATTTATATTGGCTTAGTTGGGCATTTTCAGTAGGTTACGCGGGAAATGAAACTTTTCCTGAGAAGTATTGTCTTTTTCGGCATTACCAGTTTTACACCACTCGCTTTCGCCCAGATTGACGCATGGACTAATCAAATTACCGATAATACTTTTGATACAGGCTCTAATTGGACGACCGCTCTCGCTACAGGAACTGTTCCCGGAGCCGCAAACACCGCTTTTATCTACCCGGGATTTACCGCCGTAGCCGATCCAGCTATACCAACTATTTTTCTTGCTCCAAATGGGTCATTAAACATCACCATCGGCACACCGAATAACCAGAGCGTTCAAGGCCTCATTATCAGTAGTGATTTTGTGCAAAATAGCTTTAACGGAACCGTAAATCTCAATTTTACTGGGGGGAGCGCCCTGACTGTAGGAACAAGTGGCGCTGAAATCCTCGGTGGAGCTACCTTGAATTATGCGGGCAACTTTCAAATGTTATCTGGCCTTCTGGTCATCGGTTCTGATGTCAGCTCCCTTGATCCGGGTCAAGTGACAGGTTCAGGCGTACTTAATATAAGCTCCGGCACATTCAATCTCGATAGCGCAAATACCTCCTTGATCGTTGGCGTGGATACAGCTGCCACCTCGGGTACCGTCGTCCAGGGCAATGCCCTCGCCAATACCAGTTCAACCGTCACCACCGGACAATTTTTGACCGTTGGCGCCAACGAGATCAATGGCAGCACAGGTGGAGTCGGCACCTACTCGCTAACGGCAAGCTCAATCCTCAATATCGGCACGCCCGGCACCCCTCAATCTGCCACCTATACGGTCGAAATCGGCGCTGATGCCGGCACCATAGGCACACTGAATATCACTGGCAACAGCACCCTGAGTGCCGTCAATCCCAACACTCTCATCGAGTTGGGAGGAAGTACCGGCGCGACGGGCACATTAAACCAGACAGGAGGAACTTTTACGGCAGGATCTTCCACAACGTTCCTTGTCGGCAACAATGGCGCAGGTACTTATAACCTTTCAGCTGGAAGCGCAGATTTTGCCAACGGATTTACGGTTGGAAATCAGTCGGGTTCCCAGGGTGTCGTTAATCAAACTGGCGGCACGCTTACCGCAGAAAATATCGTGATCCTTGGTAGTTCTGGAACCGGAACCTATAATCTCAGCAATGGAACCGCCACCTTTAATAGTGGTGGGTTTGTGGGAGCAGCGAGCACCATCACCCAGACGGGCGGCACCATGATCATCACCACGGGGCAAGCTCTTGATCTCAATTTTGCGGGTAGTGTCTATAATCTGAACGGCGGTACGCTAAATGTAGATGGTGATGGCATCTTTACCGGACTCATTACCGCTGGTGGTGGAACCCTGAATTTTGGAGGAGGCACCTTACAGCCGTTGGGAGGAGATCTGGTTGATCCCCTCGATGGCACGGTTACCGGAACCTCCACACTCGATACCACAGCACATAACATCACGATCAATGGAAATTTAAGCGGCACGGGTGGCTTCACCCTCATCGGAAATCAAACCGTTACCCTCAATGGTGCGAATACCTTTACGGGCCAAATCAACGTCAACGGTGGGACGCTTCAAGCCGGTGTGGGTAATCTCAACAACAATTCGATTGCCATCGGGTCTTCCGGCACATTTGATCTCACTCCAGTGAACGCCATCGACACCTTTGGCGGAGCCATCTCTGGCTCAGGAAATTTCATCACGGGTGCCAACACGGTCGTCCTCACACAAACGGTAAACTTCACAGGAACCACGAGCATCGGCGCGACGGGAACCCTTGAGGCCGCCAACGGCTCTTTCGGCGATATCAATGGAGCGGGAAGTAACTTTATTGTCGGAGGCACCATACCCGGCACGGTTAATTTCACCGGAAATAATTCCTTCACGGGAAGCACGACGATCAATCCCGGGTTCACGCTGATGGCCAACAATCTCTCCGGGTCTGTGGCCAATGCGGGTACCATCGGCTCAAATCTTTCACTTCCGGGATCTCAATCTTCCACGTTTACGATTGGTAGCGACTTTAATTCGACGAATACCTTCGTCGTCCGCACCAATGGAAGCGTCACCGATCTCTACACAGTCGGAGGCGTGAGCAACCTGAGCGGAACGGTTACCCTGATTGGTGCTGGTAACATTACCAACCACGTCATTGTCAGTTCCACCGGCGCGATGGACACCAGCGGTTTGACTCTTTCTGTCGGGGGTTCTCATCTTCTCTTCAATGCAACGATCCAACAAGTCGGCAACGACCTGGAACTCACGACCGTTCAAACACCTCTCGCAAGTTTTGCCGTTACTCCCAATCAAATGGCCGTTGCCGGAGCGATTGATTCCATTCTCCTCGCTCCGCCCCCCAGTTTTAATCCTGTTGGCGTCGCGCTCAATAATCTCTCGGCCGCCCAGCTTCCCGTCGCGCTCGACCAACTTTCCCCTGAAAGCCTGCAATACGCGCGCAATATCGCATTCCAGAACTCCACCTTCCTTGTTCAACACATCAATGGACATTTGGCCGATCTTCGCAGCGGTTATTCCGGCCTTGATACGAACGGACTTGGCTTTGTCATGCCCGGCTTTGAAAGCGGCCTTGGCCGCACCCTGGAGTCACTTCTCGCCTACAACGCCCCTGCCCCCAACGGCGTTAATTATTATCCCTCCGACGATGACAGCATTTCAGACTCAGGAGCGAACAGCGGCACTATCTCCGATAGCCCAAGTCCAATGGGTAGGGCCTCCCGTTCCTCTTCCAAACCCTCGGTTAATGGTGCCCGATTCAGTGAGTTTATCAGCGGTGATCTCGTCCTGGCCGACATGAATCGAAACCAGAGCGCAGCCTACGCTCCTCCTTCAAAGGCCAGTTACACCGCGGTCGATGGAACGGCGGGTATCAGCTTCCGCATGACCAACAATCTGGCCGCCGGTGTTCTCCTCGATTATAACCATACCGAAGCCAAGACCGATTCCAACGGCAGCCGCACCAAGGTCGATACCGTTTCGCCCGGACTTTTCGGCACCTTTTTCCAGGGTGGTTTTTACGCCAATGGCCTCTTGTCCTATGGCTATAATAGCTACTCCAACACCCGCAGCATCGCTTTCCTGGGAAGCACCGCGACAAGCTCACCCAGCGGCAATCAATACGTCGGCAATCTCGACGTGGGTTACGATTTCCACCCCGATCATAACTGGGCTCTTGGACCAACCCTCGGTGCCACCTACACCCATCTGGATATTTCCTCCTTCGACGAAACTGGCGCTGGCGCTGCAGACCTCTCCGTTAAAAGTCAAAGCGCGGACAGTTTCCGCAGCCGTCTTGGCGCGCATGTCGTCTATCAGGCCCAGGCTCATTCCATTCTCTTTCAACCCAACTTTACCCTCGCCTGGCAGCACGAATATCTAGACAGCTCCTCCGGCATCACGAGCCAGTTCAGCGTCCCGGGAAGCACCCCCTTTACCATCCAGACAGCCGCGCCCGCCCGCGACAGTGCCTTGATCGGGTTTGGCTCGACTGCGATACTAAATAATTCGATGACCCTGTATCTCAATTACCTCGCCAACGTGGGCGTTCAGGATTATTTCGCCCAAAGTGTCGAAGGCGGCTTCAAAGCGAGATTTTAATCTCCCGGAGAACAAGTTCGTCGCACACTTGCGGCGTACAGTTGGCGGCCATTCATCTCCGGGCAACGGATCGCGGTGATCTTGTCTATTCTCCCTTACTTTGACACGCTGCTACTCGATCCATCCCTGCTTTTGAAATGAGTTCGCCCTCCACGCCGCAACAAGTCGATGTCGTCGTCGTGGGAGGTGGAGCGGCGGGAATGATGTGCGCCGCTATTGCCGGTCAGCGCGGGAAGCGGGTCGTTCTTTTGGAACGCAACGAGCGTGTGGGTAAAAAAATCCAGATCTCGGGAGGTGGCCGATGCAATTTCACCAATCTCCACACCGAGGCTGGGAATTATCTTTCGGCCCAACCCGATTTTTGTAAATCGGCGCTCGCTCGTTACACGCCGCATGATTTTATCCGCCTGGTGGAAAGCCACGGCATCGCTTATCACGAAAAAAAACTGGGGCAACAATTCTGCAATACTAATTCCAGCAAAATCACCGGGATGCTGCTGGACGAGTGCCTGAAAGCGCAGGTTCTTCTTCAAACTGATTGCCGCGTTTCGTCCATTCGCCGGACAGATCAATTTGAGATTGAATCGAATCTTGGCCGTTGGGCGTGCGCCTCGCTGGTCATTGCCACTGGCGGTCTCTCCTTTGCAAAACTTGGCGCAACCGATTTCGGCTATAATGTGGCGAAACAATTTGGACTGACCGTCACGGAACTTCGTCCGGGACTGGTTCCCCTCACCTTCACCTCCGAATATCAGGCCGCCCTGGCAGACCTGAGCGGCATTTCGATCCCGGTCACAATCCGGCATCGGGGACAATCCTTCACGGAAAATCTGCTTATTACCCATCGCGGTTTTAGCGGCCCGGCCATTCTCCAAATTTCATCTTATTGGCGCGAAGGGGAAACGCTCGAAATTGATCTTCTTCCCGGCCAAAGCGGCACGGCCTTTTTGCAGAATCATGAGCAAACCGGCCATACGCTGGAGCAGGCGCTCCGCACCCAATGGCCGGAACGCTTCGCCAAAAAATGGTCTGACCTCATATCGGCCTCCCGCCCGCTGGCGCAACTTTCAGGCTCCAAAAAAAGTGAAATCGGAGCGATGCTTAACGCTTGGAAAATACCCTTTGCCGGAACGGAAGGCTATCCCAAGGCCGAAGTTACCCTGGGAGGGGTTGCCACCTCGGAACTTTCATCCAAGACGATGGAAGCGCGCCGGGTTCCTGGACTCTATTTCATCGGCGAGGTTGTCGATGTCACCGGCTGGCTCGGCGGCTATAATTTTCAATGGGCCTGGTCATCCGCTCATGCCGCAGGACAAGCTGTCTAGATGCCTGTCTAGGTAATCTTACTTATTATATCGGCGTAACAACCGGGCTTTTTGCTCGGGAGAAAGGGCCGATTTCTGCACTGCGGCCGCACCGTTGACTGGATCTGTTTGCATCCATCGCGTTAGGATATAGTTGACCTGCGATTGGCGTGTATTGGGATCGGTGATGGATTCCGCCCACTGATCGGCACGATCCGGATCGGCTTCAAAAATCTGGTTACTAAACGACCTGACCGCCGCATCCCGAGAACCACCTGAAGGAAGTTGCGTCAGCCAGTTGGCCGCTTGCACAGGATCATTATTGGCCCAATTACTGGCAATGTTGGAATAGGCATTATTTTTCTGCTCGTTATCGGGAAATCCTGCAATCCACTGGGCTGCCGCTGCGGGATCACTATTGGCCCAGTTGGCCGCGACAGAACCCATCGCATTCTGCCGTGCAGGCCCATCCGGCATCGATTGAATATACCCGGCTGCGCTCGTCGGATCACTCGATGCCCACTGGGAGATGACATTGTTAATGGCGTCATTCCTGCCACTTCCATTCGGGAGTTGGTTGGCCCAATTCATGGCAGTAGCTGGATCCTGGGAAGCCATCTGGCCGGCAACGGCATTGATGAGACTATTTTGACCCTGGCCGGGTGGCATCGATGCAATGTAAGCCGATGCCGAAGTAATATCATTATTCGCCCAATTGGAAGCGATGCGTGAAATAATCTGATTTTTGGCTGCATCGTCAGGAAGACTTTTCACCCAATCCACGGCAGCCGAAGAATCATTGCCAAACCACTGATCGGTTACATTTCCTAAAAAATTATTTCGTCCATTGCCGGGTGGGAGAGATTCTCCGTAGGTGGCAGCCGCTTTCGGATCGGTTTGGGCCCATTGGCCTGCAATATTTTGCAGGGCATTATCCTTAGCCTGGCCTGTTGATTTATTCACCAAATCCAAGGCCGCATTGATATCGGTTTGGGCCAATTGCGAGATAATGGAACTCATGATGTCGTTCCTTGCCCTCCCCGGCGGCAAGTTCTCCGCGTAAGCTGCTGCCGCTTTCGGATCGGTCTGGGCCCATTGACCTACAACATTTCGCTGGGCATTTTCCCTGGCCTGACCTGTTGATTTATTCACCATATCCAAAGCCGCATTGATATCGGTTCGGGCCAATTGCTGGGCGAGGGAATCCATGATCTCATTCTTTGCCCTCCCCGGCGGCAAGGTATCCGCATAGGCGGTGGCCGCTTTCGGATCGGTTTGGGACCATTGACTTACAATATTTCGCTGGGCATTTTCCTTGGCCCGGCCCGTTGATTTATTCACCAAATCCAAGGCCGCATTGATATCGGTTCTGGCCAATTGCTGGGCGAGGGAGTCCATGATCTCATTCTTTGCATTCCCCGGCGGCATGTTCTCCACATAAACTGCGGCCGCTTTCGGATCGGTCTGTATCCATTGATTGGCGACGGATCGCATGGCGTTATCCTTTGTCCGGCCCGGAGCCGATTTATTCACCAAATCCAAGGCCGCATTGATATCCGTTCGGGCCAATTGCTGGGCGACGGAATTCATGATGTCGTTCTTTGCGTTCCCCGGCGGCAAGGTATCCGCATAAGCCACGGCTGCTTTCGGGTCGCTCTGTCCCAAGTTGGAAATGATCTGCTGCAAGGCGGAATTCTTGGCTTGAGAGGGTGGGAGATTTTGCACCCAGGCTAAAGCAGCCATGCTATCCCGTTGTGCCCACTGGAATGCTGCATTTTGAATCATGTTATTTTTTTGGGAATTAGTGGGAAGTGTGTTGATGTAATCGATGGCAGCTTTCGGATCGTTCCCCGCCCATTGCATGGTAATTTGCTGCAAGGTCTGGTTCTTGGACTCGGAAGCGGGAAGGTTTTGTATCCAGGCCAAAGCGGCGGGGGCGTCGCTTTGCCCCCACTGGGTTGCCACACTCCGCATCAAGTTATTTTTCTGCTCACCAGCCGGCTGAGCGGTAACGTAATCGATGGCGCTTTTCGTATCACTGGAAGCCATATTGCTGATTATGTTTTGCTGGGCTTGATCGCGCATTTTACCCGCTGGCAACTGATTCATCCAGGCCATGGCCGCTTTCTGGTCTTTCTGGATCAGCGTGACGGCCATCGCTGAAGCGGCATTCATGCGCTGTTGTTCATTGGGAAGCTTAAGAAGCGCTTGCGTGGCCTGGTCAATATCCTTGTCAGCCCAGTGTGAAAAGATGGGGTAGATTCCATCTCCGCCAAAAAAACCACCAAAACCACCCATCTGACTCTGACGAACACCTCCTGTACTCTTCACGCTACTGGCAAGTTCGAGCGCGCGCGCGGGATCCTGCTGGGCCATTTGATTCACGATGGACATGATGGCTGAGTCACGCTGTAGTCCCTTCATGCCCTTGGCGAATTCCAAGGCATGATCCGGATCCTGCTGGGCCATTTGATTGACAACAGACATCACTGCCCCGTCGTGTTGTTGTCCGCTCAGGCCTTGAGCGAGTTCCATGGCATGATTGGGATCTTTTTGAGCTATTCCGTTAATCACCGCCATGATGGCTGAATCGCGTTGTTGTCCCGCAGGTAATTCCTGGGCCTGGCTCATGGCTCCTGATGGGTCGCGAGCAGCCAAGGAACTATAGACGCTGGGAATCATCATACTCGTGATCTCAGGACTTTGTTTTTTGCGTGTCTCGGCCAAGGCTCCCTTGGGATCGACCTCCACCCATCGTCCGATTAAAATCGATAATGCCTGATATTTGTTACCGCTTGGCAGCAATTGCGTCTGGCGGACGACCTCCGGGATATCTTCTGCGCGAATGCCGTCCGCGTACGCCGTGATCTCCCTTATCTGGCGATAGGGGTTTGTCTCCTTGATCATGGAGGGTAGATCGCCGGAATCGACCGTAGGCTGGCTCGATGCATTCGGGCTGGAACCATTTTGTCCAGTGTTGGCAACATTTCCCGGTTTGGGCCATGAATAAGGCTCAGCAGGAGCCGAATTGAAAGGTGTCGCGATGCTTCGTATCTCAGGCGCAAAGAAACTACCGGCGGCAACACCAAGCCCCAGAACAACAACCAATACGAGAACGTAACTCAAATTTTTCATGAAAAAACACTCCCCTATTGTTTGACTGGAATGAGCCTCGCAGATTGCACGGATCGGAGCAACAGCCATTCCGAGAGTCCAAAGTCAGAGTGTACCGCCGATAGCCGTTAGAGATATTGCAATCATGACATCTGATGCCTACTGTTCGCCGTTATGACGATGCGGACGATCTTCTTCCTTTTGCTTTCATCTTTTTTTGCAGTGTTAAGCGCTCCGGCTGAAACTTTGACTTATCCCGATCTGGTCGAGCGAATGATCGACTTGAAGCAACTCTCCAAGTTGCCACCCGAAGGCGAAAAGACTTCGCTTGCCTCCAGCTATGACCGCAAGAGCCAGTACGACGCCGCCAATGATAAATATATCGATTGGAGCGCCAATCAGGATGGCAGCGGTCTCGTTCGTCATGAGGGCGACAAGAGCGTCCTGGCAGAGATCACCGGGCCCGGCTGTATCTGGCGCACATGGTCCGCCACCGCAAATGATGGCCACGTCAAGATCTACCTCGATGGCGCGGAGACGCCCGCAGTCGATCTGCCCTTCAAGGGTTACTTTGATGGCAAGACCGCGCCGTTTAACCGACCCAATATTGTCTATATACCGTCACCCGATGCGCATGGTTTCGACAATTACACCCCGATGCCATTTCAGAAATCATGCAAGATCGTCGCCGATGCAGGCTGGGGTCAATTTTACCAGTTTACCTATACCCAGTTTCCCCCGGGAACTGTTGTCCCCACCTTTAAGATGGATCTTTCACCTGCCGATTCCGCCGCGCTTGACCACGCCAATCAAATTCTGGGCCAGTGCGGCCAGAATCCGACAGACCCGCAGCCGGATACAAAAACGGAAAGCAAAGACGTCACGGTGGACACGGGCAAGACTTCAACTGTGGCGGACTTGACTGGCACCGGGGCCATTACGGCGTTGAAAGTGAAACTCGATTTGCCTAAAGACAGGGAGACACAGCGTGTCCTTCTGCGCCAATTGACCGTCAGCATCACTTGGGACGACGACAAGGAACCATCAGTCTGGTCACCCTTGGGCGATTTCTTTGGTTTCGTCGGTGGCGCAATGAATTATCAATCCCTGCCGCTTGGTTTGATGGAAGACGGCACGTTTTACAGTTACTGGTACATGCCGTACGCCCGGAAAGCCCACATTGAGGTAGGTAACGATAGTTCCGATACCGTCAGTATGAAGTGGGAGATTACTCACACGTCGCTGGACTCTGTCTCCGGGCTGGCCCGCTTTCACGCCAAGTGGCATCGCGATATACCGCTTGAGCGGGCCGATCGTGACCTGGATTGGACACTCCTGAAGACGCAGGGCCAGGGTCGCTACGTGGGGACGCATCTTCATGTCTGGAATCCCAGAAGCAGTTGGTGGGGTGAAGGTGACGACAAGTTCTTTGTCGATGGCGAGAAGTTCCCCTCCACTTTCGGCACGGGTTCGGAGGATTACTTCGGCTACGCCTGGAGTTCCGGCGCAACCTTCTCACGTCCCTATCACAATCAGCTTTTGAGCGAATGGAACGGCCACATTGATGATAACCGCTGGCATATTTCCGATTCCGTTCCGTTCCAAAAATCATACGAAGCTTCCATCGAGAAATACTTTGGCAATAACCGACCCACCCTCTATGCAACTGAGGTTTTCTGGTACCTGGCTTCCGGCGGCACCGATCCCTACGGGGCGCTTCCGATCACGGATCGGATCGGCTATTGGGTTCGCCCCGAAATGTATCTTGAGGCCAATGTCATCGAGGGCGAAAACCTTCATGCGGCAACCAAGCCGATTGAGAAAATCTCTTCCCAGAATATGGAGGGTTTCGGTAAAAAATGGAGCAACAATCACCAGTTGTTCTGGCCCGCCTTTCAGGTGGGACAGACCCTCGAACTCGACATCCCCGCGCCCAAGGCCGGAAAATATAAGCTGAAAGCCCATTTCACCAGCGGCCCCGACTTCGGCATCTTCCAGATGGCTTTCGACGACACCAATCTCGGCGCACCGATTGATTTTTATGCGCCTGCCGTATCTATCAACGATCCGGTGGATCTCGGGCCGGTGGTCGTGACCGATGGCAAACACATCCTGAAGATAACCGTCACCGGAAAAAATGATGCCAGCAAAGGAACGGCTTTTGGCCTCGACTACCTCAAGTTTGTTCCTACACCTTGATTGACTTATGCTCGAATGCCGGAACATTAAAAAGCATTACGGCGGTGTCGTCGCGCTGAATGGCGTCAGTTGGAAATTGCTGCCCGGTGAAGTTCACGCGCTTTGCGGGGAAAATGGCGCGGGCAAGAGCACTCTCGCACGTATCCTGTGCGGCATCACGGTACCCGATTCCGGCGATATTTCCTTGGAAGGCCGCCCCGTGACCTGGTTGGGACCGCAAGAGGCGAGAGGGGCGGGCATCGGCATCATCCTTCAGGAACTCGATCTTTTCGCCAATCTCTCCGTCGCGGAAAATCTCGCCATCGGCAATGCGCGACTCGAAGCGAGTGGATGGATTTCGCCCGCAGCCCTGCATGACGCAGCGCGTCCACTTCTACACGATGTCGGCCTGGATGTTGATCCCGCCCTGCCGCTCGACCACCTCAGCGTGTCGCAATGGCAACTGGTCGCCATCGCCCGCGTACTCGGACTCGATGCAAAAATCATCTTTATGGACGAGCCGACGAGCGCACTGACTGACGACGCCGTGGAGCGCCTTTTCGGTCTCATCCGCCGCCTGAAAGAACGTGGCGTCGCCATCGTTTATGTCTCTCACAAAATGAACGAGATTTTTCGCATCTGTGATCGCGTTTCCGTCATGCGTGATGGTGAGATGATCGCGACTGAAACATGCGCGAATACCTCCATTGACCAGGTTATCCGGCAAATGGTGGGACGCGAAGTGACGATGACCCGAGGCCAGCGAACGTCGGAACTGAAACTGCCACTGCTTAAGATCGAGAGTCTTTCCACCCGCAAGCTTCGCGACGTCTCCTTTACGCTGAACAAGGGCGAAATCCTTGGCGTTGCCGGGCTGGTTGCTTCCGGACGCAGCGAGTTGGGACGCGCGCTTTTTGGCACATCGCCGGTCACTGCCGGTTCTATGCAATTGGAAAATCGTCCCTACCGCCCAGCCACACCCCACGACGCCGTTGCCAGCGGAGTCGCCCTGGTTCCAGAAGATCGCCAGAAAGAGGGACTGGTTTCAGGAATGAGCATTCGCCAAAATACGACGCTCGCTTCGTTGTCCAGATATTCCCATGGCAGTTGGGTCAGCACGGATGAAGAACAGATCGCATCCAAAAATATCCTTTCACGTTGCCGCACCAAGCTGGCTGATGAGGAGCTTCCCGTCAGCAGTCTCAGCGGCGGGAATCAGCAAAAGGTACTGATTGGAAAATGGCTTCTCACCAATCCCAAGGTTTGTTTCTTCGACGACCCGACGCGCGGCATCGACATCGGCGCCAAGGACGATATTTACCGGCTCGTGGCTGAACTTGCTGGCGAAGGACTTGGCGTCATCTGGGTCAGTTCCGAGTTGCAGGAACTTCTGGCCAATGCCCACCGCATCCTCGTTTTTCACGACGGTCGTTGCATGGAAATCCTCGACGCCGCCACAACCACCCAGGAAGAAATCATGCGCCTGGCCACCGGCCACCGCACCCCACTCTCATGACCTCCAACCTCTGGAAATACCTCAAACATCACGGCCAGCCGTTTATCGGACTGGTTCTCATCCTTATCCTCGGAACCTTGCTAAGCCCGCATGCCACCGATGGCACCATTGTGTTCCTCTCATCCGGGAATCTCTCGGATGTCCTGCTGCAACAGACCGAGATCGGCATCATTGCCCTGGCCATGACCTTTGTGATTATCGGCGCGGGGATTGATCTCTCAGTCGGCAGCGTCCTTGCCCTCTCAACCTGCATCGGCGCACTCATGCTGACGACATGGAATCAGCCTATTATCGTCGCCATTGGCGCGGCGCTTCTGGCAGGCGCGCTCGTCGGCGCTTTGAACGGCTTTATCATCACGCGCATTCGGTTGCAGCCGTTCGTCATGACCCTTGCCGCGATGATCGGTGTGCGCGGCTTCACCAAATGGATGACGGGTAACGTCAATGTCGATCTTGCTTTCGGTGACTCTCCTTCCGGTCGTTTCGCCGAACTTTTTTCGAGCAAGCCCTTTGCCATCGCGCTTTGGGTACTCCTCGCCGTGGTGGCGCATCTTATCCTGACGCGCACCGTTTACGGCCGTTATCTGCGCGCCATTGGCGAGAATGAAAAAGCGGCGGCCTACACCGGCCTGCCCGTTCGCAAGGTGCGTCTTGCCGCTTACATCGGATGCGGATTGATGGCAGCACTCGCCGGACTTATTCACGCCGCACGCAGCCACCAGGGCAATCCCAATGACGGCGTTGGCTATGAACTCGATGCCATTGCGGCGGTCGTCATCGGCGGCACAGCGCTTGCGGGCGGTCGCGGCTCCATTATCGGCACGGTAATCGGTACGCTTGTCCTCGGTTTGCTCACTAACGTGTTGCGACTGCACATGGTCGATAGCAATTTGGAACTCATGATCAAGGCTGTCATTATCATCGCCGCCGTCTGGCTTCAACGCCGGGGTAGCGGCCTTCACGGTGAGCTTTAATATCCCAACCTGAAACTCTGCTTATGTGGCTTCGCATCCTTCTCCTCTTCGTCGCTGGCGGTTTTACTGTCAGTTGCTCCGACTCGCAGCCCTCGCCCTACCGCTACATGGTCGTCTTCAGCCAGTGCAATAACTCCGAGCCTTACCGCGCGGCGCAGAACGCGGAGATGAAACGGCTTTGGGCCACGCAACCCGATGTCCGGCTCGTGGTCATGGACGCCCAGCAGGATAGCGTTCGCCAGATCGCCCAGATCGAAACCGCCATCCGCCTCAAGCCCCAACTACTCATTGTCGCCCCCAACGAACGCGTGCCGCTGACTGAGGTGATGGGGCGCGCCAAGGCCGCTGGCATTGCCGTCATCTGCCTGGAGCGCGACATCGTTAATCCCGATTATTATACCACCTGGATCAAGGTTGATAACTACGCCATCGGCCAGATTCTCGGCCAGTATGTCGTCGATTATCTCACCAAGAAGAATGGCGAACCGCGCGGACAGATCGTCGAACTCGCCGGCCTCAAGGGAGTCGAGGCTGAGATTAAGCGCAAGAACGGCGCCGATGATCTCTGGAAGAAGTACCCGAAGATTGAAATTGTCACGGAGGCGGTCGCCAACTGGTCTCAGAGCCTCGCCAAGGATCGCATGACCGAAATTCTCAGCGCCGTTCCAAAAATCGATGTGGTCTATGGACGCAACGATCCGATGGCGGTCGGCGCCTATCTGGCGGCCCGCGAACGGGGCCGGGAAAAGGAAATGATTTTCGTCAGCATCGATGGCCTTGCCGGAGATTCGGGCGGGGTGCATCAGGTCGAGGAAGGCATCCTTTCCGCCACCTGTATTTACCCTCTCTGCGTTGATAAAGCCGTCGAAGTAGGAGCGCGGATTCTGCACGAACCCGGCTTCGTATCCGAGAAAAGCTACACTATGCCGTCAACCCTCATCACCGCGCAGAATGCCAGCACCTATTATAAGTGACATTCCAGTCCCGGATTCAACCAAACGAGATCGCCTCGATTATTAATACCAATTTGTTTTTAGACTTCCGTCATCCTGAGCTTGTCGAAGGATCAGCCCCCGGTAAGCATACATTTATACAGTAAAGTGTACACTTTCTGGAAGCTGATCCTTCGACAAGCTCAGGATGACAGGTGGGTTAAGACTAAATTCAAATGAGAAACAGCATAAGTCCCTTCAAACGCTAGTTGACGAGGAACGGTGCGTCCTCTTTTGTAGTAGCTTCTCCCTGGATGATCTTTTTACTCTTTCTCATTTCGTTTGTTATGTTTTCAAATTTTGCCTCGGCGGGAGAAGTGCCTTTTTACATCGGCACTTTTACGGATCATTCGGCCAGCAAGGGCATTTATCTTTCCAGCATTGAGACTGACACTGGTAAACTTGGGCCGCTCTCCGTGGCCGTAGAGGCTTCCAGCCCCAATTTTCTCGCCTTCACTCCCAATCACAAATTTTTATACGCAGTTACGGGCAAGCCGGGAGATAGCGGCGTGGCTGCTTACATCGTAAACCCGGACGGCACACTCAAGTTACTCAATGAACAATCCCTGGGCGCTCCTGGGGCGTGTTATGTGTCTGTGGACAAAACAGGTCACGATGTCCTCATTGCGAATTACGACAAGGGTTATATCGCCTGTTTTAAGATTCAACCCGACGGCTCGCTCGGGGAACGCACAGCTTTTGTTCCCTTCACAGGATCGGGTCCCAACCGGGTGCGCCAGAATGGAGCTTACGCCCATTCCATCTATACGGATGAGGCAAACAAGTTTGTCTATTCGTGTGATCTCGGAAGCGACAACGTCTGGAGTTTTAAATTTGATGCGGTTCATGGAGCTTTCACGCCGAATGATCCTCCCTCCAGCAAGGTTCCACCCGGGGGTGGCCCCCGGCATCTTGCCTTTCATCCCAACGGTAAATTCGTTTATGTCGCAAATGAATTGGGCGTAAGCATAACCGGATTTTCCCGGGATGCGGCAAGCGGAGTCCTGACTCCCATCGAGACCGTCCCCACCTTGCCAAAGGATATTTCTCCTCAAGACGTCACCGTGGCCGAAATCGTCTGCCACCCATCCGGGCGATGGCTCTATGTTTCCAATCGCCTTTGCGACACGTTATCCGTTTTTGCCATAGCCAACGATGGCCGTCTCAGCCTCATTCAGAGCACTCCTTCAGTGGTCAGGTTCCCCCGTAATTTCGCCCTTGATCCAACCGGACGATGGTTGATTGCTGCTGGCCAGAAAGATAACCGAATCGCTGTCTTTAAAATCGATCCAACGACGGGTCAGTTAACCCCGACGGATCAAGTTGCAGAAGTTGGCGGCCCTGTTTGCATCCTTTTTAAACCGAAGTAACATGGAACCTTCAGGTTCCGTCCGGTTCGGCCCAGCCAAGACTGTCTTGTAATTAAAAATGAAATCTCTCCTTCTCTTAATTTGTTTATTTGCCGTAACAACGATTACGCGCGCAGATTTGCCTCAACCCGACCCGGACAATGGCGGACTCACGCTGCCCCCCGGTTTCCATGCGCTCGTGGTGGCGGATAATCTCGGCCCATTGCGCTTCATCACAGTTGCCCCAAATGGCGATATTTATATCAAGAAATTGGACGAGGAGGACGTCACGAAATCAAACCAGGGATTGGTGGCGCTCCATGACAGCAAGGGTGATGGCCGGGCCGATGTCGTACAGACTTTTTGCTCGTCCGGCCCGTTTTCCGGCGGAGGCACCGGCTGCTGCGTTCACAACGGCTATCTCTATTTCTCCACCAATGACGCCGTCTATCGCTACAAGCTTACCCCCGGCAAACTTGTCCCCACGGGCGATCCCGAACCGATTGTCATCGGCTTGCCGCCCGGACAGCAGGAACACGAAGCCAAGGCTTTTGCCTTCGACGGAAGTGGAAATCTCTTTGTGGAGGTTGGTTGTCCCTCCAATGGCAGCGGGGATCCGGATCGAGGCTATGGAGCCAAGGGCGTCGATCCCACGGAACTCTTCAAGCAACATGGCGGATTTTGGCGTTTCAAGGCCGACGTGCCCAACCAGGATCAGGTAGCGAACGGCTATCATTTTTCAACCGGATTGCGTCACGTCATATCTGTCGCATGGAATGAGGTTTCGAAGTCTTTCTTTGTTGTGATGAACGGGCGCGATCAACTCAGCGGCGTCGATCCCAAGGATTATACCGACGAGGATAACGCCGAGATTCCTGCGGAAGAAATGCACCTCCTTCAAAAAGGATCAAATTTCGGTTGGCCTTTCACCTACTGGGATCCTCTAAAAAAGGCGCGCATGATTTCCCCGGAATTTGGCGGCGATAATAAAAAAACCGACGACTCCCATAAGTATCCCGATCCATTGGTTGCATTTCCCGCGCATTGGGCGCCTCTCCAAATGACATTTTACACGGGAACGCAGTTCCCGGAGAAATATCGCAACGGAGCCTTTATCGCCTTCCATGGTTCATGGAACCGCGCCCCCCTTCCCCAAGCTGGCTACAAGATTGCCTATGCGCCTTTTGATGAAAAAGGCATGCCCCTGGGTACTTACGAAACTTTCGCGGATAATTTTTCGGGAAAACAGGTTCTCATGTCACCGCGTAGAGCACGCTATCGTCCCTGCGGCGTCGCACAAGGGCCCGATGGCTCTCTTTATGTGACCGATACCGAAAAAGGCCGGGTCTGGAGAATTATTTATACCGGGGAAAGCACAGACACCAGTTCACCACCGTCTCCTCCAATCCCGGCAAAAACCTCCAGTTGATGTGACCCGCATGAAAACCGTGGTATGTGCCTTGGTTCTTACCGCCCTGCTCACCGGTTGCGACAAAGCACCGATTGAGTCCTCCGAACCCACGCCGGAATTTCTAGCTGAAGGTTTAAAAGTTTATACGCAGAACTGCCTGACCTGCCACATGGCCGATGGAGGCGGAGTCCCCCACATGCAACCAGCGCTTGATGGCAGTCCTTCGGTTTCCGGAGATCCCACAACTCTTATCCGCATGCTTATCCAGGGGCCGAACAAGGTTCTCCCTGCGAATCGGCCACATTTCTCGGCTACCATGCCGTCGTTTTCGTCCAAGCTCTCCGATGAAGAAATTGCAGCGGTGCTTACCTACATCCGGCAAGAGTATGGCAACCATGCCTCCATGATAAAAGTTCAGAAAGTCACCACGATCCACAACCAATTTGGTGGTGGCTGATCTGAAAAGCAGTTTTCACGAGGAACCAGTTAAAGCGTTTTCGATTTAAATAGACACACCTCTCACCTCGTCATCCTGAGCGCAGCCGAAGCAAAAAGTGTTGGTCGAGCTTACGGTTATCCCGAGGCGTAGTCGAAGGATATGGCTGGATAAACCAAAGGTGAAGCTGGCGTCACAAAATTTCAGAAATACCAAAAGGGCTACCGCTTGCCGCTCATGCGAAAAAGATATCCCTTACGAACCAACACATCTTTCGCCGTCTCTCGGACTCAGCCCAAATTCGAGCCATATCCCTCGACTGCGGTTCAGGTTGACGATGCGCTCAAACAGGCTTTAGGACTCACTTCGCTCGGGATGACAACTTATTTACAGCAAGCAATCGTTAGCGGAGTTTTTCTGATTTGCTTGAATGAACCGTGTCGGTTTGAAATTGCACGGGAATTTCTTGAAGAAGGCTATTGCCATAAAGTGGCAATTACAATAATGACAGTAGTGGGGGCTTAAAGTTGATGCATAAACCTGGCTGTAAAATATTTTTTTGTCTTTTTGTTGCCTCGTCGTCTTTCTTTTCCCATACGGAAGCCGATCCATCGGCAGCAGATACTTCTCCACAGACTTTCCCATCCGCATCATCTGCAACTCAATCAAACGGTTCGATAACCCTGGCACCCATTGTTGTTTCAGCCACAGCTCCAACCCTTGTCGATCAGAGCCGTCAACAGACCGATTTAAGTTTGGGATCGAGCACCTACACCTTGAACCAAAATCAAATCAACACGATTTCCCAGGGAGAAAATACCAGCTTTAACCAAGTCCTGACTCATGCACCCGGAATTTCCGGAAACAGCTATGGAGCCGTTCATTTTCGCCAGGAAGACCCCTATTATCGCTATTACATCAACGGAACCCTCCTGCCTGCCGGCATCAATGGCTTCGGTCAGGATATCGACACCCGTTTCATTGACAGCATAACGCTAAAAATTGGCGCACTGCCCGCGCTCTATCCCGAAGGCAACTACGGGATCGTCGATATTCAAACTAAAAGTGGAGATGCCCTCAAGGGTGGCTCAGCCTCGTTTTATGGTGGCAGCTACGATACGTTGCACCCTGCCTTTTCCTATGGAGGCTCTTCCGGCGGCACCGATTTCTTTTTTACCGGAAGTTACCTTCACAATAATCTCGGTCTCGAAAACCCAACATCGAGCACTTCCGCCATTCATGACGAGACCAATCAATACAAGGGTTTCGCTTACCTCGCCCACCCGTTCCCCGATGCAGGTCGCCTCAGTTTTATTTTTAGCGGCTCAGATGCCGATTTTAAGATTCCAAATACGCCGGGCCAAACGCCTGGCCTCGACGCCAGCGGGGCTGATGTTCCTCCGACTCCTGTCGATTCGACCAGTTTGAATGAAAGGCAAAACGAACAAACCTATTATGGGATCGCAGCCTATCAGCAAACCGTCGATGACATTTCTTTCCAGGTCTCTCAAGTGAATCGCTTCAGCAGCATCCTCTTTAATCCCGATATAAACGGGGATCTCTATTTCAACGGGATCGCTGCTCGCGTGCATCAGGACATCCTGACGAATGGCGTCCAGGGAGATTTTACTTATCGGGTGAATGATGCGCACACCATTCGCGGAGGGGTTCTTATGGAGACGCATGGCGCGCGCGCCAGCAACACCTCTGAGGTTTACACGACCGATGCCGGTGGAAATGTCATCGGCGGGCCTGAAACCATCGAGGACGACCATTTTAAGAGAGCCTACGACTACGCCCTCTATCTCCAGGACGAATGGAAAGTGTGCGATAAATTAACCATCAACTATGGGGTGCGTTTTGAGCAGGTAAAGGCCTACACCCAGGAAAGCCAGGTCAGCCCCCGCATTAATGCGGTCTATCAAGTCACAAAGAATACGGCGATTCACGCGGGATATGCGCGCTACTTCAATCCGCCGCCCCTCCAGAGCGTCTCCCCCACCAGCGTCAGTGCATTCGATGGCACCACGAATGCCGCCGATCAGGACACGGACGATCCCGTAAAAAGTGAACGTTCCGATTACTTTGACCTCGGCGTCACCCATCATTTTCTTCCGGAGCTGGAGGTTGGCGTCGATGGCTATTATAAAATAGCAACCAACCAGATCGACGACGGCCAATTTGGCGCCGCAAATATTGGTTCGCCCTATAACTACGCTTCCGCCTCCATGTATGGCGTGGAATTATCCGTCGATTACACGCATGACGGGTTTTCCGCCTATGGAAATTTTGCCGCGGCGAACTCATGGGCAAAAAATATCGTTTCCAGCCAATTTGAATTCGATTCGGATGAGTTGGCTTCCATTGCAAACCGTAACGTTAATTTTGACCAGCAGCAGTTTTATACCGTTTCAGCCGGCACTTCCTATACGTGGATGGACACAACGATCCACGCCGACGCCATTTACGCTGACGGCATTCGCGCCGGATTCGTCAACATGGACAAGCTGTCCGCTTATTACCCGGTCAATTTGGGCATTGAGCATAAATTCAAACAAATGGGAGGCGCAGGTGATTTGACTGTCCGCTTCGATGTTCTCAACGTATTCGATCAAGTTTACGTGCTTAACGATGGCACTGGTATCGGGGAGGGTGCTGTGAGATACGGAAACCGCCGTGGCTTTTACGGAGGCATTTCCTTGGATTTTTAGGCAGAAAAACTATTGCAACCTTTGCCACAAAGGCGTAGGTTGAGTTTTACAGGATTCGCCATGGATAAAAATCTCGTACGGGGAATAATTGCCGCCTTCTGTATTCTTATTTTGGCTCTGGCCGTGGCCGGGGGAATCAGCGCAACGAGCGGTCAACTTGCTTCCCCAACTGATAATATCGCCCAAAACACGGGTAACGACTTATCCGGGCAAAGTTTGACTAAAAGTACGGAGACAAGCACAAGCAGTGAGAGTGATGCCGTTGGCCGTGATTCTGCCAACCCCAAGGCGAACGTAGCGGCCACCATTCAAGATTCCGACTTGGAATACCTTGCTTCAACCCCAGGCTTTCAAGATCAACTTAAAAAAATGGACGCCGGTTCCACCGAGGTAAATCGCGAATACTGGGCGAAAGCCTTGCCGCAAGCCGAGGCACTTGAAAAGGGACCTTGTAGCTGTGCACAGAGAAATTGGTTAGGACACTTTATCGAATGCGCCAAATACGCGACAGCGGGCGATCCCAAGTACTTTGATTCCATGAAGGTGCTTGTATCCACTGAAAATTACTGAGGCTGCAACTTAGTTTTAAGACAAAGCGGCCCTATTTCGTGGGCGGGTGACTATTCAACTCTGTTTTTTTCGCCTCCGCCTCCAGCACCCACACCGGATGATCCCAGAAAGTCTTTTCCGCATAATCGATCGACTCGTTGCTACCCTGGGCAATCAAACCCCTCACATAATCCTGAAGACCGTAGGTGCTCCAAGGCGAAACGGAACGCATGGTTGGATCTGAAAAAAACCACCGCCCAAATATTTCCCATCGATCCGATGACGTCGAGGCAAGACGTTCCTTGCTCATTTGATTAAATCTAATTTTATCTTCATCCGGCTTGGCTTCGATCAAACCCTGTTCATTTAACCTCTTCTCGGCCATGGTTTCCGCAAGGTCAGCCAACCAGACTGGTGCATCTGTCTCGGGAGGCAAGTCCCAAACACGAGCCGTATGATCCAGCGACACGGCTAGCACGTGCCAACCATCCGGACTGAAGACAGCCGAGTGGACTTCATCCCGCTGTTGAAGTGGCGGAGTAAGCGGCTCACCGGTTTGGACATCCCACACCCTGGCGGAATGATCTGCCGATGCTGTGACGAGGCGATGACCTGTCGAATCAAAATTAGCGGTAAAGACACTATTCGCATGCATAAGCGGAAGCATGAGAGGTTTGCCCGTTTGGGCATCCCATATCATTGCAGAAAAATCGGTAGAGGCCGTGGCAATACGCAAACCATCCGGACTAAAAACCGCAGTCCAAATCCAATTGTCGTGTTGAAGGGGCACTGCCAAAGCCTGGCCGGTTTGGGCATCCCATATTTTAGCGCTTTGATCGACCGAAGCCGTTACAACACGCCGTCCGTCCGGACTGAAAACAGCTGAAAGCACTCCACTCATGTGTGGGAGTGGACCAGCCAGAAGCTTGCCCGTCTGCGCATCCCATACCCCTGCACTTTGATTACTGGTTGCCGTAAGCGCACGCTTCCCGTCCGGGCTGAATCTCGTTGAAAAAACCATGTCATGATATTTGAACGGCGGGACGAGAGGCACACCCGTTTTAGCATCCCAAATTTGACCTGTGCCATCCTCCGAACCCGTAGCAACGCGAGTACCGTCCGGACTAAAAAATGCGGAAAAGACATTCTCCTTATGCTGAAGCGGTGGCGAAATAGGCTGACCGGTTCGGGCATCCCAAACCCGGGCCGTCTCGTCTTCTGAAGCTGTTACGACCCGCGTACTATCGGGACTAAAGACCACCGTATGGACATCATCAGCGTGTTGAAGTGGTGGACAAATGGGCAGGCCCGTTTTTGCATCCCATATCCGGGCAGTATGATCCTTGGAAGCTGTTGCCATCATGGTTCCATCAGGACTATAGCTGGCATACGTAATTCCATCGGTATGGCCGAAAAGAGTGACGAGGTTGCCCCAACGTGTGCCCAGCAACAACTCAAAGGCTACGCCACTTGCAGGGTTGTTGTGAGGTTGTTGCCGCAAACTGTGGGCCAGAAATACGAGCGCCTGCTTCTTGTTGCCCTGCTCGATAAGGTTTAAAGCCTGTAAAAAATCAGCATGAGCCAGATTTAGCTGAATCACTTTCTGCTCAGCCTCGACCTTGTTTTTTTCATACAAGGCGGCAGCGAGTGCACCAAGGCTAATGCCAATAAGTATAATGCTCAACCATCCGACTGATTGCCTGGGTTTCTGTTCCATAACAAGAAAGCCTAGGCACAAAAATTAGCGTTACCACTTCAAACTGATAACGACAGCCAAATCACCAATGACAACCGCTGTCATCAGCAGGGGCACAATGACATTGAACAGAAGGTTGCGCAAAGCCCTTTCCTTTTCTGTTAGCTCCGCAGGATTAAACGTCGGACTGGGAATTTTGCAGATGAAGATAAAAGCGATGGCCGCAATCGCTACAACCGCACACAAGAGGCAGATAAAAATATTTTGCTCAAACTGCCTCGCCATCGGATCGAGAATCCCATTAATGGACCAGTACATCCCCTGAATATAGACATTGACGAGGATCGCCATGCCAAAAAGACAGGAAAAGGGATACCCTCTCGCGATGTCTGAAATCTTTTTAATCATTTGAAGTATGACCTTAGCTTCAGCCAAGGCAATTAAACCGAGCTGTTTGAGAATTGGCAACTTGAAAATACCTTCCAAGTGATGAACGTTTTCATTTATACGCATAAAACTTAAATGTGTTTGGCTTTATTTTAAGATCGCTTCAATCTGCTTAGAGCTTCCTGATAGACCACCTCCCCAAAAACCACCCCATGCTTTCTTCCTCTGATCAGAAACGTATCTTTGGGTTGGATTTTGCCAGGGCGATAGCCATCCTCTGCGTGGTCTTTCATCACCTGTTTTTATTTTCAAAACCACCCGCTTGGCTCTTCCCTTTCGGCTATTTGGGAAACCTGGGGGTCGAGGTATTCTTTGTCCTCAGTGGTTATCTTTTAGGCCACACCCTGTTGAAAGCCTTTCGCAATCACCGGTTCTCAACCGGCAAGGAAGTCTTCACGATTTTTTTCAACCGCTGGCTCCGTATCATGCCAGCCTATTATTTTTTCTTCGTCGTTACAGCCGTCGTATTTCCTCCCTTTTACGGGCAAATTCCATCCAATCTCAAATATCTATTCTTTCTGCAAAACTTTGCCTGGGAAATGCCGAATCTCTATTTCCAAAGCTGGACGCTGGCGATCCTCGAATTTTTTCATGTTTTTTTCATCCTTTGCCTTTTCTTCCTTTACAAATTGACCAACCGGTCAGTGCTTAGTTTTCTTATTTCCCTTTCCCTTTTTGCACTCATACCGCTTCTTCTCAGGGTAATCTATATTCCGTTATTGGGTGCGGTGGACTTCGAGGCGATCATTCGGAAAATAGTCATTTATCGCCTGGATGCGCCGGTAGCGGGAGTCCTCATGGCGGTGGTTCATCGAGAGTTTCCAAAAGTCTGGGCATGGCTGCTTACCCATTCGTGGATTGTGCTTTCCTTGTTTGCGGCCATTACCGCCTATCACATGACGGGATATCCCTTGCTTTACACCAATCACTGGGCGGAAGTGCTTTTTTACCCCATCGTTTGCCTCTCATTTTCATTGATTCTTCCCTTTCTCAGTAATTGGAAGGCGGCTGATTCACTTTGGGGACGCGGGATTTCTTTTTTGAGCAAGCTTTCCTATTCCATCTACGTCTCTCACGTCGTTGCCATGGCCTTGGCTCTCTACCTGCTGTTTAACGTCGCACCCGGGACGATTCGCAATTATGCAGTGTTGGGGCCGGTCTTTCTCGCCGCTGTTCTACTCCTTGCTTACTTAAGCTTGCTGCTGGTCGAGTCACCTTTTATGAAGTTGCGCGATAAATGGCAGGCTAGCTTGAAGCAACCAGCTACGGCATCTCCCGCCAGCTTTGAAGACAAATCCCCCAGTGCCGCCACATAAAAAATGGTTATCCTCCCGGAAGCCGCCGTCAGGTGATGAATTTCTGCTGGAAGGCCTCCAGCACCTGCCCGGCAACCTCGGGATGACAAATCTTTCAATAGTCTTTACGCTAGCTTCTTCATGAAATTCATCTTTCTTGGGGATGTCGTTGGAGAACCGGGGCGGGACACGGTTCGCGCCGCCATTCCTCTTTTACGCGAACGCTACCAACCCGATTTTTTTATCGTCAACGGCGAGAATGCCGCAGGTGGAAATGGCATTACACCCAAGCTCGCCATCGAACTGATGCGCGCCGGGGCTGATGTCGTCACGCTCGGCGATCATGCGTGGGATCAGCGCGAAGTCGTCCCTTTTTTCGCCACGGAACCGCGTCTTATCCGGCCCCTCAATTTCCCGGCAGGCACACCGGGCGCAGGCTCCATCATCGTTGGGGGCAACGGCATGAAATTGGGCGTCATCAACATGCTGGGTCGAACATTCATGGGACCTCAAGTCGATAATCCCTTTCTCCTCATCGACGCAGAAATCGAAAAGTTGAAACAGGAAACATCCTGTATTTTGGTCGATTTTCACGCCGAAGCCACCTCGGAGAAAATCGCTTTTGGACGCGCACTCGATGGCAAAGCCACGCTTGTTGTGGGTACTCATACCCACGTGCAGACAGCCGATGATCAAATTTTTCCAGGCGGTACCGCCTATCTGACCGATGCCGGATTTTGCGGGCCACATGAATCAGTGATTGGACGGGACATCGGAAGCGTCCTGCAAAAATATCGCACCTTATTGCCAAATAAATTCTACATCGCGCGTGAAGGACTTCAGGCCGATGGCGTTTTCGTCGAAGCCGACCCGGCAAGTGGTCGCGCCATCCGCATTGAACGCATCCAGGAAAAAGTTATCTTGGCATGATTTTACAGTCTCAAACAACATTCCGTCATTCTGGGTAGTGCCCTAATTAACAGCAGCATCAAAATGATCCCGAGAGATAGCGAGTCACTGATGTTCCGATGTCTCCCACCTGTCATCCTGAGCTTGTCGAAGGATCAGCCCCCGGTAAGCATACGTTTGTAGAGTTAAGCGTACACTTTCTGGAAGCTGATCCTTCGACAAGCTCAGGATGACGGAACGAAAAACAACAGGATGAAAAAAAAGGAAATCGCACCGGATAAAGACACTGCGGATCTCGGACTCAAAATCGAAACGCCGGGTCGTTCCGCGCGCAATCCCATTTCCATCTCGGATCTGACCGCGACGATCCGCGATTTGCTCGAGGCAGGCATTGGCGAAGTCTGGGTTGCAGGTGAGATTTCCAATTTTCGTTCGCCCGGCTCAGGACATATCTATTTCACGCTAAAGGACGCAACCTCCACGCTGTCAGCGGTGATGTTCCGTCCCGATGCGATGCGGGTCGGTTTTGCTTTGCAGGATGGCCAGGCGGTGTTGGTGCGGGGAACGATCACGGTCTATGAGGCCCGCGGCCAGTATCAAATTCAGGTTGCTGAAATACAATCTCGTGGCCAGGGCAGCCTGCAACAACGCTTCGAGGAATTGAAGCGACGGCTCCAGGTCGAAAATCTGTTCTCCCTCGAACGCAAGCGTCCCCTGCCCGTTTTCCCGGAAACCATCGGCATCGTCACATCGCTACAGGGAGCGGTGCTTCAGGACATGCTCCAGATTCTCCAGCGACGCGCACCGGGCATCCGAATTCGCGTACGGGGTGTGCGTGTCCAGGGTCCCGAGGCCGCGCAGGAAATCGCGAAGGCCATCGCGACTTTTGACGCGGAAAAAAATGTCGATCTTCTTGTGGTCGCACGGGGCGGCGGAAGCCTGGAAGACTTATGGGCTTTCAATGAGGAAATCGTGGCGCGTGCGCTGGCCGCCTGTAGCCTGCCGACAATTTCCGCCGTGGGCCATGAGACTGATTTTACCATCAGCGATTTCGTCGCCGATTTGCGCGCGCCCACACCCAGTGCCGCCGCAGAACTACTCACACGCGATTGGGCGGAATGGCGCGAAGCGGTAACCGATTTACATACCCGGCTAAACCGAACGACACGACAAGTTCTCGCAGGCCATCGCCGTCATCTGTCTCAACTCGCCTCCAGTTACGCCTTGCGTGAACCCCGGCGCGTGGTTCGACAATGGGCGCAGCGAATCGACGATCTTCGGGGGAATCTCCATACCGCAACCTCGAATGCGATCCGGGAACATCAAAATGCGCTGCAACTTCTTAAGACGCGACTGGCAGCACATCATCCCGCGCGGGAACTCGAACGCCGACGCAGCCACCTCACCCAGCTTGCCGCAAGGCTTCGCGCGTTGGGGCCGCAGGCCACGCTCGACCGGGGCTATGCTCTCGTGCTCGACACAAAGAATCGTCCCGTTTTAAAAA
>Ga0206928_1047_pt2 | contig 30529 bp, 24 predicted proteins | sample Alteio_BWOrgHeat_21_FD_152941 | JGI IMG/M metagenome (GOLD analysis project Ga0206928, IMG submission 152941) | Enriched cells from forest soil in Barre Woods Harvard Forest LTER site, Petersham, Massachusetts, United States -... | ecosystem: Environmental > Terrestrial > Soil > Temperate forest >... | reverse complement strand
TGCTGCTGGCGCCGGTGGTGCGGCGTCAGAAGGGCGAGTTCCGCGACGTTTTTGAACGGCTGGGCCGCGAGGGATTTGTGCGCGTGCGCGTGGATGGCAAAATGTACGAGCTGGGTGAGAACGTGGAGCGCGTGAAGCTGGACAAAAAGAAATTTCACGACATCGAGGCGGTGGTGGACCGGCTGGTGATGGACGAAAAAATCCGCGTGCGGCTGGGTGATTCGGTGGAGACGGCGCTGCGCTGGGGCGAAGGCGTGATGTTCACGCTGCATCAATTGCCGGATCCCAGGGCGCCGGGCGCGCCGGCAGCGGCCACCCCGTCAGACACCTGGATTGAGACGCTGCACTCGAACAAGATGTGTTCCCCGGCGACGGGCAAGAGCTACGATCCGCCGACACCGAAACATTTTTCCTTCAATGCGCCCGCGGGGGCGTGCCCGGTTTGCCATGGGCTGGGGCAGAAAATGGTTTTTGACGAGGCGCTGGTGGTGCCGGACATGGAACTGCCGCTGGATGGCGCCATCCAGCCATGGCGTCGCGCGGGCAAGCGGCTGATCATCTATTACAAGGCCATGCTGCGTTCGCTGGCGTCGCATTATGGGGTGAGCCTGGAGACGCCGTACCGGAATTTGCCGGAGAATTTCCGGAAGGTTTTGCTGGAAGGCACCGGCGATGAGGAGATTAATTTCAGTTTCTGGCGCGCGGGCAAGGTCAGCAACATCAGCCGCCCGTTCGAGGGCGTGCTGCCGAACCTGGAGCGCCTGGCCACGGACAGCGAAAGCGAGTTCATCCGCAACCGGCTGAGGGCTTACATGAGCCCGCAATTCTGCGATGCCTGCAACGGAAAACGCCTCAAGCCGGAAATCCTGGCGGTGACGTTTGGCGGCGGGGAATTTTCTTCGCAATTGAAGGTCAAACGGTCGAAGCTCAAGCTTCCCGGGCTTTCGATCATGGATGTGTGCGGGTTGTCCGTGGAGAAGGCGGATGATTTTTTTGCGGCGGCCAGACTGACGGAGTTTGAGCAGAAGATTGCCGGCGAAGTCATCAAGGAAATCCGCGCCCGGCTGGGATTCCTGAAGAATGTGGGGCTGGGTTATCTGACGCTGGATCGCGAGAGCGGCACGTTGTCCGGCGGCGAGGCGCAGCGCATCCGGCTGGCGACCCAGATCGGGGCGGCGCTGGTGGGCGTTTTGTATGTTTTGGATGAACCGAGCATCGGCCTGCATCAGCGCGACAATGACCGGCTGCTGGCGACGCTGAAAGGTTTGCGGGACCTCGGCAACACGGTGCTGGTGGTGGAACACGACGCGGATACGATTCGAGCGGCGGACTACATTCTCGATCTCGGGCCGGGGGCGGGTGTGCATGGCGGCGAACTGGTGGCGGCGGGGCCGCTGCCGGTTATCCTGGCGTGCGAGAAGTCCCTGACCGGACAGTATTTGAAGGGCGAACTGGAGATTCCGGTGCCGAAGAAACGCATTTCACCTTCGGAGGAGAAGGGCTGGCTGGAAATCCTGGGCGCGAAGGAAAACAATTTGCAGAACATTGACGTGCGGATTCCGCTCGGCACGTTCACGTGTGTGACGGGCGTCAGCGGGTCCGGGAAAAGCACGTTTGTGGACGACATCCTGCGGCGGGCGCTGTTCCGGAAGTTTTTCGGCTCGAAGGAACGGCCGGGGGAGCATCGCGCGATGAAGGGGTTTGAGAGCCTGGACAAGGTGATTGTGATTGACCAGTCGCCGATCGGGCGGACGCCGCGGAGCAATCCGGCGACGTACACCGGCATGTTCAACCATATCCGCGACCTGTTTGCGAAACTGCCGGCGGCGAAGGTGCGCGGGTATGAGCCGGGGCGGTTCAGCTTCAACGTCAAGGGCGGCCGTTGTGAAAAATGCGAGGGCGACGGCGTGTTGAAGATCGAGATGAATTTTTTGCCGGCGGTGTATGTGACGTGCGAGGCGTGCAACGGCAAACGGTACAACCGGGAGACGCTGGAGATCTCCTACAAGGGAAAAAACATCGCGGACGTGCTGGACCTGACCGTGGAGGAGGCGGTGACCTTTTTCCGCGCGGTGCCGAAGATTTTTGATCCGCTGCTGACGCTGGCGGAGGTGGGGCTGGGTTACATCCGGCTGGGGCAGCAGGCGACGACGTTGAGCGGCGGCGAAGCCCAGCGCGTGAAGCTGGCAACGGAACTGAGCCGCAAGGCGACGGGCCGGACGCTGTACATCCTCGACGAGCCGACGACGGGATTGCATTTCCATGACGTGGCGAAATTGCTCGAGGTGCTGTTCAAGCTGCGCGACACGGGCAACACCCTGGTGATCATCGAACACAATCTGGACGTGATCAAGACGGCGGACTGGATCATTGACCTCGGGCCGGAAGGCGGATCGGGCGGCGGACGGATCGTGGCCGAAGGCCCGCCGGAGAAGATTGTGCAACTGCCGGCCAGCCACACGGGGCATTACCTGAAGAGCGTCCTGCGTTGAGCGGCGAGATTGTTTGAAGAAATCCGTGGCCATCCGCGGTTCAAGTGAATTCGCGCAAAACGGAGGTGAGGGCAAAAGCTCCAAAATCCAAGCTCCAAGCTCCAGAGAAGCTCCAAATGCCAAACAGCGATCCTTGCCTCCTGGTGCTTGGTTATTCTCTGGAATTTGGATGTTGGATTTTGGAATTTAATTTTGTGGTCCATTCGCGTCAATTCGCGTAAAAAAGTCTTTCCTTCCCATCTGTGTTCATCTGTGTCCATCTGTGGTTAAAATTCCCCCTTTCGCGTATTTGGCGTATTTCGCGGTTAAAATTCCCCATTTCAGCCTTTAGAATTTAGCCTTTAGCCTTTTAGATCGGCTCCGTGGTTAAAATTCCCCCTTTCCGCTTTTTTCAAATCGCACCGTCGTTTAGATTCAAGGCATGGCATTTTGGCGGAATGGTTTCCTGATTTTGTGCGCGCTCGTCCTGGGCGGCGGACCGCTTTTGGCCGCGACGCGCGAGAGCCGCGCGTATGACGCGGCGGTGGCGGATGCGCAGGACCGGATGTGGCGCCGCGCGGAGACGGAATTCGCCCAGTTTGCAAAGCGGTTTCCGAAGTCCACCAATGCGCCGATGGCGGTGCTGATGGAAGCGCAGGCATTGTTTCAGCAGGGAAAATATACGGAAACGGACATGTTGCTGAGCGATACCAATAATTTCGCGCTGGGAGCAGCGGCGGGAATCGCGGATCAGTACGCGCGGTGGACGGGGGAAGCCCAGTTCGCGGCCGGTCAATACGACGTGGCGGCGGCGACCTTCATCCGGGCGGCGAAGGATTATCCCAAATCATCGCTGGCGCTGCCGATGATCGTGTCGGCGGCGGCGGCGTACGAAAAACTGGAAAAATGGCCGCAACTGGACGCGTTGCTGGAGGCCACGAACGGTGTTTTTCAGCGGTCGGTGCGGATGGATCCGGACAATCAACAGGTGGCGGGAGGACGGTTGTTGCTGGCGCGGTCAAAATTCGCGCAATCGAAATTTCCGGAGGCGCTGGCGATCCTGGATTCATTGAATCCACATCTTTTGACACCGGATCAGGAGGGGAATCGCTCGCAGCAGCTTTACGGGGTCATGATGGCCATGGGAAATGACGCTGGCGCGCTGGCGGCCACGACGAATCTGATGAGCCTGACCGATCCGGTTTTGCGGGCCAATGGCGTGGCGGCGCACGCCCTGTTGCTGGAAACGAATGGGCAGTTGCCGGCGGCGGGCGCGGCCTGGACGGGAAATCTCGCGCCGGGTGTGCCGCTGGACCGGCAGCACCAGGCCATTCTGAAGATCGCGGAACTGGCGGCGGCGCAAAACGATTTCGCCAGCGCGGCGGTGGCGCTGGACAATTACCTGGCCAGGTTTCCGGATTCGCCGCTGGCGGATATGACCCTGCTGACCGCGGGCGAGATGTACTTGAAGAGTTACGTGGCCGCAACCAACCCGGCGGCGCTGGTCCCGGCGCAGGCGCGGTTTGGGGCCTTGCTCGACCGGTCCACCAATGGTCCGCTGGCGGGCGTGGCCTTCCTGGACCGGGGCTGGTGCGAGTGGCTCACCTCAAATTATCTGGCGGCCGCGGCGGATTTCCGGCAGGCCACGGACCGGACCCTGTCGGTGACGAACCTGGCGGTGGCCACCTTCAAGCTGGGCGACGCTTTTTACGCGCAGGGACAATATGAATCCGCGCGGGAGAGCTATCAAAAAGTGCTGGATGAATTTGCCCATGTGCCGGACGTGTTGACATCGCTGGAGGAACGCTCGCTTTATCAGATCCTGCGGGCGAGCCTGGAATTGAAGGACGGGCCGGCGGCGGATGCGGCGCTGCGTGATCTGCTGCAAAAATATCCGGCGGGCGGGGATGCGGCGGCGGGATTGCTGCTGGCAGGGGAGAGTTTTTCGGATTTCAATTCACCGCCGGCGGCGCGGAAGGTCTTGCAACAATTTGAAGCGCAGTTTCCCAATTCGCCGTTGAAACCGGAGGTGGAATTTGCGCTGGCCCGGACGTATGAAAACGAGGGGGATTGGACGGAGGCCGTGGCGCATCATGAAGCGTGGTTGAAGCATTTTCCGGGGAACGCGCTTTGGCCGCAGGTGCAATTTGCGCTGGGCCGGGCGAATTTCCAGGCCGGGAACGAACCGGTGGCGTTCGAGGTGTTCACGAATTTTGTGGCGGGCTTTCCGACCAACGAACTGGCCCCGCTGGCGCAGTGGTGGGTGGCGGATCATTTTTTCCGGGCGGGTGAATTTGTGGGCGCCGAAACGAATTATGAGGCGATTTTTCAAAATCCCAGCCCGGTCTGGCAGACCAACGCATTGGTCTATCCGGCGCGGCTGAGGGCCGGCTGGGCGGCGATGGGCCGGCAGGGTTACAAGGATGCGGCGGCCTATTTTAACGTGCTGGTTGGCGACACCAATTGCCCGCCGGAGCTCGGGGTGCAGGCGCGTTTTGCCTACGGGGCGGCGATGATGAACGAGGATTCGACGGACACGAACAATCCGCTGGCGAACATCCAGGCGGCCACAAACGTGTTCAGCCAGATCGTGGCGATGTATCCGACGAATCAATACGGGGCGCGGGCCTGGGGCGAGATCGGCGATTGCGACATCCTGCTGGGTGATTTTGACGGGGCGACGAATGCCTTTACGCAGGCGCTGAATCTGGATGCGGCGGAGACATCCGTTTACAGCGCGGCGAAAATCGGTTTTGGCGTGGCGCTGGAAAAGAAGGCAAAACTGGCGGCCGGTGACGACCAAAAGAGTCTTTTACAGCTCGCCCTCAACAATTATCTGGATCTGATGCGCGAAAAGGACAGTGATTTTTGGGTCAAAAAGGCCGGGTTGCAGGCGGCGGGCGTGGCCGAAACCCTGCAAGACTGGGCCACCGCGATAACCATTTATGGCCGGCTGAAGCAGGACCTGCCGCAGTTGACCGGGGAGATGGACAAAAAAATAGCGGCGGCGAATGCGCAACTGGTCCTGAAAAAAAACTGAGGACTCCGTTTGACAGGCGGGCGCGGGGCAACTAGCTTCCAAGTGTAAATGAATGAAACTGCGACCGTTGAAAATGTGGTTGGCCTGACGCCGGCGGCGGCGGGCGAACTGAAGTCGTTGCAGGCCCGGCCGGACAATGCCGGCAAGCAGATGCGATTTTATGTGGAGAAGGGCGGCTGTTCGGGAATGCAATACGGCATGGTTTTCGATGAAAAACGCGATGGCGATTTAGTTTCCGAGCAGCATGGCGTGGTGACCCTGGTGGATGCGATCAGCGCGGATTACCTGCGCGGGACCGTGGTGGATTTCAGCGAGGAGCTGACCGGCGGCGGTTTTAAGATTTCAAATCCAAACGCCAAACAGAGTTGTGGCTGCGGCAAATCCTTTGAAGCTTGAGCGGACTCGATCAACCCGTACAAGCTTAACATAGCCGTTCCGTGTGATGCGGGACGGCTTAATGTTTTATTGGATTGGTGGATGAAGTTAGTTTTTGGTTTAAGGCGGAAGGTTGAAGGTTGAAGGTTGAAGGTTGAAGATTGCAGTTTTGGAGCCTTCGACTTTGCGAAGCACCATTCAATTGCGCGCCATCAACGACCGGGGCGAAAGTCTGCCGCCAATCATCGGTCGCGAGCCGTGCCCAACTTTCACCCTTCAACTTTCAACTTGTAACCATTTTAGCGTCAATTAGCAAAATTCGCGTAAAAACATTTTCCCTTTCATCTGTGTTCATCTGTGGTTAAAATTCCCTGCTTGGGCTTGCCCGGAAAAAGCGGACACAGAAATTGTGTAAATCATTAGTTAGTTGTTTTGGGTTTCAAAGTCAATGGGCGAACGGTAGCCGAGCGAGCTGTGCAGGCGTTGGCGGTTGTAAAACACCTCGATAAAATCAAAGATGGCCTGGCGGGCCTGGTCCCGGGTTTTGAAGTGACGGCGGTAGATCAGTTCTTGTTTGAGCGTGCTCCAGAAGGATTCCATGGTGGCATTGTCGTAGCAGTTGCCTTTACGGCTCATGGAGGCAATGGCCTGTGAGCTTTGCAACGCCTGGCGATAGTCTTGACTGGCGTATTGCACGCCGCGGTCAGAATGAAACACCAGACCCGCAGGCGGCTGGCCCTGCGTCAGGGCCATGCCCCAAGCCGCCAGGATCAATGGGGTGTTGATGTGTTCGCTCATGGCCCACCCCGTGAGTCGGCGGCTGTAAAGGTCCAGAATGCCGGCCAGGTAAAGCCAGCCTTCCTCGGTGGCGACATAGGTGATGTCCCCCAGCCAGACTTGGTTGGGGGCGCTGGGAGCGGGGAGGTCCGGCAATCGATTGGGGGCGATCGGCTGGTCGTGGTGGCTGTCGGTGGTGCAGACGCGGAACCGGCCTTTGGCGCGTCCACACAGGCCTTGCCGGCGCATTAACCGGGCGATGCGGTGAGCGGCCATAAGCGTGGCCCGCTTGATCCAAGGCTACTTGCATGCGGGGGCTACCGTAGGTTTGACGGCTCGCCTGGTGGATCTGGACAATCAGCAGAGTCAGGCGCGCATTTTCCTGGGTGCGCGGGCTGGGTTGGGCCTGGCGGTTGACCCAGTCGTAATAGCCGCTGGAGGAAACTTCCAAGGCTGCGCAGAGCGAGCGAATGGGATGCTCGGTTTTCATCGCTTCAATCCGTTGAAACCGTTGGCCGGGGGTTCGGAGAGGATGCCCAAAGTTTTTTTTAAAATGTCCCGCTGTTGGCGCAGATAATCGTTCTCGCGCCGCAGATCGGAGTTCTCGACTTCCAATTGTTCGGCGCTGCGCTTCGCGCCGCCGCCCCCTTTCCCCCCTGGGGGCGGCGGCGCGAAGCGCTTCCTCCAGGCACTGAGCCTTTGGTCATGAATGCCCAATTCCGCGGCCACCTCCGTGGCCGGTTTGCCGCTGTTGAGCCAGAGCTCAACAGCCTGTTGTTTGAAAGCATTGTCAAACTTCTTCCGAGTCTTCTTGGATGGGATCACAGGTGTATTCATAGTTGCTTTATCTTTCCATGTCTCTCTTTACCTGTGTCCGCCAAAACGCGCAGGCCCAGAAGGTGGCGAAGCCGGATGAGGGTCGTAGGGGAAAAACATTCCCTGCGGGAGACTTGAGCTGCCTGGGAAGCAGCGAAAGGAGTTTGCGGAGCGAAAGCCCGTCAGGGCCGAACGAGCGGGAGCGAGTGAGTCCACGCCGGGTTGAGGGAGAGCAAAATCTATGCGCCAGCCAAAATTGGCCGGAAAATAAATCTCATCCTGCCGCAGCTTTTTGCGTGTCATTTCCCCCGTTTCATGGTTTAACAGTTTCTGTCCGTTTGGTATGAAGTTTGATCCCGAAAATTTTCCGGCGCGTCCGGCGTGGGTCGAGATTGATCTCGCCCGTCTCCGCCATAATTTGCGCCTCATCCGCCGCGACCTGCCGCCGTCGGTGCGGCTCATGGCCGTCATCAAGGACGAGGCCTACGGCCACGGCGCGCTCGATGTCGCCTGCATCGCCCTCGAAGAAGGCGCGTGGGGCTTCGGCCTGAGCACACTCGAAGAAGCCATGGCCCTGCGGGAGTCCGGCATCACCGCCCCCCTGCTCCTGCTCGGCGAACGCCAGGAGGCCGAACTCGAATGGTGCGTGGCCCATGACCTCACCGTGTGCGTGAATGAACCCCACACCGTCCGGACGCTTGCCCGCATCGCCAGCGGCTTTGACAAGCAGGTGCCCGTCCACCTCAAGATCCACACCGGCATGAGCCGCTACGGCGTGCGCTGGGACGAAGCCCTGCCGCTCGTCGAACAAATCCTTGCCGGGAAATCATTGCGCTTTGAAGGCGTCATGAGCCACTTTGCGCAATCGGATGAACCCGATAAAACCTTCCCCAATCTCCAGTTCTCGCGTTTTAATGACGTGCTGCACGCGCTCGCGGGACAGAAAATCCCGGTGAATCTCAGGCACATCTGCAACAGCGGCGGTTTTCTCGATCTGGCCCATGCGCACCTGGACATGGTCCGCGTGGGCATCCTGTTGCACGGCGTTTATCCCTCGACCTCCTGCCGCCGGATTCCCGGCATCGAACCGGTGATGTCCGTGAAGGCCAAAATCGCCGCCATCCAGACGCTCAAACCCGGCGAAACCGTCGGTTACGGCATGCGTTTCAAGGCCGAGTCCGAACGCCGCATCGCCATCCTGCCCATTGGCTACGGCGATGGGTTTCCCCGCGTGCGCAACGAGGGCTGCGCCCTCATCCACGGCCAGCGCGCCCCGCTGGTCGGCGGCGTGGCCATGGACGCCATCACCGTGGACATCACCGGCATCCCGCAGGCGCAGATGTGGGACGAAGCCGTCATCATGGGCCGCCAGGGCAACGAGGAGATCACCGTGCGCGATGTTGCCAAACTGAAGAATTCCGTGACCTACGACGTGCTCACCAGTTGGCGGCTGCGATTGCGCCGCAAAAATGTGAACGGCCTGAATACAATATTGAACGAATCCGTGCCGATGGAAACCACGCCCGCCAAAACTTTTTAACCACAGATGGACACAAATGGACACAGATACGGAAAATCCGAATGACGAATGACGAAACGCGAAGACCCAAATCGAACCACGGGTGAACACGGGCTGAATGAAAGTTCCAAAATCCAAATTCCAAAGAAGCCGCTGCCGATCATCGGTCAAATGCCAAACAGCAATCGCAGCCCTTTTGGAGCTTGATGTTTCTCTAGAGTCTGGAGCTTTTGCCTGCCCCATCTGTGTTCATCTGTGTTCATCTGTGTTCATCTGTGGTTAAAATTTGAATTAGATGAAACTGCTTTTCTCCGAACAAACCTCCGACTACGAGCATTATCAGTTCGGTTACGCCATCTGGGGCATCCCTGAACCCGGCGAAAAGCCGTCCGACCTCTTCAACGCCGGCTTTCTGCCCTCGTCCCGCGAACTCGATCGCTTTTATCTTTGCCGCCAGATCCGCGTGAAGCTGCCCGGTTTCGCCTTGTCTTCCGAAAACCGCCGCATCCTTCGCAAAGGCGAGGGCATCACCGTGGAACTCGTGCCGCGCGCGCAGTTTGACTACACCGCCAAACGCCGGGAATTTTTCAAGACCTATGCCGATGCCAAATTCGGCAGCGACGTGATGAGCTATGAACGGCTGGATCTGCTGTTCAGCACGCCCATCATCTCGCATCTGCTCGTGTTCACGGACGCCAAAACCCGCGCGGAAGTCGGCGTGGCCACGCTGTATGTCGAGGACACCACGCTCGCCTACTATTATTATGCCTTTTATGATCTGGCGTATTTCAACCGCAACCTCGGCATGTACATGATGACCTCCGCGGTCGAGCTTTTCGCCGCGCGCGGCTGGCGTCATATCTATCTCGGCACCTGCTATTCGGAAAATGCCCTCTACAAGACCCAGTTCGCCGGCGCGGAATTCTTCACCGGCTTCCGCTGGTCACAGAACCTCGAGGAATTGAAATTCATTTTGCAGCGCGGCCGGACGCCTTCCACCAGGCATCTTTTGGAAACGGAGGAATATCTGGAAATGTTTTATGCCGGCACCCTGGAAAACATCACGCGTGCGAGTGATTTCCACGGAAAATCCAAATAGAGCATTTGCCGCGTGAATCTTAAATTAAAAAAAGCGCACGTGGGATTCGTGAGAGAAGCTGGAAAAAAACTGCGATGACCGAAGCTGTCCCCTCTCCCCGGGGGAGAGGGTCAGGGTGAGGGCGAGCGTCAAAACTAACTTTTCCCAGGTTCCCCAAAATGGTTTAAACGCTCTCCCTCATCCCGGCCTTCTCCCCAAGGAGAAGGAGAAACGTTCGCAACGCCTTTTAAAAACCACGCGCTGGATTCGCGGGAGGGCCTTCAATCAACCAAGACGTGCCGACGCTGTTCCTTCTCCCTGCCGTCCCCAAGGAGAAGGAGAAACGGTTTCCGCTTCTTTTAAAAAACCACGCGCTGGATTCGCGAGAGACGCTGGAAAAAACTGCGATGACCGAGGCTGTCCCTTCTCCTGGGGGAGAAGGTCAGGATGAGGGCGAGCGTCGAAACTAACTTTTCCCACCGGCCTTCATCTTCTACACTTACTTCATGGGAGACGTCAAACTGGCCCGTCGCCTTCGCAAAACCGAAACGTGGGCGGAAAAATTGATGTGGCGGTGGCTGCGCGACCGCCGGTTTACCGGCTACAAATTTCGCCGGCAGCATCCCCTCGACATCTACTCCCTTGATTTCTTTTGCGAAGCGGCGGAATTGAACATCGAACTGGACGGCGGTCACCACGGATTTCCTGGCCAAAGAGAACGCGACCAGGAACGCGAAAAATTCCTGAAATCCCGCGGGATCAAGACATTGCGATTTTGGAATTCACAGTTGCGTCGCAATGCCCAGAGTGTCCGTGATATGATCTTTAACGAATTGCAGGCTCGTGCGCCGCACCCGTTGCCGGAATATACGAAACCGATGCCATCAAAGCTTCAACAAGATGGCGTAAACGCTCGCCCTCATCCCGGCCTTCTCCCCCAGGAGAAGGAGAAACGTTCGCAGCGTCTTTGAAATATCCAGCGCTGAATTCGCAAGCGGGTCCTTGAAGAGCCAAGAAGCGTCGACGCTGTCCCTTCTCCCTGCCGTTCTTCGCCCGCGGGAGTGGGAGACTTGAGCCGTTTGGGAAACGGCGAAAGGAGTTTGCGAAGCGAAAGCCCGTCAGGGCCGAACGAGCGGGAGCGAGTGAGTCCACGTGCCGAAGGCGGATGAGGGTCGTAGGGAAGAAACATTTCCTGTGGAGAAGGTTAGGATGAGGGCGAGCGTTTAGACTAACTTTTTCCGCAAACAGGTGAGGGTGAGCGTCAAAACTAACTTTTCCCTGTTCCCCAAAAATGGTGTTAACACTTTCCCTCGTCCCAGCCTTCTCCCCAAGAAGAAGAATGCCCGGCTTACCGTTGGCCCGGCAAAACTGGTGGCCCGTCCGGGGGGGCATCCGGGGTTCCACCGCCCGGCGTGTTCTGATCAGTCAGCGGTGTCGGAGGGATTATGGCAGGACTGGGATTATTCTTTGGATCATTTTGCCATTCGGCGCGCTGCGCTTCCATTAAAATTACCTGTGCTTCAGGTGTGAGATCCCCTCCGGATGGGACCGCGCCAGCTGTTGGAGCGGCGCTGTTCTGGTCCCCATTATTCGGGTTATAGGCATTATCCGGATTGTTCTGAGGCTGGTTACGCCGTCCCAAGAATCCCGGGCCGCCTGGCCTGGCGAAACGGCCTGGCCCGCCTCCAGGAATTGGCAGGCCAGGACCAACCACCGGAGCCACCGGCGTCGAAAGATTCGGGGCCGCCGTCATTGGTAAATCCTGAATTGTGCCATGATTATTAAAGGTCACCACATCAGCATCCGTGTCAATCTTGACCACCTCAATGTCATCCTCGCCCTCACCTTCACCCAGCGCATAGGACATATCCCCGGCGGGCTGGCCCGGCTTGGGCGGCGTTGCTACCTTGTAAAGAGCTTCCTTGGCTCCAAAAATCGTCGTGATGCCATTCAGCGTGATTTTAGGCGGAGGTGCCACGGGAGTGGGATCCACCGGTGGATTCGTGGGAATGGGAAGCAGCCCAAATATATTGCGCGTCACGATGGGTGTGTACGGACTGCCGTTCACGGCCAAATCCTGCGCGTTGGCCAGCAATGCAGGCATGACTCCGGCAGCCAGAACCATCATGAATCTCACGGCTTTCATCTCACAAAATATAGCACCTGGCAGGTTTAACACCAACCCGAATCCAAAGTTGCGCTGATTTAACCACAGATGCACACGGATGAACACGGATGGGGAAAGCTTGACGCGAATTGACGCTAATTTTCACGAATTGACCGGAGTAAAGATCCATTTTCAACCACGAAATACAGGTAATACACGAAAATTTCCAGACCCGATTCGTGAATTTTGAGTATTTCGTGGTTAAGAATTCCGATCCTTTGGTCCGTAACGTCCCTGTCCCGTGACAATCCGCTCTACCTGTGCCTTTGGGTAATGACTGTAGGAGACGAGGTGACGAGACTCTAATTGAAATATTAAAAACTTGGTCGCCGGAAAATGTGAGACTCCTCACGTCGTCACCTACGTCAGTGCCGATTTGCCAGAGAAACAAATTTAACCGCGAACCACGCAAAATACGCGAACCAAATTGCAAAATCCTTTTTCGTGTATTTAGTGTATTTCGCGGTTAAGAATTCTGGCCTTTTTGTTTGTAGCGTCCCCGTTCAGCCACGATCCTTTCCACCTGTGCCTTTGGAAAATGACCAAGGTTTACAAGCAAGCCGAGTTTCAGCCCGGTTGCCTTGAGATAATTTTGAACCTGCGCCCGATGCTCATCCACCAATTCTGTCACCGCCTTCAATTCTAAAACGATCTTTTCAAAACAGATAAAATCCGGCTCATAGGTTGAAAGCAATGGGCAACCCTTATACTCAAGTGCGAGTGGTTTCTTCGGCACAAACGGGATTCCCTGTAACCGCAATTCAATCTGCATGCACTCCTGATAAACCGGCTCGAGAAATCCACAGCCTTTCTCTCGATAAACTTCAAAACACGCGCCTACGATTTTATAGCTCTCGTCCTTGTAAAGAATTTCGTTGTTCATATTTGTCAGAAACAAAACTTTCAACCACGAAATACACGTAATACACGAAAATTTCCAGACCCAGTTCGTGTATTTTGAGTATTTCGTGGTTAAGAATTCTGGCCCTTTTGTTTGTAGCGTCCCCGTTCTGCTATTCATGTTTCAACTCTCGGCGGAAGAGGCTGCCGCCTTGAGAAGTCGGGTGGATGGTGCCTGGACCACCCCTTTCCTAATTCAATTGTGGCATCGCGCGAAGCATGAACCCGTCAAACAGCGGCACGGTGAACGCCATGTCACCGTGCGCTGGACTGTATATCATGCCTTTCTGAATCAGGTTGGCTCGCACTGGGCCAAGGCTGTTGATTTTCACTTTGAGCGCATCTGCGATGTCGCTGCTCCGGTGAGCGCCCGAACCGAGATCAGCCATGGCGCGCAGAAACCGCTTCTCGCCCGGCGTGAGCCGGTCGAAACGGACACGGAAAAAATTCTGATCCAATCGTTGAATCACCGTCGCGGTAGCTTCCTGAACCACGCTCAAGGTGATCGGCGAGGCGGCGGCGCGATTCCACGATTGATAGCCCCATTCCTGCGCGATCCATTTATTTCTATTTAGTTTTAACTAGAAATGACTATAAATGGCTGGAAATGGGCTGGCAAGAGGTAAATTGTTGCCCGACAACGGCATTTAGCGGCTGCGAGCCACCATTTCCAGTTCCATAGGTGTTACACCTCAGTAGCTACCCCGTGCCAGAACAATTTTAGCTCCGGCAAGTGCGACCTCTTCCGCCAGTCGGCAAGCACCTTATATCCTCCTCGTCCTCGTTCTCGTCCTCGAAGCTAGCCCGACTGCAAAGAACGATGCCGCAGTGCCCGCAAATCCACGACAACGTATATCGTAAATCGCAATTCGCAAATTTTGCCCCAGCATCCAGCATCACGCATCCAGCATCTCACTGTTCCTCCCCTGTTTCCTCTGTTTCCTCCTGTTCAAACACGTTCCATCCAGCCCTTGCCACGAAAACAGCGCCCCTTGGAATTTTCAGACAGGCCCTTATTCCAATGAGCGTTCAAGATGAGATTAAGGCGCGCCGAACTTTTGGCCTCTGGCAAGGCGCGAGCGAGGCGCATACCCATTGCGGTCTGCAACGAGCGAGCAACGCAGCCAGAGGCCAAAAGGATAAGCGAATTAGCCTCATCTTGAATACGAGTTGGAATTAAATAAAAAACCCCGCCGGCGAAATCGCCGACGGGGTGGTGAAACTTAAACTAGATTATTTCTTGCGGCGGAAGGCCAGAAGCGAAAGACCGCCCAAACCAGCCAACGCCATCGTTCCAGGTTCCGGAGTAGCAGTCGGCGCAGCCAACGTGCCAAACGGATTAAAGGCCGGAGATTCAGGGGCCGGAGCCGTTGCCGTAGATAGGCTGATATTGTTGAGCACAGAGCTCCAACCCACCGCAGAACCAGCAGCCGCAGCCGCAGCGAGGGTAGAATAAGCACTGCTCCAACTTACTTCAAACAGGCTGTAAGAGCCCGTAGTGGTGGTACCAGTAAGACCAAACGCAAACCCACTATTATACTGCACAACACCCTTGGTGCTGCTCAACATGATAACGCTAGCGCCAGGAGTGGCCGTTTGATCAACAGCCAGAGAGAAGTTTGGATCCGTGGTGATGTCGGTCCAAGCCGTGGCAATATTATAACTCGCAAGTCCAGTAGTAGCCGTACCGTTCGCGAGTCCTTCCACCAACGGGGTGGCACTGGCGGAGGAGGAGATTAACAACGCCACATTCACCAAGCTGTCATACTTGCCCGTACCTGGTGTCGTAAATGCGTCAGTTACAGCACTCTTGCTGGACTGAATTACGAGATAGCCCTGACCGAATGCGGATGTAGCCGCTAGCGCACTTGCTACGAGACCGAGTGCAATGATTTTCTTCATAGTGTTACTTTGTTAGGTTTAGGTTTTTCTGTCAAATTAGATTATTGAACGGTGAATGAATTTGTCCAATTAATGGCCGCCCCATTGTGATAGAGGAAAAATCCTTGATTAACTGGCACGACTGGCACCACCCCAGCGAACGGGTTCCCATTTTTGTCATAAAAGCCAGCATAGTCAGTACCTGGGGCATCACCCTCCATTGCGCTGGCATCATTTGAATTATAGTAAAAGTAAGTGCCAAATCCACTGCCGTTCCAGTACACCAAGTTGTCGTTGGAGGTCAGCGACGGTGTGCCGGTGGGCGAGGATGTCATACCGAGCGGCAATCCATAAGGATTTTGATTGCCAACATTGTCCACCACCAAATTAGTCGAGTTGATCCCGATCGGCTCTTGAATACAAATCAAGTTGTAGCCCGGTTTAATGGTCGAGATATTGGTACCTTGTTGCACAGTGCCCACGCACGTCACCGTGATGGCACCAGCGAAAGGATTGTACATGAAGGCAGAATGGTTACCGCCTAGCAGGAGGTTGCCATTCTGGTAATTGCCGTTCTTGTCATACCAGCCAGCCGGATCAGTACCCGGAGCGTCACCCTCCATGGTACTGGCATCGTTGGAATTGTAATAATAGAAGGTACCAAACCCACTGCCGTTCCAATAAATCAACTGCGTGTTGGTGGTAGTCTGAGGTGTGCCAGACGGCGTGGAAACGAGCGTCCCACCGGTCAAAACCACATTCGCATCGCCGTTCGTTGCTCCGGCATCAGAACCGTTGTTCATCTGGCTGCCAATAATCTGGTAGTGGGCAGCCGGAAGGGGGGTGTTGACGTAACCCACAACGTTTTGTGAGTAAACTTGCGCTTGGGTCGAAATGACGCCAGCAGCAAGCGCGGCTGCGGCTATCAGTAGTGTTTTTTTCATTATTCGTGTGTTGTTGTGTTTTCTGACCGTGTGCGGAGTCAATTTCGCAGATAATTATGAGGCGGTCAACAAATTTTTAACTAATTTTGAACATTTAAAACTACACTTTTTGACCGCTGGGTAACGCTTTTGGGACTTCAGGAACTTCATGGGTCTGAGTTGTTTGTACCAAGGGATTCGGATCGTTTCAATCCTTTTCTTCTGAAACTGCCCCTAGGGGCTGGCCAAATAACGAACAGGAGTGCCAGATAAATGGACATGCCATAAATTGTAGTGGCCTTAAAGGCTACAAGTTGGAGTAGTTTATGGGGAGCACGCCCAGGGACCGCACCTAGGGACCGCACCCGGGGACCACGACCGGGGACCACGCCCGCCACGGGCGTAGTTTTCCGCGCCCTCGCGGAAAACCCGTGCGCACCGGAATCGTCCAAACGTTCGCAAGCATGATGCTCGCAATCAAAGCGTTATCCTATTTCGCAGCCATCAATCCATCAATCCATCAATCCAACAATCCATCAAAACTGGCCTCAGACACCTGATAAATTGGCGAAAATTCGTGCAATTCGCGTCAAGTCCGTTTTCCTCTGCGTTCTTTTGCGGTCATTAATCATTGCCTTTCAACCCACTTTTGAACTAAATCCTCTTCCCGATGCGCCGCCAATTGATTATATGCCTGCTTCTGGCCGGAATCACTCTCAGCATCTATTGGCCGGCAGGCGGTTATGACCGTGTTCTGCTGGATGACCCTGATTTTCTGGACAATCCGGAAGTCCAAAGCGGCCTCACCGGACACAGTTTCCTGTGGGCCATGACCAGTCCGGTGGCCGCCAACTGGCATCCGGTCGCCACCCTTTCATTTGTCCTGACCCACCAGTGCTTCGGGACCAATCCCGGCGCGGAACATATCGTCAATGTGGTGGTCCACGCCTTGAATGCCATGTTGCTGTTTCTGGCGCTGCAGCGGCTGACGGTGGGGACTTTGCCGATGATCGGCGACAAAACTCGTCCCTCCGACACCATAGGGACTTTAAAGTCAGGGATTCGTGGAACCGGCGCGCCGGGACGGACGCGCCCTACCACCTCCGACACCACCTGGCCGTGCGCCGTGGTCGCGGCGCTGTTCGCCTGGCACCCGCTCCGCGTTGAATCCGTTGTCTGGATCGCCGAGCGAAAGGACGTTCTCTGCGCATTCTTCATGCTGTTGGCCCTGTGGGCTTATGCGGCTTTTGCCCAAAGGTCCCAAAGCCCGAAATCCGAAATCCGAAATCCGAAATCCGAAACCAGCCTCATTTCCTCGCTTCAACCTCCAGCGAACCTTCACTACTGGCTGGCGTTGTTTTTCTTTGCCCTGGGACTGTTGAGCAAAGCCATGGTGGTGACGCTTCCGTTTTTGCTGCTGTTGCTGGACATCTGGCCGTTAAAACGAATCACCTTTGGCTCTTCGCCTCTATCAACCATCAACCATCAACTCTCAACTTTGGCTTGGGAGAAATGGCCGTTCTTCCTCCTGTCGGTCCTGTTTTGCCTGATCACCTTCGAGGTGCAACGTTATTCCGACGCCACGCCCTCCCTGCATGAACTCGGCCTGGGCATCCGGCTGGAAAATGTCATCGTCAGTTATTGGCGCTACCTTGGGTGGTCGTTCTGGCCGGCCAACCTTGCCGCCTATTACACTTTTCCTTACAACAACCCGACGTATCATTATTACCTGACCCTGTGGCCCGGTTGGGTCATCGCCGCCGCGGCATTGGCGCTCACTGCTGTCTCCATCTTGTGCGTGATGCAAATTGCCCGCCGTCCGTACCTGACGGCCGGCTGGTTCTGGTATCTGGGAAGCATGGTGCCGGTAATCGGATTGGTGCAGGTCGGCAGCCAGGGCATGGCTGACCGTTACACTTACATCCCAATGATCGGGCCGGTTATCAGTGTGGTCTGGTTGATTTGGGAACAATGGGGTTCACGCACTTTTGCCAGACCGGTTCTGGCCGTTCTCGCCATTGTAATCCTGACGGGCAGCATTTTCCAAACCCGGCATCAGCTTCAATACTGGCAGAACACGAACATCCTGTTTCAACACACCATTGACGTGACCGGCGAAAACCCCCGCGCGGAATATCTATTGGGCCTCGGTTTTGAACACAACGGAGACATTGCCAGGGCGATGGTGCATTACCGAAATGCCATCGTTTCACAACCCCGGGTGAAGGAGGCGTTTTATGCCATGGCCCGATTGCTGGCACAACAGGGCAAATGGATCGAGGCCGGGAAGGCTTGCTCCATATTGGTAGAGGAAGATCCCAACGATTTTACCGCCAATCTGGGGCTGGCCACCACCCTGCCGCATCTGGACCGGACGGCGGAAGCTGTGGTACACCTGAAAACAGCCATTCAAAATTGTCCGGATGATCCCCAGTCGTTAAACAATCTCGCCTGGACCCTGGCCACCAGCGCCACTGCGGAGCTGCGCGACGGCGCGCAAGCCGTCAAATGCGGTGAACGGGCCTGCCTATTGACGGGCTACCGCCAAACCATCGTGGTCGGCACTCTGGGTGCCGCTTACGCCGAGGCCGGACGATTTGATGATGCCGTTGCCACGGCGCAACGGGCCTGCGAGCTGGCCAAAGCGTCCGGGGAGGCGGGCTTGCTGGATAAAAATCAGGAGTTGCTTGCGCTTTATCGTACACGGCAGGCTTATCATGAACCTGTCCAATAATCGCATGTTCAGAGGCACACCAATTTTTGGAAAAATCAAGGCGCGTGCGGAACGACATCCGCTGATGTTTATTGGCGTCATGGTATTCATGTTGGTGCTGCCGTTCATGGGCAAGCCGTTGCACATTGATGATCCCCTGTTCGTCTGGTCGGCACAACAGATCTCCCGGCATCCAGGCAATTTTTACGGCTTTGACGTGAACTGGACCGGCTACACCGTGCCGATGTCGGTTGAAAATCGCAATCCTCCGGCGAATTCATATTTTCTGGCCGGTGTCGCGGCGCTGTTCGGCTGGCGGGAAATTTTTCTCCACGCAGCCATGATGCTGGCGGCTTTTGCCGCCGCAGCCGGGACATATCAACTGGCCAGAATCTGGTGCGAGCGTCCGTTGCTGGCGGCGGGCATCGCCCTGGCCACGCCGGTTTTTTTTGTATCCGCCACGACGCTCATGTGTGATGTGCCGATGCTCGCGATCTGGATCTGGGCCGTCGTTTTTTGGGAGCGGGCGATGACCAGTGGAAATGCCCTTGAATTTTTTATGGCGGCGTTCCTCGCCGGGCTGTCGGTTCTGACCAAATACAGCGCCCTCACCTTGCTGCCTTTGCTTCCCATCCTGGGATTTCTCAGAAAAAAGCCGGGCCTGTGGCTGCTCTGGCTGGCCGTGCCGACAGTCATGATTGTTCTTTATCAGCTATGGACCGCCAGTCTTTACGGAAATGGTTTGATTTCGTCAGCGGCCGGTTTTGCCTCAAAAACCCATTTTGAACTGGCCGGAGGCTGGACAAACAAGACCGTCATCGGCTTTGCCTATGCCGGCGGTTGCCTGCTCCCAGTCTTGTTTTTTATACCCTGGCTCCCGGTGAAACGTGAACTGGTTGTGATCAGCGGACTGGTGGTTGTGGGCTCCGCTTCGGTGCTCTGGCTGACTGGCATCGGGCACGAATTTGGCTGGAGCTTCCGTTTGCAAATGTGTTTGTGGGTTGCCGCCGGCATGCATCTTCTGCTTTTGACGGCCTATGGCTTATGGCGGCAACGCGATACAGTCTCTTTGATGCTGGCACTGTGGCTGGCCAGCGGATTCATATTTGCCGCAGTCTTGAATTGGACGGTCAGCGCCCGCAGTTTTCTGCCAATGGTTCCGGCCATCGCCATTCTGGTGGTCCGCAATTTGACCCGACCGGAGGCGCAACGTAAAAAACAACCGGCATATTATCTGCCGGTGGCAGCTTCCATGGTGTTCAGTGTATTGATCGCCACGGCGGATTACGCCACCGCCGGGTCAGAACATGCGGCGGCACAGTACCTGTCGGCACATTATCCCCCCTCCTCGATGCGGGTGTGGTTTCAAGGCCATTGGGGGTTGCAGTACTATTTGCAAAAAGCCGGCGCGCAGCCGGTGGATTTTTCGCGTTCCGTCCTCTCGCCGGGTGACATCCTGATTCTGCCATCCAACAACAGCAATATCATCATTCCCGAACCTCAGGATGCAAACCTCGTCATGACTCCAGAATTTACCGCGGATTCATGGCTAAGCACGGTGAATGACACGACTGGCGTGGGTTTTTATGGTGAGGGACTGCTGCCATTTTTGTTTGGCCCGGTGGCGGCGGAGAAATATGCGGTGTACCAGGTCACCAGGACAATGAAACCTCCGTATTTTATCTGGCTAGCCTGGCAGACACCCAAGGTCCCGCCAGAAGTTCTGAACAATCTCGCCTGGACCATGGCCACGAGCGGGAAGGCCGATGACCGCGACGGGACACGTGCCGTTTTATTCGCCGAACGCGCCTGCCAATTGACCGGCTACCACGAAACGGTCATGGTCGGTACGTTGGGCGCCGCGTATGCCGAAGCCGGACGATTTGACGATGCCATTGTCACTGCCCAAAAAGCCTGCGATCTGGCCACCGCCTCCGGCAAAACCGACCTGTTGAAGATCAACCAGCAACTACTTGACTTATACCGCCAACATCAGCCTTATCACGAAGAAACCAAGCCATGACAAACCTGCCTGAGAATTCAAAGAATCAGGACCATTCCCAATGGCACCGCCGATTATTTATTTGTTTGCTACTGGCAGGAATTACCCTGGGGGCCTTCTGGCCCGCAGGTCACCTCGGGTTCACGATCTATGATGACCAGGAATATGTGTCAGCTAATCCGCACGTACAGGCGGGTTTGAGCATGGACAGCATCAGTTGGGCGTTCACCACTGATGACACTGGTAACTGGCATCCGATCACCTGGCTGTCACTTATGCTGGACTGCCAGTTGTTCGGCTTGAAATCCGAATATCACCACTGGATGAACATCGGCCTCCACGTGGCCAGCGTGGTGATGTTGTTTCTGGTTCTGTGCCAACTGATGGCCATCAGGAGATCCGGCAACACAATGAGTTCATCCGCTACGACCGAATGGTGCTGCGCCCTGGGAGCGGCATTTTTTGCCATACACCCGCTCCGGGTGGAGTCGGTGGCCTGGATCTCGGAACGAAAAGATGTATTGAGCGCATTCTTCATGATGCTCACGCTGTGGACGTGGTTGTGTTATTTGCAAAAATTACCCGCGGGGAAACTGACCAGCCGTTTCCGGCTTCCCACCTCTGTGTTCTACTGGCTGGCGCTGGTCTTCTTTGCCCTGGGCCTGATGAGCAAGGCAATGCTGGTGACGCTTCCCGTCATGCTATTGCTGTTGGATTTCTGGCCGCTCAAAAGAATGTCCGATTTCAAGTTCCTTCCCCCATCGGAAACCAACAAATACCTGATCATTGAAAAATTGCCATTCTGCCTGATCTGCCTGGCCTCCTGCATTGTCACGTATCAAGTGCAGAACGCCGGTGGGTCGGTTGATTCTTTGAGCAGTCTGTCGCTGGGCTGGCGGATTGAAAATGCTCTGGTGACGTATGCCTCCTATCTGGAGAAAACCTTGTGGCCGGAAAATCTGGCCGTGATATACCCCATCCGGGATTTGCCGGCCTGGGAGGTGACCACCAGCGCAGTATTGCTGGTCGCCATATCCGGTCTTTGCATCTGGCAGGCTGGCCGCAGACCGTATCTGGTGGTGGGCTGGTTATGGTTTCTGATCATGTGTCTGCCGGTCATCGGCCTGGTCCAGATCGGCAAGGCAGGCATGGCGGATCGTTACACTTATCTGCCCTCGATTGGGATATGCCTGATGGTAGGCCAGGCGGCGGCCGAGGCGGTCTCAAAATCAAAAATTTGGCGGATTGGCTGGGCCGTGGCGGCCACCGGATTGGTGCTGGCCGGTGTGGGGATGACACGGCATCAGTTGGGATTCTGGCGCAGTGATGTGACCATGTTCCAACATGCCGTGGATGTGACGGGGAGCGAGAACTACGAAGGATATTTATTTCTCGGCAACGCCCTGACCCTGGCGGGAAGGCTGGATGAGGCGGTCACCAATTATCAAACTTCGATCCAAATCGCGCCCAACGAATTCGGCCATGAATTTGAAGCCAATTACAATCTGGCCTGCGTCCTGGAACAGCAAAAGAAATATCCAGAAGCCGAGGCCAAATTTGAAGAGGTCATACAGCACGACTATAACCATTTGAAGGCACGTGTCGGGCGGGGACGGGTTCTCATGTTGGAAAAAAAATATGCCGAGGCGGCCGGCGAATTTTCAACCGCTTTGAGCATACAACCCGGAAACCCGGCCATCAAAGGGGCATTGGCGGCCGCCCAGTTAAAGGCCGAGGGCGAGGAAAGTTTAACCAACCTGGAGGCGGCGTTGAAAGTCAGGCCAACTGCGGATATTCATGCTCAACTGGCCATGTTGCAAACTGTTCTGGGGAATTATCAGAAGGCAGCGAATAATTACCAGGCCGCGCTGCAACTCAAACCTGATGACACTGAAATCTTGAACAATGCTGCCTGGCTACTGGCCACCTGTTCGGATGCCACCGTGCGAAGTGGCGCTCAAGCCGTTAAATTCGCCGAACACGCCTGTGAGCTTACAAAATATCAGCAAATCACAATGATCGGAACCCTCGCAGCCGCCTACGCCGAGGCCGGCATGTTCAGTGACGCCATTACGACCGCGCAACGTGCCTGTGACCTTGCCAAAAAAACAGGCCAGCTGGAGCTCCTTCAAAAAAACCAGCAGTTGCTCGACTTATATCGCCAGCATCAGGTCTACCACGAAGCGGAATGAAAATTCCAAAATCCAAGTTCCATGCTCCAGAGAAATTCCAAGCTCCAAGGGGCCATGTTTGCTGTTTGGCATTTGATGTTTCTCTGGAATTTGGAGCTTGGAATTTGGAGCTTTTTTCTGGCACTTGAAATCGAATGCCGACAGACTTTGCGCCATGCCTTTGTATGCATTGACGATTTTCATCGGGGCATTCCTGCTATTCCAGATACAGCCCGTGATCGGCAAATATATTTTGCCGTGGTTCGGCGGTGCGCCCGCGGTTTGGACCACTTGCATGTTGTTTTTTCAACTGCTCCTGCTGGCCGGTTACGCTTACGCGCACTTTTCCGCCCGCTGGCTGAAGCCGCGCGCCCAGGCCATCCTGCATTTTGTCCTCCTGGTAGCGGCCCTGGCGGTGCTGGGACATATCGCCCCTTCGGATTCGTGGAAGCCCACCGGCAACACGAATCCCACCTGGCGGATTCTCGGCCTGCTGCTGGCCAGCATCGGCCTGCCGTATTTCGTGCTGGCCTCGACCAGTCCTTTGATGCAGCACTGGTTCAGCCGCACCAACCCCGGAGTTTCGCCTTTCCGGCTCTACGCCCTCTCCAACATCGGCTCGATGCTGGCCCTGTTGAGTTTTCCGGTTTATTTCGAGACTCATTTCACCCGTCCTGTACAGGCGCATCTTTGGGCCGCCGGCATGATCCTCTTTGCCATCAGTTGCGGGGGCTGTGCCTGGAAATTATGGCAGAGCCGCGAGCCGGCGGCATTTGAGCCGGTCAAACAAAAAGCGAAAGAGCCGATGGCTGAAACTCCCCGGCCAACGCTGGCGCAACAATCACTCTGGCTGCTGTTGCCGGCTTGCGCTTCCACCCTGCTACTGGCCACCACCAACATGATCTGTCAGGAGGTGGCCGTGATCCCGTTCCTTTGGGTCCTGCCGCTAGCGTTGTACCTGCTGAGTTTCATCATTTGCTTTGACAGTCCGCGCTGGTACCTGCGTCTGCCGTTCGGCGTGGCGCTGATTGCCGCGTTGGGTGCCATCTCATGGATGATCTTTAGAGGCACGGCGGCCTCCATGTACCAACAACTTTTTATCTATCCCGCCGGGCTGTTCATCTGTTGCATGGTCTGTCACGGCGAGTTGTACCGGCTCCGCCCCGACCCACGCTACCTGACAGCCTTTTATCTCATAATTTCCGCGGGCGGCGCGATGGGCGGAATCTACGTCGCCATCCTGGCGCCCCGGATTTTTTATGATTTTTATGAACTGCACTGGGGATTATTTCTCTGCGCCCTGTTGTTCTTGATCATCTGTCTGCGCGAACGGAATTCCCACGTTACACGGAAAAAGGACCGCAATCGTTTCAACTTTACCCCGCAATATCGCACCGCCGGATGTATCATCCTGGCAGCCGCTGTCATGGCCCTCGGCGCCGCCTTGTGGATCCAGGCACATTATCAATCAGAATCGTCCAGTAAAATGGCGGAATCAGACGGCAAGCGATATCCGTATCCTAAAACGCGGGTCGAACGATCCCGCAATTTCTATGGCGTGCTGGCGGTGTACCGGCATGGCGTAACCGACATGAACACGCATCTCATGGAGCTTGCGCACGGACGTACCATGCACGGGATGCAATTTACCGATCCAGATCGCTCGCGCTGGGGGACGGCCTATTACAGTGATATCAGCGGCATTGGCATGCTTATGCACGCTCTCCCGGCGGGCCATCGGCGTATCGGCGTAGTCGGGGTCGGAGCGGGCACCCTGGCCACCTACGTCCAGCCCGGTGAATACTTGCACATGTATGAAATCAACCCGGAAGTGGTGCGGCTGGCCTCCAAATGGTTCACCTACCTCACCAATTGCCAGGGCAAACTGGAAATGACCATTGGTGATGCCCGGCTTTCCCTCGAACGAGAACCACCTCAAAATTTCGACCTGCTGGTGCTGGATGCTTTTAACAGTGATGCGCCGCCGGTTCATTTGCTGACCCGGGAAGCCTTCGGCATCTACGAACGCCACATGAAACCCGATGGCATGATTGCGGTTAATGTTTCCAATAGACACGTCAATTTCGATCCGGTCATCGCCAATATCGCCCGCGAGTTCCACTATCAGATGGTCATCATTGATAACCCTTCGCCAAAGGATAAGCTGTGGATAATAAATGCCTCCTGGGTTTTGCTGTCGCGCGATGCCAATGGTGGTCAGATTCTCAACTCCACAAATTTCCAACTGGCCAGCCGCCCTCCGTTTACCAATACGGTAAACATTCCCCTCTGGACGGACGATTTCGCCAGCCTGTTTCAAATCCTCCATTCCGACGATACTCCCCAAGATGACCAGGCTTTCACGGATACGCAATGCCAGCTTGCTTTCAACAAATATCAACATGGCGACTATACCGGAGCCATCGCGCAATTTCGCCAGGCCCTTAAAACCCTCCCGCGCTCGCCATTTTTTTTGAGTAACCTGGCTTATTTTCTGACCACCTGCCCGGATGCATCACTGAAAAACGTCCCGGAAGCCACCCGGCTGGCAGAGCGATCCTGCGAACTGACAGATTATAATGCTCCGGCCTTCTTGACCACCTTGGGAGTCATTTACTCAGAAACCGGCCGCTTTTCAGAAGCCATTCTGATGACAGAAAAATCCAGCGCCCTGGCCGCCAAAGAAACTGATGAACAGGCACTCATTCAAAAAAATGAGGAGTTACTAAAAAAATATCGCGCCAACCAGCCCTTTCTTGAATTTAAAAATCCTATTCAGCAATGACAAAAAGCCCGAGCAATCTTTCCGGGGCCATGCACCGAATAAGCAAAAATCAATTTTTGCGCTTGCGGAAGGCAAGCAGTGAAAGTGCTCCCAATCCTGCCAAAGTCATGGTTCCCGGTTCCGGCACGCCATATACTCCGAATGGGGTGGAAGAGACTTCCGGTACATTGGGGTTAACCGGGGTCAACGCTTCGACTTGAATTGGGGCACCCCACCCGAGAGGCGCGTCCGCCGCCGCCGCCGCCGCCAAGGTGGAATAAGCCGAACTCCAGGCGATTTCATAAAACGTATAGGTTGTGTTCGGAGTCGTCCCAACCACACCAAATGAATTGCCGCCAAGATAGTTGATTGCGCCTTTTGTGGTCACCGGCGCGATTACCAGACTGTCATCAAATACGTCTTCCGCCACGGTGAATTGGCCGTTGAGGATGTCTGACCAGGCTTCGCTGTTGTCATAGGCATCATAGACGGGTCCAAAGGTGGTTGGCGTTGAAATTGTTATACTGTCCACGGTAGGGGTCGTATTGGCGGGCGCCCAAAGCAAGGCAGCATTCATGGTACCGGTGTTGGTCGGCGTAAATATACCTAGATGTGTGAAACCATCCCAGACGTGGCTTCTATCGGATTGCAGGGAAAGATACCCCTGCCCCAAAGTGGTCATTGTAGCGGTTGATAAGACTGCCAACACGCTGAGGGTGATGAGTTTTTTCATAAGGATTAAGTAGCTGTGTTGATTCTGATTCCCGATCACCAAAGCGCCCGCCCAAACATTTTCCAATGGATATTAAAACCCGGGAAGGCCCTGCGGTGATTTGTCAGTTTGCGATTACGACATGATTCAACCAACAAGCCTATTTAACGACAATTCGGCCGGGAAAATCAAGGAAATTAGAACTTTTTCAACCACGGATGGACACGGATGGGAATGAAAATTCCAAAATCCAAGCTCCAAAATCCAAAGAAGCCGCTGCCGATCATCGGCCAAATGCCAAACCGCAATCCTTGGCTCTTGATGCTTGGTTATTCTCTGGAATTTGGAATTTCGGTAATCACGCATTCCTCGTCGCGCCGAAATCAGATGAAGGCGGAACGCATCACGCATCACGTCCCCGCAATCGTCATTCGCCCAGCTACAGCATTTCTTCAAACGCTCTGGATAAACCCGGTGAACCACGGCTCCGGCCCGGCGCTGAATTCCTGTCTCTGTCCGCGCCAATCAAATTCCAAACGCCCGGCGTGCAGCGCATGATTTGGCAGGAGGAGCCGCGCGCGCTGATCATCGGTCAGGCGGTTTTCCACCAACGCCAGATACAGATCGGGGTCGCCTCCATAGATCTTGTCGCCCACGATGGGATGGCCCAGATGCGCCAGGTGGATCCGGATCTGGTGCTTGCGTCCCGTCAGCGGACGCACCCGCAGCCGGCTGAAATTTGAAAATCGTTGCTCCACCCAAAACTCCGTCTGCGCCGGAGCGCCATCCGGGCGGACACAGTCCTTGATGGCCACAATGCTGCTGACATCCTTTCCCAGCGGCGCATCAATGATCCCCTGCTCCACCGCCACGTGACCATGGACAATGGCCAGATATTCCTTGGTCACCGCCCGGGTTTCCCAAATTTTTCCCAATTCACCCGCTGCCACGGCATTTTTGGCGATCACTACGATTCCCGACGTCTCACGATCCAGGCGGTTGACCAGGTGCGGCGGGACGGAGTCCTTGAGATACAAACGCGCCCGGCTGATGAGGCTGGAGTATTCATCGCCCTTGGTGGGATGGCAGACCAGGCCGGCCGGTTTGTGAACCACCAGCAAATCGCCGTCTTCATGGACAACATCGAAAAGTTTGTTCAAGCGGAACAATTTGGCGGGTCGGAAACGGGTTGAACAGGATGAAAGGCAACGAATGCGAAATTATAAATGGAGAATTAAACGCAGACGCGGAGGCGCAAAGAAGACGTATGGCGGAAAATAAAATCAGCAAGGTGAAAGTTGATGCGGCTATCTTGCCAATTTATTTAACCACGGAGCCGATGATCGGCAACAGACAAAGCTAAACATTCGCCAGCCAGTGGCTTCACCGCGTTGTCCATCATTTCGTCGTTGTGCGAATCCATCGCGCGCTTTGGAGTGCGGCGCGATTTCGCTGCCAGAAATCAACGCCCTCGTGATGCACGCGGGCCACGATGCCCATGCGTCGTGCTTGAGTGTTGAAACGCGGATGTTTAAGAAAGCGCCGCAGGTAATGCGCGGCATCATCTGCCCGCACACCCAAGCACGCCAAACCATAGGCTGGATGACACAACGCGGCATTGAAGAAATCCCAGTCCAGCGTAAAGAACGTCACGCCGCGTTGGCGGTGCAACAATGGAATAATATCGGGGTCTTTCACGCCGAGCTTCGCGATGTCCTGCCCGATGAGTCGGAATGGAATGTGCCACTCCTTCAACAGCGGCAACTGGTCCTTCGGAAAATTTTCGTCCAGCAGGTTCAAGCGAAAGCCGGTTCGGAATGTTTCCGCACCGGTCGCCGCACGGCGACGCCATAGCGTTCGAGCAACGCTTCTTGCGCAAGCCGGACGGCTTCGGCTATCGCGCTCAACGGGATACGCCCGCTCCAGCGCTGGTTGCAGATAAAGTCCCACGACCGGCCTTCGGCCACATCTTCCAATACCTGCCAGACCATGATGCGTGTGCCTTTGAATGTGGGTTTACCGTGGCAGATTTCCGGGTCGGCCACGATGTATTCTCCCAATTCAATGCGCTCCGCAACGTGTTTGCCGTTTTTCATTGTCTTAAAACATAACCGAAGCGCATGAAAATGACAAGTTGCACCTCAACCACGGAGGGACACAGATAAACACGGATGGGACGGCAGACTTTTGACGAATTGACGCTAATTTTCACGAATTGACCGGAGTAAATATCCATTTTCAACCACGAAATACAAGTAATACACGAAAATTTCCAGTCCCAGTTCGCGTATTTTGAGTATTTCGTGGTTAAGAATTCTGGCCTTTTTGTTTGTAGCCGCCAGAGAACACAAAGACCACAGAGAGGAAAAGATTTTTTACGCAAATTTTCCCGAATTGACCGAAGTGAAGATCCATTTTCAACCACGAAATACGCCCCACTGACAAAACTCATACCCTCGCGTAATACACGAAAATTTCCAGTCCCAGTTCGTGTATTTTGAGTATTTCGTGGTTAAGAATTCAGATCCCTTGGCCCATATCGTAAATCGCAAGTCGTAAATAGCCCGCCCATGCCATTCTTCAATCTCCATTCTTCAATCTCCATTCTTCAATCTTCAATCTCCAATCTTCAATCTCGCATCCCTGCCCTACCTCGGCACCTGGGGATGCGGATGTTTGCGATGACCCGTAAGCGTCGGCTCCCGCAGGTCACAGCCGGGGAAATTTCTGGCCTCCAGCCAGTTGGCCAGCACAAACAATTCCGCCGAAGTGAAAACACCCGGTGCCGAGCGTTTGAATACCATTTGATCGGGCGCGGCCACCGTGATTTCGGTCACGGTATCGCCGAGCGTGGGCGCAAGGTGTTCCAGCCATTTGAAGGCGGCGGAATTTCCATCCAATTCAACATGATCCGTGAACCACAAGGCCAACTGGCTGAACTGCAATATGTCGGGCACGCGTGCCGACGTGCTTTCCCAGTGGTAGAGCACCAGTTTGGGGATCGCCAGTTGTTGACTCATTTGGGGCGGCAGCGGGTTATTCTGGCCCGGGATGGGAAATCCGCCGGCGAACAAATACTGGCCGGAAGGTCCCTTCACCGCCTGGATAAAGGGAGCGAACATCGGCATATCCACCATGGAAATTTCATTGTTGGTCTTCTGGATTGAATAACTATGAATCCCCTGATTGAACCGGCCAGTGGGACTAAACAACGGTTGCAAGCGCTGGTAGGTCTGATCCAGCGCGCCGGCCGCATCCGGCACCGGTTCCGCCAGGTAGGTTTGGTAGGGAATGCCCTGCATGGCCCAGATAAAAACCTGGTTGGGAGCGGGCGTGACCTGATAGGGCTGCAACCAGTCCTGCGTCCGCAACCAGGAGGCGAACCCGCGCACCGCCGTCAGACTTACAAACGGTTGATTCACCAGGTTGGTCGGGAACTGCCAGGGCTCCAGATTCAGCGCTGGCGGCTGCAGAAAGAAAAATTTTCCGTTGATCAGAAAATTATGTTCCAGCGGGATCACGGTGAATTGCGTCTCAGGCAGCTCCAGTTTGCCGAGTTCCGGGAACCATTGGGCCAGATGCGGCCAGTTCACATCCAGGCTGAACCAACTTTTTTGCGGCACGGAAATCTCTTGAGCCAGCGCGGCGCCAAGCTTGGAGCCGCCGGTGCCGGAATCAAATATCAGCCAGCCGCCAGTCACAGAAAACTTTGCCGCCGGAAAAAACGGTTTCAAGCCGGCCTGCCACGCCGCCATCCGCTGAGCATCAAGCCGAATGGCCAGCGCCACTTCCGGCGGGCCTCCGGCCATCGCGCGGGATTCGGCCAGCCATTCCGACGATTGGAGGTCGTCCAGCAACGGGCGCAACCAGGCCGCACCATCGGGAACGGACGTACCGAGATGCGTTTGCAACCAGCCGGCCAGCCAGGGCGCGAGCTTATCCGCGGTCTGTTTTCGCAAGGCCAGCGCCTCGGGCGAGCAAAATTCATTGGTGAACGCACTGACATTGGGTGCCGAGGAGATCTTTGCCGCGCCCGCAAAATAAATGCGCGCAATCAGATCCGGCTGGGGCAGCGCGGCGGCGGCAGACAGGATGGCGAATGCCATCACAAAAATAGCTGTGATCTTCTTCATTAGGGGCCTTTTAATTGCCAAAAATGAGGCCCGTTTGCAAACGCATTCTCAACCACGGATGAACACAGATGAACACAGATAAAATTC
>Ga0206928_1060_pt1 | contig 30559 bp, 23 predicted proteins | sample Alteio_BWOrgHeat_21_FD_152941 | JGI IMG/M metagenome (GOLD analysis project Ga0206928, IMG submission 152941) | Enriched cells from forest soil in Barre Woods Harvard Forest LTER site, Petersham, Massachusetts, United States -... | ecosystem: Environmental > Terrestrial > Soil > Temperate forest >... | reverse complement strand
TTTGTTGACCGTTGCCCAGGCGCGACGACTGGCTTCTTGCGGTTTTACACCGCGGTGTTCGTAGCCTTCCTCAATGTGTTCGGCCTGTCGCTTTTGCTTGTCGGAATAACTGGATTTGTCGCCTCGTGGCATAATCTATTTCTTGGTTTGAATTCATCTCCACTGTCAGCCCGAATCATGCCACCACTAAAAATAAGGGTTTTTGATGGAATTTTAGCCCGGAACTCCCTGCAATTTGCATTTCACCATCGTCGTCATGGCAAGTTGCAACCTGGAATGTTTGCATTTTCCTCCCCTAAAGTTTGCCCGCACGGATTTCAGGGAAGTTTAGCCCGCGATTTGAAGCCAATGAACGATGCTGAAATTGTTTTTGTCTAAACCAGTTAATTGAAATCTTCGGTCGGGTGTGCGAAATGGTATTAGGAGGTTGAATTCTTTTTGTTTATGAGATTGAGAATCGTCAAGGTGATGATAGCGCTCGGGGTTGCAGGTGCCACAGCGCTTCGAGGGGGAATTGCCATCACAAATTTACCCTCGTTCAAGCCGTTTTTGGGCATCGCCTACTCTCCGTTCAGGGGAAATGAAAGTCCTAACTATGGCACCTACCCCACAGTGGACGACATCACGCAGGACATCACCAACAACCTGGTGTTTCTTGCGTCGGAAATCGCAACTTATAGCATGGACGGCACGCAGTCGAATATTCCATCGCTCTGCAATGCCTATAATCTGCCGTGCTATCCGTGCGCGTTCGTGAGCAGCAGTGATCCAACGGACAACTCAAACGAAATCAGCGCCCTGATTGCGGTGGGCAACCAAAACTTCCCAACCACGCGGGGCTTGATCGTTGGCACCGAGTCCTTGCTCAATGGCTACGATGTCAACGCCCTCATCAGCGACATCAAGTTCGTGAGGGCCGCCACGCATACCAACGTGCCCGTCGGAACCCGGGATGTGGCGACCGATTTTATCAGCTATCCGGCACTTGTGGCGGTTTGTGATTTTATCCAGTCCGACATCCACCCTTATTGGGCCGAGAAGTCGGAAAGTGATGCGCTCGCTTACACCATCCAACAATGGCAGATGCTCACGAATCAATTCCCGGGGGTCAGGGTGGAAATCGGGGAAACCGGCTGGCCAACGGGCGGTACAAACGCTTATTGGAACAATGGGCAGGTCGTTCCGAGTGTGGCAAACCAGGGCAAATATCTGTCGGAATTTGTTCCCGTAGCAAACAGCATGGGCATTGAATACTTTATTTTCGATTTTAGAGATGAGTTGTGGAAGGTCCAGGCGGGGAACGGCACCATCGAAACCAATTGGGGACTCTATGACGCCGGCTACAATAAAAAACAAAGCCTGGTTGATTTTCAGCAGAACGGCTTCGTTTTGCGCATGATGTCTGGAGACGCGCACACGGCAAACATTCTGGTTCCAACCTTTGCGGCCAACCCATATTCGCTCCTGGGCACCACGAATCTGCTCGTGAATCCCTGGGTTCCGATCAGCACTTTTATTGGGGCGGGTGGGACAAATCAAACTGTGATCAGCGTGCCAGACAGTGGCAGTCAATCGAACTGGTTTTACCGGGCAGCGCAGAATTTTTGAGATGGGGGATGCCAAAGGCAGGTTCGGCCAGAAATGGCTTGAAAGGTTATATTGGCTGCAGGCGTAATTTTCTGCCATCCTCCACCGAGGGTCTTGTAAAGGGCAACCAGATTCAGCGCCACCGTCTGATCGCTCTGCACGGGTGGCCAGAGGAAAACCTGCTGGCCGTGAATGTAGGTATCATTGGTTTTGCCATTCAAGCCGGCTCCCTGGAAAATGTAATTTGCCACCAGGGATAAAACCGCCATCAACCAGACCAAGTAGAAAAGTAACCTCAACCGGCGCCCGAGAGGTGATAGTGGACGTGACCGCTCCATCCCGTCACCTTCAGCAGTGGACTGATCATCTTTGTTGTCAGATGAATCAGCCAGTTCTAGAACCATTTGCATACGTTGCCTCTTACTCCGGGTTGCGATACAACACCGCGAGCGCATAGACCTTGGATCGCAAAACGGGCAATGTGTCATCAGACAACTCGATCCCATCCGTCAGGTTCACCGGATCAAACGCCAACGCCTTTTCGGCCGCGACGCTGTCCGCATCCACCGCATTGAGGGTGATCGTGCCCATCTCCACGGTCTTGCGGTCGTCCGGCCAGACGAGGGAAGGATCTTTCGTAGGATCGCCCGCATTGGGAAGCTGCACCACCAGGCGGAACTGGACCGGACCGGCCGCCAGGCGCGTCTTGAGATCATCAATCAGAAAATTCGCCGGCTTTGCCTTGGCTCCCGCCTCATCCAAATCGTGACGCCCGGCCACTGGAATGATCTGATACCGCCCCGCCTGCTTCACCCCATCCTTGTTCACGAAAACAAATGCGTCGTTGCCAAAGAAAGCCTCGGTGGCAAAACTGGTCGGCACCACGCTGCTTTCCTGCACGAATTTCAAGGTGGCTGGATGCGTGGTGAGAAACTCTTCGATGGGCCAGGGATGCGGCTTGGAGGGATCGGTCGCCACGACCGCTTTTTGCAACGCCAGAAACTCCTCGCCGTTGCCGACCGCGAAACCATTGTGCGACAACGCGACGATATCGGTTTCGTCACCACCCGGTGATTTGAATCGGATGGCCATTCCGCGCGGGCCGGCATTGGGGGAATTGTCCGGGATCAATGGGTCTGGCGCCCCGTCCGACAAACGAACGGTGACCGGCACCACCGCGCCCTGGAAATGCGCCGCCTTGGAAAGCGCCGCCGCTGCGGCCGAAGGCGTGAACGTCCCCTCGCAAACGATTCCTTTGGCATGCACCGGCCGATGCCCCGCCGTGGTGCCATGCACCTGGACCATCGTGTCAAAGATTTGTTGGGCCAGTCCTTTTGGAGCTGCGTTGGTGCTCCCTGTTTCCTCTCCAAAGGCGGCGAACGATGACACGGCCACCAGCAACGCCGTGCCCGCTGCGATCTGTTGGAATGGTTTAAGTGTAGGGTTCATTGATGGTAAATATTTGTTATTGTCTGGTCCTGGCGGTTCAGCCTTAAGCTGAACCATGCCTCCACTAATACGCCGGCTGGAAAAATACTGAAAACCCTGCCGCTGCCGGACGTCAGTGCGAGGCGGAAGCAACCACATTAGTCGCCGCGGATGGAAAACCTTGCCATACCCCGCCAAGAGCCTTGTACTGGGCCACCAGATTCAGCGCCTGAATCCCGACGATTACTTCGGTCGGGGCCAGCCGCCTTGGTATTTATTTTGAATGTTCCTTCGCCCAGGCACGCAATTCTTCAATCGCATCATAGAGAACACCCGCTTCACCCCGGAAATCTCCCGACCCTTTTGCCTCTCCTGTCCTGACATCGTACCACTCATAAAAACCGTTGTTCTTGATGACCCGATCGATCATGGGGCTGAGCTCCACGTATGCTTGTTGGGCAAATCCATTCATTGTCAAAGCTTGAATCATCCGGCCCCCAAACCAGGTCCAGTCGCCGCCATTTTGATATGTGTAGGGTGGAACATCGGGAAACTCCTGCAAAGGGTAGGGGGGGTAAACAGTGATGCCGATTGTTGCGAATTTCTCTTTCGCGGCGGCCGCCAGAAACTGCCGGTTGATTTCCAGTGTCTCCTCATGGTCATGCAGCCCGGCCAAAATCGCACAGGTCGTACCGCCGGTGTACAAAATTTCCCGCTCATTAAAGTCGGTTGGGAAGGGGCTCCCATCCAGATAGATATGGGGGATATATTTCTGTGCTTTCGCATCCCATAACCATCTGCGGATGTTCTTTTTGAGATCGGACGCGGTTTTCTTCCAGTTGATCCCCGAATGGTAATCCTTGGGTGCCATCGAAATAAAATCATCCATGGCTTTCAAAAACATGGCGTTATCGTAAATGCTGATCGCCCATTTGGTCTGGTCGTTGATGGCCACGCCCCAGCCATTCTGCGCCTGCATGTCTCCCCAATCGACCGTCGTGGCCCCGGTCACCAATCCATATTTTTCAGACCACCTGTCTTTGAGAACGTATTTCAAAGCCGCTGCCATGCGCTCAACCACCGGGCGGCCGCCAATCTTCTCCGAAAGGATGCTGCGGTCTCCGGTGGCGACGATGTATTTTTTGACCGCCTGGATCAGGGAAGATTCCTGATCTGTCTCCACGGTATTCTTGTGCGCCGCCCAGCCCGGTGCCAGATCTGAATACATATATTTATAACCCACGTTGGCCAGGTCGGATTTGATGGCGCCGTCCGGCACATTTCCGTCCGCCCCCTGGATCTCGAAAAATAAAAGCAGCTTTTTTCTGACGTCTTCCTTGGAATGGACACGTAAAGAACCGTTGATGAACGTGTTGAAATCACGGATCCAGATTTCGCCATAGGAAGTGCCCGCGGCATAACCATTCAACAGGTGCAAAGCCATGTCCTCCACGTGGTCCAAACGACCATCATTCAGTATCTGCCTGGAAAGCTCCGCATCGGAAACCTGTACGGGCGCGGCAAAGGCATGACTGGGGAAACAGCAGCCAGCCACCAGGCACAGCAAGAGTTGATGGATATCACGATAAAATGTCATTATGTATGCACTATTAACAATGCTCCTGATGCAAACAACAGGAAAATAAAGCCCTCAGTTCGAGGCCGAAGAAGGCAGGTTGGTCGCGGCTGGTGCGACCGCCTTCCAACCTCCGCCGAGGGCTTTGTAGAGAGCAACGAGGTTCAATGTCACCGTCTGGTCGCTTTGTACCAGGGCATCTTGCGATTGATATAGTCCGCTCTAGGAAGTCAGCACCCGCAGGAAATCCGTCAGACCATGGTCGCAAAGGTCATTCGCCAGTGACAGCGCCCGCTGGTTGGCATCCACGGATTCCGTCAGCGACTGGCGGCGAAATCATGAGCGAAGGTCTGCGGACTTCCAATCCGCCCCGCACCTGCAAGGGCAGGCTGGCCGATGATCGGCAGCAAGCCTACGCCACTTCACGCTAAAACTATTTTTTGGCCCCCCTAATTTTACCCCTTCCGCGCAGAAACACTTTTCCAGGATTTGTGATAATATCGTCGGGTTGGGCCAGCCGATGATCGGCAACTGTTCTTTGACATATGATCGCAATTTACGAATCGCGATTTACGATATGCGCGCCATCCGGTTGGCGGGAGGCGGGGGACGTTTTGTCGCGACTTGACGACATTCCGTTGAGATTTTCCGAAACGGATAAAACGGCCTGGAGCGGCTTAGCGCGGGATTAATTCGGATTTCGGATCTCGGGCAGAGGATCCAATTTTAACCACGAAATGCGAAATACGGGAAAGCCGATGATCGGCACCTAAAATTGGCATTGGAAATCAATGGGTTAGGGGGCTAAGGGCGGCTGCTGGCAGCTTCTGGCAGTTAAATGGGAAAAAAAGGAATCGTGCGGAATGGGTGTTGCGAATCAATGAGTTAGCCAATGTGGTCAACAATAAGTTGCTTGTTTGTAAATAATTGCGAATAAACAGCCTCGGTTTGAACGCGGCTTCTGTTTTTATCAAGAGGGCCGCAGTTTGGGCCGATTTCGTTACATCGTTGCACCTTGCAAAAAACAAGTTGCGAAAATAGGATATGGAGGCATTTTCAACATTGCATCGGCGGCCGTATAGATGGGTATTTAGGCCATACGATGGATGTTCAAACCAAATCAAGGCTGGCTGGAAAGGGCGGTGTTGTTTGCTGCTCAAATTCCGCTTTTGAAACCGCCCTTGATGGTGCAATCAGATTTGACCCGCCCTTCAGCGAGTATGGCGGCACCGTAGTTTTGGTTTTGGAAACGCCAGCCGATTTAGAACCAGCACCGGCGGATGCCCTGGAGCAGACGCCGGAGAAACCTGAAATCGTTGTGGCGAATGATATCGAAAATCTAATGCAGCAGGCCGGCGCGCTCGAATCTACCGGAGCGGGCGCCCGCCGGGCGGGTGACGAAACGGCGGCGCAAAACTGTTTTCGGGCGGCCCTGGGTTTCGCGGCGGATGCGGTCGGGCGCACCGATGGCTCGTCTTCTCCTGCCCGGTTGGAAATTCTGCGAGTCGCTGTGCGCATAGGTCTGCAATGCGGTGAAACCGCCAGGGCCCGGCAATGGATGGAAGAAGCGCGACAGACTGCCGCCTCCACAGTTTTTGCGGATGACTGGCAGCAGCTTCGCGATGAAACCGCCTGGCCGGATGAATGGCTGATCGCCTCGGTGCGCGGGGAACCGCCCGATTCAGCCGCGCTGGATGCACTGGTGCAGCGCTACTGGAAAACCCTGTATGGCCGGTGCCATATGCTGACCTTGAACCAGTCGAACGCCTCCGACCTCGCGCAGGATGCGTGGCGGCGTGTGCTCAAGGCGCGCCACCGCCTCAACCCCGGCGGCCATTTTGCGGCGTACCTGGTCACGATAGCCACCAATCTCTGGCGCGATGCCATGCGCTCCGCCGGCCGCGCCGGTCCCATGGCCGAGCACCGCCTCGCCTCGCTCAATGACACGGTTTCCAATTCGGATGACGACAGCATCACGCTGATGGAAGTTTTGCCGGATTCAAACGCCGCGCACGAGCAGGAGCGCAAACTGCTGGCGCTGGACATTGACGAGGCGCTGGCGAAACTCTCGCCGCACCTGCGCGACGTCCTGACCTCCCGTTTTCTGAACGGCGAGTCCTGCGCCGAAATCGGGGAGCGTTACGAACGCACCGAACAAACTGTTAGCGGCTGGGTGCGCGCCGCCATCCAACAAATGAAAACCCATCTCGAAGACCGAAAGCATGCTGATCCCCAGGAACATGCGCCATGAAAAGCCAAATCCCCATTGAGCAACTCCTGCGCTGGCGTCTCGCGCAGGCGGAAGCCTCGGCGCCGCCGCCACCCCGTGCCGGGCAGGTGCTCGAAATGGCGTGCCCATGGTGGGAGGTTTGGCCGGAAAAATTCCGGGACTTTGCGCAGCAACTGGGCCTCATCCGCATCGCGTACGGGCTCGCCATGTCCAGGCCGGAAGAACCCGGCGGACACCCGGTTCCCGTCCTGTTTGTGGGTGGCGCCGAAAAGCTGGAGACCTCGGCGCGGGTTTTGTATTTCAATGTCCGCGACGGCCGGCTCCGCCTGCGCCTCAGGTTGAATGCCGCCATTCCCAAAGCCCCGGAAAACTTTGAAGTCACCTTTGTGAATCCCCAGTTGCGCCCTTTGTTCTCCGCGGCCGCCACGCCATCGGCGGACGGCGAATACCGGCTGGACATCGAGTTGCCGGAACCACTCGCCTACGAGTGGGAACAGTTGAAAGTAACGGATCCAATGCCGTTCCGTCTCATGATTCATTCGGATAAAAAGAAAGACTAGCAGCTGCGCGCTGCCACCCGCGCATGATGCGTTTCGTCTGGTTTTGGACTTTCTGGCACTGGAGCAGCGAAAGCTTCCGGACCGGTTGCCTGTTGCACAGTCCGGTCCAAGGCGTGGGCACACACTGGGACGAATGGTTCCATCACGAGGCGTCGGAGGAGGACCGGCGGGCGATGACGGATACCGGGCGTTCCGAAACCGGACAGAGAGAATTTATCACCTGGCTTTACCGGCACTGGGCGCGGGAACAGGACTGGAGCAATCACCGGATGGTTGCGCGTTTCGTGATCGGACAACTGGCGCACCTGCCTCCGTTCGGCCATTGGGTTGCTTTTGAAAAATACCGGACCGGGCGTTTCCGGGATGGAATTTCATCGCTGGTGCTCGCCGAAGGCAGTTCCGGCGAGGTCACTGATGTGCGTCCAATGGAAGCCCTGGTTTTGCCCAAGGACCACGCCGCCGGCGACGGGTTTTTGACAGATGGTTTCCAGACCGACCGCGAAGATATTGAATCGCCCCGGCTGGCGACCATCAGCCTGCTCCGCGGAAAAGGCCTCCTGTTTTTCCTGATCCTCTGGATGGCTGGCGGCCGGCGGCCTTATCCTCTTTGGTTGAAATTCATCTTGAATCTGGGATGGCTATTGACCGGGGGTTTGATTCTTTATCTGTTGTGCGGGCCGGATCCGCGCGAACAACTCCCCGTTTTGGTCGCCATCCTGGCCGGATTATGGGGCGCACTGATGCTGATGGCGGTCACAGTCATCAGCGCCCAGGCCGTCCTGGCGCGGCGCGCAGGTGAATATTGGTTTGCCCGCCTGGAGGAAAATCAAGTGCGTCTCCGGATGGAAGGTGGATTGACCTTTAAAGGCGCCTCTGCGGGTTTGCCGTTTTGCCTGAATGCGCTGTTCTCCCTCTATCGCGCCTGGCCCGAAGTCACGCGCCGTTCCTGGCTTTGGCGCAGTTTCTTCCACCGGTTGAATGCGGAAACGGGTTCCTGGGCCGCCACGGGCGTCATCACTCCGTCGGGGTTTCTCAAGCCGGTGGTGCTGGAACCCAAAATTCGCGCCGCACAGCTTCATGATCGCATCCGGCACGTCATTACCCCCCGGCAATGTGACGCGCGCGAAGCGGCCCGTCACGCTGCCAAAAAATCGAAATCGCCGTCCAGTCACCGCCACGAACCAGTCGCTCCCGTGGTGGAGGCCAATGGCATCCGGCTCGGCTATGCCGCTGATTATGCCGCCGAAAAACCCTTCCTGCGCATCCATGCCTGCCGACATGCTGCGCAATCATTGCTGGCCATCGGTGCCCTGGCCAGCCGCTGGCAGATGACCGCGAACATCTGCGCCGTTGGGATCAGTCTCGTGTTGCTGGCTGCGGCGCCGGACCTGCGGGCCATCTTGATGCCCTACCCATCGCCCGCGCCCATGAAGCCGGCTTCACCCTCGCCAAATTTCCTTTGGGTGAGCCTGGACACGGATCATCCACGATATTTTTCTGTCGTTTTGGAATCATCCTATTGGGCCTGTCGCCGGGTGGATGTGGCGCGTTACACCGGGGCCAACGCCTCCGTGCGGGCTGAAATTCTCCTCACCTCGAGCGGAGTAAAAGGCAGTGGAACCGTAGGCACGATCTGGGTGGAAAGAGCCCCTCATTTTTTGACCCGTGACTTTGGTCCGGGTGAGCGTGTGGGCCGCTATAGCCTCCCATACATGTTCAGCCTGGGTGCCGATTAATTTCTGGAATGCGTGTGAACCATCCCATCATTTCAGCGGGAACCAATTTCCGCCGGCTGGCCGCCATCCTGTTCGTGGCAGTTGTCATGGCGGCGGGTTCCGGCTGCCGGGACCGGGAAGCGGTGCGCGCCAAATTATACCAGCACATCTATCTCAGCAACGCCGCCCTGCGCCTGGAAATTCAAGCGCAGATAACCGGCCCGCAAACCGGTTTGAGCTATAAATGGTTTTCCATCTCCGGCGAATGCGATCCGCAGGAATCAACCTCGCCCAGCACCAAATTTAAATTCGGCGTGGACGCCCCGCGGGATCGGGTATCCCTGGAGGTCTGGCGCGAAGACCAGGAGGTGGCCACGGCACAGATTGACGTGGAACTGAACGATGAACAGATGCGCCAGGCCATGGAACGCGAAAACGGTTTAAAGATCCAGATCACCAATATCCCGCCTTATGATCTCTATGGTGGCACGACTACTCACGCCGGGATCGGCGGTGTTGTCATCGGAACCTGTCCGCCAAACTCGAGCGTTATCATTTACGCCCGCGTCGCCGACACCTGGTACATTCAGCCGGATCAAAACCAGCCGCTGGCGATCTCGCCGGACGGCACCTGGTCATCCGGCACACACACCGGCGTGAATTATGCCGCGCTGCTGGTCAAGACCAATTTCCAGGCCGAGGCAAAATGTTACATCCTGCCTTCCGTTGGCGGTGCTGTCATCGCACGCGCCGTGGTTGAAGGTGTGAAAAAGTAGCGCCCGCGGCCACATGACTCTCGCCGGAATAATCCGTATGATTTGCGCCGCCTCGCCGCAATCATTTTCAGAGTACGTTGATGCGACGTATTAACAGACATGATTGCGTCAGATCAAATTGCCGGCGGCCGTTCAAACACGATCGTTCTCATTCATGGATTGTGGATGACACCGCGCAGTTGGGAGTGTTTCACCGGCTTCGTACCCGGACTGGCGCGCTCGATTTTTCAGGCAGCCTTCGCCAATTTCAGTCCGTGGGCCGCAACCACCGTCAACCGCAACCACCACGACCGCGCTCCGTTGCTCCTGATCAACGGAGTGGAAGACAATCTTGTCCCGCCGGTCATCAATGAGATTAATCAATGGCTGTATCAGGGTTCCGAGGCGGTGACGGATTACATGGAATTTCCCGGTCGCTCGCATTTGATCATCGCCCAGGAAGGCTGGAAGGAAGTCGCCGATTTCGCGTTATCCTGGGCGCAGGAATATCTTTCGGATCCAACCTTGCAACCTGCGCTCGTGCTGCAGGCCACAGCCTGACACCATCCTATGAGAACATCAACACAAAACCGATCCAACCCACCGATTCCACCCGGCCTGTTTCAAATCGCGGCAAGTTTGGACACGGCAAGCATCTCTCCGGCACCCATGCCAAAGACAACGCGCAGAAAGAAGGGCCCGGCCAAGTCCGGTTTCGCCACGTCCGAAATCGCGCGGCCCATTGCCTTTCAACTGACTGCTCCCTCGGCACTGTCCATCATGCTCGCCGCCGATTTCACAGGTTGGGAAAAAATGCCGGTTAAGCTGACCCGCCTGGCGGATGGAACCTGGCAAACCGCCATCGCATTGCCGCCGGGGCGCTATGCTTATCGCTTCATCGTGGACGGGCAATGGCAGGACGATCCGGATTGTTCTCAATGGGAGGTCAATCCATTTGGTTCCACCAATGCCGTGATCGAAGTCGCCTGATCCTATATAAATCAACACGAATGAAATCACCGCAAACTTCCCAAACATTTCCAGATTTCCTGTCCTATGCTCTCCCAGCGACCGGTGAAACGTGCCGCGTCACCGGATTGAGTGCCGGTACTGGCACGAATGGCCGGCCGCATACCATTCCGATTCAATGGGAGCAAGACGTGCGGTTTGAAAATCTAATAATCAACCACGCCAACGTCACATCTGCCAGTCTTAAATCTCACGGCAGACGGGTCGGAACCCCAATGCATCTGCCATGAAAGCAGCGATTATTTACGACGACTTCAATGTCGCGATCAAAGCCGGCGCCACGCTTCGACAATCCGCCCATCAAAGTAGCCTTGCCATCGAATGGCACATCAGCCTCTGGCGGGCAAACATCCTGAAATTTCCTCCGGTCGCCACCGAGGCTTTGATGGATGCCGCGGAGGCGCACCTGATTATATTTGCCGGCGCCTGCGCCCGGCCAATCCCCGCCTGGCTGTTGAACTGGCTGGAACGGTGGGTTACACTTCGACAGGTCAAGGACGCCGTGCTGGCAGTGGTCAGCGCGGATGGGACTGGCGGCTTTTCGTTGTCGGCCTCGTCGGATGTCGCCCGCTTCGCCCGCCGCCACGGACTGGATTATATTTCTGACACGGGCGTTGCTTCCGGCGATGTCCTTGAATTTTTGACTGCGCCCTTGATCGGGCCGGAATTGGCCGTGCCGGCAGGTGCTTATCGCGGCTGGAACATAAACTGAACATTATGGAAGATACGCTTTTTTGGAGCCGGCTCCAGTTCGCCTTCACCATCACGTATCACTACCTCTTCCCGCAGCTCACCATGGGGCTGGCGTGGTTCATCGTTTATTTCAAATGGCGGCATCTGCGCACCGGCCAGGAACATTTTGGAAATGCCGCGCGTTTCTGGGCGCGCATTTTTGGCATCAATTTCGCCGTAGGTGTGGTTACCGGCATTCCCATGGAATTTCAATTCGGCACCAACTGGGCCGGGTTCTCCAATTTTTCCGGCAATGTCATCGGCCAGACGCTCGCCATGGAAGGCATGTTCGCATTCTTTCTCGAAAGCGCCATGATCGGGGCGATGGTCTGGGGCGAAAAACGGCTTGGACCGCGCAATCATTTTATTGCCACCGTCGGTGTGGCGCTGGGCAGCTGGCTCTCAGGTTATTTCATCCTTGCCACCAATGCCTTCATGCAACATCCCGTCGGTTATACGACGGCGCCTGACGGCACCCTCCGTCTGGACCATATCAGCGACTTTTTGCTGAATCCCTGGGCCATTGTCATGTTCCTGCACAATCAATGTGCCGCTCTCGTCACCGGCTCATTTGTCGTGACTGCCGTGGGGGCTTTATATGTGCTCCGCGGGAAATATCCGGAACAGGCCTCACTGTTTTTGAAGACCGGCACGTTGGCCGGCCTGATCGTCTGTTTGCTCGTTGCCTTTCCAACGGGCGATCGCCAGGCCAAGATGGTTGCCAGGTATCAGCCGGTCAGTCTGGCCGGGATGGAAGGACTTTTTCACGGCGGTCCCAATGCCGAACTGGAGATTATCGGCCAGCCCAATGCCACCACGGGCCGGATTGACAATCCCATCTACCTGCCCAACGCCTTGAGTATTCTCGCCTTTGGCTACAGTCGGGCCAAGGTGCAGGGCCTGGACGCCTTCCCCGCCGACGAACGGCCTCCCAATATCGAACTGCTGTTTTATTCTTTCCATATCATGGCCGGTTTGGGAACCCTGTTCATCCTGCTGATGGCCCTCGCCAATCTCCAGCGCTGGCGCGGACGTCTGGAAAAATCCCGCGGTTTGCTTTGGGCCTTGATGCTGGCTTTTCCCTTTCCCTACATCGCCACCACGGCAGGCTGGATGACCGCCGAACTCGGCCGGCAACCCTGGCTCATTTTCAAATTGTTCCGCACCAGCCAGGGTGTGAGCGATGTCGTCAATGGCGGCGACGTGTTGTTCACCCTGATGGGCTTTACCGGCCTTTATTTTATTCTCGGCGTTCTTTATCTGTTTATGATCGGACGTGAAATCGCCCACGGCCCGGCCGCGGCAAAATTGGAGGTATCTTATGGTTGAAATCTGGTACGCAATTCTGTCCTTCATGCTGGTGATGTTCTTGGTGCTGGAAGGTTTCGATTTTGGTGCCGGCATGCTGCAATTTGTGGTTGGCAAAACGGAGGCCGAACGCCGCCTGGTCATCGCCGCCATCGGTCCATTGTGGTCTTGGCACGAGGTCTGGCTCGTCGGTTTTGGTGCTACCTTGCTGGTCGCCTTTCCAGCGATTTTCACGGCGTCGTTCGCCGGATTTTACCTGGCGCTGTTTCTGCTGCTCTGGTGCTTGATTTTACGCGGTGTTTCCATTGAAGTGAGCGGCCACATTGCGGATCCAATGTGGCGCGCGGCCTGGCATTTCATTTTTGTGGTTTCAAACATTTTGCTCGCCATCCTCATCGGCGCGGCGTTGGGTAATGTTCTGCGCGGCGTTCCCCTGGAGGCGAACGGCAAATTCGCCCTCGCTTTTTTTAGCAATTTCAGCCCGTACGGCAGGGTCGGAATCCTGGATTGGTACACCGTATCGGTCGCGGTGTTTATCCTGGTCACCCTCGCTGCCCATGGCGCAAATGGTCTGGTGCAAAAGACCTCGGGTCCGGTGCATGACCGCAGCCTGCGGCTGGCCGTCACGCTGTGGAAAATCGTGGCGGCGCTGCTGGTGGTCATCACTGTCGAATCCTGGCAGGTTCGGCCGGAGATGTTTCATGGCATGATCCATCAACCCTTCGGCTGGCTCGGGCTGGCTGGTATTTTCGGCGGACTGGTGTTTGTTTTCACTGGGTTGCAGGGGAACCGGGAATTCCTGGCTGTTCTCGGCTCGAGCGCCTTCATTGCCGGATTGATGATCGCCGGAGCGGCCGGCGTGTTTCCCGTGATGTTGCGTTCCACGATCGCCCCTGAAAATTCCCTGTCCGCCTTTCAAGCCGCCGCCGCCGGCAATGGGCTGACCGCCGCCCTGATTTGGTGGCCAGTTGCTTCGATTCTGGCTGTGACTTATATGGTTTTTATTTACCGGCATTACCGTGGCAAGGTGGAACCGGAACAGGATGCCCAACAGCCATACTGACCATCCGAAAGCAGGTTGCCGCACCAGGGCATTGCCAACCCGCGAGGCTTTGAGGCAAAGTTCCGGTCAAGCTCTGATCAGCGCCAATCCGTGGACTTAATTTGGTCAGGGATTGATCAACCTGAAGAACACCGGCGGATTGGTCGGGGTTATCGTCACCATATATGGGCTTGCCGTGCCGCTGCCAGTGTTGCCCCAGTTCGTATTAATACCCGCCACATTGGTCTGAGCCTGAACACGGTAACCTGGAAAAGTCGCGCTATTCCAGCTCAACGTCAGCACCCCGCCGCTTTGCGATAAACTGAGAATGGGAGAACCGGCGCTGCCAGTGACGGCTATGGAGCCGCTGGTGAGGAGATTGTTGACCCAGCTCAGGCCGCCGGAAAGCGCGGGAAAACTGATGGAACTAAAATTATCGGCGTAATTATTGGCGCTGAAAAATTTGTAACTCTTGCCGGATGTCGGTGGAGGGCCGGAATTTATGACGACAAGGTTGCCGGCATAGAAATTAGTGGCTGTACTCCAGGTATTACTGCCCGTGGAAGGCTTTAGAATGATTTCATTGGTATTGGCGATGTCAAACGTCAGCGTCCCGTTCAACGCCGGGTAATTGGTGGTCAAGGTAATGGTGGTGTCAATGGCATATGAGCCGCTGACGGTTATTGCCGGGATGGTAAAGGGCTTGCCAGCTATGGTGCCGGCGCCATTAAAGTTGATGCATCCGAATCCTTTGCCAACAATCAAAGCCTGGTTGGTGAGGCTGCCGCCGAGATCCCAATTGGTGACATCGGACACATTCCATCCCAGAGCAGTGCTTCCGATTGTTAAATTTCCATTGAAGTTATTGTTGCCGCTGGCGCCGTCCAAATCCAGCAACAGACCGCCCATGTAAGTGTTGCTAACGACCGTCAGGTTGAAAGACGAACAATCCCACTGGCTGTTCGTTCCCATGATCAGATTGCCCATGATTGTCCAGTCAGCCCCTTCCTGTACCTTGATTTTGCCGACGACAGTCATGTCGCCGTAAATGGTCATGGCCGCCCCCGGATCCAGGGTGTTTACATTCCCATTGAAAAAATCAATGAGATTGGTGGTGAACATGTTGCTGAACACCAAATTGTCATAATTTTGATGCTTGGCCCAAAACGGATTGTTCAGAAACACGATCGTATTGCTGGGCGCACTCGTGTCCAGGTCGGCCAGATTATAGGTGCCATTGGCTCCCGCGGGGTCCATGATATACAGGGCCGAGCCTGCCGACATGGTCACTGTGCCAGTGCCGAAAATGTATTGTACGATGTCATTGGTTTCGACGACTACATCATACGGAGCGTCAACTTCGATGAAATCGTTTGTGCCGGGTACAGTTCCGCTGTCCCAAATATTCGTATCTCCCCAATCGCCGCTGTTGGTGGCGGTGATCCATGTGGCATGCCCGACCGAAGCAAAAAACAGGCATATCAGCACGGTGAAACTCGCAAGGATTTGATTAATTTTCATTGGTTGACTTGGTTGATGCTCTAAAAACGCGGGCAAGTTAAATGGGGTTCAAATCTGGCTGATGGCGACGCAATGTACCTGAATCATTTTCAAAATGTTTAATGTGAATGTGGACAGGATAGTCCCGGTCGGCATTGGAAAACCAGTCGCATGAAGCGGTGACATGCCGGGTTTTATCGCAGCGATCTTCATGTGCCATGGGGAATTGTTCCAACGTCCCCATCAAAATAAAAACTTCGCAACAGCCTATGCCATTGCGAAGTTGCAAAATCCCCACAAAAGAACGACTAGCTGTTTTTTGACCGGCGGCGTGCAATGATGAGTCCCGCCATCCCTATCGCCGCCAGGGCCATGGTCGCGGGTTCTGGAACAGCATTGGGCGTAAGCAAAGCCAGGCTGTCGTAGGTTATGTCATACGGTGTGGTGTAACCAAAGCCGGCCGGATCCATCTCGAGATTGAAGGCCGTGATATCGGCCGGGTTGATGGTTCCCAAAGCGGCGGTAACGGTGAAGGTGCCCCCGCCCGGGTAGTGGGCGTATTCTGCGTATTGCACCTGGTGGGTGCCATCGGTCAGGTCAAAATTCGGTCCCATGAAATCGTTGGCGGGAGTGAGCGCTGAGTTAATGGTAAACGTCAACTGGACCTCCGTGGCGCCGGCAGCGTTGATCGGAGTCGCAAAGTTATATGCGCCGCTGCCATAAGCCTCGGCCTTGACTTCATAGCTTCCCGGCGTGTTGCCGGATGTGATTATTGGCGTAAAGCCGGAGCCGCCATTTATTGGTTGTGAACCAGCTACATCCCAGTTCGCATAGGTGGCGGACAGGTTAAAGTTTTGAAAATTGCAGATAACATCCGTCGTAAACTGGGCGTGCAGCGGACTGGTGGTCATTATCATGCCGCCGGCTGCTGCGCACGATATGGCTATCCATCGGGTTGTTCTTTTCATAAGGATTATTCTTTTGGGTTTGGGTTGATGCAGAGTTGACGAATGAATCTATTTGGTTTGCAAACATTCCATCCGGGCTCCGGCCACGCCATGCAACCATATTACTTTTGGCACATGGCCTTGCCGGTTTCCCAATGGATTGTTGTAATATTATTAGTTCATAAGAAAAATTTGTAGTAGTCGCATGAAGTGGTGACACACCCGGCGTTTGGATTTTCGGGGAAATCCAGCGTCGCTTTCGGAGATCACGTGAGCTAAAAACAGCCTGTCATTATCAGCTTCTTTTAGTGTCACCATTTCATGCGACTATTGGCTGGAGACGAAGATGTTAAATTAAAACCGTTACCCGATTCCGCCTGGCGGAGACTGAACTGATGCTTCCCGCCAGCTTCAGCCGGTATTAAAATTATGAATCTTAAGCCCGCCGCAGTGAGACCAGATGAAGGCTTGTCGCCGAACAGCCGCAAGCTGGGCGCCCGTGCCCTGGGCTCCGCTTTTACCTTGATTGAGCTGCTGGTCGTCATTGCCATCATCGCCATCCTGGCCGCCATGCTGCTGCCGGCCTTGAGCAAGGCGAGGGACCGCGGCCTGGGGATCGCCTGTCTCAGCAATACCAAACAGATCGCCTTGGGCTTTACCATGTATGCGGGTGACAACGGGGATTTTTTTCCGTCACCGCCAAATTGGTACATCAACGGGGCAAACTTTAAGAATGCACATGGAAAACAGGGGGGAATTGAGTGGTTTTACGGCACCTCTCCCAGCACGTGGGTTCCTAATTCGCCAGCTCCCATGATGGTGAATTATCTCCCGAATAATAAAATCTGGGTTTGCCCCAAAAGACAGCGAGGCGTGACCTATCCCACCGAAACCGGGGACTGGGATCCCAGCATCACCGGTTTTCTTTCCTATGGATTCAATGACCTCCATGTTTTTGGCGCGGTGGATCCCAGCGGTCAGATGCAGAATGCCAAACCTTTCAAGGCCTCTTCAGTTTCCCGGCCTTCAGACCTGGTGGCGCTGACGGATACCAGCGGCTCAATCAACCCCATCTCTTCGGCAACGGCTGCCGCCTGGCTGGATTCGGTATGGTCAGGGAACCCCACCACCGCCTCAACCATAGCCGACGGATTTAGTCCCCGCCTTCAGACCGCTTATGCCAAACACAGCAATCGGGTAAATGTCATTTATGTGGATGCGCATGCAGCCCCTTCGTTGCCAAGCGCCCTCACCTGGGGACAATTCTACGGGGTTTTTAGTCCAGGCGTTGCCTGCCCATGTTCCGCCAGCCAGCCAGTATCCAGCGTGCAATCGGATGCTTCCATTAGCAGTCCGGCTTTTGACAGCGTGCAATGGTCCACCGCGCCGGAATAGACGGTTGACACGGCCATTCCATCTCGAGCTGTCTGTCGCCGGGCTTTGAAATCCTTTGAAATAATATGAAAAATCCTTTTAAGTGTCTTCTTGCGGTTCTTGCGTTGTCTTTATCTGCATTGTATTGCAGTTGTGCGGCCGACGCTAAAATGAACGTTGAAAAGGTGGTGGCTTCGCCCGATGATAAAATATCTTTGACCTTTCATCTCAACAACGGAACTCCCTTTTATGCGGTGAATTTCGACCAGCGCCCAGCCATTCTTCAATCGGCCCTCGGTTTTGAACTGAAAAACGGCAGTTTAAAAGATGGTTTTACCCTGATTGATGCTAAAAAGTCTTCCAAGGATGAAACCTGGACCCAGCCGTGGGGTGAACAGCAGAAAATTCGCAATCATTACAACGAGCTGGCGGTCACCTTGCAACAGACCGGTGATGCGCATCGCAGATTACGGATTATCTTTCGGGTGTTCGATGATGCCATTGCTTTTCGCTACGAATGGCCAAAACAAAACGGGCTTAAAGATTTTGACATCATGGATGAACTGACGGAATTCGTTTTGCCTTCCGATCCAGTCACTTTATGGCAGCCGGCATTTCGCCCGCAGGCCAGTGAACAGCTTTATTCCAAAACCCGTTTGAGCGGGTTGCTGCGACAGACACATTTGCCACAGGGTGACTCTTACGCCGGTGACAACCCCAAAAAAGATCCTGTAAAGGCCGTGACCACCCCGTTTACCATGCAAACCGACGACGGACTGTTTCTGGTCATTCACGAGGCGGATCTGACTGACTATGCCGCCATGGAACTCCAGCCTCTGGAAAACAATACCTTAAAATGCGACCTCGCACCCTGGTCGGACGGCACCCGTGTCAAAACGTCCGCTCCCTCGGTTTCTCCCTGGCGTTATGTCATGATCACGGACAAATTGTCGGACATAGTCGAAAATACATCAGCCATCTCTCTCAATTTGAATCCTCCTTCGCGCATTGCTGACACTTCCTGGATCAAACCTGGCAAATTTGTGGGTATTTGGTGGGGCATGCACCTGGGCAAATATACATGGCATCCCAGCAAACCCGGCGTGGACAGTACGGACGGCCTGGGAGCCACCACTGAAAACACGAAGAGGTATATTGATTTTGCCGCGCAAAACGGGTTCAGCGCCGTGCTTGTGGAGGGTTGGAATAAAGGCTGGGCCAAGGACTGGGTGGCTCACGCGGCGGAATTTAGCTTTACCGAACCCAACCCGGAATTTGATCTGCCGGGTCTCACCGAATATGCCCACGAAAAAGGCGTTGATCTGATCTCTCATCACGAGACCGGGGCGGTGATAACCAATTACGAAGCGCAGGTGGAAGCGGCGTTTGCGCAATGCGAGCGTCTGGGCATTCATCACGTGAAAACGGGTTATGTGGGCATGGAACCACGGGTGAACCGCTATGATGCCAGCGGCCAGTTTATCGGCGCCGAGTATTTGGACGGACAATACATGGTGCGCCACTATCGCAAGATTGCCATGCTGGCCGCCAGGTATCACATCATGCTCGATGCGCATGAACCCATCAAGGATACCGGCGAACAGCGGACCTGGCCGAATTTCATGTCCCGGGAAGGAGCCCGCGGCCAGGAATATAATGCCTGGTCTCCGGACGGGGGGAATCCGCCGGACCACGACGTCAATCTGGTCTTTACCCGTTTCCTCAGCGGGCCGTTTGACTTTACGCCGGGTGTGATTCAGGTCACCTATCCGGAGTTCCGGAAAAACAACCGGGTCCACACGACGGCGGTGAAACAACTGGCCATGTATGTTGATTTTTACAGCCCGCTCCAGATGGCGGCGGACCTCCCGGAAAATTATGAAAAATATCGGGACTTGTTCCAGTTCATCATTGACGTCCCAACCGACTGGGAAGAAACCCGCATGCTGAACGGCGAGCTGGGTGAATATGTCACCATTGCCAGAAAGCAACGCGGCGGCGGGAACTGGTTCATTGGCAGCATGACTAATGAAAAAGGACGGGACCTGAAGGTGTCGCTTGATTTTTTGGACCGTGGCAAAACGTATATTGCCGAGGTTTATCGTGATGCCGATGATGCCGGCTGGCAGATCAATCCCATGGCCTATAAAATAGAAAAATCGCTGGTCGCCTCCGATTCAACCCTGTCTCTGCATCTGGCGCCGGGCGGCGGGGAGGCAATCTTTTTAAAACCAGCGACCCTGGCCGAACAGAAGACAAATAAAACTGAAAATTGATCCGGCCCGCAAATCACTGGCTCAGATACTTGGCGACGGCCTCGGTGCGTGACTGGACATGGAGCTTTTCGTAAATGCGCCGCAGATAGGTGCGGATGGTATCAATGCTGATTTCCAATTGATCGGCGATTTGTTTGTAGGTCAATCCTTTGGCCAGGCAATCCAGGACCGCCTCTTCGCGGGGGGAAAGGTGTATTTGCTTTTTGCCGGTTTGTTCTGATTTCTGGAAGGAAGCCACCACTTTGCGCGCAATCGAACTGCTCATGGGCGAGCCGCCGGCATGAACCTCACGAATTGCCTGGAGCAGCTTGGTCGGGCTGCTGCGTTTCAACAGATAACCACTGGCGCCGGCAGCCAGCGCCTTGAAGATTTGATCGGTATCTTCATACACGGTAAGCATCAGGACCTGGACGGCGGGCATCTGTGCCTTCAATCTCTCCACACATTTGATGCCGCTCATGCCTCCCAGGTTGATGTCCATCAACACCACTTCCGGTTTGTCCCCGGCCAAACCCAGGAGCGCCGCTTCGGCGCTGCCGTAGGAACTGACGCATTTGAAACCCTGCGATCCGTTGACAAAAGTGGTGATGGACTGGCGCAGTTCTTTTTCGTCATCAACAATGGAAACTAAGATCATAATGTTATTGAATTATTTTTTGAGGGGGTTTTCAAGGAAAGCACGAACGTGATCCGGGTTCCGCGCCCCGGCTCGGAGTCAATCTTGCAGCGTCCGCCGATGTCTGCCAGCCGGCGCACCATGTTGTTCAGTCCGTCTCCGGATGCGTTCGCCGGCAGGTCGGAATCTGGCCCCGTCCACGTGAAGCCCCGGCCGTTGTCCGAGATGTCAATTTCAAACCTGGTTTCACCGGACAACATCGAAACTTTCGCAAAGGTCGCACTGGAATGTTTCAGGATGTTCGTGAGCGCTTCGTGCGTGGCCAGGAACAAATGGTGGCGTTGCTGTGAGGAAAGCGGGCAGGGGGGCAATTGCGCCGGAATGTCCAGCTCGCACTGAATTCCGGTCATCTGAAAATAATCTTGGGCATATTGTCCGATATAGGAGGCCACGTGTTCCAGCGTGTCGTTTTGCGGATTGACCGCCCAGACAATTTCATCCAGTGAATGAAGCACTTCGCGCGAAGCGTCGGAGATCGAGGTGATTTGCTCCCTTAATTCTTCCGGCGGCAGGTCCCCGCGCCGCGCGTGTTCGCTTAAAAAGGAAATCCGGCACAGTTTTGCCCCCATTTCGTCATGCAAATCCCGGGCAATGCGGGTCCGCTCCGATTCCAATGCCCGTTCCTGTTCAACCAGTTTCAAGCGGTGTTGCAGTTTTCTCTTGACGACAGCGCGAACAATGCCGCCTACGATGAACATGGAGCCTAGGCCCGCCAGCGCAATAAACCACCACGTCTGCCAGAAATGTCGCAGTACCACCAGTTCAAGCGCCGGATCATTTTCACTCCAGATTCCGTCGCTGTTGCACGCGGCCACTCGAAATTTGTAGGTTCCCGGAGGCAGGTAACTGTAAAAAGCCGAGCGGCGGGTTCCGGCATCCACCCAGGCGGTATCCAGGCCATCGAGTTGATACCGAAAACGCATTTGTTCCGGCGCATCAAAGCTCAATCCGGTAAAGCGAAATTCAACCCGGTGTTTGCCGGGAGTGATCCGCAGTTGTTCCAATTGTGCCCGGTCAGTGCGTGACGATTCTTTTTCGCGCATGGGTTTTGTGTCATCGGCCGGAGGCCGGAGCACCGGTTGGCCATCTACCAGAACCTCTTCCAGCACTGTGTTCGGCGGAAGTGTGGCCGTGGGCTGGACATGGGGATCGGCCACCACCACGCCCTTTAACGAGGAGAACCAGAGCAATCCCGATTTTGTTTTCAAACCGGCGCCTGAGCATTCCTCGGACAACATCCCGTCCGCCTGCCCGAAGAGTTTGGGATACACAACGGGAATCCGGCCGGAGGCAAGATCCTCCAAACGGTGTTTGTCCACACAGGCGATGCCCCTGCTGGTCCCCAGCCAGAGGCGGTCTGAATCATCTTCAAGAACCTGTGAGATGGTATTGTCCGGCAACCCTTGCTGCAGGCCGAAATTTGTCAGTTGCCCATTGTGCCAGCGGCTTAGGCCCTCATCGGCGGTGCCAATCCATAGAGTGTCCTGGGCATCGAGATAAAGCGAGCGGATCGCCCCGCCCAGGAGTCCTGCGTCCTTGCCAACCTGGTGAAAATTTCCGCTGTTGTACCGGTACAGACCGTTGCCGTCAGTTCCAATCCACATTGAACCATCCGGGTCCGGCGCCAGGGCACTGATGGCGTTGGTTTGGGGGAAACTTTGGGCAGCCATCAACTGGTTTTCATATAAAACACGGATTTTCCCCTCACGTGTTCCCATCCACAGCGCGCCCTGGCTGTCTTCGGCCAGGGCGGTAATGTTTGTGGGCGCCGATTCAATGATTCTCACCTCGTCAGCAGCGGCGATGGGGTCTTTGTATAGCAGCAGTTTATCAGTGGTGGCCACCCAGCAAAAGCCGTCACGCGTCACCAGCAGCGCGGTGACTTCCAACACATGCGGCGACAGGCCGTCGGCGGATAAACGGCTGAAACTTTTGCCGTCCCACCGGTATAGACCATCATTTGGCTTTCCCGCCCAAATGATACCGGGAGTTGGTTCGGCCAGGCTTTCAGTGGCGCCGAAGCCGAGGCCTTCGCTCTGGCCCAAAGCAAACAGGCTTTTGCGCCGGAGCCGGTTTAATCCGGCGTCAGTGCCCACCCAAAGCCTGCCGTCGCGGTCCGTCAGCAGGGTTTGAACCGAATTGCCCGCAAGGCCGGCCCCGGACGGAACCGCCATTGATTTGCCGTCTTTTAATTGCAGCAATCCGGCTGGTCCCAAACCTGCCCATACTGTTCCATCCGATTCTTCGGCCAGCGCATTCACGTGGGATCTGGCCCGGTTGGGCGGTGTGCGATAACGATGCCAGCGGCCGCCATCATGACACAGCACGAAATCCTCACCGGCGCCAATCCACATCCGCCCGTCATGGTCCATCAACAGACAGTAGGAATCTTTGAGCAAATCTGCCACCGTATCGCCCGTTAATGGAACAAATGCGTTGTTTGCATACTGAAAAACACCGGCCCCCTTCACGCTCATCCACATCGTTCCCTGCCGGTCTTTATAGAGCGCGGAAATGGTCCGCCCTTGGAATTTGTCTGCCGCATCCAGCGGACGGAGGCGGTGTGACTGCAACACGACGAGTCCGGCCTGGGTGCCGACCCATATTTGCCCGCTGGCATCCTCCGCCAGTGCGGTAACAGAATTGCCCGGCAACCCCTCTTTTGTTCCAAACTTGGTGAGCTGATTGTTTTGCCAGCAAACCAGGCCGTTGTCAGCACTGCCAATCCAGAGGGCGCCGCGGTTGTCTTCCAACAATGCCCGCACGGGACCGCATTTAATTCCCTCCTGGATGCCAAAGGGAACAAAACGCTGGCCGTCGAAACGGGCCAATCCATCATCGCCGCCGATCCAAATGTAACCTTCACGCGTTTGGGTCAAAGCCCGGACATCACTTTGCGGCAGACCTTGTTCCATTTGCCATGACTGAAAATCGAAGGACCGTACACTGCCAAAGGCGCCGGAACTGGCATCATTGGGCCGGGAACTGCTGACATCCACAAAGTCGCTGAACGAAGTGGCAATCGCGAGGTCGCTGAAAATCCATCCGCCGCCACGGCCGGAGTGGCGCAGACGGATTTCATCAAAGCTTGCATTGGCATTGAATCGGGTGGTGAGACTGTCCGGCTGGTAGGCCTCATTGGCGCCGGGGCCAAGATCCGGATTCAGCCAGACGGTCACGAGGTCATCTTCTCCGGGAACGAATTGGATTTTGAAGACGATCGTGACGCCGACGCCGCGCCGGGGATACTGATAGGAGGCAGAAGCGACTGACTCGGGCCTGGAGGTGTGCAGGTCAATATAGCCGGACGGATTGTTGGATTCACTGTTTTGATCGGCGTGAAAAAAAGCGCTATAGGCCCACGCTTTCAGCGAATTGCCGATGCCCAGCCGCTCGGCATCGCCCTCGTACAGTTCGAAGCCTGCGAAATATTCCTCCGTGTCCTTGTCCGACAGGGGCTCGACGTGAAATTTGAAATAGAGGGTGTCATTGGCCGAATCATCGCGTTTCACCGCGCCGCCCAGGATGTCGCTGCCGGTTCCGTTTTCATGGGCCAGCGTTGTGCCGGGATCATTCCACAAAATCACCGCGCCGGCGGGCATGACTTTGAAACCGGCCAGGCAGATCAACAATAGGATTCCAGCGTTGCGCCGGACCTGGCGGCTCCGCGGAAAAAAATTCCGGCTTCGCGGCAGAGGCGGCAAAAAGCCCGGCACACGGGAAGATACCGGAACGCTGAGCATGACTTTGATTGGTGCCGCCATTATGAGGCGAATAATTTTTGGATACAAGCCGGCAGTCTGTCACCACTTCATGCGACTGCTTCGGATTTCTCAATAAGTTAAATTATTGGGAATAAATAAATTGAAGGCGCTGTAAAGGACCCGTGCCTGCGTTTTGCCGGATGGCAACGCAAGGCAGCGGGTTATTTGTGACTCAACGCCAGTCCGGTCCTCTGAACAGAATTTAAGTGAATATCGCCAAGCTAAAATGCGGCGGCGTCCTGGCCTGGGTGGTCCTTGCTTTTTTCCTGCACCTCATGCCATCGGCGGCCGATGCCGGGCCGAAGCCGGTGATGGTCCATTATATGCCGTGGTTTCAAGCTCCCTACAGCCTGGGGGCCAGCACCTGGGGATACCATTGGACCCTGAATCATTTTAATCCCAATCAGATCAACTCAACCAATGGCGAACGCGCGGTGGCCTCATGGTATTATCCGATGATCGGACCGTATGATTCGGCGGACCCGGTTGTGCTTGAATATCATGTGCTGCTCATGAAGCTCGCGGGAATTGACGGTGTGATCGTGGACTGGTATGGCCCGGATAATTATTACGATTACCAGGTCAACAATCAGCGCACGCTGGCCATCCTCAATTACGCCGCCAAAGCCGGCTTGAAATTCTCTCTTTGCTATGAGGACGCAACCATCCGGGCCGAAACAAACGGAGGTTGCATGAACGGTGTTTGTGTCAATGCCGCCAATGCCATTGCCCACGCCCAATCTGAAATGCTTTATGTTCAGACCAATTATTTCTCATATTCAAATTTTCTGAAATGGAACAATCAACCGGTCTTTTTGAATTTTGGCCCCCAATATTTTTCCGCCAGTTCGGACTGGGCTTCCATTTTCTCGGTGCTCAACTCTTCAAATCAGCCGGCATTTTTCACGGAAAACAACCGTCTTTCCCCGGCTGGAACGGGCGCCTTTGACTGGCCACCCATGCAGTTAAGCCATACCACTCCTCAATCCCCCACCGAACCGGTGCTCAGTGATTCGGCCATGAATGGTTATCTGACTTCTTTTGACCAAAGTGCGGCTTCTTGGCCGGCCTATGTCAGCACCGCCTTTCCCCGATTTCATGATGCTTATGCGCAAGCCGGAGTCGGCTCATCGTATGGTTACCTGGATGATCAAAGCGGCAACACGCTTCGTGAAACTTTGGCCCGGGCCATGACCAACGCGTCGGCGGTGATCCAGATCGCCACCTGGAACGACTATGGCGAAGGCACCATCATCGAGCCGACCGCCTCCGGAACGGAACCGACCACGGAATATGGTTATACCGATCTGGGCATCATCCAGGATTTTCGACGCCAATATCTGGATGCGACGTTTCCTTACCATACCAATGACCTTGCGCTGGCGTTGCGGCTTTATAATTTGCGACGGCAGTATTTGAACAATCCGCCCGTCTATGCGGAACTGGACCGCATTTTCACCAACATTGTTTCTGGAAAAACCGGCGTCGCCGGTCTGGAATTGACCGGCATCGAATCCAGCTCTCCGGTGATTTACAATCTCGCGGCCGGCACCAATCAAATGCATTTTTCAATTGGAGGATATCTTGCCTCCGGCGCGCAGGTCCAGATGTCCACCAATCTCGCCAACTGGCAGATTGCGCAGACATTTTCCGCCGGCACCAATCTGGTGATTTTCAACACGGATACCACCCAGGTCGTGTCCAGATTTTTCAAGGTCCAACAATAAGAGCCTTTGCGAAGCACCATTCAATTGCGCGCCAGCAGTGGAAAGAGGCGGTCACAGTCATTTGAATACGCGTCGCCTTGCGGAAGCTCTTGCGGGTTGCAAACCCGCGCTCCGGGGGGCAGTGTCAAGATGCGCCCAGGGCAACTTTCATTTCCTGCCAGAAATTGCGCGCATCGCGTTTTTTTGATAACTTCACTGGAATGAAGCTCAGAGCCTGTCTGAAAAGCATTCTACTGCTGCTGGTGTTTAGCGCACTGATCGCGGCTGTTCCCCGGGAAAGCCAGGCGGCTTCAAAGCTCATGATGGTTTATTACATGCCCTGGTTCAGCGCCAAACCCTATAACCAGGCCTGGGGATGGCACTGGACGATGGACCGGTTCAATCCCGATACGACGAACACCCTGGGACAACGGCAGATTGCATCGTGGTATTACCCCTTGATCGGCCCGTATGACTCAGCTGATCCGGCGGTGCTGGAATACCATGTGCTGCTCATGAAACTTGCCGGGATAGACGGAGTGATCGTGGACTGGTATGGCTCCGCGAATTACCTGGATTATGGCAACAACAACCAGGCCACGATGAAACTGTTTGAATTCACCCGCCTGGCCGGCTTGAAGTTCGCAGTCTGCTACGAAGACCAGACGATCCAGCATCTGATTGACGGCAATTATCTCGCCGCCAGCAATGCCATCACCCATGCTCGGCAGGAAATGCAATATCTCGAGACCAATTGGTTCTCGGACGCGAGTTACCTGCGATTGGATGGACGCCCGGTGCTGCTGAATTTCGGGCCGCAATATTTCATGGCCAGCACCAATTGGGAGGCCATTTTTTCCGTGCTGGCGGCGACCAACCAGCCGGCGCTCTTCAACGAGGACAACCGAATGCCCGCAAGCCAGGGGGCGTTCGACTGGCCGCCCATGTGGTTGAGCCAGGCGCCGGGAACCGGCGGTGTTTTGTCGGATGCCGCCTTGAAGAGTTATCTGGCAAACTTTGATCAAAAGGCCGTCACCTGGCCGGCATCCATCAGCAGCGCCTTCCCGCGTTTTCATGACATTTACCAGCGGGCCGGCGGCCCGGATTATCTGGGCTACCTGGGCGATCATCACGGCGATACCTTGCGCTACACCTTGAGCCGAGGCATGACCAACTCATCGGCCATCGTCCAGATCGTCACCTGGAACGACTTTGGCGAGGGCTCGATGGTTGAACCAACCGAGCAATATGGCTACCGGGATCTGGGAATCGTTCAGGATTTCCGACGCCAGTATCTGGACCCCGGCTTTGCCTGCAATACCAATGATCTGGCCATGGCCCTCCGTTTTTATAACCTGCGGCGTCAATCGTCGTCCAATCCAGTTTTATCGGCCAAATTAGATCATGTATTTGCCGACATCGTTTCCGGTCAGATCAAGGCCGCGAGTGTTGAACTGGATCAATTGGCGCAATAGGCCCAATTGGGTGAAACTAGTGGCAGTCGACGCGACATTGGTGAGTTCGTAGGTTGGATCGTGGTTATAACCGACAGTCAATTTATATGGGCGGCCCGGTTATTTGCTGACAGCGCCCTCTGTGAGGCGCTGTCAGCCCGACTAACTCAAACCACTTAGGGTGAGGTGAACAAATAGAATCGCTGCGGGTAGTTTGTCGCGGCCAGATCGAAATTCGTGAACGGACTGACACTGATTGTGCCGCTGTTGAGTAGACTCCAGGTGGTGGTTACAGGCTTTAAGGCGACGTTCGTCGAGCCCCAGAGCCTATAGGGCGTGCCCAACGCGCCGGTGGCTGTAAGCGAGATGTTGCCATCGGACAGGCGGGCGATACTTCCCGGCGGGAAACTCGGTGGCGAACTCGTCACCGTTTCCAATTGCGTGGCCGGTGTCAGCAAGCTGTTGGCACCACTGATGGTCGGATTGCCGACCACCCTGTCGTTATAGTAAAAAGTAGCCGTGCTGGTGCCATTGCTGATGGTGACACTACTGATGACCGTCGTGCCGTCAACGCCGGATAGGAAGGTCCCGCCACCCGAGGTGGAACTCAAACCCACCACCGTACTGGACGTCGCCGTGAATACGTTATTGCTTTGATCTTCCAATGTCACCGTGATCAAGGCGGAATTTGATCCGGTGGCAATTGTCTGCCCACCGGGACTAAATACGAGTTTCGTTGCGCCAGCGGGAGCGCCGGTGGCAGGCGGCGTCGCGTTATACCAATTCGTGTCCGCCCGCATTACGTCATACTGATAGGTCCCGGATGTCAGGTAGGTAACTGCCGACCCCGCCCGGTAAAAGAGCACCGTTCCAATGTCTGCCGGTTCAGCTGTCACCCCGTCTGAGGTCGCGCTGGCCTGCGGCTGCAACGGCTCACCGCCGCCAGGGGTGGGGTTGACGTAGAGGTTGCAGCTCGCTGCCGCGCCAAAGGTGTATTTCACCACCACCAAATAGTTCGTGTCGTCTGCCAAGTCACCGGTCCAAGTCGTCGTCCCGTTCAACCTTTCAATGCCCAGATCATAGTGCGTGGTGTCCCCGCCCTGCCTTGCGTGCAATGACAGCGGATCCGTCGGGTCCGGTGTGTTGCTCGCCGTGCTCGAAATCATCGTGGCCATGAACTCGTTCGTTAATGTTGGATTTACCGTCACATTCAACAGAAATGAAAAATATACGGGTACCCCAGGCACATTGGACACGCTATTGGTCATTCCGCGGTAATACCAGCGGCTGTTGGCACCGCCCCCGGCCACCTGGAGATTCGCCGGCGGATTCGTCGGCGGGGTCGTCGTCTGATTCGGTAGCGGCTGGATGTCCGGAATGGTCGCCCCGGACAAATCTCCCGCCTGAATGGTGATAAAAGAAGTCGAGCCGTGGAGGTGGCAGTGGTGGTGCCACAGGTGCTGGTGCCAGTGACTATGCATCGGAATTTTGTGCCACTATCGGCAATGGTGGTCGCCGGAGTCGTGTAGCTGGCAGTAGTTCCGCCCACACCGGTGCTGACGTTGTTCCAGGTGCCGCCCAAATTGGTGCTCACCTCCCATTGATACGTCGGGCCGGTGGTGCTGCCGGCGGAAACAGTAAAGGTAGCGGTTTGACCGCTGATTACGCTCTGGCCAGTCGGATTGGTTGTGGCAGCAGGATTATCAATGGAAACGACAGCGCTCCCTGTCATGCTTGAAGCGCAGGTGCTGTCGCCACCCGTGCTGGCTAGGACAGTGTAAGTCCCTGCGTTGGTCTGGTTGCCAAAGTTGATGGCAGAACCGGTGCTGCCCGCTATTGGCGAACCAACGGCAGTGACCGCGCCGATGTAGAGTTGATAATTCACTCCTGTATCCGAATTATCCAGACCGACAGGCACACCCGTGCCCCCGCTGCAATAATTGCCGCCTCCCGTGACGTTGTGTGCTGTGGGTGGCGTGCAGGCGTAATCCCCAAGGGCGAAATCCGATGAGGTGGTCAAGCTGATGCCGGCAGCCGAGTAAGATGGGGCCGTTGCAATATTAGCTAGGGAAGATGTGGCCGTTCCGTTCCAATCTATCAACTTTCCAATGCCAGAGGGCGAAAAATCTGTTCCATTCAGGGTCAGGGTGCAGACGTCCCCGCTCGCGGCCGAACTGGCAACCGTCCAATCCCGCGTCCCGAACATTGTTGTGTTGGCGGGAGTGTGGGCTGCGTTCCAAGTACTCGGAACATTCGGCGTTACGGTAATCGTGGAGGGGAGGGTGCCGAGCGTGGTCATATTCAGCGCTACTGCGCGGTAATTGGCGGTTGAGTTTGCGTAATCACCGAGCGGAAAAGTTTTGGAGCCGGTGGCAGAATAAACCTGCGCCAGCGGGCCGTTCACGAATGAACTGGACGATCCACCGGAAATCGAACCGCCGAAAGCGATCGTGAGCAGGTTCGCCGGCGTTGTGGTCAACTGACCCGTGGTCAGAGTTAGATTAGTAGCCGTGGTCGCCTGGCTAAGGGTCACCTGCGGGCTGGTGCCGAAAGAATTGTTGACCGCGAAATTCAATGTCAGCGGCTCTTTGGTAGTTGGCACCGGCAGCACGTTTATCTCTGCATCCATTCCCATTACTTTAAACGGCAACTTGACCAACAACGGAACCCTGACAGTGAACACCAACAGCAATACTTTCAAGTTTAATGGTTTGGCCACGAGTGTTACCGGAAGCGGCACAACCACCTTTAGTCAAGGCTTCACCGTCACAAACGGCGCAGCGGTCACGCTTCTGCAAAACATCGCGACCCCCGCTGGGACAACGACCAACAGCGGCACGTTGAATTGCGGGACAAGCGTCATTTCCGGCGCGGGTAATTTCACACTTGCCCCCGGCGCG
>Ga0206928_1059_pt1 | contig 30569 bp, 27 predicted proteins | sample Alteio_BWOrgHeat_21_FD_152941 | JGI IMG/M metagenome (GOLD analysis project Ga0206928, IMG submission 152941) | Enriched cells from forest soil in Barre Woods Harvard Forest LTER site, Petersham, Massachusetts, United States -... | ecosystem: Environmental > Terrestrial > Soil > Temperate forest >... | reverse complement strand
AGCCCCATGAACTCATTACGGTTTATTAAATTAATTCAGTTGAGTTAATTTAATATTATAAATTATTGTATTGTTAATGTTTTTATTGTTGAGTTTTTTTATTTATTTTTGAAATAAAAATAATTTAAAGTAAGTGACGTTAACATTGACATTAAGATATCATCTTGATAAATTATTTTATTACAGTATTGAAATTTATAGGTGTAGCTAAATAAGGAATCTTTTTTATGAAAAATGAAGAAAATGAAAGTTCTATTTTAGGGCTTTTAATGACCCAGTTTTGCGGCGCATTTAATGACAATGCCTGGAAGGTTATGGTGTTTGCTCTGGCAACAAGGCCCCTTGCTGACAAATTAACTGAAGGGGATTTTAATGGATTTGAAGCTTCATCACAACTTATAGCCACTTTATCTTTGGTTATTTTTCTCATCCCTATGATGCTTTTTTCATTGCCTGCCGGAGTCCTTGCGGATCAAATGAGTAAACGGAGTGTAATTATAATGACTAAGGTTCTCGAAGTTATTATCATGGGTGCTTGTGCAATTTCACTCTATCTCGCCCCGACATATCTACTCATCCCATTTGGCTTACTTGGATTAATGGGGATGCAAAGCGCTTTGTTTGGTCCATCAAAATACGGAATACTTCCTGAAATACTACCCAAAGAAAAATTATCCAGCGGAAATGGTCTTTTAGAAATGTGGACAATGCTTGCGATTATTGCCGGTACAGGCCTTGGCCCGATGTTATTAGCTGCAGATGCGGGAGGCGCTAAACCTTCTTTAACTTGGCTTGGGCCTCTATGGCTAACCGTTTTATCATGCGTTGGTTTAGTGAGCTCATTTTTTATAAAAAAAGTCCCGGTTGCCCGCGGAGTTAAGCAAAAGGTTTTAAAGTCGCTGCTCGAAGCCTGGTCAACAGTGAGGCTGGACAGGATTTTATGGCTTGCTGTGATAGGCTCAACCCTTTATTGGTTCATGATAAGCTTGCTTGGCCAGAATGTCCTGGTGTATGCAAAAATTCTCGTCCGGGATATGGAAAAAGGGGAGTTACTGCAGGGGATATTTCCAGCCTCTTTTGGAGTGGGAATTGCTTTAGGGGCATTTTTAAGCGGGATGCTTTCAAAAAACCGCATAGAATATGGTTTTATCCCCCTTGGATCAATTGGCTTTGCAATCTCTTCTTTATTGCTGGGGATTCTGCATCCTGAAATGTTTGGCACATTGATTTTATTATTGCTCATGGGAATGTCGTCCGGTTTGCTTATTGTGCCTATACATGCCTTAGTGCAATTGCGCTCTCCTGATAATCAACGCGGTTCCATTATAGCCTTGGGAAACTTTTTGGATGTGCTGGGTATGATTGGCGGCTCTTTGGTGGCCGGTGGAATGGCATGGCTGGGGTTTGGTTTAAAAACTATGCTGATAGTCTTTGCTTTTCTTGTTGTACTGGCAACGATTTGGTGTGTGAGAATTTTGCCTAAGGCACTTGTACGCTTATGTTTTATCATTCTTACTAAGACTTTATATAAGTTAAAAATTAAAGGTCTTGATCATTTGCCGAAGCAAGGGGCTATGTTACTTGTGGCAAATCATGTCTCCATCATCGATGCATTATTTGTGATGGCTTCAATTGATCGACCGGTCCGTTTTCTCATGAATGAATATTACTACAACAAATGGTATATTTATCCTTTGGCTAAACTCATGGAAACGATCCCAGTCTCAAGTACAGCAAGCACTAAAGTTCTCTTAGAGGGTTTGAGAAAAGCCGGTGAAGCTTTAGACAATGGAGAAGTGGTTTGTATCTTTCCTGAAGGTCAGGTTTCCCATACAGGAAAAATGCTCCCATTCAGAAGGGGCACTGAAATTATTACGAAAGGGCGGGATGTTCCGATTGTCCCTCTCTATCTCGACAATGTATGGGGCAGTATTTTTTCATTTAAACATGGCAGGTTTTTTAAAAAATTGCCCCAGCAATTTCCTTATTCCTTAACTATCTCCTTTGGGAAAGTGCTGCCGGCCAATACTTCCATTGTAAAACTCCATAATGTCGTGCAAGAAATGGAATATGAAGCATGGATGGATAGGAAAAGAAACCAGGCTCCGATCCATCGCAAATTTATCAATAATGCCAGAAAAAAACCTTTTCGGTTGATGCTTGCTGATAAAGAAAAGAAATTACAAGGCTGGAAAGTGCTTGGAGGCTCTATTGCTTTAGCGCGTTTAATCAGGGATCAGTGCCCCAATGAAAAAAATGTGGGGATATTACTCCCTACAAGCATTCCATCCACATTAATTAATATTGCCCTGGCAATGGCTGGAAAGGTGGTAGTTAATCTGAATTTCACTGTGGGATCGGAAGCGCTGCAGACTGCGATCAAACAAGCGGGAATTAAAACTGTCATTACAAGCAAACGGTTCCTTGAGCATGTAGGATGTGATCTTCACTCTAGCCTTAATGTTCTCTTTGCAGAAGATTTAATCGGTCAAATCAGTCTATCCAAACGCTTAATGTCATTATTAATGGGATTTTTTAGCCCGATTTCTTCCATTGAGAAATATTGCGGAAGTGAAAGAAATATCGATAATAATGATACACTTGCCATTATTTTTACAAGCGGATCTACCGGTGTGCCTAAAGGGGTTGTATTGTCCCATTTCAATGTGAGTTCTAATGTTCAAGCCATCTCTCAGGTAATTCCTTATATGGGAAAGAAAGGGAATCAATTGGCAAACCTGCCAATGTTTCATTCTTTTGGATACATGTCGATGTGGCTGGGTTTAAGCCATCAAATAGGTTTAATTACTCATTCGAATCCTTTAGAGGCTAAAGTTACAGGAGAACTTGTAAAAAAGTATGGCATTAAGTTGATGATGTCTACCCCAACTTTTTTAAGAGGATATATCAAGCAAGTCATTCCCGATCAATTCGGCTCTTTGCAATGCATCATTACCGGTGCTGAAAAACTTCCCTATAAACTTGCCCAAGCTTTTGAAGAAAAATTTGGCATCATTCCCATTGAGGGCTATGGGGCTACGGAATGTTCACCGGTCATTGCAACGAATACGGTGGATGTAAGGTTAGCGGGAATTTATCAGGTAGGGACTGTTCAGGGGGCTGTGGGGCAAACATTACCTGGAGTCATTGTCAAAATTGTCGATCCTGAAACTAAAGATGAACTTGAGCACGATTGTGAAGGGTTACTGTTGGTTAAAGGTCCCAATGTGATGCAAGGATATTTGAATCAAGAAGAATCGACTAAAAAGGTCATGCATGAAGGCTGGTATAATACCGGCGATATTGCAGTGATCGATCAAAATGGATTTATTACGATCAAAGACAGGTTGAGGAGGTTTAGTAAGATTGGAGGGGAAATGGTTCCTCATGGCCGAGTTGAAGAGGCCCTTCATGAAGCTGCTGGAGAAGACTCTCATGTGTTTGCTGTGACAGCGATACCCGATGAAAAGAAAGGGGAAAAATTAGCCGTTTTACATACCTGTGAAGAGTCTCGATTGGAAGAAATTCTTAAATCACTGGCAAAGCAGGGGCTTTCTAATTTATACATCCCTCGTTTGGATCATTTTATCAAAGTGGACCATTTACCTGTACTTGGAAGTGGTAAATTAGATTTACAATTGATGAAAAAACTGGTCGTAGAGCAACTTTCCTCTGTTTAGGGATACAAAATAGTGCTTAACTATGGACGGCATGGACGATGGACAACGTGGACGTCATGGACAAGAAATGGACAAACATGGACAATTTTAAGCTTGAAGTTGTCCATGTTTGTCCATTTCTTGTCCATGACGTCCACGTTGTCCATCGTCCATGCCGTCCATAGTTAAGCACTATTTTATAGAAAGACTATCGTAATTTCATTTCTGAAAGTTTTGGAATGGCTGAAAAGAATTCCCTTTGAATGGGATCCTGTAAAAATGCCCCGCTTAAATCCATAGTTCTGGTTAAAGCCTCATTGTCTTGGATCCCTCTCATGCGCACACAAAGGTGCATGGCATCAATAACTACAGCAACGTCTTCTGTCTGCAGGATTTCGCTTAAACATACTCTAATTTGCCGCGTCATTCTTTCTTGCACTTGCGGGCGCCTCGAAAAATATTGGGCTACACGGCTTAATTTGGAAAGTCCAATGATATGGTCATTCGGAATGTAGGCAATATGGCAATATCCTAAAATGGGGATGAAATGATGCTCGCAAATGCTTTTAATGCTGATATGGGATTCAATGACCGGTTGATGGTATTTAAATTTATTTATTTGAGTAGTAATCGTCGGAAAATCTTCTTTCTTCAATCCACAAAACAATTCGTTGACAAGCATTTTTGCATAGCGGTTAGGGGTCTTTTGTAAAGAATCATCTTCTAAATCCATTCCAAGGGTTAGGAGGATCTGTTTGAAATGATGTTCAATTTGTTGGATTTTTTCCTGGTTCGATAAGTGATTTTCGATATAAGGGTAGGGGATATTTGGGTCTTCATGAAAGAGATAAGGCTTTTTAGTACAACAGAAGGATTCTTCTTCGAATATTGCATTTAACATAGATAACCTAATGACCCGCGGCCTATTTAAAATATTAGAATGATCAGTATATCTCTCATTTTGTCTGACGTCAATTGATTTAAAAGCAAAGTGATCAAGTATTTGAATGGGCAAAAATGAAATCACTAATCGGCTGGCCGTTAATCAGGTGCTCCTGGATAATTCGCTCCAGCACTGCAGGAGTACAGGAATGATACCATATTCCTTCCGGATAAACCACGACGATGGGTCCTTGGGTACAAACTCTAAGGCAATTGGCTTTCGTTCGATATATTCCATGGGTTTGATGCAAATTTAGTTCTTTTAGTCTTTTTTTTAGATATTCCCATGAGGCTAAACCTTCAGCGTGTTGACAACATTTTAAATTTGTCGCATCACAACAAATAAAAATATGATGTTTAATCTGGTTAAGATGTAATTTTTCAGCCTGTTCTGAAAGTTTTTTCAAAGAGCAACTCCAAGAATTAATGGATCATTCATTAATCATCTTTGATTAAAAAAGTGTGAAAAAAGCGGTGAAAGATTGGGGCGAAAATAATGGCGATGACGACCAGAAAAACGATTCCACTAAAAAGAGCATAGGTTCCGGCAAATATTTTCCCTTCAACGGTTTTGATTGTTTCTACTGGACCCATCCCCGATAAAATCATGGCCGCATTTTCATAAGAGTCTACTAAGTTCATTTTTTCAAAATATGCATAACCTGCCATCCCTAAAGAAAGAGAAAATAAAATAACGATAAGTCCAATAAAAAAATTTAAAATCATTCGCTTTACGAATACGTGAAAGGGAGCTAAACGATGATGTCTTTTTTCATACATAAATTTTTTGCTTTCGTAGATTACTGTCAATACCGAATGATGTTTTACAAGAGTGTTATGGTAATAATGTTTTTAAGATATTTTTGCAATGTTTTAGATCTTTGATTTATACCGAAATGAGTTCAAAAATTGGTTTTTTGCAAAGAAAAATCCAATTTTTGAATTCATTTCGGTATAGGTAATAAAACCAGGAATTTTGCCATTACATCTTCTAAAATAGCTGGTAGCAAAGATGTTATTAGTTTTGCTTTGCGAACTTTCCAATCTAAAGATCGGATTTGATCGCAAAGGATTGCCCCTTGAATATCATCATTTTGAATAATGATTTCGAAGGGATAACCCTTAATTTGACTTGTTATAGGCATAAAAAGCGCTAACCCAGTTTTTAAATTATAAGAATAAGGAGAAATGGTGAGTGCCGGTCGTGTTTTTTGGATTTCTTTTCCTTTTTGAGGATCAAATTCTATCCACACAATATCACCGCAAACCGGCGTATATTTTACCATTCCTCCCTCCCTCTTTGGTCTTCGTCAAAAATTAAATGGTGTTTATTTTTAGGAGTAATTTCTTTTAACATTGTCTCTAAATCATATTTAGGAGGTTGGATAATGATTCGACCATTTTCAATTTCAAGAATGACTGAACTCCCTTGGCATAAATTTAATTGTTTTGCCAATTGAAGGGGAATACGAAGCCCAAGACTGTTTCCCCATTTTTGTATGCGTGCCTGCATAATACATTCCTTTTTGAGTTGTATATACATAGTATACACTTATCAATTTAAGATGTCAATATGTCCCAATTTAATTTATAATTGACAGATTACACAAAAGTCTGTAGAAAACAATGCTTTATCAAAATTAACCAATTAAATTCGAAAGATTTATGCCGGCTATTCTATCTCTTGCGACAGCTACACCTAAATATTGTTTCGAGCAAGCGGATATTGCAACACTGATGATTAAAAAATTAAATTTATCTTTGGAGCAGGAAGAAAAATTAAAGAAAATATACAAAAATTCTTCGATTGAAACCCGCTATTCGGTCATGAAAAATTTTGATTTATTGTTTTCTAAACCCACATCTAATGAAAGAAATGATATTTACAAAATAGAAGCTCCTAAACTAGCCATAAATGCTGCAAAAAAAGCGATAGAACAGTGGGGGGAATCTCCTGATAATATCACCCATGTGATCTCGGTTTCTTGCACAGGAATGATGGCTCCGGGAATAGAATATTTTCTGATCAAAGAATTAGGCCTTCGTGCCAGTGTTAAACGGTTAGGCATTAATTTTATGGGGTGTTTTGGGGCTTTCAATGGACTTTCAGTGGCAAGGGCCATAGCCCGTGAAAGTTCTCATCACCGCATTTTACTTGTATGTACAGAGCTTTGTTCTCTGCATGGGCAAGTGAATCCGGAATCGTATTTATCCAATGCTTTATTTGCCGATGGAGCTGCTGCTTGTATTGTAGGAGAAGTAAATTCTGAAAATTATCTGTTAAAAATTATTGATCATTCTTCTCTTTTAATTGATAATTCGTATCATTTAATGTCATGGGATATATCTGAAAGTGGTTTTGCAATGAAGCTTTCTCGTAAAGTCCCTGTATTGATTAAACAAAACATCACACCTTTTGTAAAAACAATTCTTAATGAAAAGATTGCTTTTGAAGAATGCCATTGGGCCATTCATCCTGGAGGGAAAGCTATCCTGCAGGCAATTGAAGATAAATGCACGCTTCTTTCTTGGCAAACCCATTGTTCATGGAAGGTGTTAAAAGGCTATGGCAACATGTCAAGTGCAACTTTTTTATTTTTGCTCGATCAGTTAATAGCCTTCCGTAATGAGAATAAACTATTCAAAATGACCTCCGAGTGGATTCTAGGGCTTGCGTTTGGTCCGGGTTTAGCCGTGGAAGGGATATTTTTGAGGCATCGATGATTTGGTCAAAAAGATCGGAGAAATTAGAATTGTTAGACTTAGGTCCAGCTTTTTATACGCAAGCTGAGTATAGGGATTGTTTGGATAAATTAAATCTCGTAGGGGAGTATTTAGGGGGCGATAGAGCGAGTTTAAAGGTTTTTGAAAAGCTTACGTTTTCCCCTTCATCAATTCTAGATGTTGGTTGTGGGGGAGGGGGATTCACTCAAAAATTAGGATGTCGGTATCCGGAAAGTGCCATTAAAGGGATTGATATCTCGCAAGACGCCATCGATCATGCCAAAACCGTGAACCAATTAAAAAATGTTGAATTTGAAGTTTGTGATTTGCTAAAGATCCCTTCAAAAAGTTATGACGTGGTCATCACTACGCTTGTTTGTCATCATCTGCCGGACCATGAAATCGTCTCTTTCCTTAAAAATTGCTTAAGAGTCGCTAAAAGGCAGGTTATTATAAATGACCTGCATAGACATCCTGTCGCGTGGTTAGCATTTTTGTGCTCCGCACCGCTTCTTTTTAGAAATCGCTTAATCACGCATGATGGAGCTCTTTCAATCCAAAGGGCTTTTATACGAAAGGATTGGAATCGTTACTTAAACCAGATGGATATCCAAGGGAATATTTCTTGGCACTTTCCCTTTCGATGGACTGTAACTCTAGTAACTCACACTTTAGTGGAGGCTACGTGAAGCAAATTGTCATTATCGGCGGAGGTGTGGCTGGATTAAGTGCTTTAAACAGCTTAGCCGATCTTGGCATGGCCGCAGTTTTAATTGAAGGAGGGGAATACCCCGCTCATAAAGTTTGTGGTGAATTTATTTCTCCCGAAAGTTTGCCCATTTTGGCAAATTGGAACATCTATCCTCCGGCGGAAATTAACCGGATTTCTTTAACCTCTAATACTTCTTCCTTGAGCTTTGCACTTTTTGAACCAGCCAAAAGTTATTCTCGCTATGATTTCGATCTTTGTTTAGCAAACAGAGCCAGAGAAAAAGGGTCTCAAATTCTAACTAAAACTCAAGTCATTAAAATTGAAAAAAACAGGATTCATTTAGACAATGGGGAAGTTGTTTTTTATAGCGACTTAATTGTGAGTGCCGGGCGTTTTTTTGGAAGGGTTTCTCCTCCTCAGTATTATGGGATCAAGGGACATCTTCAGGGACTTTCTGTCAAAAATCATTTGGAGATGTTTCCTTTTAAAGGGGGGTATGCAGGACTTTCTCCAATTGATGACGACTATGCTAATTTTGCTTGTTTAATCCATAAAAGTAATCATACCTTGCCTACTCCGCTGCAGAGTGTTTTTTATTTGGCTCCTCAGTTGGAAAAACGATTAGAGAGCGCAGCTCTTCTATTTAAAGAGTGGATGGTTTGTCCCGTCCCTGCATTTGGAATGAAAAAAACAGCAAGTTTAGCGAACACATATTTTATTGGGGATGCAGGAGGGACGATACCTCCGGCTTCAGGCTTGGGACTTTCTCTTGCTATTACTTCAGGATATATGGTTGCTGAATATGCGTTAAAAGGCGATTATTTGAGCTTTCAAAAAGCATGGAAAAAGAAATACCGAAAAGTTTTTTATTATGGACAATGCTTGCATCGTATGATGATGAATCCGATACTCTTTCACTCAGGTATTGAAATAGGGAAAATATTTCCTAAAATGGCGCCTCAACTTTTTAAAAAGACCCGTTATTAAGAAACCGTCTGAGTAATCACAGGAGTAACCACAGCTAGTCCTGAAACTGCGGAGGTAACAGGGTTAGTCACTTCTATGGTAGGGTAAAAGATGTTTTGTAAACCTTGTGGGATCCAACGGTTAAACTGTGAAAATTCACTGGAGTTATCTGCACTGTATTGAATGCCAATATTATTAGGATCACCGGGCATCATATTATTAGGATCACCGGACAATATGAGATTAGGATCATGAAATTTGATAGTATAGTGGTTAGGTGTTGTGTATAAAGTAGTGCCATGAAAAAGATTATGTTGTTGTAGTTGAGCTAGGGTTGATTTGAGTTCAGGACCGGAAAATGTCACAGAAATAGTCCCTGACCCTGTCGTATGCGGGTCAAGAGAGACTGTATAAGTGGAAGGATCTAAATGGACACCTTTGCTAGTTAAAAATTCTTTTACAAATTTTTGTGAATCTTCCAGTCCAAGGGGTTGGGCAGTATTAACAGCGGCTTTTTGAATAGCTCCAAATATAGCGCCCATGATAAATCCAGTGAGTGCGCTTTCGGGAATAGCTTTTAGTTGACTCCAGAGTTCGGCTTTAATAGCTTCCCCTTCAAGTCCTTTTGGGGCTTCAATTCCACTTTTAATAGCTCCAGCCATAAGACCGATTCCAATTAAACTTCCACCTACTGCCAAACCTACTATTGTGGGGATGCCCAAATGACCTGCAGAATAGATCGCTTGACCTGCAGCGGCCCCCATGATGCCGGCTCCGATTTTTGTATAAGTGGAAGGGATCGTTAGCGAATGAAGAAAATGAATAAAGAAATGAGCAAAATTATTTAATGCTTTTAAAGGGTGGACGAAAGCATAGATCGTCCCTTTAATGATATTATAAGCTAGATTTAAAATATTTCTAATTGCCCGGATGGGGAGTTTAATGATGAAAGAAGTTAAATTTTTATACCAGGCACCATATTCATTTTTATTGATCCATTTGTTAAGCTTTTCACCTTCTATCAATAGAGGTTCAATTGATTTTGTATAAAAATTATCTAAGACTTTTTGCGCTTTATTAGCAGGCATATGTGATTCTAGTTTTTGATCCAATTCGTTTAAATAATCATGAGCTCTTTCATTCCATAGGCGTTTAGGCTTTACTGTGTTTTCTAATCCTAAGGCAGTTTCATGGGAATCTAAAGCATTGACACTAAGGTCTTTAGGTTCATGTGTTGAATCTTTTTGTGAAATGTAAGGAGCACCTCCTTTTCCCACCTTTTGATTATTATCCACATGAACCTCCTAATGAAAGAAAAAATAAAAAGTAATGTTATTTCGATAATTTAGAGGAAATGAGTTGCCATCCTCGGCGCAGTCGTTTATCGATCATTTCCAATTTTTCTCTAAGTTCCATGGTTTTTTTATCTGCGAGATGTTCTGCTGATTGGAATTTAGTAGGGTGCATTTGATCGACCAGTCGTTGCTTTGTTGCAAAAGTTAAGAGTGATAAAGAAGTTTCTGTCATGGTGAAAAGGGGCGTATTTTCCATTTCCATATTAAAAGATTTCATGGCTTTATCTCCTTGTGATCGATTCCAACAATTTATGAGCGGGTTCTAGCAAAGGCTTGTATTCTAGATGTTCCTCGATTAAACGCAGGCAGATATTTAGGCATTCTTTAGCAAGATGATGGTCATTTAGCATATGATAGGCTTCCGCTGAATAAAAATGAGGGAAGGGATCATTGGCATCCCAAAGCATGGCTAATGAATAAGCGGATAAAGCTTCTGAAAAATGACCTAAAGCATATTCTGCATTTCCGGATTTAATCCAAAGATTGCTTTCAAAAGGATTTAACGAGGTTAAAAAAAGAAAACAATCAGAGGCTTCTTGGAATTGTTTGTTATTGAAATAATCCATCGATATTTTGTAAAACTCTTGCATCATCTCATCGGAGATACCAAAGATATCTTGGAAATTTTCTCCATCGGAAATTTTATCGACTATCTCTTTAAATGAAAGTTGAGATAAAGAACCTATATTGATTATGTTTTTTAAACTACTCATATTAATTACCTATTTTAATTAAGTGATAATGTTCATTATAACATCGTAATTATAATTTTTATCAATATTTTATTACTATTTATTATTTGCATGTGTTCGATGGGTAGCCATAACTTAGGCCTTACCCAATGTTATTAACTTAACAAAATAACTATACATCTTATTAACTGCGAAGCAGTGCTGGCATGTAGCCACACGCGTCAGCGCAAGGTGTTTAATTAATAGTAAGTAACTTAGAATAAGTCTATTAAATAAGATACGCGGGCTGCCGATTTGGAGTGCGTGTGGCTCTGCCACCGCTTTTCCAACGAGTCCGGCTCTGCCGGCGAGACCATTCAGGAGGGCAAAGAACGAGACCTCTTTTGGATAGTCGTTCACAAGAATCAATCCCTTAAAGATAGTTCCATATAGTCTTTAGGCATAAATGAGCCAATGGCTAAGATGTCGTCAAATGAATTTATTCCATAATGGTCTCGCCGGCAGAGCTGGACTCGTCGCGTCAACCAAGGCCGCTTAACTGCCATTCCAGGTTTAAACTAATCCTGCTGCATGTGCGTATTTGGAATATAAGTTTCTTTTGGAAGGATTTTATGTGTAATCAAGACAAAATTTCGGGACTTAATAGCCAAAAAAAGTTCTTCTTCGTTAATTAAAGTATTTGATTTAATGAAATTTTCTTTGTAGGGATCTTGGTCAAAAAACTTAAGAAAACGATAGATAAGATTTTGAGTAGGAGCTTGTTTATAGAAAATTAAAATCATATCGAGGGAAATATGTTTTTTGATAATAGAATCTTCTGCGTCTAAGCTAAAAAACGCTCTCTGATCCAACTTTTCTAGCAAATTTTGTGAAAGCCCAGGGTGAATGTAAATTTCATCAATGCCAAATTTGGCGTGAGCATAATTGTCGTCTGATAGCATTTAGTCCTTAAATTTAAAAAATTATGTGTAGAGTTTAACTCGATAAAAAAATCGATCTCATAAAGTTAACTTATTAAAATTTATGTTTAGATGTTGATGGCGAATATCCTGTATAACCTTTGAATAGTTTTTCTCGACAGGAATTTTTTTTATAAATTCACTTAATATTTCAGTAATATTTTTTATTTTCATTTGATCAAAACATTTTTCAAATTTTCCATTTTTAACTAATTCATTAAAATAGATCAAATGTTTATTCAAGGTTTTAAAAAGTAATGTGAGAGTTCCTAGCAAGAGCGAAGAGCAATTGTTTTTTATGTTACAAACAAATACAGGCTCTTCTGCCATCGTGGTTCCAAACATAATTTCTAAAAAAAATATTTTCACTGGCTTTACGTATTCTTTCTCTTTATCAATGAGCCATATCGATAAGGGACGGCTATGAAATTTCTTCCTAAAGATATTAAGACAAGATTCTTGAAGTGGAGGAAAGTTGTGACCCTTACATAGTAAATATATTTTCGAAATGCACCTCATAAGGAATTCAATTTCTTCAAGATGTTGTTTAAATTCTTTCGTAGTCAAATAGGTTTGCGTATTAGGGGAATGCTTTGCTTCTAAGACATTATATTGATATAAGTTTTTTAAACCGGAATTTTTTGTGTAATAGCCAATGGATTCTGTGTCTAATGAATATTTTTTTGGTAATATATTCTTTCCAAAGCGAAAGCGACCTTTTAAGTGATGAAAAAAAGTTTGGTGACGGGGAAGTGCATGAAAAGAAATTCTATTTCCATGAAAGTGTATGCGATTATTAGGAAAAAGTTCCTCGAAACGAATCTTTGCTTTTTCTGAAGGTGTAACATACTTAGAAAGACTAAGCGTTGTTGAGTTTAAACCAGCTTTATAGTTTTTCAGTTGCTGAAAAGCTGAATAGGCTCCTATAGCGCTACTCCTGGCCCCATTTAAGAAAAGCTCTTCTAATACCGGCAAATGCAATTTTTTAAAGCAAGCCATGTGAAAAATAGCGAAATCTAATGCATTTGTTTGTCCCTCTTGAAGCTCGTCATAAAATTTTTGATTAATATCTTGAACATGAGATAACAACAATTTTAAGATTTCTAGATTAGGAGGGTTGTCTTCCACAAGAGAATCAATATATAAAAATAATAAACTATCGGAAAAATATTTGGAGCAAGGTTTTAGATTTAACAAATATTTTAATGTTTCCTCATCATTTAAGATGATTGCATATTCCAGTGCAGGATAGCGACGAAGAGTATCAGCATAAACATCATCCTTATCCTTGAGTATAAATTGAAGTTTGAATGGGTTGATGGCCGCGTAAATCTGTTTTCTAAAATTTTTCAAATTTTTATTGTAATCCACCTCAATATAGTTTCCTGGTTGATTGATAAGTTTATATGAATGATTCCAAGTTTTATAAAAGTCTGAATCGCTTGACCAAGAATTTAGCATCTTACTCCTAAGTTTTTGAGATGAGTTAATGTAGAGATAGAACAGGAATTGTTCAAGAAAGAAATTTTAAATGGAAAAAATTTCTTAAAGTCGATACCGTTTTGTTCTTTAAACAAAGGATACAGCACCATGAAAGTTAAAACGTTCTTTATTAGTTCACTATTTACCTTATTGTCGTTTTGCTGCGGAGCAGCTGAAGAAACGGAGACCCTTTCCCTGGATGTCATTTCTTATGATCTGTTCATTCAAAATGATCGAGACACTGTTGCAACTCTTGTGAAGGCATTGCATGAAAAGGGCATTGTAGGCATTAAGGGCGTTCCCGGATATGTGGAGAAAGTTCAAAAATTTGTCGAAAGTTCGCGTTTATTTTGTCATCTATCTGATAGCGTTAAAGAGTCATATGCCCCAAATCATGATCTGGGGGAAATGTTTTTAGGTTATGAAAAAGGAAAAGAGAAGTTTAAACGTCCAGATGGTCAATGGGTAGTCGATGATCTCAAAATTTCTTATTATGCGTATGTTCCTGAAAATCCACAAAATAAATGGCCATCAGAAGTTGATCTCAAGACTGCCTTTCAAGACCTTGGGAAAGTGATGGCGGATACAGGTCAAAAAGTGATGGAAAAAATCAATCTCATAGGTCATTCAAGTGGGATTTTTATTGATGAAACGCCAAAAATTGGACGGATGCTGTATTACCAGAAATGTGCAGAGACCAATACAGATAATCCTTTTTGGTGCGGGGCTCACTATGATCATGGAATGTTTACAGCAATCACCCCTGCTACATATTTTGTCGACGGAAAAGAAGTTCCAGAACCGAAAGAAGCTGGTTTATTTGTTAAAGTAGACGGCATATTTAAGAAGATTCAAGCTGATCCGGAAGTCTTGATGTTTCAGGCCGGAGAGTTTGGGCAAATAGTCACTAACGATACCATTAAGGCCACTGAGCATCGAGTGCATAAAGCAATCGGATCTCAAGTAGAACGTTATGCGATGGCTCTTTTCTTTGATGCCCCTATGGACACGGTGGTTAATTCTTTTTCTGAATTGACGCAAGACAATCGTTATGGCGGTAAAGCTGGAGAACCATGTACATATCAACAGTGGCATGAAGAGTCTTTTAAACGCTACATTGTAAAAGATCCATCTTAGAACCTGTTTAAAATCTTCGATCGGATGATTTGTTTGCTAAAATTTCTACAAAGCATCTGATCATAGATAATGAACAGGTTCTTAAAACTCTTGAGGCACTATTTTGAAAGAGAGATTTGCATTTATTGATGGCTTAAGAGGCATAGCAGCTTTATGGGTGGTTTGCATGCATTTTCATACACTAATTCTCGAGCGTTCTACAAGTACTTTTTCAAGTCTTTTCGATGGGGTATTAAAACAAGGTCATATTGGGGTAAATGTTTTTTTTCTCTTGAGCGGTTTTGTGATTGCTTATAGTATCCGCAACCAAATTATCTCTGGAAAATTTATCTGTAAATTTTTTATTCGCCGCTCGCTGCGTCTAGATCCTCCTTATTGGCTAACTTTGATTATTCTAACCGGAATCATCATGTTGGGTCCTGTCATTTTTAATAAAGGGCATGAATATGTTCCAAGTGTTGGAGATTTTTTTTTAAACGCTATTTATTTACAGAATTTTGTTGGAGTTAGCAATATCCTTCCAGTCGCGTGGACATTATGTTTAGAAATACAATTCTATCTATTTCTAGTTTTTCTTTTGTGGGTTGTTCAGTACTTTAATTTGTATTTCAAACGAGAGGTATTCAATTACTCTTCAAAATCAATAAGTGTTCTTCTTGGTTTGATTTTTTGTATTTCCTTATTACAAGCTTCCCATATATTGCCAAGTATAACAGGCCTCTTCCTGCCGTTTTGGTACAATTTTTTTATTGGATGTCTCTTATGTTGGGTTTTATTGAAATCGATCCCCGATGCGCAAATTTTTTTAGCTTTTGGAATGATGTCATTGTTTGCAATGTTTGAAAGCAATCATGATATATTAGTGACGTTAATTTTATCGGCAGGGATGTATTTTTGCATAAAGGCTGGGAAACTACATACTTCTTTGAGCTCTTCGGTATTTCAATTTCTCGGGAAAATATCTTATAGTCTTTATCTGGTTCACTGGCCTTTAGGGATGAAATTAATTACCCTTTTCGCTTTTATTCTCGGCAGTCAAATCAATGAAATTCCTGCTATAGTTTTATTAGTACTAAGCACAGGGATTTGTATCGGAGTTTCTGAAATATTTTATCGGTGCGTAGAGTGCCCTTTTCTAAAGATCAGTAGACAAACAGAGGGTAAACTTTATTCATACCCTGCGCGTTTAGGTTAAGCGTGGCTGTCTGGAGTGCGTGTGGCTCTGCCACCGCTTTTCCAACGAGTCCGGCTCTGCCGGCGAGATCACTCAGGAGGGCAAAGAATGAGGCCTCTTTTGAATAGTCCTTAACAGAATCCAATCCGCTTGAAGATAGTACCCCATAGTCTTTAGGCTTAAATGAACCAATAGGCTAAGATATCGTCAAATGAATTTATTCTAAAGTGATCTCGCCGGCAGAGCCGGACTCGTCGTAAAAGCGGTGGCAGAGCCACACGCACTCCAAACCGACAACCAACCCTCCTTTTTACCTCACTCCAAATTTTCTATCCATTGGAGAATTTGATTGTCTAACCAATGAAGTTTTGTTCGGCTTATAAATCCCATATGGCTTCCGTATTTCGTTGTCCATAAATGTACATGATTGGACATAGGAATATTCTCTATTCCCTCTAACGACACAAAAGGATCATCTTCTGCAGAAAGGATATAACAAGGCACTAGAATTTTGTTTAAAAAATGTTTGCTACTGCAATTTTGATAATATTCCTCAGCATCAACATACCCCCAATAGGGACTGGTTATTTCGTTGTCAAATTTATAGAGCGATTGAAATTTTTGAGCAGTCCATGGAATAGATTGTTGAAAAATTTTTTTTAGAAAGTATTGATGATAAAAATAATGCATTTTTTTCTCAATGAGACGAACTGTATGTTCGAGGTCAAAAGGAGGACAAATAGCTATGAATGCTTGAACCAATTTTTTAGCGTCCATGCCTAGTTCACCGGCTAATTTTAATGCTGTATTAGCTCCTAAAGAAAATCCGACAACAATAATTTCTGAATTAGGAGTTTCTGCTTTGAGGGCATGAAGAACTTTTAAAACATCATGGCTATTCCCTGCGCTGTAGGGTAGTTTAGATAATCCTTGTCCGGAACCACAGCCTCTTAAGTTTACTCTAACGACCTTATTTCCTTTATGGTGGAGTTTTCGAGCCATTCTAACCATGTAATTTGATTGATGACTTCCTCCCAAACCATGAATTAAGACGATTATTTTTTGGTAATCTTTCCAATTTTTAGGGGTTGAGACCTCGCAAGAAAGCTTATCTCCGTTTCCGATGTCTATTAACCATTGCTGTGAAAGAGGAGACCTTCCTTTAGGAATAAAAGCAGAAATAATCATCTGAAGATGTTTTGAGGATAGCCCGAAAAAAGGCTTAAAATTAAGCGGTCGAAATTTATTCATAGTTTTTTTAACTGCTCAAAAAGTGGAGGTAAGCCTTACTCGTATCAGTAAATACTTAGCAAGGAATAAATATTAGCATCTTGTCTATCATAATGCACTTAGATTAATTTATTTATGATGGATAAGATAAAAATTTACCCCACTTTTTGAGGAGTTACATTTTTTTGTTAATTAATTCCTAAAAATCTCTCTTTCCTTCATAGTCAGTTAATTTTAATATGTTTTAGAAGTAATGAGCTGGCATTTAAGAAAATCGCTAGATGGCGGTCGGTGCCAGGCACTGCCATGTCAATAATCTTCAGAAGAGTTAAGCTATAATGAACTAAGTGAAGATTATCAACATGGCAATGCCAGGCACCTATGCGTCAGGTAATAGCCATTCCAAGTTGTCAGTTAAACATAGGTGCCTGGCACCGGCCGTCGCTCGAGCGATTTTCTTAAATACCTGTGAACGTGTACGCAATGATCACTAGTTTTACATTTTTTGGAATATTTATGACGTTATTATTCTCTCAAGTTTGTGGCAATGAGGTCATGCATCGCTCTTTACTGGAAGATGAGAAAAAAAATAATCTTTTCGTGTGGGAGGAACTGCACCTTAAACCATTTAATGAGTTGGTTGTTTCTTGGGATGCTGAAAGGCCGCTTCAAGGATCTTATTTGATTCAAATAAGTTTACTGACTTCAGAATGGTCTCCATGGCTTGATTATGCTTTTTGGGGTCCATCTGATCAATACACCTTTAAGAAACATTTACCGGATTCAAGGATACAGGTCTATCAAGATACGATCGAAATATTGGATGATACGATGGCGAGAGGATTTAAAATTCGCGTCGCAGCCAATGAAGTTGAATCTTTGGAGGGATTTAGAGCTTTACACATTTCTTATGTTGACCGTAATACACACAATGTTAATTTCATTTCTTCTAAAAAGGTGTCCGTTCATTTGAAGGTTAAAGGGCTTTCTCAAATTGCCTTATTAGATGAACGTAGCCCCCGTTTGTGTTCACCTGCCTCTACGACGGCTGTGATCAATTTTCTGGATGATTTAAAGCTTTCTCCGGTTGGATTTGCCGATACAGTAGTTGATTCGGCATTTGATGTTTATGGAAATTGGATTTTAAATACCGCTCAAGCTTCTCATGTGCTTGGAAAATCATGGAATTGTTATGTCGCGCATTTTACTACTTTCAATCAAATTATCGATCAATTGGTGAAAGATTATCCTGTTGTCGTTAGTGTAAAGGGTCCTTTGAAGGGGAGTGCGCTGCCTTATGCATCGGGGCATTTACTTGTGGTCACTGGATTTGATTCAGAGAATCAAGAAGTTTACTGCATGGATCCAGCTTTTCCTGCAGATCACTTGACTCATGTCAAATATTCTTTAAACGAATTTTTAATGGCTTGGAGCCGGCGAAAAGGCATTGCTTATATCTTTAGTAAGCATTCTTTATTTCACTAATTTTATTGGTTCTAAATCGGGACTTGATACTCTAATTTGACAAATGCGTAGATTATTGGCCTTGTATAAATAATACTATCCAAATTTACTAATTTAAGTTATTTCTTGTATATAGTCACAAGGAAATTTTAGTAATCGTATGGAAAAAATACTTTTAATTTTTCAATGTTTAGAAGGAAAAATAGCTGTGGTCACTGGAGCTGCTAGGGGAATAGGCAGGGCTACAGCAGTTGCTTTTGCGAGAGCAGGAGCTCATGTTGTGGGAATTGACATTTGTGAAGCTGTGTATCCTAAATCAGGAGTGAAGCCATCAATGATTGATGAATTAAATGAAACCGGGCAACAAGTAAAAGCCGAAGGGCAGCGTTGGCTTGCTATTCAGCTTCTAAGTGGGGAATTATTGGACTTATGAAATCGGCTGCATTGGAATTAGGAAGTTTCGGCATTACAGTGAATGCGGTAGTGCCTGGATTGATTAATACTCCGCTCACTCGTCATGAAGAGCGCTAGGCGCAGATTTTAGAAGACGCCGGAAAATCACTCACAAACACCCTATCGGATGAAGAGCAGGCGAAAAAGATCTTAATTACAAAAACTCCTCTTGGAGTACCATGGATTGAGCCTGAAGATGTTGCACCGGTTGTTGTTTTTCTAGCTTCAGATGCGGCTCGGATGGTTTCGGGAGCTACTTACGAGGTAACAGGTGGGGACAGCGCTCACAATGTGTGATTTATAACTTATTATTTATAATAATGAAGATGATACAATATAATTGCTTACCGTAGGAGGTTAAAAAATGGTAAAAAAAATTACGACAGGTACTCAACCACTTTTAAGTAATGATGATTATTTAAAAATGCACAAGGCTTTGCAAATTGAAGACTCGAGTAGCAGGCATGTCATTATAAAATTCATAAATGATAGTTTGAATAGTATTGATGGATTAATTTTTGGATCGGTGGAAACTCAACTTAGTAAAAGACTTGATATGGAAGTCACTCATTTTAAAGAAATTGTAGAAGATTTTGACAAATCTAACCATTCAGAGATTTCTAATAACCGGTTTATTAATAAAATCAATAGGGAAATGTTAAAGATTAGTAACTTAATAAGTGTAATAAATGATAAATTAATCCTTTCAAAAGAAAAGAATCAATCATTTAATAATTTATCTGTTAATTTTAATTATCTGAATAACTTTTTATTAAAAAAGGAAGCAGAGTTTAAGGGGAATAAATTAAAAGATGAGGTTGAAAACCAATCTATTTCTGACCAGAAATCTTCAGCAGAAGTTTTAACTCAAGAAAGCGTTGAAGAAAGGGGTAGAAGTAGAGTAAGAAAAGATAGAAAAAAAAGTCAAGTAAAGGCAAATACCGAAAACCTTAATCCTGAAAGAACAAAACAAAGTTCTGAACGCAGCGAAAGTAAGGGCCGCAGTGAAAGCCCACGTAGGGGTCGCAGTGAAAGTTCTGATCGTAGCGTAAGCGAAAGTAAGGGCCGCAGTGAAAGCCCACGTAGGGGTCGCAGTGAAAGTTCTGATCGTAGCGTAAGCGAAAGTAAGGGCCGCAGTGAAAGCCCACGTAGGGGTCGCAGTGAAAGTTCTGATCGTAGCGTAAGTGAAAGTCCGCGTAGGGGCCGGAGTGAAAGCCCGCAACGGGGCGTTAAAAGAGATCGTAGTCCTTAAAGAACAGAGAGGTCGAGAAAAAATTAGAATGCGAGCGATTTTATCAAGATTTTATCGCAGATTTCAAATTCCCTCCCCTCCCATAACGTTCACGTTCCGTTGTGGAAGGGGAGGAAATTAGAAAGATGCAAAAAAGCTTGATAAAAGTGCTCTGCATCTCTATTTTTCTCGGCCTCAGACTCCGCGGTTCGGAAATCACAGAATAATTGAAGTGGTTCTGACCACACGCACTCCAAATAGCAGCCAGCACCCCTTATTTTCTGATAGCTAAAGGGCCTATTATGCCTTATGAATTTAATGATTCTTTCAAATTCTTTTTTGCTTTAAAGAGGCAAAGCAAGTAAATTCACTTCATGCTCTCAAATTTTTTTCGAAGATAAATAATGTTAACAAGCACTCAAATTGGTATCATTTATGCTCTAGGAGCCTGCATGGCTTGGGGATTAGTTTTCGCTATCCCTCAACTACTAACTGAATTAAAGCCTTTTGAAGTGGCAATTTCCCGTTATTTTTTCTTTGGTCTCGCATCGGCAGTAACATTAATTTTTCGAAAGAAACATTTATTTAAAAATTTTTCCTTATACTTATGGGCGCAAGCATTTTTGCTTGCCTTTGTTTCCAACATTGTCCATTACACGGCTCTTGTATATGGTTTGCGTGAGACTTCCCCAGCCTTTACAACACTCATTTTAAGCTTAAATCCTATTTTTATCACCCTTTATGGTGGTTGGTTAGGCGAGCGGCAAAAGTATAAGATACAAAAAATGCCTTTAGCTGCCATTGCTGCTGGCCTTCTTCTGGTTAGCCTACCTCTGATGGAATTAGAATTTAGCACTAAATATATCACTATGAGTTATTTGTTTGGATTGATATATGCGTTGGTAGCATTAGGTACGTGGACATGGTACATAGTTTCAAATTCTCGAATTTTAACTAAAAATTGTCAAATAGAATCAAGCGACTGGGTAACTGCAATAGGTGTCTCTACACTCTTATTAGTGCTGGTTCTTGGTACATTATATATTTATAATTCTGCGGTTGTCATAAGAACAGATGAATTGTCGACAGCATTCTATCAAGTACTTTTCGGGGGTCTTGTATTGGGATTAATCAGCTCCTGGATAGCAACTTATCTTTGGAATCATGCTGTAAAAAGACTTCCAATAACATTTGCCGGACAACTAACACTTTTTGAAACAGTTTTTGCGCTTATTTATGTATTTATTATAAATCAGCGACTTCCTGAATTTTCTGAAATTTTCGGCATTTTACTAATGCTTGGAGGAGTATTTTTTAGTTATCGCGCAATTAGAGACTTATCTTTTGTCTCTACATAACCCGATGCTGATTTATACTCCAGCTTATACCGAATTGAGTTCAAAAAATTGGTTTTTAAAGCAAAAAATCCATTTTTTTGAACTCAATTCGGTATACCTCAGTTAAGGTAAAACTAAAAACTAAAATGAGTTTATGTTTTTTAATCATTAGCATGAATAAAATATTATAAAGCAATTATAAAATATTTTATAATTGTTTTATTTTCTTTTTTTGCTTAGATTATCCTTTTTTTCTAAATACATAAAAAGGTGATAATCATGCTTATAGTTGCAAGAAATTGGTGTAGTCGAGGTGGAGTTCATGCAACCAAGTCAATGGCCCGTCCGACGGGATCTTCTAGGGCAAGGGGATATGCTGTCTTAACTTCCAGAGCAACGCTAGATGCACTGGATTTGACCAAAAATAAAGTTCAGCAAATTGCTAACGTTGATTCTGAAAAAATAGACTTGGCTAAAATCCGCGTTCCCATAAAAGCCAATTGGGCATCAACCCAAAAAATCGTTGTAAAGTCAATATCAAAAAGCATTAATATTCCCAATGAAGAACCAGTGTATCTTTTTTTTGGTGGAATTCCCGCTCTTATGGCAGCTGCAAAAATGAAAACAAAGTATCCGGAAAGAAATCTTCTATTCATCAACAATGGAATACTTTCTAAGTCAGAACAATCTGGTCATCAAGCACACAACCACCCTTCCGAATTTGTCGCCGCAGATTGTAATAAACGTAATTTAGCTAAAACAATGGCTCGAGGGTTAGGAATACTATCCTCACCCGATCCGACTGATATTGAAAATTATTCTTATTTACATTTTCCGAAAATATTTAAGCAATTTTTAGAAAAACCCAATCAAAACCTACAGCTTTATACCAGCTTTTTTAAACAACGCATCCTTCATGATCTTACCTCAAAGAATGGAGTATCTGTACAAGATCGATGGCTATGCAGAACCATTGAAAAATCTTTAGACTTTCATGAAACCCTGAGCGACAAAATTGCAGCTAAAACGGGATTAAGAACATTAAAAAGGGATTTCCGCATTTATTGGTCGCATGATCATAAAGGCATTGCTGCAAAAGAAGCCACTTGGAAAGAACTCGGGATCCCCTGTGAAACGATATCAGAGTTAGAGTTGATTAAACGCACCATATTGAGACTCGATAAAAACTTAGCGGTTCTTAAAATTTCAAAAGATGGTCAATTTGAGCCCGAAACCTCTAAACGAGTGATTAAATACTTTTCTGACGAGTACCCGGACACCTTTAAAGTTTTAGAAGGAGAAGTCAACGAGATTTATACCAACCCATTGACACACGAACCCGAGGCCATTAAAGTTAAAGAAAATCATGGTGAAATAAGGATTGTTCCTGTGAAATCAGTTTTTGGTACACCTGGCCATGATCAAGTGTTTAAATATGACCCGCTTAATGGTACTGAAAAGCAATTATGGAAAAGTGTTCCTGTTTCCGGCATTAGCTCACTTTGGATATGTACTATCCCTCGTAAAGAACTTGAAAACAGATGGCAGATAAATGAAAATGAAGACGCTGAATTAATCAGCCATTTAACTAAGATCTGTCCAGGAGCAAACTTATGCAATTTGCATGTCACTGTTTTTGACCATGAAATTCGGGATGAAAACGTGCAACTCTACGTAAGAGCTAGCCAGGGAGCTAATTTCAACTCCAATGTTGCTGATAAAAATGACCTTGTTAATATTGCAACCAATTTGGATAAATTTTTCATAGGCGATTGGAGACTTATTTCTGCGGGCACATGCACACGTCAGACAGGTGTAACAAATGTACCCACAATATCAGGCATGTTTGGTTATGATTATTCTGGAGTTGGCTATAGTGCTTCAGTACCTCCTGACGAAAATGATCCAAAACCATCTCTTTTTTGAGCATGAGAGTTTTGCTAATAGTGATAAGGGGCTGCTCAAGAAAAGTCTTTGAGTGTGCCCTCTTAAGTGGCCTCGCTGGCAAGCCAGCTCATGGAAAAGCAGTGGCGAGCCACATACGCGTTAAGCTAACAATTTGAGGTGACGAAGTTCCATCTCTGTATGCATAGATGGCGGGCGGCCGGTGCCAGGCACTGCCATGTCAACAATCTTCAGACTTCATTGGTCTAAATTTAATGTGGGAAGATTGTCAACATAGCAATGCCAGGCACCTATGCTTAGTTGACTGATTATATAGTCATTTTACCTGGCGAGATAGAGATTAGGCATGCAATACCGATTACTGAAGAACAAAATGTTCTATTGTGCGGCGTTAATGGATATTAGCCTAGTCTGGAGACGCTTCCTGCGTTGGAACGCGGGGTATATAAACAAAAAGTAAAAGTTGCGGTAGCAGTGAAAGAGTCACACGAACATCAGAAGATAAAAGTCGCTTGATTTCTTTCAGTGCTGCCGCAGTTCTATCATAAATTTTATACTCTCCCCACGTTCCGGTAGGAAGCCTCCACGCGGGGCTAATTTCTTTTACCACTACCCGTGGTTGAGGAAGCCTATAGAAATTATGTTAAATTGATGACATTGATCAAGACGGTCTGGTTACCTTGTGAGCTGTATCAGAGAATGTAGTTAGACCGTCTCGATCTGGTTGAAATTGGGACATATTTTAATTTGGAGTAGAATTATCCTTTAAGTCTGAAAACTTGTGTGGATAATCCTTCTGAGTGACAATCTTGTAAGCTTGTTCATAGGGTTCTTCAACATCAGTAGCATATTCACACCATTTGCTGTTTGGTTCATATGTTACGTAATTAATTGTCCCTCTTTGAGTCAAGCTAACCAATCCTAAATCAGGTTCAAATGTGTTAGAAGCATCTTTATTTAGTATAAATATTCTCACTCCTATATTTTTATATGTAAATGGGACATTATGTAAATAAGGAGTAATTTTGTTGTCGTTGTTAATGTTATGTAAGATCAATTCAACAACTTCAACTAAAAGAATTCGAGCTTCTTCTTTTGTTATTATACGATAAAGCTGAAAACTAATTGACTCACACTGAGATTTATCTTCAATATTGCGTCCACCTGTCCCAATTGTCACTAAGCCATAACGTTTTTTTAATTGCTTTAAGGAAATGTTTAGGATTTTGTTCATATGCGCTTCATTTTTTTTATACGGTTGTTCACTATTTCCGAAGAAATTAAACAGGCTAGCAAATAACATAGGTAGGCTAAAAATACAAAATTTAAACATGATTAATTCCCATTATTGATTAAGTGTTGTTTAATATGGTCTCGAATTGCTCTAGTATATGTCGGACTTTTAAAGTCGTGATCCCAAAGATTTGCCTCTTTTTCTGGTTTTAGAATATGTACCGTATCCCACCTTTAATCGAACTGACGATTCCGGAAAAAAATGTCTTCAAAATTCATTGGATGAACAGCTTGTGGTTGGTACTCTTCAATGTAAATATGATTTAAGAGGCAATTTAATTGAGAAAACCTCTGCCAATCAAACGTATAGTTTTAACTACGATCCTTTAAACAGACTTGTAGAGGCTACCCTTGGAAATAAAAAGGTTAGCTATGCTTATGATCCTTTAGGAAGAAAAATAAGTAAAACCCTATTCTTTTTAATGGATGATCAGTGGCAAGAAGAAGTTCATGAAAACATCCTTTATGATGGCAAGCATGACATTGGCACTCTTTCAGCAGATGGGACAATTAAAGATTTACGGATTTTAGGAAATGTAAAACATCCAGAAATACCCTCAACAATTGCGATAGAAATCGCGGATAAACCTTATGCAACTTTCCTGGATTGCCAGGGAAATATCCGAGGTTTAATCGACATTTCGACGAAGGTGGTGGTGGCTACTTATGATTATAGTGCTTTTGGCAAACAGCTAAATACAAACAATAACCTGTTTAATCGTTGGCAATATGCTTCGAAGCGTTATGATCTAGATTTGGAGCTAATCGACTTTGGCAAACGTCATTATTATCCGTTATTAGGAAGATGGTTAAGTATAGATCCTGCAGGGTTTATGGATAGCCGTAATCTCTATCAATTTAACTTTAATAACCCTTTTCGTTATACTGACCCCAATGGAGAGTTTGTTTTCTTAATTCCATTTTTTTGTGGAGCATTTGGGATAGGAGCAGCCGGCACTGCTGTAGTTGCCATTGAAGTGGTCGCTGCAAAAGTCGTATTGACTTCTTTGGTTGCCGGAGCTGCTATTTGGGGGATAAGCGAAGGACTTACTAAAATTCACCAAGCCGTAAATGATCGACGCTTTAATCCTTATTATTCTGAGGAAAGTACTGAAGTAGAAGTAAAAGAAAAAAAGAAACGGCAAAACACAATAAATATTTATGCTCCTGATAGACCTTTACCGCATATTGAGGGTATTCGTATTCCTGATACAGATGTTCCTCATACGCAATTAGGAACAAGAAATGGAAAAAGAGGTAAATATCCTCAAGCAAGAGAGTTTGGGTATGATGGTAAACCTATTCATGACATTGATTTTACTGATCATGGAAGTCCACATCTTCATCCATTACCACACAAACATCGATGGAATGAAAATTCAACAGGTGGATCTCCTTCTAGAGGGAATCCAGAACCTTTAACATGGATATGAAATGAAAACTCAAGGCATAAGAATATGGGATAAAAATAGTTTTGGCATTAATGTAGATTTAACTGAAATTCTAAAAATGGTTGTAGGAGGCGAATTTTATCATTGGTCAATTTTATTTTTGGATGTCATTGGCTTCTTAGGTGAAGGCAGGTCGAATCCTGATTTTGCTAATCGTATTTTTGAATCTGCAAAGGGATTTTTTATTAGTTGGGAAGATTTAAATTTAATGGCCACAAAATGCGAACAAGTGATTGACATTACAATTATAGGATGTAAGGATAAAAAATTATTAGTTCGGTATGATGAAGATCAGCAAATGTATGAAACATGTGATATTGTAATTGAAATGTTAGATAGTACTTGTTGGGAAATCTTTTCAAAGGATGATAAAATAATTCAAAATCTTGCTAAAAAATTTAAAAAAACAGAGCTTTTAGAATATGATCTTCAATCATGATCTCAAGACAATAAGCTTTGTTTTTAAGATAGCTACTTAAATAAAGATAACTATTTCCTACACATGAAAACCAGAAAATGAAGTTGGTTGCAGGGGGTGCACGTAGCCTTACGAGCCGTCATATCATGATCATCCAAATCCTCATTATCACCCTGCTACGGGGTCTAATAGCGCTAAAAGTCGTGCAGAACCTATACCGCCATAAGGAAATATGAACGCATTGAATTCAAAAAAAAATATTAATTGGGATCTTATTGTTATCGATGATCCTAATTTTTTACCTGGAATGAGTATTTTTGAATTAATAAATTTGATCCTTAAAAGTATTAATTTTCGATATGTCATTCTAGACGATATTGTAGGCGCAGCTGAAGAAGCAAACTACTTAGCAGAAAGAGAAGGGATTGTTTTTGAAATTGATGATTTTTTAAAAAAAGTTGTCGGAGTTGTTCAATTTGATTGGGGTAACTTTTTTTTGTTTAAAGAATATCCAAAAAATTGGCAGTTGATTGATAGGGATTATCCTAATTTAATTCGTCTAAGCGACACAACAATTCGAGCGGTTGATGATCAGTATTTATATATATATACGCCTTATCCAGAGATCGTTGAGTGTATTAATAATCACTATGTTGTAGAAAGTGTAAAAAATGACCAATTGGAAAATCTTGATTTTCCAGATTGAAAAATAAATCTCAAAGTTTGTTGTGTTAAATGAATATTACTTATTTTGTTATTGATTTAAGGTTACATTTCAAAAGATGAAAATTAAATACATTGGTAATCCAAATCTCGACTTTGTACAACACTAGTGCATGAAGTGCAGAGGCAAAAGGGTGCTTCGCACTTCCTTTTGCCTCTGCACTTCATGCACTAGTGTTGTACAAAGTCGAATTATACACAACTACTTGCAACTTCTCAATAAGTCATGGCAGCGAACATAAGGTAACAAGGCCGTCCCGGCCTTGAATGCATCAACACCTAGGTCGGGACGACCTGGCTACCTTTTTTGTATATGTTCACGGGGGAGGGCAACGTAGCTGCGGCCGGTTCCAGGCACTGCCATGTCAACAATCTTCAGTAGTGCGATGTTAAAATTGAATGAGGGGAAGATTGTCAACATAGCAATGCCAGGCACCCATGTCGAAGCGACTGCTTGAAGGTGCTAAGCGCGTAAGGACATAGGTGCCTGGCATTGCTATGTTGACAATCTTCCCCTCATTCAATTTTAACATCGCACTACTGAAGATTGTTGACATGGCAGTGCCTGGAACCAGCCGCAGTTACGTTGCCTACCCTGTGAAAACATACCCTTTTTTGCCATGACTTATTGATAAGTTACAACTATTTAATCGTTGGCAATATGCTTCGAAGCGTTATGATCAAGATCTGGAGCTAATCGACTTTGGCAAACGTCATTATGATCCGTTATTAGGAAGATGGTTGAGTATAGATCCTGCAGGGTTTACGGATAGCCGAAATTTCTATCAATTTAACTTTGATAATCCTTTTTCGTAAACGCAAGAAAAATGAGGCATCTCGCAGATATTAGCAGCGATAGCCGCTTGGGGGCTCCATACAGCAGCCAGTGTCATTTTTTGGAGTTGGTTATGTAAAAACTAAAATTCGTAACCAACCCCTCCACCAAATGTAAATCCTCCAATTTGAATGTTTCTTGTATAAACGTGGGGGTTTTTACTATGAAAAAGCATTTTAACATAAGAGTATTCCCCGAAAATATCGATCACAAAATGATCGCATAGGACATAATTGAGGCCCGTATTTACAAAAAAACCCAAACCATTCCATGATTTATTTTTATAGACATATGGGGATTGGTTGTGCTGGTGAATATAGAGATAACGGGGTCCAATAGCGGAATAATATTGCAGATTTGCATTAATCGCGTAGACCGATTTAAGGCCTATATTGATCGGAACTGACCATACCGATGTTTTTTGATGGCCATTAATTGATCTGCCTGACCTCTGAAAATACTCTACAGCAGTATATGCATTTAGGGTCCATCTACCAGTTATGTTCCATAAGGGATAAGAAACAGATAGTTGAATATCCAATCCACCCTTATTATAGACCTTACGCAATTTGGAATTAGAGAAAATGAAATAGCCTGTTTTGACCTCTATTAATCGCTGAGAAAAAAAACATGGTGCGCTTTCTTGCGTAAGTCCGCTGCAAGATCCTTGGATAGCGGATAGCATTGAAAAGCTAGCCAGCAAGGACCAGAAAAATGTTTTGAACTTGAAGATTGTATTGATCATTTGCACACTTCCTAAGAATTTATAGCAGCAAAGCATCCTGATCATAGATATTAAACAGGTTCTAAGGTCTAATGACGATATTGATCGGGGGGCTTTCACTGCCTGCTGAGTTAAATGCTGTAACAGCATAGCTGTAGGAAGCTCCCTTTTTTCTATCGTGATCTTGATAGATGTATGTGGAGGCATCTACTACTGCAATTTTCTTTCCATCGCGATAAATAAAATAACCAACGGTTGCCACTGATGGGCTCGGTTTCCAGGTCAGTTGGTTATAGAGTTCATATACGAATCCAAAATCATTTTTCTTTTGCTTGCCATTAAGATTTGAAGGTGGTTGCAAAATGGTTGGAGGTAGGTAACCTAAAAAATCCAATTGGACGAAAGTAGGATTTCCGATAGGGAGATAAGAGAGGGTGTAATTCGGAGTTGGTCCCGTAAATGTGACAAAATCAAATGTGCCCGCAATGCCGGCCGAAGTGAGAATTATATACGTTCCGGGTAGAGCATTTGGATCTAGATCAATCTCCAAAGTGCCTGCTAGCGATGCGGATCCAGTAACCAAAACAGTGGAAAATGTGCTGATGGAATCGATTGCAATATGTACCAGGCTTCCGAGTGTGTTATTGTCGGGATTTGCCGGATTTAGGGACAAACTGCCAAGAGCAAGCATTCCACCGGCATCTGGAGAGATCGTTCCGGAATTTACAAAGACATTTCCTGTCAAGGTTCCAATTCCACTCAAAGTACCTCTTTGAGAACTAAAGCCAATATTCCTACAGACAAAAATTGAAGCTGTATCGATCAGTCCATTCACTTTGAAGTTCGCATTATTGATAAAGATGGTTCCCGAATAATCAGTTATACCGTTGTAAATAACAGTTCCATTTCCTCTGACAAAGATACTTGTCCCACCTGCTCCGAAAATGGTATCATCAGCAAATGCAACCTGATCACCGAGTGTCAAAAGATCACCAGCATTTTGTGCAAGGAGTGTGAGGGAAGAACCTGTGCGCAGAAAAATGCTATTCCCCAAAGCTGATCCATCAACACCGTCTGAGCCACCAGGGCCGCCCGTTCCATGAATTCCTGCTTGTGTCGTATTGTTGGATGTATTGAAGATGCTTGGAATCCCAGGAAACGCTTGTAGGGTAAAATTCAAGTTACTATCCACAAAAACAGCACCTCCGAGGCCGCTTCCACCGCCACCACCTCCGCCTCCGGAATCAGATCCGAAGGTATTGGCGCCTTCCCCTCCAGCCCCTCCTCCGAGATTCCCTATATCAGTTCCACCTAAGGCGGTAGAACCGTTAGAAGGGCCACCACCCCCACCGCCGCCGCCAAGAGAATCACCTCCTTCCGCAGCTGTCATACCCGATTGGTTAACTCCGCCGCCGCCGCCGCCGCCGCCAAGTCCTCCCGATCCACCCATTACAGTATAATCTGTATCATACGCACCGGTCCCGGGGCCGCCGCCGCCGCCGCCGCCATAGCCGCCACTTCCGCCTTGCCCGTCAACGCCATTTGTAGAAGATGTGATGACGACACCTCCGCCCCCGCCACCACCCCCATCTCCTCCATTGCCTCCGGATGGCACAGCGCTACCTCCTGGCGCTATGGAGCCTTGAGGTTGTGTTCCATTAAATCCAAAGCTTCCCCCGCCTCCGCCTCCATATAATGTGAAT
>Ga0206928_1026_pt2 | contig 30924 bp, 28 predicted proteins | sample Alteio_BWOrgHeat_21_FD_152941 | JGI IMG/M metagenome (GOLD analysis project Ga0206928, IMG submission 152941) | Enriched cells from forest soil in Barre Woods Harvard Forest LTER site, Petersham, Massachusetts, United States -... | ecosystem: Environmental > Terrestrial > Soil > Temperate forest >... | reverse complement strand
AGCAGGCCATCGCACGGCTGCGGGAGTGCGGTGGCGAGGCAGTGGAATTTGACCATACGCCGTTTGCGCAGGCGGCGGCGTTGCTGTATGCCGGGCCATGGGTGGCCGAGCGGCGCTGGGCGGTTGGCGAATTTTTTACGCGGAGCGGCGACAGCATCCATCCGGTGGTGCGCGAAATCATCGGAGGAGCGTCCAAGTATGACGCGGTGGCGGCGTTCGAGGCGCAGTACAAGTTGCAGGCACTCGCGCAAACGACGCGAGAGGTCTGGAAGAAACTGGATGTGTTGCTGTTGCCAACCACGGGCACGACCTATCGCATCGAAGAAGTTTTGGCGGACCCGATCAAGCTCAATAGCAATCTGGGTTATTACACGAATTTCATGAACCTGCTGGATCTGGCGGGGGTGGCAGTACCGGCGGGATTTCGCGCGGGCAATGGTCTGCCATTTGGCGTCACGCTGGTGGGGCCGGCGTTTTCGGATGAGGCGTTGCTGGCGCTGGGTGCGCGTTATCATCAGGCCGGTGGGGGAAATATTGGAATCACCAGGACGCTGGTGGCTGACCAGCCGTTGCCGCGTGAAAGAAATGAAGGCATTTTGCTCGCAGTCGTGGGCGCGCACCTGCGCGGGCAGCCGTTGAATCATCAATTGACATCGCGGCGCGCCCGTTTCGTGAGAAAGACCTGCACCTCGCCAAATTACCGATTGTATGCGCTGGCCAATACCCGGCCGCCCAAGCCCGGTTTGCGCCGGGTCGCAGAAACCCTGCCGCATGGCATCGAGATTGAAGTCTGGACGCTGGATCACGCGGCGTTCGGTTCGTTTGTGGCTGAAATTCCGCCGCCATTGGGAATAGGCACGATGGAACTGGAAGACGGCAGCACCGTGAAAGGTTTTTTATGCGAGCCGATCGGGCTGGAAGGCGCGCGCGATATCACGGAATTCGGCGGCTGGCTGGCGTTTCGACGGTCGCCTGCCAAATAATTATTTTATGGACGCAGAAATCATCCTGTTTGAAGAGACATTGCCCGGTGGCGGCCTTTGGTCCTGGCCGTTGCGCCGGCACACCACCTTGCGGCTGACCGATCTGGAAGGCGGCGCGAATGTCGGTTTGATGGCTTACAACGCCAGTCAGCCGCCCGACCGGCTCAATTTGCCGGATACGCTCAAGGCGCAGTACACCGCCAAACTCACCCGGGGTCATGTGTTGATGAGTGACATGGGCCGGGCGCTGCTCTCCATCACCGCAGACGCGGCAGGCTGGCACGACCCGCTCGGTGGGCACGGCAATGCGGCGATGGTCAAAACCAAATATGGCGAGGCCACGTATCAGGCCAGGCGCAACGACTGGCATCGCAATGCCCACGATAATTTTTTGATCGAACTGGCCAAGCACGGACTCGGCAAACGCGATCTCGTGGCGAATGTGAATTTTTTTAGTCGCGTGGATGTGGATGGGGCGGGGAAAATGCAATTTCACACGCCCGATTCAAAAGCGGGCGTCCACGTGGACCTGCGCGCGGAGATGAACGTGCTGGTGGTGTTGAACACGTGCCAGCATCCGCTGGATCCGAATCCGCAGTATGCCCCCAAACCGGTGAAGTTGACTGTGTTGAAAACTCCGCCACCGGGGCCGGACGATTTCTGCCGCAATTTCCGCGGCGAAAACCAGCGGAGCTTCATCCTGACCGAACGCCTTTTTTCTGGAGAATGATATGAGCCCATTGATTAACACTGAAAACCGGCCCGACCCCGCCAAGGCCGTTTATGATTTCACCCTGCCGGCCGGCGACGGCTGGTTGCACGAAATCAAACGGGGACAAACCTTCCGGATCGTTGACTTGGAAGGCAACCAGGCCGTTGACACGCTGTTTTATAACGCACATGACGTGACGGAGCGTTATTCGGCGCAGGACACGATACGTGAGCAGGGCGCGATTTATCTGACCACGGGCACGAAGCTTATCTCGAGTGAGGGGCGCGTGCTGGCGACCATCGTTGCGGACACGTGTGGGCGGCACGATACGCTGGGCGGGGCGTGTGCGGCGGAGAGCAACCAGGTGCGTTACTCGCTCGACAAGCGGTGGATGCACAGTTGCCGGGATACGTTCATGCTGGCCATCTCCCGCGGACATCAGGGCATGACCAAGTGCGACATCACACACAACATCAATTTTTTCATGAACGTGCCGGTGACTGCCGACGGCAAGCTTTCGTTCGAGGACGGCGTCAGTGCGGGCGGTCATTACGTGGAAATACGGGCGGAGATGGATTTGATCTGTGTGATCTCGAACTGCCCGCAACTGAACAATCCGTGTAATGCCTACAACCCCACTCCCGTGCGGTTGTTGATCTGGGATTGAGCCCCATGAAAAAACCACTTCGTCAATTGAGCGCGGTTTTGCTTGTCTCGGCCCTGGCCGGGATGGTGACGCTGCTGATTTTTGACGCGTGGAATCGGCTTAGCCTGACTCCGTTTCATCAGCACGTCGGGGCCTTGTCGTTCATGTTGATCGGGGCTTCCTATATTTGCCTGCAATTGGGTACTGCGCGGCAGTGGAAGGATAAAATCAAGCGCGTCCTGCTGGGGGTCGGATTTTTTCTATGGGGCAGCGAGCAATTTTTATCGCCAGGCCCGCTGGTGACCGTGATGGACAGCCTGGTGGTGATCATCTTTGTGTCCGACCTGAGCCTGGTCATTATGGACAGCCTGCGATGCAAGGATGATGAGCTGCGCTGAGATGTTCCTGCCGGTAGCAGAACTTGAACCCGGACAACTTTTGTTTTTTTTGAGTCATCACCCGCCAGTCCCGCCCGTTTATTTCACGGAACTTGATTGCCTGACGGCACCGCGTCTAACTCCGAAGGGGCAGCCGGAGCCGGCTGCTCGCGATGGATGGGCAGGCGGACCTTGAAACGGGTCTCGCCGGGGCGCGATTCAAATTCAATTTCGCCGCCATGCCGGTCGCCCACGATGCGGTTGCTGATGATCAGGCCCAGGCCCGTGCCGGCGCCAACTCCTTTGGTGGTAAAAAAAGGCTCGAAGATTCGTGACTGGATTTCGGGTGGTATGCCAGTGCCGTAATCCACGATTTCAACGACCAACTGATTGTCTTCCTGGCAGGTGCCGATGCAGATTTTGCCGGTGCCCTTGACGGCATCAATCGCGTTGTCAATGAGATTGGTCCAGACCTGGTTAAGTTCATTGCCATAGGCCATGATCCGCGGCACGGAACGGTCAAACGCGCGGACGAGCGTCACGTTTTTCAGTTTATGACTCAGCATCGTCAGCGTGCTTTCCAGGCCTTCATGGATGTCAATCTCCAGCATGGGCGACTGGTCCTGGTCCATGTAGGAATAAGATTTGATCGCTTTCACCAGCTCGGCGATCCGGCCGGTGCTTTGCTCCACCTGGCTTAGCAACAAGCGGAGACCCAGGCGCGATTCCAGCCAGCTAAAGGCGTCCGCATGGCTGGCGGCCGGGAGGATGGCTGCCAGTTGTTCCAGCCACGCGGAATCCAGGCCAGCGGTGACATAAGTTGGGGCCAGTTCCCAGGGCGTCGGCACATCATGGGCCGCCAGCCAGCTGGCGATGATATCCTCCCGGTCGCTCCGGGTGAGGTGGTCGAGCACGGGCGCCCTGGCGAGTCGTTGCGTGGCATCCGCGTCGGCCTCCAGAAGCTGGCGCCAGTGATCAAGCTCCAGCTTCTCACTGAGTTCGCACAGCAGCGTCTGCACTTTGTCCGTGGTCTCGTGCAGGTGGGCGGCCGCCCGACGGGCGGCGGCGGCGGGATTGTTGAGTTCGTGCGCCAGCCCGGCCGCCATGGTGCCGAGCGAAACCAGTTTCTCCCGTTGTTGGGAATAACCTTCCATGTTGCGCATCCGGTTGGCGGCGGAGCGAAAAATTTCCCGGGCCACCGAGCGGCATTGGGTCATCATCCGCCAGAAATGATCCTCATCCAGCCGGAACAACCGGGCCGGCTTGGATACCCGGACCGCTGCCAGCCAGGGAATGTCCAGCAGAAGCACGGTCTCCCCCGTATAATTTCCAGGTTTGGAGACCCCCATGAGAATGGACTGGCGGTCGTACGTGCGCGTGATGCGAAGTTCCCCTTCGAGCAAAACATAAAAATACCCCGTCTTTTCACCTTCGGTCGCCAGCACGGTTCCTTTGGGGGCTTCAATGATTTCGCCGCCATCCAGGCAATCCATTTGTTCATCCGTCAGCCCGGCAAACAGAGGCGTGGCACGGACCAGTTGAAGATCGGTTGGGTTCATAACTACAAAAGGCCAAGGTATTGGTGGACCAGTTTCACCGCCATCGCGCCTTCGCCCACGCCGGAAGTCACGCCCTTGGCCGAACGATGACGCACATCGCCGGCCACAAAAATTCCCGGAACGCTGGTCTCCAGGTAAAATGGATCGCGATCCACCGTCCATCCCGCCGGGCGTTTGCCCTCCAGCATCAGGTGCTGGCCGGAAATCAGGTAACCCTGCGCATCCCGCTCCACGATTCCAGCCAGCCAGTCCGTGCGCGGAATGGCTCCGGCGTAGATCAGCAACGCGCTGGCGGACACCTTTTCCTCCAGGCCTGTTTTATTATTCTTGATGGTGATAGTTTCACAACTGTCCCGGCCTTCCACCGAAACCACCGTCGAGTCCGTCCGTACGCTTATATTTTTCGTCGCGGCAATCTGGTTTTCCAGGTATTGCGACATGGTATCGGACAATGAACTCCGGCGCACCACCATCGTGACCTGCCGGGCGAATTTGGAAAAATACATCGCCGCCTGGCCGGCGGAGTTGGCGCCGCCCACGATGAAGATGTCTCCGTTCCGATACGAAAAGGCCTCGGACATGGGCGCATAATAATAGACGCCCGAGCCGTTCAGCTTGTCCGAGCCCTGCAATTCCAATTTTCTAAAAGCAATCCCTGTGGCGATCAGCAGCGCCCGGCACCCGACCTCCGTTCCATCCGCCAGGGTCAACACGCGCGTCGGGCCTTCGATTCGCACGGCTTTGACCTCCTGTGGGGCCAGGATTTCCGCGCCGAAACGCCGGGCCTGGGCGACCGCCCGCCGCGCCAGATCATTGCCGCTCAGCCCCATGGGAAACCCGAGATAATTCTCGATGCGCGAACTCCGGCCGGCCTGACCGCCGGGGGCTTCCCGCTCGATGAGCAATGTGTGCAACCCGTCAGCAGCGCCATAAACCGCCGCCGCCAGCCCGGCCGGGCCGGCACCCACCACCACCAGGTCGTAAAAGGGAAATTCCGCCCTGGTTTTCAATCCCAGTTTGCGGGCAATTTCCAGGATGGGCGGATTGGCCAGAAAAGAACCGTCAGTAAAAACCACGACCGGCAATTCCGGCGTCGTGACGCCGGTGGTGGTGAGCAGTTGCTTCGCCGTTTCATCATCCTCGATGTTGAGCCATTGATGGGGCACAAAATTTCGACCGAGGAAATCGCGGATATCGTTAGTCTGCGGCGACCAGCGATGGCCGATGACACGCACGCCTTCAAATGCGGGGTGGTAGGAAGCCTGCCAGTCATCAAGCAGGTCATCCACCACCCCATAAAGACGCTCCTCTGGCGGATCCCACGGCTTCATCAGGTAATGGTCAATTTGCACATTATTGATGGCGCGGATGGCCGCATCCGTGTCCGCATAGGCCGTCAACAAGGCCCGCTTCGCGTCGGGATAAAATTCAATCGCCTGCTCCAGAAACTCCACGCCGGACATGCGTGGCATCCGCTGATCCACCAGGAAGAGTGCCACCGGATCATTGCGCAGCTTCAATTGTTTCACCGCTTCCAGCGCCGAAGCGCCGGAATCCGCCGAGATGACCCGGTAACGGTCGCCATATTGCCGGCGCAAATCCCGTTCCACCGCCCGCAGCACATCCGGGTCATCATCCACGGTCCAAATCACAGGTTTAGCCATAATCACTATAAAAATAATACACCGCACACCTCTACCGCCCGGGCACACAACTGGTCCAATACTCCTACGCAATTCTCAATTACTTTGAAAGCTGCGCGTGACGGTATGACGTTCCCAAACTGATTCACGACGCGAAGAACTGCAAGTGCGAAATCAGGCGGGGTGTTTTCTCAATTCGCGCCCCTTCGCCGTTATTGCCGGGAAGACCGGTTGCCAATATGCTATTATTAAATGGTGGAAGCGGAACATTTGAATCAGCCCGGCCCGGAGCGTGAGGGCATACGGCAACATCTCATGCAGATCCGTGAGGCCTTGCTGCATTTGCACAAGACCCTGCTGGAATCCGAGCGCGTCAGCTACGAAGCCGCGTTCGGCAAGATTACGTCGCCGTATCATTTCCTGCAACTGGTCACCACCGATCCCTGGTTCGCCTGGCTCAGCCCGGTGACCCATCTCATCACGGCCGTGGATGAAATGTTGGATGCCAAAGAGCCGTTGACCGTTGCCGGGGTGGAAGCAGTGGTGCATCAGGCCAAAAACCTGCTGGTAGCCTCGGAAGCTGGTGAAGGATTTTCGCGGCACTATGACGAAGCCCTGCAACGCAATCCGGACGTCGTCTTCGCCCACGCCGCCGCTGCCAAACTGATCCGCACCCCGGTCTTGGGTAAATCCCATTAATCCAGCGTCTTCTGATACCGTTTAATCCCCACCACCAGCATCACCAGCAGGAACAATGATTTTTATTGACGTGTCAAACAATTGTTTGAATCATTCGTTTGAAACGTGAGTTCCAAGTCCAAAATCAAGCCCGCCGATGCGTCCCACGACGAAACCCGCCGCCAGCTTCTGGAGGCGGCCGGTGAGGTCTTTGTCGAAGTGGGCTTTAAAAACGCCACCGTGCGGGAAATCTGCCGGCGCGGGAATGCGAACATTGCCGCCGTCAATTATCATTTCGGTGACAAAGAGACCCTCTATATGGAAGTCCTGCGTTATTCGAGCGCGCGGGCGCTTGAAAAATATCCGCCTTTGCTGAATGTCGGTCCGTCCGCGCCGCCGGAAAAAAGGCTGCGCGCGTTCATCCATTCTTTTCTGCTGCGGATTTTTGACAAGGGGCCGACGTCGTGGCACGGAAAACTGATGTCGCGCGAGATGGTCGAGCCCACCCGGGCGCTGGACTCGCTGATTGAGGAACGGATTCGCCCCATGGCCGGCCACCTCTGGAAAATCGTCGCGGAAATCCTCGACTGTCCCCCCGAGGACGAGCGCGTGCGGTTGTGCAGTTTCAGTGTGGTCAGCCAGTGTGTTTTTTATCATCATTGCCGGCCGGTGATGACCCGGCTGTTCCCGGACCAGCCGGCCCTGGATGCGGCCGGCATTGAGAAAGTGGCGGACCATATCAGCCGTTTTTCGCTGGCGGCGATGAAGGCTTTGTCTGCCCGGAAACATTGAAAGTTGACTTGTAAAAATTGGACCATGAAAACGATTCGAATCATTTTAGCGGCAGGGCTGGCACTGGTGGGAATGAATCTGGCGAAGGGTGCCGGGACGAATGCGCCCCAGTGGCTGTCCCGGCCTCTGTCCCTGGCGGACACGATGAACATTGCGCTGCAACAGAACGCGACCATTCTCAAGGCGCAGAACGATTTGGAAGCCTCGCATGGACTGGTAATTCAAACCCGCGCGGTGGCGTTGCCGCAGGTGCAGGCCAGCGGAAAATATACGGATGAGGAAATTTCCCTGCTCCAGCAAATCCCCGTCATTGGCACCAACGGCAAGCCAGAGGCCTTCCCGAATCCCCATCAAAATTGGAACACCGGCGTCCAGATTGTTCAGTCCATCTATGAAGGCGGCAAACTGGTCGCCGCCATCAAGGCCGCCAAGGCCACCAGGCTGCAGGCCGTTGCCCAATATCAAACGACCGTGTCGGACACGCTTCTGGCCGTGCGGCTGGCCTATTACGACGCGCTGCTGGCAGCGCAGGAGATCATCGTTCATGAGGCATCCGTCAAACTGTTGCAGAAAGAACTTGAAGACCAGCAGCACCGCCTCAATGCCGGCACCGTGCCAAAATTTAACGTGCTGCGCGCCGAGGTGGCCGTGGCCAATGAGCGTCCGAACCTGATCCGCGCCCAAAACCAGTATCGCATCACCAAAAACAATCTCTCGAACCTGCTTGGATACAATCTCCCGCGCGACATCTGGGAGAACATCCCGTTGAATTTGACCGACACGCTGGAGGCCAAACCGTATGAAATCAATCTGCCCGACGCCATCCAGCAGGCGTTATCGCGGCGCACCGAACTCGTCGCCTTGCGCAAACAGGTGGAATTGCAGCAGCTCAACATCGTCAACGCGAAGTCCGGCTACAAGCCCTCGGTTCAATTGTTCGCCGGCTATACCTGGGAGAATTCGCAGTTTTCGACCGACCCGGCCGATGAGTTCGATGGCTGGAACGCCGGCGCGCAGATGACCTGGAACATTTTTGACGGGGCGTTGACTTACGGAAAAGTAGTCCAGGCCAACGCGCAATTTGCCCACTCCAGGACGGACCTCGACGACCGGTCGCGCCAGATTGAACTGGACGTGCGCACGGCGTATTCTGATTTCATCGAGGCCAGGGAAGTGCTGGATTCGCAACTGAAGGTCCAGGAAGAGGCCGAAGAGGCGTTGCGTGAAGCCAATGCCCGCGCCGACGCCGGCACCGGCACGCAACTGGACGTGCTGGACGCCGAAACGTCGCTCACCCAGGCGCGCACCACGCAGATCGAGGCGCTGCATGATTATACTTCCGCCCAGGCCAAGCTCGAACGCGCCATCGGCGCCGATCTCACGCAGATCAATAATTAACTTGTGGCACAGTCTTCTGGCCGGGGGTTTTGGCATGCTGCCAGGCTGGCAACAAAAAATGTTGTGTGCCGCGCAAATTTGTCAGTTGCGGTGATGCCTCCTTTTATAGACTTTGTGACGCGTGAAAATCAATCGCGCCCTGCTTTCTGTTTCCGATAAAACCGGCCTCATTCCATTTGCCCAGATCCTCGCGGCGGCGGGGATCGAATTGATTTCGACCGGCGGCACCGCCAGGGCCTTGCGCGATGCCGGTCTGGCGGTGAAGGACATCAGCGAACACACGGGCTTTCCGGAAATGCTCGACGGGCGCGTGAAGACACTGCACCCCAAAGTGCATGGCGGACTGCTCTATATCCGCGGCAACGCCACGCACGAGGCGGCGGCCAGTCAGCATGGCATCACGCCAATTGACCTGGTGGTGGTGAACCTTTACCCGTTTGAGGCGACGGTGGCCAAATCCAATGTCAGCCTGCACAATGCCATTGAGAACATTGACATCGGCGGCCCTTCGATGCTCCGCAGCGCGGCCAAAAATCACGACAGCGTCACGGTCATTGTGGACCCGGCGGACTACGCTGAAGTGGGGCGTCAAATTTCCTCGGGTGGCAATACCACGCTGGAATTGCGCCGTCAACTCGCAGCCAGGGTTTATGCCCGGACGGCAGCCTACGACGCGGCCATCGCCGCGCACCTGCAGCAGGAATTTTCCGCCGATAAAAATGCGCTGCCGCAGGCATTGACCATTTCGGCCCCGCTGGCACAGCCGTTGCGGTATGGCGAGAACCCGCACCAGACGGCGGCGTTATACGGCAAATTCCATGATTTCTTCAAGCAACTCCAGGGCAAGGAACTTTCCTATAACAACATCCTGGACCTGACAGCGGCCACGGCGTTAATCACGGAATTCCGGGACGATGTTCCGACCCTGGCGATCCTCAAGCACACAAACCCTTGCGGTGTGGGGCAGGGGAGCAACCTGCGCGAGGCCTGGGACAAGGCGTTTGCGACCGACAGGCAGGCGCCCTTCGGCGGCATCATCGCCGTCAACCAGCCGCTGGATGCCGCGGTGGCCGGGGCGATTGCGGAAATTTTCAGCGAAGTCATCGTGGCCCCGGCATTTTCCGAGGACGCGCTGGCGATTTTGCAGAAGAAAAAGAACCTGCGCCTGTTGCAGGTCATCAAAAATCCGCTCACGGCGCAGCCGTGGGACATTCGCAGCGTGGGAGCGGATTCATTCCTGTTGCAACAACGGGATTTGAAGACCACCGGCCTGACCGGCCTGAAGATTGTCACGAAACGGCAGCCGGCCGCGGCGGAATTGAAGGCGATGCTGTTCGGCTGGCGCGTGGTGAAGCATTTGAAATCAAACGCCATCCTGTATTGCGGCGAGGACCGCACCCTGGGCACGGGCGCCGGACAGATGAGCCGCGTGGATTCAAGCCGCATCGCGGTTTGGAAGGCGGGCGAGGCAAAACTTTCGCTTCAGGGCAGCGTGGTCTGCAGCGATGCGTTTTTCCCGTTTCCTGATGGTCTGGTTGCCGCTGCGGAAGCCGGCGCCACGGCGGCGATCCAGCCGGGCGGGTCGGTGAAGGATGCCGATGTCATCGCTGCGGCCGACGAGCGCGGGATGGCCATGGCCTTCACGGGCGCGCGGCATTTCCGGCATTAACCGGCAACCAGGCGGCGGAGGAGCAGAATTTGCAGGGCAGCGACGGCCGCCAGCAGGCACCAGACAAATAATTCACGCAGGCGCAGTCCCCGCAGGCGGGCTGGCGCGAGCCAGAACTGGATTTTGGCCGAACCAAAAGAGATGATGTCGCCATTGCGAAGGCGGGTGGAGGTTTGGGGCTGATCGTTGACGGCGGCAAAGGCATCGGCCGCGGTTTTCAGCGTGAACCCCTCCTGTTTTTGCAGGCCGAGAGTGAGGTGGCTGTCCCACACACCGGGTTCATCCAGGCACAGGTCATTTTTAGACGAACGTCCGATCTGGAATGGAAAATGGCGGGCGACCTTCAGGTCGCCCGCCATTTTGCCGGAAAGGATGCGAAGTTGGACCATCAGTAAAGGCGGCGCTTGACTTCGATCTGGTCGCCGGGAAACACCGGCGGATCGGGAGCATCGCCGCTCAAAATGGCGTTGCAGTTGAGCTTGAACCGCTTGCCATTGCTGCGGATGAGAATGACGTTCCCCGGATTGGCAAATTCGGTGAAATCACCGGCGGAAGTGATGGCTTTTGTCACCGTGATCTGGCCAACGTAAATCTGGCGTCCGGGAGTTCTGACTTCACCGCGGACATAAAATACCCGGTCGCCGGGCGTTATTGTGACGTCCAGATGCGTGTAGTACTTGGGGACGTAGGCATCGTGGATGGCGTTTTCCAATTCGCCCGGACTATTTCCAGCCGCCTTGATGGAGCCGATCGCGTCCAGCGTTATGGTGCCGTCACTGTCAATGGTTTTGGTCACCGGCGCGGGCACATCAGGCACGCCGGCGAGAGTGATGGTCACCGTATCGCCAGCGCTAAGCCGCGCGGAGCCGACATCTTTGACACCTTCGGGGACCGCCATTTCCGCGGAGTAATCTTTGGTCTTGCAACCGCACAAACTGAGTGCCAACAGCGGGAGCAACAGCAATAATTTCCAGCCGGACGGCCTGGATAAATGCGTCATGTATGAATTCATCGGGGTAATGCTTCCTGAATTACGGCAATGAATCAATACTTCTGTTTGACACCGGTTTCGGAGTTGTCATCAGACGCCCCCGCCGCGGCGGCCTTGGCTTCGGCTTCCTGCTCGCCGGCCGTGCGGGTATAATAATAGTCGTGATAGTAGCCGCTGTAGTAATAGTAGCCTTCATCCTGCGACATGTTGATGTTGTTGAGGACCAGGCCCACAAAATTTCCACCGACCTTTTCGATCATCTGCTTGGCGCGGATGGTCATTGGCTGTGGATACCGGCGGTACTGGATGACCTGCATGACCAGGTCCACTTCGCTGGCAAGAATCGAGGCATCGCTTACACCCAGGATGGGGGGTGAATCGAAGAAGATGAAATCGTAGCGCTGTTTGAGTTCGGCGATCATTTCCTTCATCTGGGCGGAGCCGAGAATGCCCATGGAACTGTTGGGCAGCCTGCCGCTGGCCATGAAATCAAGGTTGGGCACCGGGGTGGTTTGTACCACCTCGGCAACGGTATTCTGCTTGAGCAGGTAGTTGGTCAGCCCGAGATTGTTGGCCACCTTGAACAGTTTGTGCAAGGTTGGACGGCGCAAATCCGAGTCCACAACCAGCACGCGATTGCCCGCCTGGGCAAATACGGTGGCCAGGTTGATGGTGGTGGTGGATTTGCCTTCCCCGGCGCCGGCGCTGACGACGACGATGGTGTTCAGCTTTTCGTCATGGCGCGAGAACAGCAGATTGGTGCGCAGGACCCGGTAAGCTTCGGCGTGTTTGCTCTCGGTCCCTTCCTCCACCAGGTAGCCAATATTTTGCGGGATGACGCCCAGGACTGGCGCCTGGAAGGTGCGTTCCACGTCATCAATGGTCTTGACGCTTGTGTCGAGGTATTCGATGAAGAATGCCAGGCCGACGCCCATGATCAGGCCGAACACCAGGCCGAGGACGATGTTCAGGGTCTTGTTGGGCTTGACCGGGGCTTTGCCGGGTTGGGCGACATCGGTGATTTGGACCATGGAATAGCGGGGGATGGACGCGTCAACGGTTTGAGCCGTGATTTTTGAATACAGGAGGTTATGTACCGTCATCAATTCTCCCAGCTTGCGCCTGGCGTCATAGTAAGGCTGGTATTTCTGGTCATTCTCGAGGTCAGTAGCTTTGGCCTCTGCAACCTGATTGGTAATCAAATCCAGCGAGGCTTTTTGGGCGTTTACCTGGGCGCCCAGTCCAGCCAGAATGCCATCCACCCGATCATTGATTTGCTGTTCCAGACTGTTGACGAGCGCCTGAACGCGGGACACTTCAAACCGGTTGGTCGTATAATCCACCTTCTTTTCTGCGAGATCACGTTCCGACTCGTGCAATTGATCCATCAAGCTGGACAGGGTGCTGTCCGGAAACACGGTGGGAATCACATCGCGGAGTTCGTTCTTGTTGGTTTGGGCGATGGCTTGGAGTGATTGGTACAGAATGAGTTGTTTTTCATAAACCTGCTCGCCCTCCAGCATCTGGTCATGGTATTTTGCCAATTCTTCCTGCGGCATCGTTGGGGATGGCGATAGGGCATTGCCATCGGTGATTCCATAAGTTCGGCGCAAATAATCCACGTTGCTCTGCAATTCCTCTATCCGGTTGGATTCCTCGAGATAATTTCGGCTGAGTGCTTGCAGGCCGGCGTCAAGGGTCTCGCGGCTGGTATCGAGCCGGTAATCGCGGTACGCCCCGGCAATGGCATTGGCCAGGCTGGCCGCTTCGTTTTTGTCGTAACTGTAAACGGTGATGGCGATGAGCTTGGTATTGCGGACGGGTGTCAGGCTGATCTGGTTTTTGAGGAATTCCATCGTCTCCATGGTCTTGAGCGGCTCCCCATTGTTGTATTTTTTCCCCCAGACATTGTTGAGGTCCATCCGGGAGATGACGTTGCTCAGGACCAGCTGTGATTGGATGATTTCAAACGTGTTCTGGATGTAAAAGGCGTCGTAACCGAAGTTTTCGGCCGAAGGTGTTGTAAACCCATTAATGATCCCACCCTCGTTTTGCACCTCGATCCTGGCGGTGCTGGCATAGGATTCCGGCAGGATGAAGGTCACGGCCGTGGCAATGATGGCGGTGATGAGAAAGACGGTGATGATGATCGCCTTGCGGATGCGGATCACGCGCCAGTAGTCCAAAAAGTGCAGTCTGGCCTCCGGCGGCGGCCCGGGATTTTTGTTTTCTTCCATAGCTGTATCTTAAAAATTAAAATGGGAGCCTGTGTTCGACATGGCTCCCGTCGTGGTGTTCAATTCATACGGACAACCGGTCTTCAATAATTCGCGCCCAGGCCAATATACGCACGGTTGCGATTGTACCCGTTGCCGGGGATGTTGGACTGGAGGTCGTCATAGTTGTAGCCGATTTCCGCGGAGAAATGGCGGCTGATCTGGTAGCTCAAATTGACCCCCAGACCGAAATAATTGTCCGCTTCCGAAGAGAAGGCGCCACCCTGGTACGTGGAATAAATATAACGTCCAATCACCGAGGCCATGAATTTTTCAAAAATGCGCTGGTTGATGGCCGCGAAGACGGTGGTTGAATATTGGTACTGGGTCAGGCTGCCGTTCGCGGATAATGCAGAAATGTAGGTTGAATTTTCACCCTGGCTGATACCCAGTTGCGCGTAGCTGCCGCTGTTGTAAGTATAAGTCAGAGAGATGTTTGCGGTTGGCGACCAGGAGGTTGTGGCGTTCAGGGGATCGTTGTAGCTGTCCGTGTATAAGGCGCCTACCGTGCCTTGCAAGCTCAGGTTTTGCGTCAATTGAGAATTCAAACCGACGTAAAGACTGGGCGATACGGAATTACGCGAAGCGCTTGTATAAACTAGGTTTTCCGGTACTGGGGTTCCAGCGGGTATAGTGTAAAAATTAAATACGGCAATATCTTCACCACCGGTATAGGTGGTCAAGTCAACTGAAGCTCCAGCGATAATCTTGGTGGTGGGACTGAGCGTCCAGTTGAAATCCAAACCGACATTTTGATCCACCCGATTTAAAAGGCCAGCCAGGCTGGCGCCAGTGGGACCGAGTTGTTGCCAACCAAGTGAAGTGAAAGGGGTAGATGCTGGCATCTTCTGCGCTGTCGGATCGCTGGCCAAAGGTAGCAGTGATGAGCCATGATTGTCATAATCATAAAAATCGTTCCCATAGTGAAGGGAGGTTCCAAAAAGCGGTGTCCATTGCGTATCCAATGAAATTTTTGCGTGGTTGCCGATGTTATTCCCGTTGACGCGGAAGAGAGTACCACCGGCACCGGGGTTGGCGGCATTGGGTCCGGAGATCAATTCCGGTTCCTGGCCCGAACCAAAGGTATCGGTAAAATTGAGATGCCAGCGTTCATTGAAGGCATGATCCAGCCAGAGATCCGCCTGATGGGTCTGGTCGAACGGATTGAGACCCAAGTCCTGACGGTCCTGATAGTAGTAGAGACCATAGGTATAACGAATTCCCATGTCAGACTGCTGGGTGGGAAGATTGTAGGAAATGGAGGGAGAAACTTCAGCGCCAAAGCTGCCCTTTTTGCCGGGGGCGATGTTGTAATTGTCATCGTAAAAGCCGCGCAAATTTCCCGATACGCTCCACGACTTTGGTGAAATAATATCCAGGCCGTCACCGAACACCGAGTCCACGCTGGCGACACCGGCTGCCACCAGCCCGGCGGAGACAATAAGTTTCTTCATATTTGCGGTGAATCGAAATTTAGACCGTCAACACTGCTTGTTGTTCAAAAAAAAGAATTCCAGCCGACTTTGAGAACACATTATAGTTTCGCCCGCAGGCCGTCAAAATAATTTTTCCCATTTTATTCATATTGTTTCCTCCAAAACCCATTGCCATTGACGCAATTAGGTTTCCCTCCTCAAGCCCTTCACTTTAACTCCTTCAGGAGGGGTTTCAGCGGCAATGTGTTTATCACATCTTTTTTTTCCAGCCAGCCTTTTCGGGCGATGCCCGCGCCCAGACGCAGGAAACCGGCGTGCTCGTTCCGGTGGGCATCCGGGTTTATGACGCACTTCACACCCTTGCTTTTGGCCTGGGGCCAGTGGCGCCAGTCCAGGTCGAACCGGTACGGATTGCAGTTCAGTTCCAGCCAGGTGCCGGTGGCGGCGCAGGCATCAATGACCGCCGGCACGTTTATCGGATAGGGTTCGCGTTCCAGGAGCAACCGGCCGGTGAGATGGGCAAGCATGTGAACGAAAGGATTCTCCGCCGCGCGGATCAGCCGTTTTGTGTTTTCCGATTCACTGCTGGAGGGAACGTGCAGGCTGGCCACCACCACGTCCAGTTCCGCCAGCACATCATCGTCAAAATCCAGCCGGTCTTTCAAAATATCCACCTCGCTGCCGGCCAGCAGGCGGAACTCGCTGCCACGCGCTGCGATCTTTGTATTCAGATGCTTGATGTCTTTGATTTGTTCCCGGAGCCGTTTGGCGTCCAGTCCGTTCGCCTGGAATGATGATTTCGAGTGGTCGGTGATGGCCCAGTAAGCCAGGCCAAGGTCTTCCATGTAGGCCGCGATTTCCTCCAGGGTGTTTTTGCCGTCGCTGGCGAGGGAATGGTTGTGCAAGGCGCCCTTTAGATCAGTCCATTCAATCAGTTTGGGCAGGTCATTTTTTTCGGCCGCGGCAAATTCACCATGATCTTCCCGCAATTCAGGCGGAACGTAAACCAGGTCGAGCCTGGCAAAGATGTCCTCTTCAGAGGCGCAGGGCACCAGCAATTTCGGGTCCCGGGTTTCCTCCTTGGACTTGAACAGGCCGTATTCGTTCAGCCGGAGGCCGCGCTGGATGGCGCGCTGGCGCATGATGATGTTGTGTTCCTTGTTGCCCGTGAAATAGGCGAGGGCAAACGGAAATTCGGCATCGCTTACCACGCGCAGATCGCACTGGATGCCGCCCTCGAGCAGCACGCTGGCCTTGGTTTCGCCCTTGGCGATGACCTTGATGATGCCGGGTTGCGCGACAAAATGCCCGATGACTTCCACCGGCTGTTTGGAGGAGGCCAGCAGGTCTATGTCGCCGCAGACTTCCCGGCTGCGCCGGAGGCTGCCGGCGGCGCTGCAACGGATGACGCCCGGGTGCTGGCGGAGGTTTTCCAGCAGCGGATCGGCGGCGCGCACGGCATCGCTCAACAGGTGTTTGCTGGCGTAGGTGCGTTTGCGCTCGATGCCCTCGAGAATGTTGGTCTGGGTTTTTTCGCCAAAGCCGTCGAGTTCCGCCACCTTGCCCGACTTGCAGGCTGCCTCCAGTTTTTCAATCGAATCCACGCTGAGTTTTTTATGGAGCGCCTGGATTTTTTTTGGTCCCAGGCCGGGAATCTCAAGCATTTCAATGAGGCCCGGCGGAATGGAAGCCTTGAGGTCTTCGTAATATTTCAACCTTCCGGTCTGGACGAGTTCGGTGATTTTTTGTTCCAGCGCCTCGCCGATGCCCTTGATTTCGCCGAGCCGTTTTTCCTCAATGAGCCTGGCGAGCGGCTCGGTGAGGCTTTCGATGATCCGCGCGCCATTGGAATAGGCGCGGGTCTTGAAGGGGTTCTCTCCTTTCAATTCGAGCAGCACGCCGATCTCGACCAGGATTGCCGCCACTTTTTCTTTTTCCATGCTCCGAATATAAGTTCAAAACGGCGCGTTAAAAGTGCAAAGTTGCCTTCGCGGGGGCGCATCGTGAGGCACTGCCCCCGGAGCGCGGGTCTGTGACCCGCAGCAACATGGCCAGCCATACGGCTGTGGGTCACAAACCCGCGCTCCAACTCCTTCATTGACAATTGGGGGGTGTGTCAGGATGCGCCCCCTTCGCGGGGCAAACGCCGGACCGCGTGTGCTTTGCGATTTTGTTTCACGGGGTTCCAGCTTACCCTGCCGGCATGATCAGGCGTAAAAAACTTCCGGTGGCGCTGACGATTGCCGGGTCGGACAGCGGCGGGGGCGCCGGCATCCAGGCTGATTTGAAAACCTTTGCGGCCCTCGGTGTGCATGGCACAAGCGCCATCGCCTGTCTGACGGCGCAAAACCCGCGCCGGGTGCTGGCAGTGGAACCGTGTCCCCCGAAAATGTTGCAGCGACAGATCGAGGCGGTGTTTGAGGAATTAAAACCGGCGGCGGTGAAAACGGGCATGTTGTACACGCCGGAAAACATCCGGGTGGTGGCCCGGTTTTTTGCCGGGCACGCGGGACGCCGGCCATTGGTGGTTGATCCACTGATGATTTCGACCAGTGGCACGATCCTTTTGCAACCGGCGGCGGTAAGGGTGTTGCGTGAAAAACTTTTGCCATTGGCAACGCTGGTCACACCCAATCTGGACGAAGCGCAGATTCTCACCGGACGGAAAATCGAATCGCTGGAGGCCATGCGCGAGGCGGCGCGGGAAATTCGCCGGCGCTTCGGAACGGCCGTCCTGCTGAAGGGCGGCCACCTGAAGGGCGCGCGCGAGGCGGCGGACATCTTTTTTGACGGCACGACGGAACTGCTCCTGACCGCGCCATTCGTCAAAGACGTGCGGACACACGGAACGGGCTGCACTTATTCAGCGGCGATTTGTGCCGCGCTGGCACTTGGACATGGTCTGACCCACTCGGTCGAACTGGGAAAGGAATTCATCACCGCAGCGATCGGCAACAGCCATCGGGTGGGGAAACATTTCGTGCTGGGGCAGCCTGAAAATTCGGTCACAGATTTGGCTGGATCAGGCGGAAGAACTGGACGGTATTCGTCGCACTCAGTTGCAGGCTGTTCAGGTTGTTCGTGATGACGGGCTGCGGGAGGTTGGTGCTGATCCAGTTGGGTGAAATGAGATTGGTCGTGTTTTCCACCATGAAACCCGCCGGATAGACCGGCCAGGTGAGAGTCACGTTTGTTCCGGACCCGGAGACGTTCAACGTGTCGGAATAAAAGGCAAAGGCGAGGGCATATGGTTCGATGGTGCTGACGATGCCGGAACCGCCGGCTTTCCAAACCTGCAGATCATAGCGTCCCTGTGCCAGACTGGGCTGGTAGATGTGCTCGACGTTGTTCACGAGACTGGTGCTGCCAGCCACGAGATTGCTGTTGGCGCAGTTGTAAAGGAACAGATCAAGATTGTTGATGTTGGTCTGGTTCAGCTGGCGGTTCCAGGCGAGCGTGGCCGTGGCTGTGAAGCGGGCGCCGGCCAGATGGTTTGACACATCAAAATAGTAATGGGCAACCGCATCCTTGGCGGGAGAACGGCTGCTGGTGCTGGTGGCAAAATCCCAGCCGTTCAACACCGGCTCGGTGCCGGTATCGCCCGTGGGCGGATGGCTGCTGCCGGCAGTGATGAGCTGGGAGACGATGGCGCTATTTTTGCCGCCGGTGAGCTGGCGGTAGGAATTGAACACGTTGACCACGCCGGCGCCGTAACGCTGATCGAGGGGGTAAAAACTGGCATTGGTCCAGCCAGGCGGCTTTACCGCGCCGTTGAGGAGCAGCGCCTTGATGGTCCGCAGGTCGAAGGCGGAATTGGTGTCGCTGCCGCCATCGCCGCGCAGGGCCGCCTGCATCAGGTCCGCTGACGCCCCGGAAACCTGCGGGGTGGAAAAACTGGTGGCTCCCTCAAGCGCGGTGATATCAGGCTTGCAACGTCCGTTGTCAATGGTCGGGCCGATGTTATTAAAGAAAGCGCCGCTGATGTTGTCATATACGCCCACGCTGATGCCATTGTATGATGTCCCCGGCGCGTAGGCGTTTGAACTGGTCGGTCCGCCTCCGACCGCAGACACAAAAAGCGTCCGATACATTTCCTCGTAATTATCGTACATCGAGTCCACCTGCTCCTGGTCGGCCACACTCAGAAAACCGTACGTGTAGCTCTGATTGACCACGAGGTCGTTTTGCGCAGGATCGTAGTTGGCGAGGTAGTTGGTGATGTAATAATCCGCATCATAATTATCCACATGGAGGACATTCGTGGCCATGCCGTACCACACGCTGTAAAAATAATTGGCGACTCTTTCGCCATGGGACGACTCCACGCCCACGGTATTCGTAAAGGTGTTTGCGATGCCGTCGGCGGAGATATAAGTGAACAGGCTGACCGGCTGGCTCTGATTCGCGGGGTTGACCTCGAACACGGACGGTTCGGCATTTTGAACGTAATTGGCTTCCGGCTGGCCGACGCGGATGCCGGAACCGTTTATATTGGTCGTGGTTGACCACAGCGCGGTCCGGCCGATCAAGTCGTAATACGGTTGAGCCTGCGAAACGAGGCTGGAGAAAATGAAGGCGGCCAGGACCAAACTTGTTTTACATCCACACATAGTACTTCATGGTTGAGACAGCATAACTCAAGCCACCGAAAACACCAAATGCCGCGATCCGCCAGGGATGCCGATAATTGTGCTGTCGGATTCGGTCCAAACCGTTTAAATTCCCGTAGAATGTCCGACTCTTTGGTCGTCAATGAAGTCTATTTGAGCCTGCAAGGTGAAAGCACTTTTGCCGGGTTGCCGTGTGTTTTCATCCGCCTGACGGCCTGTGATTTGCGCTGTTCCTATTGCGATACAGCGTATGCCTTTACCGAAGGCAAAAAGAAAACCCTGACCGGCATCTTTGCCGAAGTGCGGCGGCTGGCCGAACCGTTTTCGGGGCATGCATCCAACGGATCAAAACTTCCGCTGGTGGAACTGACGGGCGGGGAGCCGTTGTTGCAGAAGAATGCGCTGCCGTTGATGAAGACGCTATGCGACGGGGGTTTGACGGTGCTCATTGAGACCAGCGGGGCGCATGACATCTCCAGGGTGGACCCGCGCGTGCGGCGCATCATGGATTTGAAATGTCCGGCCAGCGGCGAGGCCGGGCGCAACCGCCTGGAGAACATCCCGCATCTAAAAGCGACGGATGAGGTCAAGTTCGTCATCGGCACGGTGGAAGATTACGAATGGGCCAAACAACAAATTTCAGCCCACAAGCTCGACACCATTTGTCCGCTGCTGTTTTCGTGGGTGCATCCGCTGGCGCCGGCGCAGCAAAGTCCGGTGCTCAAAAAAGTGCCCGCAGGACTGACGCCGTTGACGCGGCAGGAACTGGCGGAACGGATCATCGCGGATGCGCTGCCGGTGCGCTTCCAGATCCAGCAACACAAGGTCATCTGGCCGCCGGAGCAGCGGGGAGTGTAAATTGAACACAAAAGAAACCCTCCAACTATTGCGCGACTATGAATCGCGCAATGTCCTGTTTTCCGAGGCGGACGGCTCATGGCCAATCGTGTGGGAGCGGGCGAAGGGAGTGAATGTGTGGGATGCGGAGGGGAAGAAATACCTGGATCTGACCGCCGCTTTTGGCGTGGCGGCGGCGGGCCATGCCAATCCGAATGTGGTCAAGGCGGGTCAAAAGCAGATGGGCAAATTGTTGCATGCCATGGGCGATGTGCATCCGCACGCTTTGAAGGCGGAACTGGCGCGCGAATTGAGCCGCATCACGTTTGAGCGATGGAAACAATTGGGGACTCAGCCGATGATCGGCAATAAAACTCGTCCCTCCGGGAAAACGATTTTTTGCAATTCAGGATTTGAAGCGGTGGAAGCGGCGCTGAAGACGGCGATGTTGGCGACCAAGAAACTGGGAGTCATCGCTTTTGAAGGAGCGTATCATGGACTGGGTTATGGCGCGCTGAATGCCACGCACCGGAATTTTTTTCGGGGGCCGTTTGAATCGCAACTCCGGGCATTTGGACATTTTGCTCCGTTTCCAAAAAAGGCGGCCGACCTGGCTACCGTGGAGTTTCAAGCAAGGCATTTTTTCCGGCGCGAACGCATCGGGGCGATATTGGTCGAGCCGGTCCAGGTGCGCGGTGGTTGTAATGTGCCGCCGCCGGGATTTTTGCCATTACTGCGGAAGCTGTGCGATGAACACGGTGCGTTGCTGGTGCTGGACGAGATCTATACGGGTTTTGGGCGCACCGGAAAAATGTTTGCGTGCGAGCACTGCGTGGTCACGCCGGACCTGATTTGCCTGGGCAAGGCGCTGACCGGCGGGTTCCCGCTCTCGGCGTGCGTGGGACGCGCCGACGTGATGGATGCCGCCTGGCCGGCCTCGACCGGCGAAGCGATTCATACGAGCACGTTTCTGGGACATCCGGTGGGATGCGCAATGGCGCTGGCGCAGATCGCGGAGATTGAGCGATTGAATCTGGCGGACCGCAGCGCGGAATCGGGCGAATATTTGTTGAAGCGGCTGGAGGCGCAAATCTGCAACCTGAAATTCCGCGCGGAGGTGCGCGGACTTGGATTGCTGGCCGGTGTGGAATTGCGATTGCCGGATGGCAAACCGGCGACAGGGATTGCCCTGGGTGCGGTGAAGGCGTTGTTGCATCGCGGCTATATCGTTTTGCCGGAAGGCGAGCACGCAAATGTGATCGGTTTCACGCCGCCGTTGATCATCACCAGGGCGCAACTGGCGAAGGCGGTTGACACATTGGAAGAGGTGTTAACCACGGAGCCGATGATCGGCAGCAAACACGGATAAACACGGATTAAAAAACCGCGTGACGTATATTTTGCCATCTTTGCGAATTCAAAACCGAAGACCATTCGTGTTAATTCGCGAAATTCGCGTAAAAATTTTTGCTTTCTTCATCCGTGTTTATCTGTGTTTATCCGTGGTTAAATATTCTTGATGACACTAAAGGAAATGCGGGAATGGCTGGTGAAACGCGACATCCAGTTGACGCGGTCGCTGGGCCAGAATTTTTTGCACGATGGCAATCAACTGCGGCATATCGTGGAGCTGGCACAGATCGGCCCGGCGGACCGGATATTGGAGGTCGGTCCGGGACTGGGGCCGCTGACGGAATTGCTGCTGGAAAATGCGGGCGAGGTGATGGCCATCGAGATGGACGGGCGGCTGGTGGAGATCCTGGAGGAACGGTTTGCCGCGGACCTGGATCGAAGAGACGAGCGCGCGGCGGCGTCTCCGGGGCAGAATGACGGGCTGGCGGCGCTGGCACCACCGGCGCCGGGATTTGAGCTCCTGCATGGCGATGCGCTGGCGTATTTGAAGGATCAGCACCGGGACTGGAGCGACTGGAAGCTGGTGGCCAACCTGCCGTACTCGGTGGCATCGCCGATCCTGGTGGAACTGTCGTGCGGCGTGCGGTCGCCGAAGCGGATCGTGGTGACGCTGCAACTGGAGGTGGCGGAGCGGTTGATGGCGCCGGCGGATGACGATCATTTCGGGATTTTGACGCTGCTGGTGCAGCTTGATTATGCGCCGGGCGAATGGTTCAAGATCCCGCCGGCCTGTTTTTTTCCGGAGCCGGATGTGGACTCGGCGTGCGTGGTCCTGGAGCGTCGCGCCCAGCCGCTGCTGCCGGAGGATCTGCGGGCGACGTATGTGAAGATCGTAAAGCGGGCGTTTTCGCAGCGGCGCAAGATGATGATGAAGTTGTTGAAACAGGACTGGCCGGTGGACCGGCTGGCGGCGGTGTTTGAGGAATTGAAGATCTCCCCGCAGGAACGGGCGGAGAAACTGGGGCTGGAGCAGTTTGTGGCATTGACCAAAATGCTTTCCGGCCCGGCATGATCCCAAGCCCCGTTAGGGGCGACATATTTGTAGAAAAAGAGCAAAACGATTTCCAAGCTCCGTCAGGAGCGACATCCTCTGCGTGAGGCTCACGGAGTTAAGGCTGTTGGAACATTTGAGAAACGCGGAAACGTTTTTTCGGGAGGCGAGCAGGATCGGAATTCTGAACCACGAAATAAAAAAAATACACGAACTGGGTCTGGAAATTTTCGTGTATTACGTGTATTTCGTGGTTGAAAGCTTTTTGTTTTATTTTTTATGCCCGAAGAAATTTTTGACGTGGTGAATGAACGGGACGAGGTGGTGGGGCAGAACACGCGGCGCGAGGTGCATCTGCTGGGGCTGAAGCATCGGGCGGTGCATGTGCTGGTGTTCAATGCGAAGGGTGAGATTTTTCTCCAGAAGCGTTCGCTGAAGAAGGACATCGCGGCAGGGAAATGGGATTCATCAGCGTCGGGGCACCTGGACACGGGAGAGGATTATGATGCCTGTGCGGTGCGCGAGGTGCGCGAGGAGATCGGGTTGCGGGTGGCCAAGGTGCCGGAGCGGGTGTTCAAGATCAATTCCTGCAAGGAGACGGGCTGGGAGTTTTGCTGGATCTACCGGCTGGAGAGCGAAGGGCCGTTTGTGTTGCATCCGGAAGAGATCGAGACCGGGTCGTGGTTCGCGCCGGCGGCGGTGACGAAGTGGGTGGCGGAGAAGCCGGAGGATTTTGCGAGCGCGTTTGTCCTTATTTGGAAAAGATTTTTAACCACAGATGGACACGGATAAACACGGATAAGACGGAGAGTTTTTACGCGAATTTCTCCAATGGCGCGAATTCAAAGAATTTGAAACCATCGGTTTAACTTCGAGGACGAGGTCGAGAACGAGGACGATTTTTTAGTGGCTTTACTTGGCGCGAAAATGGAGTAGTTGTTTTCATATGAAAGACATCAAGAATTATTCGATTCCGATAGTGATTGAACGTGACAACCGCGGCAATGAACGCAGTTGGGACATTTATTCGCGGTTGCTGGTGGACCGCATCGTTTTCATCGGCACGCCGATTGATGACCAGGTTTCAAACATCGTGGTGGCGCAGCTTTTGTTCATGCAGATGTCCGACCCGAAGAAGGACATCCACATGTATATCAATTCGCCCGGTGGCAGCGTGACTTCCGGCCTGGCGATCTATGACACGATGCAGTACCTGACCTGCGATGTGAACACCTATTGCGTGGGCCAGGCGGCGAGCATGGGGGCGGTGCTGTTGTGCGCGGGTGCCAAGGGCAAGCGATATTCGTTGCCGAACTCCAACATTATGATCCATCAGGTGTTGGGCGGCGCGGAAGGCCAGGCGAGCGACGTGGAGATCCGCGTAAAACACATGCTCAAGCTGAAGCACACGCTGAACAACATCCTCTCCAAGCACACCGGCAAACCGGTGGAACAGGTGGAACGGGACTGCGACCGCGACAACTTCATGAGCGCCGAGGAAGCAAAAGCTTACGGGCTGGTGGACATGGTGGTGCAGTCGCGCAAGGAGATCCCGGGTGTGGATAAAGATAAATCTGAAACTGCGAGGCTGCTCTGAGAGAGTTTGATTTAATCAACAAAACAACGACGGGCCGCGGGCAACCGCGGCCGTTTTTATTTCTTCTTTGAACCCAGGCCAAAGAAAAGCCAGAGGGCGAGGGCGAGGAGGAGAACGACCCACCAGAAATAGCGCAGTTCGCGTCCGGCTTTCTCAATGAATTCCATGACCGGCGGAAAGAGCAGCGCCAATATGATGATCAGGATCAACGCGCCGATCAGTTTGAAGGCAAAGGCCCAGCGCGGGTTCATGGAGTGTTGGTGGAGACGGGCAGGCTGTCCCGGTATTTTTGCAGGTCACTCAACGGAAACAGGATGTTCGCGCCGCTGCCCCCGCCGCCGACAACGAGTGGCGACCGGCCATCCCATTTCTCCACGATCTGGAGATCAATAAATGCGGGCGTTTGCTTGAGGGCCTCGCCGCGGATGCGAATGGATTCGGCATCGCCCTTTGCCTTGATGACGACGGTGTCGGCCTCGATCTGCGCCTTTTCCTGGGTGAACTTGGCCTTGGCGGCTTCCTGTTCCTGGACCATTTTGGCTTCGATGGCGGTTTCCAGTTCGGGCGAGAGTTCGATGTTTTGGATGACCACATCAGAGAGAAACACAATATCGCCGATCTTTTGCTGGGCCGAGACCAGGGCCTTGGATTTGACGTCCTCGCGCTGCTTCACGATCTGTTCGGCACTGAGCTGGGCGGTCACTTCCTTGAGAGCTTCCTGCACGCGGGGGGCGATGAGGCTGTCGAACGGATCGCCGGAATATTGTTGATAGATTTTTACAATCGAATTTTCCGGGATGCGATACAACACACGCAAGTCGGTCTTGACCTGTTGCAGGTCGGCGGAATAGCAGTCGGCGGTCAATTCGCGGGTCTGCTGGCGGACGCTGACGGGGACGATGTGGGTGACGAGCGGAGTTTTCCAGCCAAAGCCTTCCGGCTTGAACACGGGCGACACTTTTCCGAGGGTGACTTCGACGCCGCGAAAGCCGGGGTCAACGACGTAACTGCCGGAGGAAGCAACGATGATGATGATGAGAATGACGATGGCTACGCCGATCAGGCGGGCGATTGATTGAGCGCGCATAGGATTATGGTTACTGATTGTTGATTATTGAGCATTTATCAGGGCAGGGGTTCACGCAAGGCAAAACGAGGGCTGCACCAGCCCCGCTGCCTGGGAGCACGCCCGCCACGGGCGTAGCTGGACGCGCCCCCGCGTCCAGCTTTGGGCGTGGAAGGACAAAAGATTGCCAAATGATTTTGGTAATCCGGCAACCATTTGTCTGGCGATGTGCTGCGGCTGGTGCGTGCGCACACAGCCGCGCTCCGGCGTTTACCGACGTGAGACGAACGGGTTGCCTTTGATGTAGAAACGCAGGAGTCGTTTGGCCCAGTGTCTGGCGTAGTCCACGCCGATGCGGGGGCGTTTGACGATGGCGAATTGGTCGCTGGTTTCGGGTTGCGCGATAAAGAAATTGTCGCTGAGAAGGTCGTGGCCGTTAAGGCGGAGGTCAATGTACATGGCGTGGCACAGCAGGCCGGGGCCTTGCGTGCGGCCCGCGAGGTTTTTCACGGGCTGGAGGGCGCGGAGCAGGACGGCGGACGCCTGGCCTTCACGTTCGGTGACGACGTTCATGCAATGATGGATGCCATAGATGAGATATACGTAGGCGTGGCCGGGCGGGCCGAACATGATTTTGGTGCGCGCGGTGAGGCCCTTGGACGAGTGGGCGGCGAGGTCGTGCGGCCCGAGGTAGGCCTCCACTTCGACGATCTGGCCGATGCGTTCGACGCCATGGGAGTGGTGGACGAGGCACTTGCCGAGCAGTTCATTGGCGACAGTTTTGGCGTCGCGGTCGTAGAACTGGCGCGGCAGTTTGTGCATGACGGAAAAGACTGGCGCAACTCCCGGTTTGACAGGAAGCAAAATTTTCGCAGAATGTATGACCGTTTCGCGACGGCGGTGGCCAGCGTAGCTCAGTTGGTTAGAGCGTGGGACTCATAAGCCCGAGGTCAGTGGTTCGATTCCACTCGCTGGCACCATTTCAATATCGTCGGGGCGTATTTTCAAATCACGGAGTGCGGCCGTCCCCGACCGCAGCCATGTTCTGTATTCGGAGGGCTTTCACTTAAATACACACTGCCCGGCGGAAATTTCTGCGGGTCGCAGACCCACGTTCCAACCCCTTCATTGAAAATCGGTGGCAGTGTCCTGAAGATGCGCCCGCTGCAAACCGGCGACAACCTTTGGCAAACCGGCGACAGCGGACAAAAGTGATTTCGGCGACTCTTGCCCCGTTATGAAACGCAGTCGTGGAAGCAATCGCGGGTTTACGCTGATCGAACTTTTGGTGGTGATCGCCATCATCGCCATCCTCGCGGCCATGCTCCTGCCGGCGCTGGCGAAGGCCAGGGAGAAGGGCAACCGCATTTCCTGCCTGGGCAACCTCCGGCAATGGGGCATGGCCCTGAACATCTATGTGGATGACAACCAGCAGATCTTCCCGGATTTCAGCATCCCCGGCACCTCGCCCGGCGCGCCGGCCGGTTACAGCCAGGACAAGATCAACTGGACCGACCTGGCCAGTTTCCAGGCGGCCGGTTCCGGCAACAGCGCGTGGTTCAACGCCCTGCCGGCGTATGTTTCGCAACCACCGCTCTGGCAATATGCGTCCAACCCCACGAATTTTGTGAACCGCCGGAGCATCTTTAATTGTCCCACCGCGAAGTTTCTGCCGGGCGAGGTGGACCCGTACAGCCGCGTGGCGTTTTGTTATGGCATCAATTTCAAGGGCACCAATGGCGCGGCGCCGGCGCCGATGCCGTTCCGGTCCACGTCGGTGTTGCATCCCTCGGCGTTTGTCTTTTTCTCAGACAACCGGGCCAGCTCCGGGGAAGTGCCCTTTTACGGGGCCAATCCGCTGAACGATCTGGGCGCACCGCGCGGGTCGCTGAACCATCTTTCTTCACGCCATTCCGCCGGGGCGAACCTGACCTTCACGGACGGTCATTCGGCCTATTTTAAATATTCGTACCTAGCGTATCAGAAGGGCACGAAGATCGGCGATCCGGCAGACCCGGATATCAACTGGTCCTACGATGGGACGCCGTCGCAGTAGGGGAGCATCCCAGGAGACCGATGAATCAATGTTAATCAGCTACGTGGCCAATTCGTTTGATTTTTGGCAGGTGACCGCCGATGCGAGCCTCTACTGGCCGCGATTCATCCTCGTGGAACTGGAAACCGGGAAAAAATAAGAACGCGCTCTTGTTGCTTTCTGAACATTTCAACCAATAAGAGCTGCCAATCATCGGCTCTGTGGTTAAAAATCATTTTATTGCCCTCACCACCTCATCGCTGGATTTGCTAACCGGACCATCCGTTTAACCCAAACCGCACTATCTTTACCCCTCTCCTGGAGGAGAGGGCCGGGGTGAGGACGGTTGTTAAACCAATTTATTCCTTTCTCTCCGTTGCCTCCGTTCCCTGTTCAAATTAGTGCAAATTCGTGTAAAACCAGGGCGAGGGAACCAGAGCAACCGGCTGGTCACGCTGGCGTCGCAATCCTTGGCTACAGTATTTCTTGAAATGCTTTAGCCGCTGAGTTTTGCGGCCAAAACATCAATTTTTTCGATTTGCGGCGGTTCGGCCAGCAACTCTTTCCATTTCGACATCAAGGCCGCAGCGATGGGGCCGGTAAGGTGCGCTTCGCGTCCGGCTTCCCCGGCAAAGGCGTCGAAGATGCCAAAAGTAGAAGGGCCCAACCGGAGGGCAAACCAGACCACTGTACCCGCTTCTTGATTGGCGAGCGGCAAGGCGCTTTTCAAGAATTGTTCCACTTCGACTTCCTTGCCCGGCTTGGCTTTCAAGGTCGCCAGGATTCCGACCGACACGTTATTTTTCATATTATCCTCCGTAAGGCACGTGGGCGTTGCTGTCAAGTTGTGATCTTGGAGCCGATGATCGGCGGCAAAACACGGATAAACACAGATGGCGGCGGGAAGAGTTTGACGCGAATTGGCACTAATTTGAACAAGATCGAATTGATTTGAAGGCGGTGTGCCGTTCGCCTGGCTGGTCAAAAATCGGGGACGGACAACTTTTATCAATTGACCGCGTGCCCTTGTAATGGGCGACCCTTTTTGTGTCAATAGTGAGGACACTTGCCTGACACTTGCCCATGCCTTGCCCGCAACGCGGTTGCACCCTTCCCAAATTCGCTCTGGCAAAACAACTCCCAACAATCCATCCTCCGCCCATGCCACAGTCCCTATCGGCTGTTTACATCCATCTCGTTTTCTCCACCAAAGACCGCCGGCCATTTCTGCGCGACAAGGCCACACGCGAATCTCTTCATGCCTATCTCGGCTCCGTCTCTAAACAACTTGATTGCATTCCTATCCTTGTCGGTGGCGTCGAAGATCACGTCCATCTGCTCGCCCGATTCGCCCGCACCATCTCGCAGGCCGAATGGGTAAAAGAATTGAAACGTGTCTCCAATACTTGGCTGAAAGAGAAGGGCCGCGATTATGCCGATTTTGAATGGCAAGGTGGCTATGCAACGTTCTCCGTGAGCCAGTCTAGTCTTGAAACGGTTAAACAATAACAATACATCGCCAATCAGGAGGAACATCACCATAAAATCGGATTCCAGGATGAATTACGCGCCCTGCTCCGGCGTCATGAAATTGAATGGGACGAAAAATATCTGTGGGATTAAAGCCCCCAACAATTGGCACAACGCCGTTGGCGTTGTAATTCCTTTTTACTGTATACCCAAGGTAGGCGCTCACGCGCCAACCTTGGGCTTCAGGACTCAATCCCTTTGAGATTGGCAAAATGCCGATTCAACTCGCCCTTACAACATAACCCGCCTAATACCGGGGGGCTTTATCAGACCGGGCGCGTTTCTCCGAGAATCCCAAAGGGATTCCGCCCCAAAACCCAGGGTTGCGAGGCCCCAGCCGAGCTACCCTGGGTAATCGTCAAATACGTTTTTCAACCGCAACGCGGTTGCGGCCTTAATCCTCGACCGCAACAACGCCAACCCGTCCGGGCGTAAGGGGAAGGATGCTCAGCTTTCGTCGGGGTCGAATTTTGTGGCGAAATGGGTTCAAGCGGCGTCGAGGAGCCGCACCGCTAGGTGCGTTTCTTCCAAAACGCATCCTGCCAGCGTTTTTGTTTTTCACCGGCTTCGCGGAGGAAGGGGGCGAGAGCGCCGAAATTGAGCAGGCGCTGATTCAGCCAGTGGAAGGGTTGATAGAGCGGGCGGGCGAAGTCCACGAAGAGGACGACGCGGTAGCCTTCGGTGTCGTTCCAGACTTCATGATTGAAGGTGTCGTCGAAAATGAGGGCTTCGCCTTCGCGCCAGGAATAGAAGTCGTTGCCGATGCGGATGCGGACGCGTTCGCGGGGTTCGGGGACCATGAGGCCGAGGTGGAGGCGCAGGATGCCGTTCCAGGCGCCGCGATGGGCGGGGATGTGTTTGCCGGGGGACAAGATGCTGAAAAAGGCGGTGGTCATGCCGGGGATCTGGCCGAGGAGGCGGACGGTTTCGGGGCAGCGTTTGCGATTTTCCGCGCAGTCCATGCCGATGCCGGCGAGGAAGAAGGTTTTCCAGTTGTTGTCCGACTGGATGGCGCCGACTTCCTTGAGGATGTCCTGGAAGCTGGGCATCTGGTCGCGAAAGGTCATGACGGCGTCGAGTTCGGCGCGGACGAGCCGCCATTCGCTCTCGACCTGTTTGGCCCAGGGGAAGAGGCGGGTGTCGTAGATGTGCGGATCGCCATGGGGCGAGACGCAGGCGATGCTCCATTCGGCGGCGGTCTGGGCGGCAATGCCGAGGCGGTCGAGGACGGTGCGATCGGGGTTTAAAGTGTGGCGTCGGTGCCGGAGGTCGGCGGCGGTGGAAGGGATAACGGGCGCAACGGTCGTTGTTTGCATGTTTTCCTTTGTTTCCGTTTTGTTACATGGATTCTTCACTGGACAGCAGGAAAAATCAAGTGATGCCTGACCGCACCCCTGAAACCGGAGAAGCTGGCGCAAATTCCCCGAATCTGCTCGAATTCGATTTCAATCGGCGAAAATTCGCACTCGCGTAAAAGTCTTCCGTCCTTTGCGTCCTCTGTGGCTAAAAGTTTCCCTCTTTGGCCGGCTGCAAAGTCTTTTCGCGTATTTCGTATGGTTCGCGGTTGAAATTCCCCCTTTAGAATTTAGCCTTTAGCCTTTAGAATTATTTTTTCGCCCCCCCCCGATTTCGCCACAAAATTCGACCCCGACGAAAGCGGAGCATCCTTCCCCTTACGCCCGGAC
>Ga0206928_1057_pt1 | contig 31205 bp, 23 predicted proteins | sample Alteio_BWOrgHeat_21_FD_152941 | JGI IMG/M metagenome (GOLD analysis project Ga0206928, IMG submission 152941) | Enriched cells from forest soil in Barre Woods Harvard Forest LTER site, Petersham, Massachusetts, United States -... | ecosystem: Environmental > Terrestrial > Soil > Temperate forest >... | reverse complement strand
ACGAATCCGTTCGTGATATTTTGCTCCGGCACAAAGACATTCACGACCGGGCGATCGTGTTCGCGGTAGTAGGCGACTATCGCACGGGAAAGTTCGCCCAGGGATTTCAGCGTCACAGGCTTGCCGATGAAGGGTTCCACGACGGGCGCAAAGTCCGGCTTTTGGGCAAGCGTGACATCGCCCACCTCAAGCGTTCGCGAACTTTTCACGCCGCCACGCTTCAATTGATGAATGTCCGAGAGCAAAAACAGCCCCTTCAGGCGATCAACCATGATAACCGTTTTGCCGTGACCGGCGGCAATGGCGGAAGCGTCATTGCTCACGTTACCTTCTCCCGTTTTTTCGGGCTGTTTGGGTGCGACCTGCTCAAAATTCTGGGCCTTGGCCGTTTCACCCAAAATAAAAGCCATCACCCCACAGCAAATAATAATACGGATGTTAAAAGCGAGCATGTTCATTTCCCAAAAAAATATCCCCGACTAACCCTGAAGGGCGTTCACGAGATCCTGCTGTACTTGATTATTTAGAGCGCCCTGCAGCGTACTGGTGATGGCGGGCGTTGCCTTCGTGCTATCGACGGTGCCGCCAGCCACCTGGACGACATCACCGGGCCCGACATCGGCATCGCCGCTTGATGCTCCGCTCAGCGTCGATAAATTCTGGAAGATCGGACTGCCTCCCCCCTTTGGATTGAAGCTGACGTCGCTGACAAGCGATGAGCTATCCGTGACAAGAATCGTGCCTGAGGAAGGTGCATTTGGATCGATCTGATTGTTGACAGGTAAGATGGTCGCCACTTGCTGACCGGTCGTCGTGCCGCCGCCAAGATTACCCGCACCAATCGGAATCTGATTTCCGATGGCCTGAATGGTAACACCCAAGGCTGGGATATTATTGACCTGGGTGACATCAATTGAATAGGGGGTTCCCATCACATTCAATGGGAAGGTTTGAGAACTATTATCCAGCAGTGAAAGGAGGGGGCTGCCTCCGCTTGAGATGGCCACCGTATTCACATGATTGATCTGCCCCAGTTGGGTAATGCTATTGCCGATATTAATCAGGTTAATCGCTCCACCCGAAGCGACGGAAAGTTGCGATGTGCTGATTGGCCCAATCTGGGTCACATCGCCGCCCGAAAGTATCGTGAGATTATTGGTTACTGAAATAACGCCTAAAATAATCGGCGATGATTGATAAACCGTTGCGCTACCCGCAATGAGATTCAAGATACCAAAGCTGGAGCCTCCGCTATTAAACAAGTCCACTTCCTGCCCGGCATCCACGAGCGAAGTGGTGCCTGCCGTGATGTTTGCCACGACGGATATCCCATTCACGATGACGACAGGATCAATGACGAGACTACCCGTTCCTGCATTAAGAGTCGGTATCCCGCTGGCTTGAAAGGGCCCGATGGAAACATCCAATGCCTTTGATGCGCCGATCAGCGGATTGTTGATGATCGCACCTCCGATGCCGGTGATGATAATGCCCGCTCCATTGGTCGAGGAAATCGTGGTGTTGGAACCTGTGATATGAACACCGCTATTATCGTGGTCGCTGGTGATTGAACCTGAGGCATCCGAAATGGAACCTGACGCATCGCCCAAAATGTTGAGAGTGCCCGATCCCGTGGAAGCAAGGCTCGAACCGCCGTCAATAAGAACACCCGCTGCTCCATCTCCGAAACCCGAAGTGTAACTAACATATAAACTATTTATGTTTTCAGTGGTGCCGCTATTCACATTCCCGATAACAGAAAGAGCTCCATTTACCACGCTTAACTTGCTGTTGAATATCTCCACGCCGGTAAGATCGTTGAGCACCGTGAGAGCTTGAGAACCATCGCCATCAATCGTGATGCTGCCACTGGTGAAGTTCTGGTTGGATGCTGTATTTTCCAGCACTGAGTTGGCCCCGATAAACACTCCCCAACCTGATATATTGCCTCCTGCGGTGGCGTCAAAGCGAAAGCCCGACTTGCCGGCCAAAACTATATTTCCGCCCTCGGTGTTGATGGTGGAAGTAAAAATATCGACGCCATCAACGCTATTTGAAGTACCCGCACCGTAGCCGATCAAATCTCCACCGCTCAAGGTAACGGTTGATTTCTCGATCTGCAACGACCCGGACGTCACCGTTGATGGATCTCCACCTGTGCCGTTGCCAAGCGTGGCATCATGGGCTGTGACGGTTCCATCCAGGAAAACATTCGAACCGGATACGCCCGACATAACAAGTGAACCGGTTCCGGCATTAAGAGTGGCACCTCCTCCACTGAAATCTCCGATTTTAATCCCGTAGGAACTGCCTCCACCGGTTCCTTGACCGGTAAAGGACATGTTTCCACCCCCGGTGATAATCGAGGAGCCGGGGGAAACACTCACACCGCTCAAGCCAGCCACCGTGATTATTCCGTCAGCCGTGAAACTTCCACCGCCGGTGTTTATCGTCGTATTGGTAATATCGATACCGTTAACGCTCGCCACCGTGCTTTGGCCATAAGCCGTGAAATTTCCACCCGATAGAATGATGCTTCCGCCCTCGATCTGCAAAGTCCCCGATGTAATCGCTGGTCCGCTGCCAAGAGCGGTGCTGGCGGCGGTAATAGTGGCATTAAGGTAGAGGCCCGTATTCGATAAAGCCGTTGCGTTGAGGGTGCCTCCAGCGGCAACGGAAACGGTGCCAACATTGCTTGGCCCGCCCATGAGCAATCCGTAACCCGTGTTCGGGCTGGAACCTCCCGTACCGGTAATCGAAACAAGACCCGTGCCCGCAGAGATTCCGGTTGTTTGAGCTATAGTGGGGCTGAAAAAGGCCACCCCATAGGAATCCGAAGTAGGATCGGAATTACTATCAGTCCCACCGACGCCAGTGAGCGTCATCGCTGCGGAACCCGTGGTTTTAAGGGTGGCGCCGTTGATCACGGCAATACCGGAGGTTACAGGATTTAAATAGATGCCGGGATTGGTAATGACGTTGTTATTGGAATTGTGATTAATGGTTGCCCCGGTCGTGCCGTTCAAAGTGCTCGACGTGCCCAGGATCGTCAGTCCCGTGTACCCGGCACCGTTGGCTGTGGTTCCTGTAGCGCTCACCTGAGTACTCGATCCCTCAATGAAAACACCCCCGTCAAGGGACAAAGCAGTCGATCCAGTCGTGTCGCCAATAAGAGTCACATCTCCTCGTGCCAGTGCGCCAACTCCACCCGACCCTTGGGCACTGACTTGGGAACCGCTAGTGATCACGACTCCCCCTTCTTCCGAGTTGTCCGTTCCAGAACTCACCGTACCTGTGATGTTAATGGATCCTGCCAGAGCGGTAATGCTACTGAATGAGCCAGCTGATTGATGCCCGCCCAGGTTCACGCCCGTGACGCCGTTTTGGCTGGTTAGCTGGGTCGCAGTCTGATTGGGAACAGAACCGTTAAGCGTGATATTGCCGGAACTCGAGGTAATGGAACTCAAGCCGCCATTGTCGCTGTCCAAGGAAATACCATTCACACCGTTCATGCTGCTGCCGCCGATGCCCGTCAGCAAAATGGTGCCGCTAGCTGATGAAATGTTGTCATTCGAGGTGCCGTTGTTACCCGAACTACCGTAAGCATCGATTTCAATACCTCCGGCATTCCCATCCGTCACATTGGGATTGTTATTCGTATCAGTACCGCCCGTACCCATCAATGTAATTGGGGCAGAACTGGTGGCAGTAATGGCGACACCGTTATCGAGACGAACGCCATCCGCCTCCGGGGTCTGAATGTTCACGCTCGTGGCAAAGCTATTCGCGAGGGTACCACCTGTGCCGGTAATGGTAATACCCGCGCCTCCAGCGGCAGACACGGTAGTGGTCGTGGGCGAACTGGGACTAAAGTTCGATTGGCCCAAATTTCCATTTCCTCCGGCGAGGTAAACCCCGATGTTTTCGATCATGGCAGTCGAGCCGCTCGTGTTGCCAGTGATCGCGACGGAACCGGAACCAGTCGCTTCAACGAGCGAACCCTCCACCACCGCGACGCCGACCGAGTCTCCTCCTTGTACGCCTTGACTCAAATCCGGGTTGGTGAAGAGGATTCCCGTGGCCGTTCCCTGGTTGACCGTTCCCGTAATGGAGATGTTTCCAGAGCTCACGGAGACTGCGCTGGCATTGCCGATTTCGACACCTGTCAGATAATCAACGCTGGTGATAAGTGGGTCGATGCCCCCGTTACCCACCATGGTGATCGAACCAGCCCCAGTTGTCTGAATGACTGAATGATCGACATGCACACCGACTCCGCCAGTGACCGCGTTGTACGTCGGAGCGTTGTTAAAGTAATAGCCTGCGTTGCCAGTCAGGTTGATGCTCCCGCCTTGCGCATCAATGAGACTGTTACTGATGTAGATGCCGTCCGAGTTGTTCATGGAAGTCGAGGACGAGGTGCTCGCAAAACCAGTACCGTAAATGGTCACGCTACCGCCATTAAGTTGAAAAAGGCTGTTTAGAATCTGGACGTTGCCCGAGGAACCGGAACTATTAAGTACCAGGCTCAGGTTAGGCAGAGATGCAACCGGGTCGATCGTGATGCCGCTAAGCAAGATTTGCGTTGGCGCATTCAGGGTCAGCGTCGCATTGGGGCGAACAATACTGGAGATATCGAATACCGTGCCGTTGGGTTGTGTCCAGGTGATGGTTCCGTTTCCGCCAGAGCCGTTGCTCGCATCAAGTGTCACATCCCCGTTGACGAGTGCGGCCAGCAGATCGGCCTGATCCAAATCGAATATGCTACCAATGCTAATTGTAAAAGGCGCATTAAAACCGGAAGTCGTCGTCACATTATCACTGATGAGGATGTCCGACGGATCGAGCAGCCAGGTGCCACCTTTGCCGTGTGATGCGGATGTGTTGGGCACGCCTCGAACATCAAGAGTTGGCGCGCTCGTTTCCACAAAACCGCCGTTGCCACTCGCAGCCCCACCGCGAACACTCAACTGGCCATAAGCCTGCGTGGTCTGATTGCCCCAGAGAACGATCTTACCACCATTCCCAAACGTCAACGCATCGGCCGTAATTTGCGCGTCCGGCCCGACATAGGTCTGTTCCGCATTTGGAATGGATGGATTGGCTCCATGCTCATCGCCGCCGATTAATGCTGTGCCGCCGCCCGCATCACCCGAAACATCAACCACGCCGTGATCCACGATGCCGACCTTATTTCCCAGCACGTTCACCGTACCGCCTTTGGCTCCCTTGGTTTTACCGGAAGCGACAAGCTTTCCAGAGTTAAGAACCGTTCCTGCGGAAGAAGTCCCGTGCCCATTCAAAACAATCGTGCCTCCATCACCATTCGGATTTTGCGCCGAAATTTGACCGGCATTCGTAATATTTCCACCATCCGCAGTCAGAAAAACCTGGCCGTTCACTTTCTTGAATCCTGTAGCCGCGATATTGCCCGTATTATTAATCGCCAGCGCATAGGCGTTGCCCCCAGCGGCTTTAAGTTCAGCGGTGGCGGCTTGAATGGCACCGGTATTGGTAATGCCAGTTGTCGCGCTTGTTCCGGAAAGGATCGGCTGCACAAACAGATGCTGATCTCCCGCCTGCTGGAGAAGAACATCCGAACCGGCAGCCAGTCCGACATTCCCCTGCGGCGCACTCAGCGTTCCACTGTTACTGACTTGATTCGCGATCAGATAAACATCGCCGCTTGCGGCATGAATAACTCCCTGGTTGTTGATGCCCGCCCCGGATGTCCCAAGAAAATGCAGATCGCCTCCATTGAGGAATGAGCTATTGGAGACATCGAGAGTCGAACCGAGAAAACCCGCCGTATCGATACGCCCGCCTGCACCCACCACAATCCCGTTGGGATTGACCAGAAAAAGTTGGCCGTTGGATTGAAGCGTTCCGTAAATGGCGGAGGGATTTCCGCCGAGAACGCGATTGAGCGTGGCGGAGGAACTGTTGGGAACGAGAAACTTGGTCAACTCTCCACTGTTAATCGAAAAGTTCTGCCAGGTGATGATCGCCTTGTCCGATCCCTGATTGATGGTGAGGGTGCTCCCCGCATTCGTGATATTGGCGCTGCCCGCAACCACCTGCCCACCGGTCGGATTTCCCAAGACAGGCGCGGTTTGCCCAAAGAGAAGCAATGCCGACAAAATGCCTGCCGACACCACTTTCCATGGCTTCGATGGCATGTCTTTTTTTTGGCAAATTTTGCTATGCATGGGTTCTAAAAAATAGAGATTTCTAACCACTCAAAATGGTAGGAGAGCAAATTGTTCCAGCAAGCCAATAATCTTAAGTGGTTTAAGAAGCCCTACCCGTTCCGAAAACTTCCTTTTTCTATAAAGCTTGCCTACGGACGGTTTTTACGGGAGGTAATCGCCATGGCCAAGCAGACATCCTCTTCCCTCTTCGACTGGGTAAAGGAGCGAATGTACCACCTGCTCGCTCCCGTGGTGGCTCTTGGTCTTGTGGCGCTCTTCCAACAAACACCCTTCGCTGACAAACTCGAATACCTGACGGTCAATCTTCGTTTTCAAGTTCGTGCCCCCCTTCGATCCTCCTGCCGATCCGCGTCTTGTGCTCGTTGGGATTGATCAGAAATCATTGGATCACACGGGATCATGGCCCTGGCCGCGCAATATCGAAGCAGATTTCATGAAGACAATCGTGAATGCGGGCGCAAATCCGCATACCGTAGCCTTCGATCTCCTATTTACGGATGATTATGACAAATTTCACAATCTCAAATCTACGTCAGGTGATAATTATGATGAACTTCTTGCAAATGCGGCGGGGCAGTTACCCAGTGTTGTGACTGGTGCGCTTAGCTTGGCTCCTGAGCATAAGCTTAAAGATGAATTATTTGCTGAAAGTGAGACCCAAATCGAACTTTCCGAACCCAGTCTTACCGTTCCTTTGCCAAGCGTCCGGGGCAATATAAACAAGATTGTCGGCTCGAATGTGGCCATTTTTCCCATTCGCTCCCTTCGCAAACAAAGTTTATTTGGCTTTGTCAATGATGAGCCCTCACCCATTGACCATGTCAGGCACAGCATCCCACTTCTAGTTCATGTGAAGGACAAGGTTTATCCTTCTTTCGCGCTCCAGATACTTTGCCAGATGCTCAACGTCGATCCCGACAAAGTCGAAATCGATCTACCGAATTGCATCGTTAAGTTAAAAAATGCTTCTGGAAAAATTTGGTCAATACCAATCAGCGAACGAGGCGAGTTCACCATCAACTATCGTCGCGAGGATGGTTTTCAAGGTGTTTCATTCATTACACTGCTGAGTTATCTCGGAGATCATGCCGCAAATGGAACCCCGCTTCCCAAAGAAGCTGACATTCAAAACAAGGTTCTGCTGATTGGTCAAACCGAGACGGGACTGACAGATTTAGGCCCCACTCCGCTTCAATCCAATAGTCCGTTGGTCTACACTCACCTCAACGTCATCAACAATGTGCTGCATAACGACTATCTCGGTTTTGTTCCCTTGTTCTGGGTTGTCATAGGCTGGGCATTTTTTACGTGGGGAACGCTGCTCAGTTTGCGCTACGCGCCCATTTTCTGGTTTGTTTATATACCCATGTCGGTGACGCTACTCTATACGATTTTCGCCTTCGCCATTTTCTGGGTCTGGAGTCTGGAGATCGCGATGGCGTGGCCCATCCTCAGCTATGGAGTGGTGAACTTCGGCGCCGTCATTCTGCGCTGGCGCGAAGAACAACGCGGCAAGCAGCAGCTTAAACAAATTTTCTCACGCATGCTTCCTTCCGGACTGGTGAGTCATCTTCTGGATCATCCGGAAAATTTAAATCTCGGCGGTTCCATGCGCCCGGTGACGATCCTTTTCTCCGACATCCGTGATTACACCAAGTTTAGTGAGAATATCGATACGGCGGAACTCGTGAGGCAGTTGAATATCTACTTCGAACGGATGGTAGCCTGCGTCGAGGAATGCCGGGGAACTCTCCATAAATTCATCGGTGACGCCGTCATGGCCGCATGGGGTGACATTCCCGCCCTGAGCCTCGGAGTGGAGGAAGATGCGCGCAACTCGGTCCGTTCCGCGTTAATGATGCGCCTCAAATTGCGCGAACTGAATATTGAGCGCCAGGCTGCGGGACAAATTCCACTCCGCATCGGTATCGGACTGAATCACGGCGATGTCGCCGCCGCGCAAATCGGCGCGTCGATCCGCTCCGAATTCACTGTCATCGGAGATCCGGTCAATGTCGCTTCGCGGCTCGAAGGCATGACCAAGGAGTTTCATACCGACCTCGCCATCAGTGAAAGTGTCCGCCTGCTCATCGGCGACGGCTTCCTCGTTCGGCGACTGGGCTTGATTCAACTCAAGGGCAAAACAAAGGCCACGGTCGTCTATGAAGTTTTGGCGGAAAAGACAAAACCGCACGAATCGAAATGGGCGGAAGAGGACATCGCGCGCTACGAGCAGGCCTTTGATGATTTCCTGGCGAGGCGTTTCACCGAAGCCGAGGCTGGTTTTTTGGCCTGTGGAAAAAATCATCCCGAAGATCATTGCGTGAAGCGTTATCTGGAAGTCAGCCGTGAATTTCTAATCAATCCGCCACCGCCGGATTGGGACGGACGCATCGTGATGGAAACGAAGTAAGCAATCCGTCATCCCGAGCTTGTCGAGGGATCAGCTCCCTGTAAGCCATGGATTATCCGGCTATGTGTGCACTTTCCGGAGGCTGATCCCTCGACAAGCTCGGGATGACAGTGGCTTTGGCTTTGAACTTAAATCCCGCCGCCGGAAGCAGCCGCCCCGACCTTGCCATCTTTCACGCCAACGTAGGTCTTTCCATTGATGACATAGACCGCGTAGAACGTGCCTCGCGCAGCAGCTGCGCCTTGTGGAGTCTGGATGGAAAAATCGGTTACTTTCGGCGTATTATGATCGATGAGCGCACTGACCACGCCGGACGTAAGTTCCAGATGGGCCTTTTGCTCCGTCACGGTCGAACCCGATTTTGAAAAGGCCAGTTCATTGATCTTGAGATTGGAGCCGTTACCAACTTCGATGGCGGTTCCGGGTGTTGTGCGAATGACCGCCTTGCCGTCATCGCCCGTGCGAATCGTCGTACCGATCACCAACTCCTGATCTTTTTTCAGGGGCGAAAAAGAAGTCGATCCGGGCGGGGCGAATTCCACCGTTCCAGATACCGATTTGACCAGCGCCTTCACCGTCGCGGCTTGCATCGTCCCGGTAAAAATCAATAACGACCCGGCTGCCAGCAAGGTTGCGACTAGAGCACGGGAGGACTTCACTTCTTAAAGCTAGTTTGGTTACCCTCCCGGCGGCAAGCTCAAACAAATCCGGTGGACAGACAAATCCGTGTTAAACTAGAACTCGTTTGTGAAAATCAGTGTTCTTCAACATGCCGCCTTCGAGGGCCCCGGTGAAATCGAGGCATGGGCGACGCTGCATGGCCATGCGGTCTGCATTTATCATCTCTATCGCGAAAACAAATTTCCCGCGCTCGACTCCTTCGATCTCTTGGTCGTGATGGGCGGCGAGATGAATGTCTATCAAGACCGCGATTACCCGTGGTTAAAGGCGGAACGAAATTTCATCCACTCCGCCCTGCAACAAGGCAAGTGGGTCGTCGGCATTTGCCTGGGAGCACAGCTGATTGCCGATGCGCTGGGTTCGCGGGTTCATCAGAATGCCGAATATGAGATTGGGTGGCTCCCCGTTACTTTTACCCATGAAGGACGCAACGCATTTCCCGAACTTCCCGCCGTGGCGACTGTCCTGCACTGGCACGGCGACACATTTGAACTGCCTTACGGAGCAATGCGTCTCGCCGGAAGCCTCGGCTGTCCGGAACAAGGTTTTGTAATCAAGAACAAGTGTCTCGCGCTACAGTTTCATATGGAAACGGATCCTTCCCTTGTCAAATTATTCGTCGAAAGCCAGTCCCATTGGCCCTCGGATCCCTACGCCCAAACCCCAGAAATCATTTTGGACAATGCATCCACCTATTACGAAAAGAACCGGAAAATTCTTTATGGGCTGCTCGATCAGTTTTCTGAGGGATTGTAAAAATTCTGTCATCCCGAGCGGCGTCCACCTCGGAAACGATTACCCAAGGAGCATCGCCGCGCCGAATACGCCAGCACTGTCCCCGAGCTTTGGCTTTAAAAGTGCCGCTTCAAACTCGGGGTTAAATATGGCGGTGGTGATTTTTCGCCGCATAGCATCGTTATAGAGAGCTTCGATGTTTCCCACGCCTCCTCCAAAAATGATCGCATGGGGATCGAGAATATTGATGACCATGCCGAGGGCTTGGGCGAGATAATCGGTCAGCCGTTCGATGGTCAGGCTCGCCTCGGGGTCGATTTTTCCAACGGCGCGTTCGGTAATTTCCTTCAACTTGCGATGCTGTCCGGAGCGTTCCGCGTAAAAGCGTTCGAGGGCAGGCCCTGAAATGAATGCCTCGACCGTGCCGCGTGTGCCGTAGTTGGAAAGCGGGCCGTTGGAATCGAGTACAAGCTGCCCCCATTCACCGGCGATCCCGTGACAACCGGGAAGAATCCGTCCATTCACCACGATACCGCCTCCCACTCCCGTACCGAGGATAACACCGAAAACCGTCGGGAAACCACAACCCGCGCCAAATGTCGCCTCGGCCAGGGCGAAGCAATTAGCATCATTGGCCAGGACAAATCTGGTGTTCAGTTTCGCTTCGAGATCAACCTGAAGCCGTTTTCCATTCAGGCACTGCGTATTGGAATTCTTCAGTTTTCCTGTTTTGGGATCAATAACTCCCGGCGTCCCCATCCCGATTTGCCCGGGTAGCGGCAAGCCGGTTTCGGCGCGGATCAAATCGCAAACCTTGGCGATCTGACCGAGAATATGATCGTAGCCTTTTTCCGCTTCGGTAGGCACCCGCAACCGGCAAACCGGATGATCCGGCGCAGTGGGGTCGAGAACAACTCCCTCGATCTTCGTGCCGCCCAGGTCGATGCCCCAAAGATGAGCCATAAAATCGCGGTAGGCAGCCGCCCAAACTTAAGCGGCTTCCTTGTCCTGCTTGCGACGAATGAGAGGCGATTTTTTACCATCGATCACGGCGCGATTGATGGTCACTTCAAGAATGTCTTCACGCGATGGCAAATCGTACATGAGATCGAGCATGATCTTTTCGAGAATGGCCCGAAGCGCGCGCGCGCCCGTGCCTTTTCGCACCGCTTCCTGTGACAGGGCTTTCAGCGCGTCCTTGGTGAAGGTCAGCCCCACATTTTCCATGGCAAAAAGCTTGGCGTATTGCTTGGTCAGGGCGTTCTTCGTTTCAGTCAATACGGCCACGAGATCCTCCTCCGACAACTCATCGAGCACACTGACCATGGGCAGGCGTCCGATGAATTCGGGAATGAGGCCGAAGCTGAGCAGGTCTTCAGGCTCAACCTGACGCATGATCGCACTCGCCGGGAGAGAGGCATCGGCATTTTCAGGCACCTGCTGGCTGCTGAACCCGAGGGTATTGCGGCCCACGCGGCGACGGATGATCTTGTCGAGACCGACAAATGCGCCGCCACAAATGAAAAGAATGCGTTCCGTATTAACCTGAATGTATTCCTGGTGCGGGTGCTTGCGACCGCCTTGAGGCGGAACATTGCAAACGGTTCCCTCGAGAATTTTCAGCAAACCCTGCTGGACGCCTTCGCCTGAAACATCGCGCGTGATGGATACGTTGTCGGTTTTGCGCCCGATCTTGTCGATCTCGTCGATATAGACGATGCCGATCTCGGCGCGCTTGACGTCATAATCGGCATTTTGCAACAGGCGCAGCACAATCGTCTCGACGTCCTCACCCACATAACCGGCCTCGGTGATAGTCGTCGCGTCGGCGATGCAGAAGGGCACCTCGAGAATTTTCGCCAGGGTGCGGGCGAGCAGCGTCTTGCCAGAACCAGTGGGGCCGATGAGCAAAATGTTGCTCTTTTCGATCTCAACCTCGGAAGAGGAGTTCAGGGCAATTTCGGTTTTTTGACGGCTCGCCTGCCCCGCCACGATGCGCTTGTAATGATTGTGCACCGCGACAGCGAGCGTCTTCTTGGCGAATTCCTGTCCGATGACATGGCGATCCAGTTCACGCTTGATGTCGGCAGGCTTGATCAAGGTCACTTCCGTGTTGGTGCGACGCGCCTCTTCCTTCGTCTCCTTATCGAGAATATTTTTGCAGACCGTGATGCAGCTATCGCAAATATAGACGCCCGGCCCGGCGATTAATTTACGCACCTCGGCGTGGCTCTTTCCGCAGAAAGAGCACATCGTCAGATTGGTGGTACGGGCCATGTTTTCCTTATTTGCGCTCCGCTGAATCTCCGGCAAGCACGGCGAGATCGCGACGGGATTTCACCACTTCATCGACAATCCCATATTCCTTGGCGTCCTCGGCACTCATATAATTGTCGCGATCCATGTCTTTCTCGATGCGTTCAACCGGCTGGCCGGTATGAAAGGCCATGATCTCGTTGAGTCTCTTTTTGAGGCGTAAAATTTCCTTGGCCTGAATGCTGATGTCACTGGCCTGACCTCGGGCGCCGCCGCTGGGTTGGTGAATCATGATCCGCGCATTCGGCAGGACAAACCGCTTGCCCTTGGTTCCTGCCGCTAGAAGCACCGCGCCCATGCTGGCCGCCATGCCGATGCAATAGGTGGCCACATCACAGGTCATAAACTGCATCGTATCGTAAATCGCCATTCCAGCGGTGACGTAACCGCCCGGCGAATGGATGTAGAGGCTGATCTCCTTTTTGGAATCTTCCATCTGGAGGAAAAGAAGCTGGGCGATGATGATGTTGGCCACGGTGTCATCAATCGGCGTACCGAGAAAGATGATCCGATCCTTGAGCAGGCGGGAATAAATGTCGTAAGCCCGCTCCCCCCGCCCCGTTTGTTCGATGACCGTTGGGACAAGATAAGAAGAACTCATGGCGTCATGCATGTAAACAAGCTACTCAAACTTTGCTTCTTTCAAAAGGAAATCCACCACGGCTTGTTGTAAAATCTGCTGCCGTATCGCGCCGAAAGCATTGTTCTTGCGCACCCGATCAACCATTTTTTCAAGCGTGATCCCCTCGCGCTGCGCCAAAACCGCCAGATGCTGGGCGATTCGTTCATTGGTTATCTCGATCTTCTCGGTCTCGGCGATTTGCACCGCAATGAACTTGAACTTTACCAGTTCCTTCGCGCTCTTGGCCGCATTGCTGAAAATTTCGTCTTTCTTTTCTTCCAGGATATTCGGCGAAACGCCACGGGCCTGGTTCTCCGCCACGATGTCGTAAACCGCAGCATGGGTCTCCTCATCGACGGCTGACGGCGGCAATTCAAACTCCACGGCGGAAATCAGCTTCTGCACGATTTCAGAGCGCGAGGAACGTTCCGCCTGGTTCTTTTTTTCCTGCTCCATGTTTTCGCGCGCGCGCACTTTCAGGTCGGCCAGGCTCATCTTGGCCACTTCCTGCGCGAAGGCGTCATCGATGGGCGGGGAATTCTTTACCTTGATGTCGGTAAGATTGACCTCGTATTGCGCTTTCTTGCCCGCAAGCGCCGCATGGGGGAAATCGGCGGGGAACTCAATCTCGATCTCCTTGGTTTCACCCTTCTTCATGCCGACGCACTGCTCGGCAAATTTCGGTAAAAAACCCTCGGAACGCATCCAAAGCCAGAATTGCGGATTTTGGGCGAAATGCTTGGCTTCCGGCACCAATTCGATCAAGGGCTTGCCGTCGAGTTTACCCGTGTAAGAAATCACCGCGAAATCGTCCATGTCCACAGGACGCTCCGGAGCATCGTCAAATTTGGCGCGTTGATCGGCCAGGTTTTGCAACATCTTGTCGATCTCTTCGTCCGTCACTTCGACATCCTGTTTTTTCAGGACGAGACCTTTGTAAGTCGGCAACTTGAATTCGGGTGCCAACTCGACCATGGTGGAAAAACTCAGCGAAAGACCCGGTTGATATCTCAAATCCTCGATCTCGGGGGCGCTGACCACGCGCAATTTTTTTTCATTGATGGCTTCCTGATAAGCCTCGGGCACCAGGGTGCGTTGCGTTTCGCTTTCGATATCCTTTTGGAATTTTTTCAGGACGACGGTGCGCGGGGCGTGACCGGGACGAAAGCCGGGAATGCGAGCTTGTTTTTGAAAATCGGTGGCCACCCGATCATAGGCTTGCTGAACCCGATTGGCGGGAACTTCAATTTTCAGGCGTTTCTTGCATGGGGAGACATCTTCAACCGTAATATTCATGGGACTCTTCACCCTAAAAGTGATGCCGGGTAATTCAACCCTTATTTACGAATATCCGTTGTCTTGTCACAAATCCTGCTTCCTGACAGAGCGGCTTGTTTACACCTACTTGACGTGCATAATCCCACAATCCTTTCAAACTCACTTGGTTCTAAAAGAAGAATCTGTTGGGTACCTTATCCATGAACGATCCTGCCAATCACACCCCGCCACTGGGGCAACAGGAATATAAAAAATTGCCCCCACCCCGGGCCATTCTACTTCTCGCACGATTTTTAGCTTCGTTCACCGTATTGATCGGCTTGGTCGTTCTTATCGGCTGGACCTTCGGGATTGAAGGCCTGAAAACCGTTCTGCCTGGCTACGTCAGCATGAAGGCGAATACCGCCTTTTGTTTTGTGTTCGAGGGAACGGCCCTTTGGGTTGGATATCTTTCCACTCCGTCTTCATGGCGGAGAAATTGCGCATTGTCCCTGGCAGCGGTGTCTATTCTCGTCGCGGTGGTGACACTCACCGAGTATCTCAGCGGCCTCTCCTTTGGACTCGATCAACTTGTGTTTCGCGATTTTCCCGTATCGCGATGGACTTCTCACCCGGGGCGCATGGCGCCGAATACTGCCATTGCCTTTCTGCTCTTTGGCCTTGCCTTGATCTTTCTTTCACGGAGGCATCGCGGAATCCAAACGGCACAGATCCTCACCATGGCGGGCCTTGCCCTGCCCTTGATCGCATCCGTGGGTTATTTATTCAACGCGCAGGTTTTTACCACTATTTTTTCCCAGACCCACATGGCCCTGCATACTTTCATAGCTTTTTATTTTCTCGGCATGGCCATCCTGGCCACGCGCCCCAATCGAGGATTCATGACCGTGGTCTTTGCCGATAATCCGGGAGGATTTATCGCGCGGCGAATCATCGGGCCCGCCATCCTGGCACCGATCCTGTTCGGTTGGCTCGTTTTTCAAGGATTCAACCTCAACTATTATGATACGGGCTTCGCCTGTTCGCTGATCGTGCTCAGCAGCATCGCGGTGCTCAGCGTCGTGACGGCAAGAAGCATCAACGAACTCAACCGCATCGAAAGCGAACGGCAAAGCCTGAACGAAGCCCGCCACATGGCTGATATACGGGAACGCGGGGCATTGGAAGCATCCCGGATGAAATCGGAATTCGTCGCCAACGTCAGCCACGAAATCCGCACGCCCATGAATGGAGTCCTGGGCATGACCAGCCTTTTGCTCGATTCACCGCTGACGCCGGAACAAAGAGAGCAGGTTGAAATTCTCCGTCAAAGCAGTGACGCCTTGCTGGCGCTGGTCAACGATATCCTCGATTTTTCCAAGGTGGAAGCGGGCAAGATCACCATGCAAGAGAAGCCTTTCGTCCTGCTTTCGTGCATTGACGAGGTTGTCAACCTCATGGCCAACACGGCGCAGCGCAATAAAATCAATCTCATAGCCTTCGTGGATCCAGACATGCCTTCCACCTTTTTGGGTGACACCACGCGGCTGAGACAAATCCTGATCAACCTGATGGGCAATGCCCTCAAATTCACCGAAAAAGGCGATGTATGTCTTGAAGTAAAAAGCGCAAAACTGGTGGAAGCGGATCTTTATCAAATTGAATTTCTAATCAACGACACCGGGATCGGAATTCCCCCCGAGGGACTTGCCTCTCTTTTTCGTCCTTTTCAACAGGTCGATGCTTCCACGACACGCCGTTATGGCGGCACCGGTCTTGGACTCGCCATCAGCAAGCGCCTGACGGAATTAATGGGAGGCGAAATGACCGTTTCGAGTATTCTTTCCGTAGGTTCCATTTTTCGTTTCACGATTTCCATTCGCGCCTGCTCAACCGAAGAAACCTCCGCCGATCATAAATTGCTGCCGCGCTGCCGCTTGATTCTCGTGGCCAGGACGGGGAAATATCCAAGCCTGCTCAAACGCCAGCTTGAAACTTGGGGAGTCGAGGTTTTGATCGTGGCCAATCCATTGGGAAGCGATGTCTCCACCAGAATTCCCGTGGCCGCAGTGTTGTTTGATCGCGACGACCATACCCTTGAGATCGTGTCTCAAATGCAGTCCGACCCGGTGTGGAATTCCATCCCGCGGATTCTTCTCGATTTTGGCGAACCCCCTTTCGCCCAACAAGCCTCCCTTTTTACCCAGCACCTGGTGAAGCCCATCAAACGGAATCACCTCTATACCTGTCTTCGTAAAATAATTGGTATTAAAAGCACCACTGTTAAATTCGAGATTCCAAAAGATGAGCCGGTACTCGCCACAAAGCTACCTCTCCGCATTCTCCTCGCCGAGGATAACCCCATCAATCAGAAGGTGGGACTGGCCCTGCTTGCCCGCCTGGGATATCGCGCGGATGTTGCCGTCAATGGCCTCGAAACACTCCACGCGGTTCTTCGCCAGCCTTACGATCTGGTTCTGCTCGATATTCAAATGCCTGAGATGGATGGCCTGGAAGCAGCCCAGGCCATGCGCAAAAAATTAAAGACCCATTGTCCCAAACTCGTCGCCCTCACGGCGAATGCCTTCACCGGGGCGCGCGAAGAGTATCTTGCCCAGGGTTTCGATTATTATCTGAGTAAACCGCTCCTGCCTTATGCCCTGAGCGAAGTGCTTACGCAGGTGGGGGAAAGTTTGGCGGCACCTTCCTCCGTATAACAGAACCCGTCCACAAGGTTAAGGCGTCGTGGGAGGGTGGGCATACGTGGGGGCGCTCAATGGATTCGTTCCCGGCTCGGGCACCGGAACGTCCCTGGCATTGAGCAATTTGCGAAGTTCCCTCACCGATCCAGCGCTTTTCTCACCACCGTAAGGGCACTGCATGGCCATGAGATAGGCCTGCTCCGCCTTCACCAACATGCCCCGTTGCCAGTAATGATTACCAAGGACGTTCCAAAATTGTCCATCATGGGGCTGGGCGGTCACCGCAAGCGTGTAGCATATATAAGCTTCGGGATATCGCCGCATCAGGTCGAATGTCATCCCCCTTCGAGCCTGAATGGTATCATCGATGGAATTGGCCTTGAGCGCTCTTTGATATGCCGCCAAGGCTTTTTGCCCTTCGCCGATCCTGGCTTCCATATCCTGCTGTCGTGAAGCCCGGATCCGATATAGATCACCCAACAAGACCAACGCCTGCGCGTTGCCGGAATCATAGGACAGGGCATTCTCAACACCCTGAATGGATTGCGTCGTCAACTGATCGATTGCCTGGGCGGATTGGCCACTCAACTGATTCAACGCCTTCGCGACCTGAACGGTCTTTTCATAAATGATGTCGCTTATGGCCGTTCGCCACACCTGAATACCGTAGGCTATGCTCAAAATAATTAGTCCGATCCCAAGCCATCGGCCCAGGGGCACGAGGGAAATGGTGCTCCAATGCTCACTCGCTTCCTCCCCATGCGTTCGTTTCAAGCCCAATCCTGTCAGCGCAAAAAGCATGAGCGCATTGGCGGGGATATGCAGGTTAAAGTCGAAAAGGGAATGAACTGCGAGCGCTGACCACGCGGCAAATCCGGTTGCGACAAGCACGCGATCCTGCCACCGCGAATCCGCCCGAAGACGACGAAAAAATTTGAGCGTAACGGCCATGACAAAAAAAATGGCGATGGCAAAGCCAGTCACCCCGTAATCATCCAAACAATTGAGATAGTCGTCATGGGTAAGCATCGCCTTGAAAGCAAACGTGTTGCTCTGGTAACGGGGATGGATGAAAATAAAAGTTCCCGGTCCGGTTCCAAAAACCGGATGATCATAGGCAATGTGCAAGGCATCCTCGGCTAGCTGGAAACGCACATATTTATCGACGGTACCCGTTTGAATCGCATCCTCGATTTCTGCAACGCGCATCTGGGCAAATGGCGATTCGTTGTATGCGGCCACAAATGAAACCATGAGGATCAACGCCCCCGTGACTGGAATCCACCATCGCAGGGTTCCATACCTTATCCCAAAAATCGCCAGCGCAATGATCGCCGCCAGCAAGGATATCCAACTGCCTCGCGATACCGAAAAAAAGATGCCCACCATCATCATGGCACCCAGGTAAAACAGGACAATCCGAAGCGGCCACGCCAGCTTGGAGAAAGATCCCATGGCCAGCGCCGCCGCTGTGGCCATGACCAAAAGACTCGCGTAATGATTTGGACAACCGTAGGTGCCAACCCAGCGCGGAGCGTAATAGAGATGAAGTCGTTCAGTCGGCCCAAAGGGGAACCAGACCGATTTCAGGTCATTAACATTGGAATAATGGCTCAGATAATAACCGAAGCCTGCCTCACCCACACCGAGCACGACCAGCAATCCCACCAGAATAAGCCCTTGCGTTCGCCTCACCAACCCGTAACGACAGGCGAAAAAAATCGTGGCGTAAGCCAGGACGTTCATCGCTTCGAGCCGCGAAAAATATTCCGTGGGTGAAGTCAACCATCGCGCGATGACATAAAGCACAAAGATCACCACCGACAAATCAATCGCATCAATCCGACGCAGGGCATTTTCAAAAGGCTGCGTGGTGAGTCTTAATCCCTGGACCAAAAGAAGAAGGGCAACCACGCCCAGCAAAGGTAATTCGTACCACAAACGCGCTGCACCAAGCACCAAGGGGCCAGCGACGAGGATTATCGCGAGTAAGCAAGTGGTTGCCACACCCGCCAGACCTACCGGTGATTGGGAGGCTCTGCCCTCAATGTGACGTGAAGAAGACTGGGGCTGAACGTGCGAACTTTGCCTCATGACGGGAAACGATGAACATGACAGCTATTTTCCTCCATGCGAGCAGAATCACTGTAATCTCATTACCCATCGTTCAAATCTTTTTAAACATATTATCCCCTATTGTTTGTTTTCAATAGGGGATAATAAATTATAACTTACGATAGTAAAAAAGTTTTAGCGAGCGAGGAAATTCTGTACGAAGTGATTCGCGCACGGCAAAATAGCGGTTCCATGATCTTCCCTCGCCTGCTCTCTCCCGCCGCCGATTCCGGAAATAAACCGGAGAAATTTGAAAGTCTTCTCGCCCGCCTCGAACAGATCGTCTCCGACATGGAAAATGCCGAACTGCCCCTGGAAAAACTTCTGGCCAGTTACGAGGAAGGGATGCGACTCGTCCAAGCCTGTGGGAATCGCCTCGTCGATGCGGAACAAAAAGTCGAGATTCTTTCCCAAGCCGTGTCCGCCGAAACGGCAAAAGCCGCCCCGGCTTCAGCCGCTACCGAAGAAAAACCAGCCAAATCCGAAAACGATATCCGGCTGTTTTAGTTTTATCGAACCGCGTTCTTACGCCCCGACAAAACTCGCGATCCGCTTCAGCCCTTTTTCGATGTTCTCGGCGCTTGTGGCGTAAGAAATGCGAACGGTCTTGTCATCACCGAAAGCGAGTCCAGGCACCACGGCGACCTTTTGCTTGTCGAGCAACCGCTCGGCAAACTGGGTCGAGTTCTGGCCTGTGCCGGAAATATCGACGAGGACATAAAAGGCGCCTTCCGGTTTCACGTACTTGAGCTGGGGAATGGCATCGAGCAATGAGCAGACCAGATCGCGGCGCTTGCTGTATTCGGCCACCATCTGTTTCACGCAATCCTGCGATCCTTTATAGGCCGCGAGAGCGCCCTTCTGTGCAAACGAAGTCGGATTGGAAGTCGTGTGGCTCTGGAGAGAATCGATCGCCTTGGCGATGCCTTCCGGCGCGGCCACATAACCGAGTCTCCATCCTGTCATGGCGTAGGGCTTGCTGAAGCCGTTGACCGTCAGGGTCAGGTTATAGACATCCTTGCTCAACGTCGCGATGCTGACGTGCTTCGCATTTCCGTAGAGGAGCTTTTCGTAAATTTCATCCGAAAGAATGAAAATATCTTCATCAAGCGCAACATCGGCCAGACCGGCCAATTCATTTTCCGTGTAAACGGAACCGGTCGGGTTACCCGGTGAATTGATGATGATCATCTTCGTCTTCGGCGTCATCGCATCGCGGAATTCATCCGGTGTGATCTTGTAGTTATTTGCCGCCGAAGTCGGAACAATGACGGGAACAGCACCCACGAGCTTGACCATTTCGGGGTAACTCAGCCAGTAGGGGGCGGGAATGATGACCTCATCGTCCGGCTCCAGGGTGGCAAGCATGGCATTGAAACAGGCGTGTTTTGCACCGCAACTCACGATGATCTGCGAGGGTTTGTAATCGAGACCGTTATCAGCCTTGAGTTTTTCGCTGATCGCCGCGCGCAACTCGGGGATACCCGAGGAGGGCGTGTATTTCGTAAAACCGGCATCGAGCGATCCCATCGCCGCAGCCTTGATATGCTCGGGCGTATCAAAATCGGGTTCGCCGGCGCCAAAGCCGACGACGTCCTGGCCTTCGGCCTTCATGGCCTTGGCCTTGCTGTCGATGGAAAGAGTGAGTGAGGGGGTGAGTTCTTGTACGCGGGAGGAGGGTTCCATAAATGTATATTAAGATAAACGGTGAACTGTGATCAAAGCACGACGGGCGACGACAAGCCAGCCCTCAACGCATTAATCTTGATAAAAACTTTCGATTAGAGCTTTAAAGTTATTTTTGCGGATCTTGACAATGCCCATTTCCCTGCGGGCATTTTCAGCCGAATCCGAGGCGTGGGCGGCATTGACCATGATGGTCGAGCCAAACTCGCGACGAATCGACCCCGGAGGGGCCTTGGCCGGATCGGTCGGGCCGAGAACCTCGCGGATTTTGCTGACGGCGTCAAGGCCTTCGTAAACCAGGATGATGCACTTTTCGGTGCCCGGCTCGGTTCTCGCCTCGCCCTTGGTTTCGGAAGGCGCATGACCGGTCATGAACTTAACAATGCTGTTGAACTGTTGGTCACCCGCCAGGGGGCCGAGCAGGTTTCCGATCTGTTTTTGCATCTCGGGTGTGACCGGGATATTCAGGGCGGAACTGAGAATATCGCGCGCCCGCTCGCCGACTGGCCCCGTCAGCTTTTCCTTGAGCACATCGCGCACGGGGCCATAAAACTCCTCCGCTTGCGCGACCGTCATGCGGTGCACCTTGATGCCTGTGATCGCCAGTCCCGTGCGGGAAAAAATATCGAGGATGTTGCCGGGACGCCCGCTCGGAAATTTGAAATTGTCGGGCTTGATGATAACCAGTGTCCGTTCATGACGCGGATCACTCACCGTTGGGACGGCTTTTTCGAGCAGACCACCATCGGAATCGCTGTACTTTGCCCAAATCCTTAATTTGGTGCGGGCTTCCTCGATGTTGGGCGAAGCCAGGACGGCAGGCTCGAAATAGCGAACGGCCCCATCGCGGCTAAAAACAATATCGCCGTAAGTATCGCGAATCGTCTCACCGCCGAGGAAATTTTTCTTGAATGTGCCAACCGTCTCGCGAATGCGGCGCACCGCATTCTCTCCACGGAAAAGCAGAATCATGACCCGTTCGCGCACACCCGTGACAGGATCCGGCGCGAGGTTTTCTTTGACATAATCACGGATCAATTCCTGGATCTGACGGTCTTGCGGATCGCCTTCCGTGACAATGTTTTTGGCATATTCATCAACCAGGGCCTGGCTGGGCGCAAACATTTGAGCTCCAACCAAATCGAGTGAGGTTCGCGTCAACAGACGGGCCAAAACACCTCCTGTGCGCGACTTGTAAATCGTGTAGGGATTGATAATAACGTAACTGAGTTCTTCTGCCATAAAGGGGTACTGACCGTAGGCTTTGCGCCGCAGGGGGTCAAACGGAAAGTCCTGCGGACGGCAGTTATTTATTTTGGATCAAATTCATCCCCTCCGGCGGGATCGGCACAGTTCGATCCCCACCATTCGCGGTAGGTGGACGATATTTCGTGCGGATCGACCGCCACAATTTCGGGGCACTCGTAGGAGTGATGCAATCGAACAAGCTCTTCCAGCGCCGTGAATTGCTCGGCGGAACTTTTGATCATCATGAGCACTTCCGCCGCTGTTTCCAATTTGCCCTGCCACCAGTAATGCGATTCCACCGCCGGGACGAAATTCACACAGGCGGCCAGATGTTTCTCCAAAATGACCTGCGCTAACCGACGCGCTTCCTCAATAGTCGGCGCAGTCACGAAAATAAGGCGCGGCGTGAAAGACATATTTCAAATGTAGCGGCGGTCATAGACCGCCGCTGCATTACAAGATCGATTTCACCACGCCGCCATCGACGCGAAGGGCCGCGCCGTTGGTGGCGGCGGAAAGCGGGCTAGCGACATAGGCGACGAGATTCGCAACCTCTTCATTGGTGGCAAAACGCTGAAGCAACGAACTCGGACGCACGTTCTTAAAGAATTCCTTTTCCACCTCGGCGGATGACTTGCCCTCGTGCTTGGCCATGTCTTTCACAAATCTTTCCACGCCTTCGGAACGGGTTGGGCCGGGCAGCACGGAATTGACCGTTACACCTGTGCCTGCGGTGGTTTCGGCAAGCCCGCGAGCGAGGGCGATCTGCATGGTTTTGGTCACGCCATAGTGGATCATTTCGGCTGGAATCTGAACCGCCGATTCGCTCGAGATAAAAATAATGCGGCCCCAATTGCGATTCATCATGCCGGGTAGAAAAGCGCGGCTGAGACGCATCCCACTGAAGAAGTTCGTTTCGATCATCGCGTACCAATCGGCATCGGTCAGCTTGTCGAAAGTTTTGGGCTCGTACGTCCCGAGATTGTTGACGAGAACATCGATTTGTTGAAAACGATAATCGACCTCCTCGACTTGATCGACCTTGCTTAGATCGCCCGCAAAGGCCTTGAGCTTCGCCTGGGGATGCTTCGCATGGATCTGCTCGATGGCCTCGGCTACGCGGTCGTCTGTGCGACCATTGATGATGACTTGTGCGTCTTCACCCGCCAGGGCCGTCGCGATGGCCAAGCCAATGCCAGCGGTTGAACCTGTGACGAGACAGAGTTTATTTTCGAGGTGGTAATTCATAATACATTCCTTTCAAACGAGATTGACTACAGACAAGTTACACTGGCTCAAAGGTCATATCAATGAGGAGAAACTCACCCCCGGGAAGTCAGGCGAATCGCCATGATATAAAGACAGCCGAAGGCCGCGCCGCCCAAGTGCGCCGAATGAGCCACTTCAGGCAACCAATGGAGGAAGATGAGAGCAATCTCCATCCCGCACGCGGTAATGGCCAGAACCCGTAAGCTCATTGGAATGGGCAGCACAAAAAAGAAATAAACGACCACCCGCGCATGTGGAGCCGCTGTACCCGCTGCGGCGATGAGCGCAAAAATCGCGCCGCTCGCTCCGATGACCGGTTCCTGTGCATTAGGATTGAAAAAATACCAGACAAGGACAGAGACGATTGCGCCTCCGAGATAGAGGCCGAGGAAACGCCATTTGCCGAGAAAATCTTCCAGTGCCGGGCCAATGCAGATCAGCGGAACCATGTTGGCCACGATGTGGAGCCAGAAAAGGCCGGGATCGTCAAAGATGACCACGGCATGAGCCCAGGCGTAGGTGAGGAGAGTCCAATAACGGTGCTCCGCCCAGGCCTGGGAACTGAAGGCAAGCGCATCTCCGACCACATCATCGCCGTAAAAATAAAGAGCGAGGAGTTGCAGGATAAAAACCGCGACCGTGGAACCGACCAGTATCCAAGTGACCCACGCAAAGGGTCTCTTAATCGGCACCGGATAGGGGTAAGTCTCGGAAATTTCTTCGGGCATAAGCTGACAGGGAAAAAACAACCTGTCCCATCCTGAGGCGGCTGTCCATAGAACTCATCTCAAAAATAGACAGTTATCTTACTCGTAATAATCCCGGCCAAAGCGGAAAGAGTCGCGGATGTCTCGCAAAAAGCTGGGGAAATTTTCGAGACGCATAACGTTGCCAGAGCCATTCGGCTGTCTTCACGATGCAATAAGCGTAGAGGAGCGCGACGAGCCAAGAACCGAGAATGTCGCTCGGATAATGCGAACCGGTATAAATGCGTGAGTAGCTGACCAACGCCGCCCAGGGCCAGAGTAACCAGGCCCAGCGTCCAAAAATCGCGCAACTGATCAAGACCAACGCGACATTGTTACAGGCGTGGCCCGAGGTGAAAGATCGTCCTTTGGTGACAGGTCTAGGAATCGATTCGGAAATTTCATGGATTGTCACCACGCGGATATGAGGCTCGGTTTCCAAAGGGCGCGGACGATTGATCGTCATTTTAAAGCCCCAGTCAATCATGCCATCACCAATGATGAGACACGCAGCCATGAGAATCAGGAACAGCCGTCCGCGAAAGCCTCCAAAAATCAGCGTGAGAACTGCCGCGACGATAACCGGATACCGCCATGAATTCCAATCACTCACGTAAGCCATGACCGGGTCGAGCCAGGGTCCGCTCCACGTCTGATTGATCAGGTAGAGCAGATGCAAATCGAGCGCGTGGAACCAGGCAAGAACGGACATGAATCCAACCTAGACGATGGAGAGCCTGCGCGGCGAGAGAAGAGACATCGGTTTGCTTTTGAGCCTGATGCTCATGCCGAACCAACCCATCTTACATGTGTTGGGCAAGAACCGCCGCGATCTCGCGACAGGTGCGAGTCGTGTCGAGCTTCAAACCGGAGCCGACCGCTATGCTCGTGGAAATAGGATCGCCCAGCGCACTTAGGCCTGACGGAGCGGAACCGCTGCCAGCACCCGTATCGTATTTGGCATCAGCAACCCCGGTGCGAAAGGAGAGAATGTATTGGGTCTTGGATTGATCGAGGTCGTACACGTAAACGGTGGTCTGGAGAGTGGTTTCACCAGCGCCGCCACCCACGAGGGCACGGAGCGCGCGGCTACCCTGATAAACAGTGGTAAACTGGCCTGCCACCAACCATCCGTGATCGGGAAGATTGTCCACCCAACGCTGCTCCGTAGGCGCAAGTTTCAACAAGCGATCCTGAAGGACGTGGGTAAAATTCGTTTGAAAATCTTTCTTGAAATTGACCAGTTCGATTCCTTCACGTCCGACGAGCCATTTACCCGTTTCGATATCGAACGGCGCAATATAGATGTGGGGCGGGTTCGGGGTAAGCTGCGCAGTGGAACTCGGCATCGGCGCGGTATGGATCGAACCACAACCGGTGAATAAGAGTGGCGTCGCAAGGACTACCCCGGCGACCATGGCAAAGAGAGCAGCAATGCGCGGCATTTATAGGCTTTAGCCGAAAAGCTAGAGAGAATGCAAGAGAATTTACATTAAATTACGGAAAATCTCTTCGAGTGGTTAAATAATGACTCTCAACGGAAAGAGTTACATCCACTTGTAATCTTCCCGCCTCGCTCAAGTCAGCCCCTCGTGATAGATTAGATAAAGCATGGATATTCTCTCGATAAAGGAAATGGTGGCCCGCGAAGAGGAGGCCTTTCGTTCCGGCGTCACTGCTGCGAAGCTGATGGAAGCTGCGGGGGAAGCGATGACCCATCGCATCACGGCAATCTACCCCCATGCGCGAAAAATTTTGGTGCTTGTCGGTAAAGGCAACAACGGCGGAGATGGCCTGGTTGTCGCCCGGCACCTGGCATCGAGCGGAAGGTTGGTGCAGGTCATCCTCACCGCGCCGGAAAATCAACTTGGCGAATTGCCGCGAATGCAGATGGATTCCCTGCGTCGGCCATTTCCGAATCTGGAAATTTTACCTTGGCGCGACGATCTCGATTTTCCGGGCAGCGACGGAGTGGTCATCGATGCGCTCCTGGGCATCCAGGCGCATGGTGCTTTGCGTGGAACGATTGCCGAAGTAGTCGCAAAGTTGAACGCGGCGCGAGCGGAACGTTTTTTCCGCACGGTCGCGCTCGATCTCCCCAGCGGACTTGCTGCTTATGAGAAAGATCGTCCTCCGCAGGATCGCGATGCCGCCGTGGTGGCGGATGTCACGCTCGCGGTCGGCTTTGCCAAGGAGGCGCTTTGCCATGAAGCACTTTCGGCGTGGGTGGGACGTCTGGAAGTCATACCTTGGAGCCAGGCGAAATTCCAATCGGTGCCGCAGCAGGTGTTGGTTGGACATGAATTGGCCCGACTTCTTCCGCGACGCAACGCGCTTTCGCACAAGAGAGATTTTGGACGACTGGTCATTGTCGCGGGGAATCTCGGCTTCACCGGAGCGCCTATTCTTTGTGCCCAGGCGGCACAGGCCATGGGCGCGGGTTTGATTTCTGTGGTTACGCGAGATGACGCTGCCGCCATCGTTGCCGCGCAGGCTCCGCCTGAAGCGATGGTCTCGGGTTGGCCGAAAAACGGGAAGACTCCTGAGGTGGTGAGTCAGGCCTCAGCGATTGTCATCGGGCCAGGATTGAGCGTGGATGCACAAACGACCGACATATTGCGCGCTGTTTTGGCCGTCGGTTGTCCTGTGCTGATTGATGCCGACGGACTCAACGCCCTGGCGAAAAATCTCGAACTTTTACGCGAAGCTAAAGGCCCGGTACTACTCACGCCGCATCCCGGGGAAATGAGCCGGTTGATTGGGCGCAAATTCGCTGTTGATGAACGCGAATCAGTCGCACGTGAGTTCGTTGACAAACACAACGTCACGCTTGTCTTGAAAGGAACGCGGACGCTAATCACCGCCCTCGGCCAGCCCTTTTTTATCAATACCACGGGCAATCCGGGACTAAGCACGGGCGGTTCCGGCGACACGTTGTCGGGCATCGTGGGTGCGTTGCTGGCGCAGGGTCTTTCACCGCTGGATGCCGCACGGCTCGGTGTGTGGTTGCACGGTCATGCCGCCGATTTGGTTTTGGCCGAGCGTGGTTGCGAAGAAGGTTTAACACCGACTATGCTCAGCGCACATCTCGGGGCGGCTTTGGTTTCATTGCGTGCGCAAGCGGTTGAATCGATTGGTTTGCTCGAACGCGTGAAAACGTTTCGCTAAAAAAATCCGTCATCCTGAGCTTGTCGAAGGATCAGCTTCCGAAAAGTGTACACATAACCCGTTTCTGAATGCTTACCGGGGGCTGATCCTTCGACAAGCTCAGGATGACAGATTCAAAACCTACTCAGTCTTCTCCATCCACTTCGGCAAGGGCGCAATGGCGCGGCCTTCGAGCGGACGGCGATAATCATAAATGCCGGGACTGGTCTGCGTTTTTTCGGCATAGGTCTGCGCCAGCATTTCGAGATGCGCGTCGATGTTGTCAATGTGGTGCAACATCCACGCTTCAGGCGTACGAGGCGTGACTGGCGCGCCATATTCCTTCTGGCCGTGATGCGATGCGATGAGGTGCAGGAGATGTTCGCGGACAAATTCGCGTGGAGGCTGCCCGGGAGCAGCGAATTCCGGGTTGGCTTCAAGGCTGCGCCAGAGTTTGTTAACCAGTTCGATACCGATGGTGATGTGCCCGAGGAGTTCGCCGATGGTCGTCATCGGGCTGACAAAACCTTGAGCTTGGTAATCGAGTTCCCAGAGCTTGCCGCAATCGTGGAAAAGAATGCCCGTGCGCACGAGATCCCAATTCAATGTGGGATAAACCGGCGCAAGCGCCGCACCTGCGCGCAGCATTTGTGTGGTGTGTTCGAGCAGGCCTCCACGACGGGCGTGATGATAATCCCGCGCTGCCGCCGCGCGGCGGAATTTTTCGCCATATTCCTGGAGGTAAGTTTGCGCCAGGAGCCGCAGGCGCGGGTCTTCGATGGCCGCGACAAAGGCGGTGACATCTGTCCAGTCGCGCTCAAGCGCGGCGCGCCGTTCCGGTGTGCCCGCAAAAAGATCGACGACCTCCTGCTTCTCCAATCTGCGCACTCGCAGGCGATCCACATTCAGGCCGTATTGATTTCGCCAGAAGGAACCGTCCAGCCGGACGCAATCACCATCATGCAAATCGTGACAGGTGTCGTAGGCATCGCTGTCCTCCCAAATCTTGAATTTTTCCGTTGCGGTTCCGTCGGAAATCTCAAGTTCCAGGTAGGGCTTTCCCGCCTTCGTCACGTTCTCTCTCGCCCGCGCAACCTGACACGGAACCTCGGCTTTCACTGCACTTCCATCCGCGAGCGTTACCTTGGCAATTTCCTGTAAAGTCATGCTCTACAAAAGCAGGAAATGGACAATTGTGGATAGAAAGTTTTCTCGCTCTGGAGAAAAAGACGAGTTTAATGGAAATTGTTCACTGCATGAAACCCTGGTTTCTATTATGTCTGGTGGGATGGATGACAAATGTGACATCTGATCCTTCGGAATATTTAGAATTACATAAATCACAACCAGTTGTAGTGAATGGCCTCGAGTTTATCGCCATAACTCAAGCGAAATGGTTTGTTTACAATCCAGAGGGCATGACGCATGCGATTGAAGTCCAACTCCTCATCACAAATCATCGAAAGAAAGATGTGATTTTTCCCGTTTTTGACACGTTTCAACTTATTCTCAGAAATGCTACTGGAAGCGAGGTTCCAAATCATGGAGAGACAGACGGGACAATAAGAACCCCTCCCGTTCTCATTCACCCAGGTGATACCTATTGTTTGTGTCGAAAGGCAGAACTGCATTGGAATTACCCGGACGACCAGTCGCATCCGCATACAAACAGCTTTTATTATTGGGATGGGACAGGCAGTACGAGTTACTTCAGGCCTCTTGCCCTTGGGCACTACACCTTGTCGTTCGGCATTGGTATTTCTGAAAAGGATGCGACTACGGATAAAAAAGACTTGAGAGGTCTTCCAGTTTGGTTTGGTGAAGCAATAACCAAGGAAGTCCCTTTCGAAATCGTAGTACTTAAGTAGTCCTCAACTTCTGTCTTGCTGGCGACCAGCAGGTGGTGCGGCCGCCAATGGTCGCATGTTCCAGTTTCGCACCGGTGCGGGGACACTTCCCGCCCCTGGCCCAGCGATGTAGAAAAAGCCACGAGTCGGGCGGATCAGACCAATCCTTGCCGATGATCCTCAATGCTTGGCGGCAGACGAATTGAATTTCGCGGTAGAGCGTGCGGATGCGAATGGCATCGAGTGAACCGGCCAGTTGTTTCGGATGGATGGCGGCGCGCCAGAGAATTTCATCGGCCATCCAGTTGCCAATGCCGGGAAAACGTTCCTGCATCAAAAGCACGGCCTTAAGCGGTGCACGGGCGCGGCGTTTAAGAAACTGATTCAAGACCTTCACGGTAAACTTCGAGGAAAGAAGATCGGGCGGAAGCTTCGCCCACCAGGCGGGTGCGTCGGAACTTTCAGCGAAGAGAACACGCCCAAAAAGTCGCGCATCCTGAAAAACGAGAGAATGTTTGGCCTGGCGCAGGACAAGATGGTCGTGCCGGGCGGGATGAAAATCGGGCGGCTCAATCCGCAATTTACCGGTCATGCCAAGATGCAAGCCGAGCCATGCCTGCGTCTTTGCGCCGTGCGGTTTGGCGACAAAGAGCATTTGCTTGCCGCGTGCTTCCGATCGCTGAAGCGTGCTGTTGGTCAAAACACGAATAAGCTGCGCAGTGTTGGTTCCGCGAAAAATACGGGCCTTGGGATGAAGCAACACCTTCTCAATGCGATGTCTCAGGCCGGGATTCCATTGCTTGCGGAAATATTCGACTTCGGCCAGTTCAGGCATGGAATGAAGGTGGGACGAAATACGTTATCACGCAAGAAAGCTCGTGAAGGGAGTGTCTTCATTTAAGAAATTGAGAGGATATTCCCAAAATAATCATCCGGTCATCCCGAGCTTGTCGAGGGATCAGCTTCCGAAAAGTGTTCACTTAACCCGATTGCGCATACTTACCGGGGGCTGATCCCTCGACAAGCTCGGGATGACTGAATGGGAGATGTCGGCATACGATCTTCGTGATGCGAATATCGACGAGTGACGCTCCGCACGATAAGATAATCGCGTCTTATGTTTTATCGTCGCGTTGTCCGCCCACTCCTTTTTTCGTTGCCGCCTGAATGGGTGCATCACGCTTCATTCGGAATGTTGACGCATACACCGTTGGCATCATTGATCGAGCCGTTCGCACGACAGAATTTTCCAACGCTCGAGAAAAAATTATTCGGCCTCACTTTTCCCAATCCGATTGGACTCGCTGCCGGTTTCGACAAAAACGCGGAGGGCGTGATGGTCTGGCCGAAGCTCGGTTTTGGTTTCATGGAACTCGGGACGATCACGCCGCGCCCGCAGCCGGGAAATCCGCGCCCCCGCGTTTTTCGATTGCCTGCCGAACAGGGTCTCATCAATCGACTCGGATTTCCCAACGTGGGGATGGAGGAAGTCGCGCAACGTTTGGAACGGATCAAAGTTTCGGGCCGTTGGCCGGGCACACCGGTTGGCCTGAATCTCGGCAAAAACAAGGATACGCCGCTAACCGAGGCGGGACGCGATTATGTCGCGTGTTTTCGCCGAACGCGCGACCTGGCCGATTATTTCGTGGTGAATGTCAGTTCGCCGAACACGCCCGGTCTGCGTGAGTTGCAACAGGGACAGTTGCTCGATTCGATCCTGGGACCACTCCGCGAAGAAGACCCGGAAGCCAAGCGTCCCCTGCTCATCAAGATCGCACCCGATTTAACTGAGGAGCAACTGGAGACCGTCGTGACCGCAGTGGAAAAATTTCGACTGGCCGGAATCGTGGCCACGAACACCACTATTAATAAGGAGGGTCTGACCTTGCAGGAAGAAGGCGGCGTGAGCGGACGCCCTCTTACCGCCCGCAGCACGGAAATCATTCGTACATTGCATCGCCTGACAAACGGTCGCGTGCCGATCATCGGTGTGGGCGGAATTTTCAATGCCACTGATGCTCAGGAAAAACTCGAAGCCGGGGCCAGCTTGTTGCAACTCTATACTGGCTTTGTTTATGAAGGGCCGTTGATCGCGCGCAAAACTTGCGACGGTCTCTTATTTCGTTTTCAACATCCGAGCTAAAAAGGGCGCGGTGGCGGAGTGTTTTGTTTTCGCGACTTCCTCGGGTGTGCCCTTCGCGACAAGACG
>Ga0206928_1056_pt1 | contig 31380 bp, 27 predicted proteins | sample Alteio_BWOrgHeat_21_FD_152941 | JGI IMG/M metagenome (GOLD analysis project Ga0206928, IMG submission 152941) | Enriched cells from forest soil in Barre Woods Harvard Forest LTER site, Petersham, Massachusetts, United States -... | ecosystem: Environmental > Terrestrial > Soil > Temperate forest >... | reverse complement strand
CGGCGGCGGGCAGGTCGTACCGCCGCAAGGCGTGCAAGTAGAATAGGATTTTCAGCAAGAGACTGACGTACTTTTTTTCTGTCTGGTATTTCTGCGGGATTTTCACCGTCACCAACCGACCAAGATCAAGTTCCTTAATGTCGAAGGTCGGATCGGTGGGACTGAAGACCTGGGCTATATCGGGAGCGGTGTAAGGCTGCAAATAATTGAATACGGTTGAACGGATGCCGCTCAATTGCTCGGGTGGCTGCGCCCGAAACTCACGGTAATAGTCGAGCAAATATCTGATCTTCGATTTTCCGATCTTCAGTTCCTCTAATTTTCCGATCTTTTTTCCCAACATTTCATCGTCGGTCACAACCCGAAAGCAATTCTCGATGGTCACGGGTTCATCAATGGCCGCAAGCGTGGCCATCGCGTTCTGGATTGCCACTTGGGCAGCATTCTTGAAAAACGCCTGGCCGCCCTTCTGGCCCGCTGCCGTGGCCACATCGACCAGCATTTTGGCGTAGGTCGAATAGGGAATGCTGGAATCGGCCAGCATGTTCATGGTGTAGAGTGGCGTCCAGTTGGGCGGAGCGTCGTCGGGCCGGACTTCCAACTGCCGAAGGTCTTTCTCGCATTTCAAGTCTTTGGCAATGGCTTCCAGCGGTTCGCTCAAATCGCCCTTGGTATCCAGGGCCATGATGCCGACGTTGGGACGGTTTTGTTTCAGGGCATGGATGATGGGTACAACGCCGCTGGCCGTCTTGCCCGAGCCGGTGCGCCCGTCAATTTCCCATCCTCGGCAAAAATCGGCTTCCTTCCAGATGACCCCTCCCAACTTGAGAATGTAGGAAGGCAAGTCCGTTGACTTCTTCGCCGGAGTAAAAGCCAGGTGAAGAAACCATGTTACCGGAATTGGAAAAAACCAATGTCGTCAGTTCCGTCGAGCCGGGCAGACTCGACAGCACGACGCCAATGATCGCGGCGCTTAATGCAAAAAGAAATGAGAGAAGGTCCATGAAATGATGAGGGCTGCGGTCGCATAGCCGGAAAGGAACGCCGTGATAAGGTGAGAGCGGTGAAGACGCTTTCTTGATTTGTCCACGTCATTCACCAGACCACCCACGTTGGCGGCAAGCTGCTTGGTTGACTTCACGCCTTCCGCGATGGGCTGCGCCAGTTCCGTTTGAATTTGCTGGCTGATGCCGAGCGGTTTTTCTTTTAAAACTTCGCTTAGTTTTTCCAGATGGCCGTTGAGAAATTTGAGCGTGTCCGTCCATTCTCCCAAACTTTTGAGGCGGGCATCGAGCGCCGTTTCGAGCTTAAGCCTGTCGTTCTGGATTGCCTCGCGACATTCATCAAGGATCGACTTAAGCTGAACGGCATTGTCCTTAATTTCATCGCGGCTCTCATTGGTTCGCAACCAATGCCACGCGAGAAGCGCGATGAGGGGGTCGTCCACCGGGACTTTCTGCTGCGTGAGAAGCAGCTTCAAGTCATCCGGCAATTGTTTGGGATAGGCAAGGTCGACAGGAGCGTTCATGGGGCAAGCAGCGTTCGCGCTGTATCGAACTGGTTTTGCATGTAGGCGTGAAATCGCACGCAGCGGGACTGATCCAGAAGATGCAGTTTTTTACTGGAACGACCGTTGCCCACGGTGAGGTTGTACTTTTGCAACTCGTTCTTCGTGACTTCAGACAGGCAAGGCACTTCTACTTCAATAGCGCCCAAATCCAGAAGTCCCTTTCGGGTGTCCGAATTGTCGAATAAGGTCAGTTCCGTCGAGTCGCGGTAATTCTTGGCAATCAGCCACTGAACCCTCTTGCCATATTCGTCCATGACATCGGCGGCCTGGGAAATGGCGTCTCTGTCATCCACGGCAATGACGACAAAAACGAGATCGAAGTGGAGCGCCTTCTGCAACTCCGTCAACCGGCTGTCTTCGATGTACTTCAGAAGTTTGGAGCCGCCCGTGGCGCGATTATCCACGAGCACCGTATCGACGGTCTCCAATGCGCTCACCAGCCGGTCGAGAACGGCGAGTTTGTCAGTATCGACATCGGTATGGATAAATTCAGCCTCGGGCACGAGACGTTTGAATGTGCTGTTGGCGTGGTCGAGGTCGAAGGTCTTGATGTTGATCTTGGCTTCGACGAGGTAATCGTAAAGCAGGGTGGCGACAAAGCTCTTGCCGATGCCGCCCCTGTCCTGGGGAGAGAGGATCAATCGTTTGGTGTTCATGTGATTTTAGAGTTTTTCGCGGGCAATCTTGGGACCGGGTTTGTTCGAATCCGAAGTCAGAGGAGTACGAGGGGCATTGCTGGGTGTCGTGGTTTCACCCAAATCGAGTGAGGCGGGCTTCGCTCCCGTACCGCCCTCGGTTTCCCTTCGCTTTCGGTCGATCTCACTGCGGAGCCGCTTTACCTCCTGTAGATGGGCGCGGCAGAACTTTCTGACCGTCGCCTCGGACACCTTCACCCCGTTACTGGTCAGAGTGGATGTGATGTTTTCGTAGGTGGCGTATTTTGCCCGAAAGGTAAGAATGGCATTCTTGAACGGGTTGAGGATGACGTGCTGTATCGGATTGTGTTTATAATCGCCAGCAAGGCCGTCGAGGTGAGCTGCGATCTCTGTGTCTGATGGAGGAGATGGTTGGTTGGACATGCCAACCTTAAACCATATTCAGCCTGATTTTCGCTATGACTACTAAGTAGTTTTTAGTAGTCATGACGTTATTTTACTTTGGAAATAGCAGTCAGAAGGACGGCATGACAGATTGAGAATAATCAACTACTATTCGATTGATTCCTCTCGCAGATGCGAATTTTCATTCACACGACGGATTGTTTCTTCTACCTGGATACGGATACTTGGATTCGCTGCTAAGTCAGCCGCTATTTTGGCGTCGTAGGCGACTACGGCATCACCCCAAAGGCTCGCGTGATGAGGACTGCTAATGTGATAATGAGCTGGTCTGTCAGAAATTAATTTCATCATAAAATGGAAAATCCATTGCTGACGACGCTGCACCAGCAATGGAATTGCCTTTTCTGTTAATTCTTCCACGGTCATTTTGCCATCGTTGTACAGGTCGAGATGATCCTGTAGCGAGGCGGGTTTTATTTTTTTGGATGAAGTTGTTCCCATGCGCTCTTTAATCATATTCGGCACCTCTTTCGCCATAACTACTAAGTAGTTTTTAGTAGTCTAAGAATGCGGTAATGCTGTGGTGACATCAGTCGCAATGGGATTCTACCGCCTCTCGTGCGGGCATCCGCACGTTCACGCTACGGATAAGATACTGTTTTCTTACTGCGGAAATACTACTGCGATGCCCACGCTGGTGCTGCTGTGCTACGCTTTTAATCTGACTATTTGCGTGTAAGTCGAAAAAGTATTTTAAGACTACGGTGCCTCCTCCTCGCTATTTAATTACTGTGTTTCGTATGGGAGTCGGGGGCAGAACCTAAGCTCGCTTAGGGGTGACGTGTTCGCACCCAAAAAATATGTAGACCCTCGTTTTCCATCGGTTTCTGTATGGGGGGTGTTCTATATGGGCGGGTAGTCGAAAGAACTACTAAGTAGTCTTAGACCCGATTCTCTAGGTGTGAGAAAATGTGGGCATGGTTCGATTCGACCGTCCTTGTTGCTCGGTTTCTGGTGCCCTGGATTATTTTTCCGAGCACATGGCCAAGGGTGATTATTTGACCCAGGGCGGTGATTTGCGAATGGTGTGGTATGGCAAGGGAGCGACCATGCTGGGACTTGCTGGTGAAGTTCAGGCCGATCATTTTGCCCGTGTCTGCGCCGGGAATCATCCTGCGACGGGTGAAAAATTAATGGTGCGTGAGAAAGCTGGTCGTCGTGTCTGCTATTTCGGTCAAATCTCCGCGCCGAAGGATGTTTCCATTGCCCTTCTCGTCGGTGGAGATAAGCGGATCGAGCAATGGTGGCAAGATTCGGTGCAGGAGACCTTGCGGGAAATCGAAGCCGTGACTGAAACTCGGGTCCGGCGTGGTGGTCGGCGCGATGAAGATCGGGTTGCGGGCAATATGGTGACTGCGGTGGTCACTCACGATGCCAGCCGTAGCCTTGATCCACAGCTCCATACCCATCTCTGCGTCATGAACGTGACCTATGATGAGGTGGAGAAACGTTGGAAGGGCGTTCAACCGTCCAGCTTTTACCGCTACCAGAGTTTTTTTCGCGAGGTCAGCTACAACAAACTGGCCCAGCGGATGAGGGAGGGCGGCTACGAACTGGAGCCTTCACGGAAGATGGGATTCGACATCAAGGGTTTCCCCGAGTCGGCTCGCAAGCTATTCAGCAAGCGCCGGGATGAAATTCTGAAAAAAGCCGCTGAACTCGGGGTTTCGGATCAGCGTAACCTCCTCATCATCGCCGCAACGACTCGGGCCAATAAGGAAACGGTCTCGGCGGCTGAATTGCGTTCGGCCTGGCGGGAGGAATGCGGGGATGCCCTCAATGACATCGAGCGGGTGATTCGAGAATCCAAGGCGCGTTCTCCCGGTACCATTGTCCCGACCTACCATGAGGCAATGGATTATGCCCAGGAACATCTCTTTGAACGCCAGTCGGTGGTCAATGAGCGCATCCTGTTACGGGAGGCACTGGTGGCGGGTCGGGGGGCGGTGGTACTTAGTCAACTTCGGGAGGAATTGGAGCGTCGGGTCATCCAAGGCATCTTGATTCGTCACAATGATGAGATTACTTCCCGCGATGCCCTCGCGATGGAATCCGAGTTCATCCATTGGGCGCGTTCCGATTGGGACAAGTATGCCCGGATGGGAGATGAGCGGGCCATCAGTTGGTGGATGAAACGCGATCATCGGGAAGCGGTTCGAAAAATCCTCCGGTGTCGGAACCGGGTCGTGGTGCTTCAGGGTGACGCCGGTACGGGCAAAACCGCGTCCCTGAAGGAAGTCCTCAAGGGTATTGAAGCCAGTGGAGGGGCCATTTTCGCCTGTGCGCCCAGCTCCAAGGCCACCGCCGAACTACGGGATGAACTGACACCCGAGGCCGAGACGATTCAGTATCTTCTGCTCAATCGACACCTCCAACAGAAAATAGCCCACCGGACGATTATTGTGGATGAAGCGGGCCTTCTGTCTGTTCGGCAAATGCGTGACCTGTGCCGGTTGGCCAAAGCGAATCAGAACCGTCTCATCCTGGTGGGTGACATCAAGCAACATCGCTCGGTCGAGGCTGGCGACGCGCTGCGAGCCATCCAAAAATACTGCGAGGTCGAAACGGTACGGCTGACCAAGATCATGCGGCAGAAAGACCCGGCCTATCGGCAAGTGGTCGAATTACTGGCCGCCAAGAAACCTTATGATGCGTTTACCCAACTGGAAAAGTTAGGCGAAGTCCATGAGGCCAAGAACACTTCATCCCTCTTTGAACGGGCCGCACAGGACTATCTCCAGACCATCACCAGTGGCAAGAGTTGCCTCGCCATTGCGCCAGTCTGGTCGGAAATCGAGGGATTTACCGATGTTGTGCGGGACAAATTGAAAGCCAAGGGCCTCGTGTCGGGCAGCGAACGAGAGGTCGTAGTGACTTCGTCGTTCGGGTGGACGGAAGCCCAGCGTAAACGGGTTGAGAATTACAGGCCGGGGTATGTTCTCCAGTTCCATCGCGAAACAACGGCCTTCAACAAGGACGAGGCGGTCAGAATGGTCGAGGTGCGAGGTGAACGTCTCGTGGTCGAACGGGAGAACGGCGACCGATGGGCCTTCGATCCCAAACGCATTCACAGCTTCGACGTGGGCGAGGCCCGGAAGATCCCCGTTGCCTCGGGCGAAAGACTGCTGATTCATGGCAATCTGAAAGTCGAAAAAATCAAGAATGGCGATATTGTGGAAGTGGTGGGTTTCGATTCTGACGGTTCCATCCGGCTGAAGGATGGCCGCTCGTTACCGAGGTCCTTTCGGCAGTACACCCACGGATATGCGACGACTTCCCACGCCGCCCAAGGCAAGACGGTGGATCGCGGCATCCTGATCCTGGGTGAAGCTGGCATTCGGGCCGCAAACCTCCAGCAAGCCTACGTGAGTAATTCGCGGTTCCGGCAACGACAGACGATTTATACGACCAACCTGAAAGCGGCAAAGGATGCGATGGCCAACGATCTTGACCGGAAGCTGGCGCATGAACTTCACGAGAAGCGCGTCCGCCAGTGGCGCGTAATTGAGGGGCTGGTGGCCGAAGGCGATGCGTGGCGGGCCGTGCGTGAGCGGGTCATAGCGGCGACTCAAGAACAAAAGCAAGTCCTTAAACCGGGAGTAATGCGCTATGCCGCTTGAAGACCAACCTTCCCAAGCTGCACCGGAAGCCGCCATCCACGGGGACGAGTGGGATGGGCCTTGGGGTTCCATCTCCCCGGTGCGCAATTCTGTTGAAACCCTGTGCATCCAGATTGATAACGAGGCAGGGAAACCCCGCATTTATTACTACCCGTACCGCACCATCGGCAAATGGAACTGGAACATGGCTTTGCCCGAAACGCTGGAAATTCAGGTAGGGGGCATTCAAGTCACCATTTTAGGAACCGGCCTGCGACGGTTGGCCGAAGCGTTAAACCTGGGCCAGCTCCGACTGGTGCATCTGAACCAACCTCCCGATTTAACCGCAGAAGTCTGCATACGAGCACTTTCTATTGAGGATATGAAATAACAATAGGCTCTGATCTCGGTACGGCGAAATGAAGAGCAGCCTGTTATCTCCTCAATCGGCCAATCGCCCTGCTCCAAGCTAAAGCCGGACGTTCCACCAATTTCCAAAATACTATTGCTCCGACTAGCACCGCAGTCAGAATTATAACATCAAGAACAATCATAGGTATCTTACCGAAAAAGGAATTGGCCACAGCTATCATGATCGGCAGATGGACGAGATAAAGACTATAAGAAATAGACCCGATAAAAATAGGCACGCGATGTCCAAAGAAACCCCGTTGAGAAGAAAGCGCCAAGATTATTAACCCGGCGCTGCCGAACATCGTCGGCAAGTCTCCTAACATGCGCTGGGACTGGCTCCAAGGATTATAAAATCCATAAAAAAATAAAACGAGACTTAACAAGTAGAGCCCCGCGATTTTATTTATGGAAAAGCTTTTCACCAACGCGATAAGGGTATTCCGATGCCGTGCTAAGAGAATTCCAACAACGAACATGGCAACGTAGTGGATCGTCTCGAATAGTTCGTACTCGATTACCCAACTGTAGCCACATAAAAATGTGTAGGCGAGATTTGCAGCAAGGGAAATAAGTACCGCTATGGGCAGACCCAATTTCCAGGGCAATTTGGAAAACATCCAGAAAATAGCCGGAAAAAGAAGAGAGATTCGCATTTCATAGACCAAGGTCCACGCTGGAGGCACTAGAGCTTCGCGGTCGATGTTTCCGATTAAGATAAAATGAGAGAAAAGCAAGTGCCAGCTCAACGGAGTTTGCCAAGTAGGATCAAGTGGCATTGCGGGAACCGAATTTTCGTTGCTCCAACTACGCCAAAAGAAAGTTAGAATCACCACGACCACGTAGGGCACCCAAATGCGAATGAAGCGACGGGTAGCAAAAAGGTAATAGGGCAAAGAACGCCCCTCGTGATAGGGAATCGAAAGAACAAATCCGCTGAGCACAAAAAAAAGAATCACTGCCTGATGTCCGGCGTACCACCACATCCACTGCCACCACGATAGCCGTTGATAGACTCCAATTTCGGTCAAGTGGGAGAAAACTACGATCAAGGCCGCGATGCCTCGGAGCGAATCGAGATGCTGATAGTGTTTTGGAGAAGCCCCGTCCCTAGTTTCCTTTCGACGTAGATCATTTCGCCGTTTTGCCACCCTAATCTTCCTCTTATTCCCTTTTCCTTTTTTCATCTTACGATAGCGCTGAGCTACGCTCCGCTGCCGGTCTTGTAGTCACTCAGTTTCTTTTGAAGATAAGGAGCATCGCTCACTGTTTCGAGGCGTTGTACAAGCGCGTTCATTTTTGGGCGATAGATTTCCTTCTCGTCCGGTGTGAATATGTCAAAGGACTCCTGAAGCAAGCAAAATGCTTGAAATTGGCTGCGTATCGTTTCCATGAAATTTCCCTTTATCTCATTCAACTCGGCATCCTGAAGCAAGAGTTCAGCGAGAAGTATTGCCTTTGTATAACGCTCACCACTTCGCTGCATAAGTTCTGACAACTCCTCCGGGGAAGATCGTTTTACAAGTGTCCACGGTAAGCCGATAGAATGTAAGCAAGCCACTTCAATTTGCTTCATTGCATCGTCATTGTGACCGGCCTGTCTCGCAGCGAGAATCGCAGCGATCATCAGCCTCACCTGCTCTATCATTCGCAACAAGTAATCTTCACCCATACTTACCAAGAATCGTAGGCAGTATCATTCCTTTCACAAGACCAACAGCCTCCCGTTTTACTGCAACAAGTCTCGACCCTTACCGGGAATTACGGTACGATTAGCGTCAATTGATTCGATCATGAAATCACGAGTTTTAATCATCACTCTCCTCGGCCTGCTCTACCTGCCGGGAGTCGTTCGTTTCACGCCTGCCCAGACCAGCCAACCCACCGCTGTTGCGCAGCCCCTCAAGACGGTCACGCTACGAATCGGAAAGGCGACTTTGGAAGCCGAAGTCGCAGTCACGCGAGAGGAGACATCTCGTGGTCTAGGGTTTCGGCCTCGATTGGCCGATAACGCGGGAATGATATTCGTTTTACCGACTGAGCGCGCAACCTTCTGGATGAAAGACTGTTTGATTTCCCTTTCGGTCGCTTTTCTCGACAAGGATGGCGTCATCCTTGAAATCCACGACATGATGGCCCCCGATCCGACCAAGCAAATCGACGACTCCTCACTGCCTCTTACCCGTAGCGACAGCGATAAAGTCGCGTATGCTATCGAGACAAACCTGCATTGGTTTGCACTCAATGGAATCAAGCTAGGCGAAAAAATCGATCCTCCGCCAGAGATACTGAGGACTTTAAAACGTTGATTGCATGTCCCCCTCGGTACTTGGGGCATCACGCTTTAAAAACACAGCTAGAGCCATATCCATAATGAGTCGAGTTCATTTATTTCTTTTCATCCTGTGTTTTTGGACAGGTATGATTTCCGGTCAAGCCGCCGCGCCAGATCCCGACGCCGGATACATCGGTAGTGCATTGGCCCGTGCAAAAGATTCGGACTTCCTGACGGTCGAATATGTGGCAGCTAACAGCCCCGCTGCTGACGCTGGAATCAAGCAAGACGATTGCATTTCGGCCATTAATGACATTTCGACTCAGGGAATGTCTCTCATGGACGCCCGAAATTCCGTTGAAGGAACCATCAATGGCGCTGTGAAGCTAACCGTCCGCCGTCAGGGATTGCCTGACGAACAAGTCTCTATTGTGCGGCGGTCCTCTCTTGACACCTATTTGCCAGCGGCGACAGGCGGCGATCCGAGAGCAGAGTTTTACGTGGGAAGTTTCTATGAACGCGGCCCAGCCTCGACGCGCGATCTCACAAAAGCAGCAGAATGGTACCGCAAGTCGGCCGATCAAGGTTACGCTCCGAGTCAAGTCAATCTGGGGTATATGTTCGCACGCGGCTTAGGTGTTCCAAAAGATTTGGGAGAAGCCGCCGCTTGGTATCTCAAGGCCGCTCAGCAGGATGACTCAACTGCCGAACAATATCTTGCTTCTCTTTATCGGGATGGTCGTGGGGTAGCTCGAAATGAACGGGAAGCGTTTAACTGGTACTATCGATCTGCACAGAACGGTAACGCCTATGGAGCGTGGGGCCTCGCTAGTATGTACGAAAAGGGGCTGGGAGTAGCACCGAACATAGAGGAAGCATTCCAATGGTATCAAAAGGCAACGATTGGCTTGCCTCACAATGAAAAGCTCAAGCAGGACGTTGCTCTGATAAGTATGAGGGCATTCATGGAAACCCGCGAGGTCACGTCTCTCGATCTATCTCTTATTATGTCGGCTTTCGGACAGCGGACTTGGCTGCTCTTTCTTTTCATGACATTGATCTACATCGCTGGAGGTGTTGTCCTTTTCAAGCTTACTCTCAAAGCATCGGAAGCTCCCCTTAGCCTTTCAGTCGCCATCGGCTGGGCGGCCTTTTATATGGAAAGTCAAGGAGTTGCTGTATTTGCCCTCCTTATATTTTGTAAATCGCTTACTGCTGACACTCTGTTCACCACGATGTGCCTTTGCGGCGCTCTGCCGGTGATTATTTCTTCCTGCGGGCCTCAGCGAAACCGCATTTGGAAAGCATCGAAATCTTCCTGGCTCACCCTTGCACTCTTTACTGTTGGATCTTGTCTAGCTGTTTTCTTGATTGGGCTGGGATATGCCCAAATTTGCGCCCTGATCACTCATTCATCTCTTCCGTTGCAGCCAACGCAGATACTTATCAGCAAGGCAAAACTGGCGTCTCCCATCTTGGCATACATCATCATCGCATTAGCGTTGCCCATTGCGGAAGAAATCATCTTCCGCAGTTATCTTTTCGATGCCTTAAGACAACGCTATTCCGGGAATATTGCTGTAATCATCTCGGCACTTGCCTTTTCCTTGATTCATTTTCAATGGCTTTACTTTATACCACTCTTCGGTCTGGGCTTTGTATTTGGATGGGTAAGATTAAAAACTGAATCTTTACGTCTTCCGATTTTTCTGCATGTGATAAACAATGGCCTCTTCCTGGCATTTACCACTTAACCTTTAGTCACGAAGTCCTGGTATCGAGCAAATAGGGCAGCCGGGCTTCCACTTTTTTCCAAAGGGCGACCGACACTGCGGTGAAGACAATTAGCAAGCCTAGCTTTGCCCAAAAAGGTGATGCGTAAATAGTCAAAGCATACATTCCAACAAGAAGCCGATAAAAATAAATGGCGTAGGAACGTAGGCGATGACCAAATGCAATTGTCCGCCTTCCGGTAGGAGCTAGAATCCCGAGAGCGGCAGCGATAAAGGTGAAAAGAATAACGCCGTAAAGGGCCGTACAAATACTGACTATGCCTGAGACATAATGAAGGTGTCCGATTTGAGCAAGACACAATAATATCACTGCCGCGTAGGCGAATGCCAATGTTGCCCATACAATGGCCTTGTTGACTACGATTGATAAGAGCGATCTTGGAAATACAAAGAGATTCCAGATTGCTCTCTTTTCATGATTTAGAATCAACATACCCCTACTTGCCATAAAGTATCCGATGATGCAAAAGACTAACGCGGAAGCGTGTTTAAACTCTCCATCAGCTCCGACCAAAACCGAGACATTGATAATTAGACCCAACGCAACAGCGATCAAAGGTATAAGAAACATCTGAACCACGATATTCCTGTCTCGCACTAGATATAGGATTTCCTTTCCAGCAACCCCAACTACCCAACTACCCCGAGTTGTTGCGATTACACGCTGCCCGTTTATAGGCAGGGAACAACTATCAGACTTTTCTAGCCCTTTACGGCTCATAACCTCACACACCCAGACCGCACCTAAAGCAACAAGCGTCCACAAAAAGAGCAAAGCTACCCCGAGGCCGATCTGTACCGGCGAAATATGACTCCACAAGAAAACTGCTGGTAGCGAAAGAGGTTGCCAAAGAATGGCAATGGGCAACCTGGCTGCGTAGCTAACAAAGAAACCGGCGATCTTAGGCGAACTACTGCAAGCAATGTAGGATGTTGGAAACAAAACTCCTAAAACAGTGAATCCCGCTTGAAACATTTTGATGCTCGACTGACTAACACGCTTCCGCATTCCTGTTTCCGTTACGGTAACAACTCCCGCAGCTAGCATCGAAAGGTATCCCGTTGCAATAAAGCTCAAACACAAACCAATCCCTCCAGCGTTTGTTAGGACAAGGGCACAGAATAGCAATGGGAACAGAAAACCCCACATAATCGGATTGTGCAGGGAATCGTTGATGATCTTATACAAATAATATCCGCGCGTTGAGACAGGCAATGTATACAACCACTCAAGACTCCGATTTATTTGTCCCATATTTTTGTTGGTTATTCCTAACGCCGTCATCACGCTAGAAAAAAACAAAAGCCCAATTAATAGCCCGATGCACTTGATAAAAGTAGATTCTTGATTGGAACTAACCCAAGCCCTTGTCTTCGCTATTCGTATTAAATCTCCGGTCAGGACTTCGGTCGAATTTTGGCTCGATTTAGCATCTTTTACCGAAGTCGGTGAAGAAACTTCAACCGCAATCTTCCCATCCAATAGAATTTCACTTGGGATGGAATGCGCTATATTTAATAAGACATGAGAAGCCAAACCGAGTCCGATACAAAAGAAGAATAAAAAGAGTAAAGGCGGCCAGATCCAGCCAAGAATCGAGGAGCCCAACTTTCCTGATTTTTTCATTCCTTTATCTCTAGGACCACTCGAATGAGGCTGCAGGCTCTGCCATTGATTTACAAATCGACGGATCGCTATTCTGAACAGAATCCAGGCAACCTTCACCGAGCTAATACTCGGCCTTGCATTCACGTCCGTACAATGGTCGGAGAGTTGCCAGCGACAGAAAAGAAAATCTGTTCTAGCGAACCATCGGTTAAGAACTGCCTCTTCAGTTGAGCCAAGGTGCCACATGCAACCAATTCCCCTTTGCTAATTATGGCAATATTCGAGCAAAGTTTCTCGGCCTGATCGAGTAGGTGTGTACTAAAGAAAATCGCTTTCCCCTCGTTAGCTTTCTCCTGAATAATTTCATGCAGGACCCTACTTCCGACCGGATCAAGCCCGCTTGCTGGCTCATCGAGAATCAAAAGCGCGGGGTCGTGCAACATTGCACAAATCAACGCCAGTTTCTTCTTCGTTCCTCTCGAATACTGATTCGTGAATTGCTCCAATGCACCTGTTAATTCGAGGCGTTGAGCGAGCGGCCTAACTGTATGTTCAATTTCTGACCGTGAGAGGCCGTGCATTTCTCCGGTGAATTGGATTAATTCTCTGCCGCGTAGATAATCATAAAAAACAGGTTCATCGGGTACATATCCCACCTGTCGCTTTACCTCGATTCTGTCCACAATACAGTCCAACCCATTGATTCGGGCGCTGCCCGAAGTCGGAATCAAAATACCCATCAGCATCCGAATCAAAGTGGTCTTGCCTGCACCGTTTGGCCCGAGCAATGCAAATATCTCACCTGCTGAAACGGAAAGGGAAAGGTTCTTTACAGCTTCAAGTGAACCATAGATTTTCCGCAAATGCTCAATTTCAACCAAGTTGGGATTCCCCTTAACTTCCATTAGTTTGGAGTTTTAGGAGGGTTTCTTGCCGTAGTAAAGCCGTTTACTTAGCTTTCCCGGTGATGCTGCCGGATCTACTTAGATTGGAACTGTCGTTTTCATTCGCCTTCCGCGTAGCCCCGGAGTTTGCTCCGGGGCTTTCACGGATGGAGCGTCTATTGGTAAATGAAGTAACCTTGCTTTTGCCAAGGATTACCATTCCGCATCCCAATCAGCACCGTCTGGTTGGTCATTGGAGTCAGGATTAGATTGGTTATGGCCAACACTGTACATGTAGATCGCAATCAAGGCCGCGACGGCAAAGAACTGCCATTCCGTGCCTGTCGGATCTGTCATGTTTACAGGATTGTTTTTTACGTACGCATACAGGTTTGTGCCCTGGCTGAATTCCGCACCGGACAACGGATCACGGCTGATAAAGCGACCCAATTGAGGATTGTAGTAGCGTGCACGGTAGTAGTAGTTCGTAGTCTCGGGGTCATATAACTGTCCCGTATAGAGGATATCATTTCCGATACCTGTGGAACTGAGAACGGTTCCAGACCCGTTGGTGATTTGGAATTGCCCCTGAACATTGTATTCGTAACCTTCTGTTAGAGCACCGCTATTATCGGCAACTGCGCTGATGTCATCTAAGCCATTCCGATAATACCACTGCTTCGTGCTTCCATTAATGCGGAGAAGGACATCGTTATTGTCAACGCCGTAGCAATAGGTCCAAGTGGTGGAAGAAGGACGATACTCAACGGCAAGTTTCGCTCCATCGTAGTGATACGTGTATGTGGCCAAGACAGTGCCGGAGCCATTTTCATCAACCTTTTTGACTCTACGTCCCATAGGGTCATAGGTGAAAAGGCTTTTGCCACCAGTGTAATCGACCTCCGTTAACCGCTTGAGCGCATCATACGTGTAAGTATTGCCCGAGAACGTGGCCAAACTACCGTCGCTATTCCACGTTGGCGTGGCCGATCCGACAGCAGTATATTGGTTAAGACTGTTAGCGGTGTAACTTGTCGTTGTTGAACCAAGCGTCCAAGTCGAACGATTGAATCCAGCATCATAGGTGAAGGATTCATCGGCAAATGGCGAGCCACTTGGTTCAGTCACCCCCGTTACTTCGTTTCGGTAATCGTAACCAATAGCAATTGCACCACGAGGTTCGGTGATCGAAGTTGCCTGATTCGCGTCATTATAGACATAGCTGTAAGTGCGAGTTCCCGAAGTTAGCCCATCAGCCAGACTGCTCACTCGATTGAGCAAATCAAAACCTATTGTTACAGTAGTGCTGTTCGCGTAGGCAATACTGCTGGCGCGGTTAAGAATATCGGAAGTGTAGGTAACCAACGTGTTATTACTCCCATCCTTAATCGTGTACAAACGATCAGAAGCATCATAAGCACGCTTGAAAGTCACGCTGGTCGGATAATTGGAATTCAAGCGATTCCCATCAAGATCGTACGTATATGTGCTGGTGAGGCCCGCCTGGTCAGTAAAGCTGGTATTCCGGCCCAAGGCGTCATACACGTAAGTTAACGAGGTTCCGCCTTCGGTGGAGGTAAGCAATCTACCCATAAGATCGAACGTATTTGTAATCGTTGATCCATAGTTTTGAGTCAATTTCCAATTCCGCGCATTATAAGTTTGGGAAATTGTATTTCCAGCTGTGGTGCGGAATCCAGTGATGTTACCTTCCGCGTCATATTTCCACGTCTCGTAGCTACTACCTGGGTAGGTCTTCTGTTCAAGACGATCCAAGCCATCGTAAGCATACGTTGACGTGTGACTCAATTCATCGGTCAGGCTGCTGATGTTACCGTTCGCATCATAGTCGCACTTAGTAATATTGCCCAAAGGATCGGTTTCCTTGTATGGAAAATATCTTTCGTCGTATGCCATATAAGTCGTATGGCTCAACGGATCAGTTATCTGAGTTCTGTTCCCTTCAGCATCGTACGCATATGTGGTAGCGACGTAAGTCGAGGTGCCGGTGTATTCGCGTTTCGCGGTCAATTCCAAGTAGCTATTGTAAATATAGGTGGTTTTTTCGACCCCACTGCTCGGCGCATTTCGCACGTCAGTAGCATACTTTTCATTGGCATCATACGTGATTGTCTCAACTTGACTATTTGCCCCATCGACCTCAATCAGCTGATCCTGAGCATTATAAGTCTTGGAGATGGTATTTCCATTCGGGTCCTGGATGCTGGCTACGTTACCGTACGTATCGTAAGTGTAATTAGTCGTCGCGTTAAGTTTGCCAGATCCGTAGTCCTGAATCATCTGTGTCCGATAGCCGGTCGTGGCATCGTAAGCATATTTCGTCACGCCATCGGACGTAGTATCCGTTAAAACCTGACCTTTACTGTTGTAGGTGTACGTCTCCGTGGCCGTACCTGCCGTTACTGTCGGGTATGTGACCGTTAGCAGATTGCCGCTTGGATTCGTAGTGGCATTGCCGTAATCATAAGTTGTCACATTCCCATTCGGATCAGTCATCGACGCTACTTGGTTGAATCGCGACTCATAGGTGAAGGTGGTTAGAGACGTCAGGGATTGCGTCCCCTTAGTGCTGTCAACGGTGGTTCCCGAAGGGGCAGACTTAGTAATCGTTAGAACATTGCCATTACTATCGTATGTCCATGCGATTGTGTTTCCTCGTGGGTTAGTTTGAAGTGTTTTACGCTTATTGCTGTCGTAGCTATAGTCGGTTTCGTAGGTGGAAGGTTCGCCTGAATGAAGACCAGCCGTATGTATAATTTCCTTGGTTATGTTATTTCCCCCATCATTGTAGTATTCGGACACATACCCTAAAGCATCGGTACGAGTAACCTTATGATTAGTATCATCCCATGAGTAAGTGGTTGTTCCACCGTTCCATGTTTGACTGGCTATCTTGAATTGATCAGCCCCACCCCAAGTTCCATAGGTGTTCGTAACATAGGTGTTGGCGTTTCCATCAATTTTGCTCGTCATTCGCTTATGAGAGTCATAGCCGAAACCGCGAGTAGTTCCGCTCGGGAAATCTGGTGTTCCAGGCTCTGTAACTTGTGTGAGGCAGTAATTTGAGTCGTATGTATATGACACGGTACGTCCAAACGAATCCGTAATTGATGAGATACGGCTGTGGCCATCGAGACTGAGGGTTATGTATGCCCCGGAAACAGGGTCTTCCACTTTAATTACATTGCCATTGGTGTCCTTGGTGTAATCCAGTTCGTTGCCATTTCGATCAATCGTCTTCTCAATGAGACCGTTTGAATCGAAGAGGTCCTTAGTGCCGCTACGATCCGTAATGACATATCGATTGTTGGTCGAATCATAAGACGCGGTATATTCCGCTCCAACACTCGACTTGGCGTCGGATTGTGGCTGCGAAGAGAACGGCAAGGGCACTGCAACGCCTCTTCCCGTATGATAATAAAGCGTTCCGTATCCGCCTCCAGAGGGTGCGGAGTAGTTTAAGAACTTGTTAAAGCTATTATCCCACGCATATCCGATAGGACCATCATAGTCCAATTTGGAACTATAATATCTGGTGAATTTGATGGGGAGAGGCCCCGGAATTACTAAATCAGTCATCGCAACTGTCATTGCGCCAGTAGCCAGTGATATTGGATCGTTATCCTTTTTATCGTCGTCCGGTGGCTTATCGTTTGGATTACTCGGACCGATAGTTGGGCAATTAGGGCACTGTCCGCCACCGGGCGGCGTTGAACCATTGCCTCCACCGGGAGGAACCATCGCGCCTCGTGAGGTAGTTAGTCCGAGACCTGGTATCACCAGACCGCATACGACTAAGGTGAGAATTAAGAGGTTAGATTTCATTTTCATTGTTTTCTCCTGATTTTTTAAATTTGTTACTCCAGCCGCTGTAATGTTGAAGCCGTGGCCTGCCAGTCCTTGGGGGCCAGTGTCTTGACAGAGGTGACAGCACCCCCAACTTTCTCCAGTGATTCTTTCACCTCACCGCCGGACAGCGGCTCAAAGGCAAGCTTTACTCCAAGATTTGAAAAAACTCGTTCGGTTAGTTGGCCCGTAGTTGCGTCATAGGCGTTCCGCCACATCTCTTTTCCATTCAAGGAATAGGACAAGACCCTGCCTGCGTCGTCGTAGGTAAAACTCTTTACCTGTTCTTTGCCGTTAGCTAGGCCCATTGCTTCCAGTAGTAAATGGCCCGAATCATCAAAGGAACGACGCAGCACAACCTGTTTCTTGCCGTTCTTCGTCTCTTCAATGAGTCGGGTCATTCTGTATGTTGGCCCAGGAGATTGAATCATCTCGATGTGCCGCATTGTCCCATCAGGTAACGTCAAATCGGTAATTCCTCGTTTTTTCGTCGAAAAAATAACTTTCAGCTTTCTTGGACACCTTGTTGATGCGACTCATCTGCGGATATGTCTTGTCATCCGCCACATCGGCTATTTGGTAAGTATATTTATCGTCGCTTATAATCTTACCAGTTTTGAGATCCCAGCTCAGCGTTAGGGGACGCTGCATAGAATCTACAAAAGAGAGAACTGGATTAAGCAACTTATCGCGGGTGCGATCGAGGGTAATCGTATGACCTCCGGGGCATGTAATCTTATCAATACCGGCATAAACTAAACTGGGCTCAAAGTCGCAAACCTTCTTTGCAACACCCATGCTGTCAGGATTGAATAAAAGTTGCTTGGCAAAACCAAGTTTATCGTACGCAACCTGCAATGCCGGAGATTTGCCGCTCTCACTCATGGAAATGAGTTTGCCGTCACTCGAACGATTCCATAAAATTGTTCGACCGTCTGGCATTGTGAGGGAGCTGATTAATCCCTTATTAAAGATGAACAAGCACCCTGTTGTTACGTAGGTCAGCTTAAATTCGTCTCCCTTTTCTTCACCCTTCCAAGCGTCAGAGAAATAATGCCTCCAAGTATCGCTTCTCTGATTATAGACGAGATAAATCTGCCGACCGCCCATGAGTTCTACTTTTTTGAGGTCTTTTTGAACGTCGAATATCTTCGATTCAAAAAGAGGACATTCCCATCCCTGACCAAATTCAGGTGAAGGAGGACGCACTTTGGAAGAGAAGTTGAGCGCAAGCGGAAGCGTCAACCCGTCACCAAAATCAACATCTCCTAACGGGACGATAGGGTTAACGTAGCCATCTTTGTCCACGTAGGGAGCGATTGAACCGCTAAGGCCACACGAAGGGAAAAGGGTATTCTCGGCTCGTAGAGCCGAAGTCATCAATACCGCACCAATAATCCCCAGCCAGTAGCTTTTCATGGTTTTGTCCCCTTTTAACTTGGTTTATTCCAATTATTCACCACCAGGGGGCGGGGGTGGCGGATCATCACATGCCAGAAGATTTCCGTGAGTTATTTGGCCATGACCGACATTGTAGGCATGGATAATTTTCACGGAAACTACAGACGCCAAAACCAGCAGAGTTGCCAGAATCAAGGTAATTTCTTTTTTCATAACGGGGAGGTCTATACGTGATAATTCAATAGTCGGTCAACACCTTTTCATCGTTTTTTTTATTATTTTCGCATCCGCCATAAATCAAATGCTTATGTCGCAATTCACGTAGCAACAACGACTTGCTGTATCACAAATATAGACTAGTTCCAGAATTGCAATGGAAGAGCTTGAGTATTAACAACCAGTGAATGCTGTCATCATGCATACAAGTTTTTACTCGTTACAACAATCGTATCAAATATGCCGCTTTAGGGATTGTTTCTTACGTTGCATATAGAGCGACGGCGTTGCGCTCTAATTTAATAATTTTACAACTAGGAAAGAAGCTCGTGACATGTGCTTTCCGTATTCTCCATTGATTTTTAGAACCACGAGACTTATAAGGCTGGCATGTGGAGACGAAATTTTTTGCGCGATCTCCTGATCATCTCTCTTCTTTTAACAGGCAGCATCGCCTTGGGATTGATCGTGAATCAGCATCGAAAATCCTCGTTACCTCTGGTTTATTCGAGTCCTGAAGCTCGACTGAACAACGCAGTAGCGAGCATTGGCACTAAGCCCTCATCCGACATCACATTTGGTGCAGACGTGGACAAAAAGGAGATGCGCCGAATCAGCACTGACAATTCGGCCTTGATTCTTGATGCACGATCTAAAACCTTTTTTGAATTGGGGCACATTCCTTCAGCCTTAAGTCTGCCCCGAGACGATTTTGAAAAAAGTTATCAAAGTCTTCAAAAAACTCTGTCATCTAACCTGAGCAAAACAATCGTGGTTTATTGCTCCGATAGCGATTGCCCCGACAGTAAACGAGTTGGAGAAGCCTTACGCAAATTGGGCTACCAAGATGTTCGATTGTTTCGAGGAGGATGGGATGAGTGGATTGGTGCAAACTTGCCGACTCAGCAAGGATGCAGTTGCGGAGACTGAGCTTCGCACGCTTCCATGAAGGTAATACCGTGAAAAACTCTTTTATCCGTCGGCAGGGAACGTACTTGATTGCTCGGTGGATCTTAGGCGGCGTTTTTGTATATGCAGGCATTTTGAAAATGCAGTCTCCCATCCAGTTTGCCGACAATATCGCTGCCTATCAGCTTCTTCCTGCCAATACGATTAACGCTTTAGCTCTTGGCCTTCCCTTTTTTGAGCTTATCTGCGGCCTGCTGGTTTTGGCAGGCGTATGCACCAGAATTGGTACGATGGGACTTTTTACCATGCTTCTCGTGTTTATGGGAGCGATCTCGATAGCGCTTAAAAGGGGGTTATCCATTGATTGCGGCTGCTTCGGCGGACACTCTTGGATTGAGTCTAATCTTTGGGTGGCCTTGGGACGCAATGCGGTCCTCTTGTTGTTAGCACTGTATATTTACCGACAGAGCCTTTTCAACGGTGAGGACGATGAGGTAAAAAGTGCTCAATCGGATAGGCTTGAACGATAGGAGCCGAAAAATGCTATCAGCACACAGACAACCGACTGCAAAGTTAAGACAAGGACACAGAGCATCCACGTATCGAGGGTCGTTGAGCCAGAAAATGTGACGAGATCGTAAAGTCTCGTTTCCTTAAGTGTTTGCAGGTATCCGGCCCAACTCCAATAGGCGGCGATAAAGGGGCGCGTAATAGTGGCCAACGAATCAGGCAACGCGAGCACAGCTCCTGAGAGGGGCAATTGAAATCCGACGACATACAAGGCGATGAGAGACGCTTGCTCGGCCGTTCTCGACCATGACGAAATTGCCAAACTTGTAGAAGTTAGAGATAGATTGACCAAACAGAGAACGGCAAATTGTTCTCCAAAGTTTCCTGGCAAATTGCAAACTTCCTTCACTAAAACGGTCATTCCAAGCGACTGAGCCAAGACAAGGAGGACGAGAAAAAGGATTTTACTCATCAGATAGGATGACGTACTTAACCCTGATAATTTCTCCTTCTCAAAAATTCCTCGTTCTGCCGCAATTTCACGGGCCGCGTTATTGGCGCCCATCAAGGCCAAAAGAATGACCTGAAACATGGCGAGGCCCGACACGAGTCTTCCGACCTGGCTGACTTGGGAAGAATAATCAAGCGTTTCCTTCAGCATACGGGCTGGGTTAGTTTCTAAATTGAGACTCATATTTTGAATTTCAGGAAGGCCCTTTAATGCAAACAGCACGACAATGCCAGGGAACACGAAGAGAAAAAGTGCCTGAAGGACAATCTGAACCCTCTTACGAACAAAAATCCGGAAGCGACGCCGAGTAAGACAGAAAAATTGAGCTAGCCAACGCCCCAGCCCGCGCTTCCTCGCCAAGCTCTCAGTGTTCAACTTCTCTTCCCTTTCGGGAGAGGGCTCGTGTTCAAGTGAAACATTGCGCCATGAGGACTCCCATGCTTCCGTTTGGACTTCACTTAATCTTTGGAAAATTTCTTCAGGATCAGCGGTCTGGAAATAAGAACTCATTTCGGCAGGGGAGCCATGAAATGCCATGACACCATCTATCAAAACCACGACTGCATCGTAATAACCGATATGTTTAAGCTCATGAGTGACATGAAGGACGATCTTCTTCTTTTCGGTAGCTAGGCTCCGCAGAAGGTTGGTAATTTCAAAAGATGATTTAGGGTCTAGTCCACTTGTGACTTCATCGGCTAAAATGATCGAAGGTTCGCTAACCAGCTCCATCGCCAAAGCCAGCCGCCGCTTTTGACCGCCTGAAAGAACTTTAGCTTCGCGCTGAAGAAGTTCACTTAGCCCTGTTAATTCAGCTACTTCAGTGACTCGGGCTTGAATGAACCCATCCGTTAGTTGCCCTAAGCGCAGGATGGCCGCATCGGTCAGGATCTCTTCAACGGTCAATTCCTCGTGGAAAATGCCGAACTGAGGCACATAGGCCAGCATTTCGGGCTCGATGTCGTAATCGCCGTCAATCTCACGATTCAGCCAACTCATCTGACCTTCCGTATGGCGCACCAATCCCGCGATAGCTTTTAAAAACGTACTTTTACCGCAACCCGATGGCCCCACGATGGCAACCAAGTCACCTAATTGTGCCCGAAAATCTATGCTTTTGAGGATTGCAATGCTTTTCCGATCCCGATTGGCAAAGACACTAAGATTGGTCGTTTTCAGCATGTCTTCTGCAACAGGTTATCTTCTAGTATTCATCGATTTTACTTTGCCGAAGCCTGGACTACAAGCGGCCACCAGTCAGTAATATAAGCTTCAGACCTCGGGACATCCTGTATCAAAACGGCCGAATGCGTTGCGCTGAACTCTTTCCATTCGGGATAAAAAGAATCGCCATAAAATTCGCCATGAGAATAAATCACACGACTGAAACCCTTGAACCAATCATCCGGCTCAACGCGACAATTGATAAGAAGCAGCTTAGAATCAGGTTTTGGAGTTAAAATTGACTCCCATTTTTTTAAAGCATCTTCATCCGCTCCTGAAATTACATAAAGTTGACAGTCGCTAAGTAACTTGCTGGCGTCGGAATTGGGCTCGGCAACTATAACGACCGAACCAGCGTTTTGATCGTCCTTGAACCATTTCTTGCGAATTTCTTGACCATAAAAGTTTCCAAGCACCTCTTTATTCGGGCCAAGGATAGCCAAGGTAGGCTTTCCAGCCCCAACCAAGACAACGTTTCCCCCGTTTCGTCCATCTATCGAGAGTTTTGGGACTTCTAGCCCCAACAGCATGAAGGGCAATCCGACAAGAATTCCCGCGACGACTGCTGATAAAATCCAATATCCTTGCGAAAGAGGAGCCTTCTGCCTGAAGCGCAAAATAAGAGCGGCGATCACCCAGAGAGCCGGGAGTGGCCAGTTCCACCATTTTCCCGCTGCATTGTAAAACAGAGCCACCAAAAAAGCTGTCCAGACAGCGATACCCCAACCCGAAAAATTGAATCTCCGGCTCGGAAGTAATAAGGAGAAAGCGACCATCCAAAGGAACAAATATAACCACCGCAGCGGCCATCCAAATTCAACGAGCCAAGTAAGATGGGAACTGAGCAGATGTTTAAGGATAACTTCCTCTCCTACCGGCTCGAACCATTGTTCGTAAGCTTCGGCGGATTTACCAAATCCCCAACCATTCGGGGCAGATGCTAACATGGCCGGAACCGTTGACCAAACTTGCAAACGCCTTCCCGCAGAAGCTTCCGGCGAGACATCGACTGTACCCAGCCGGAATCCCTTGGGAAATGTCATAAGTCCTACACTTACTCCAAGTAAAATAACCAATCCTACACTCGTCCAAACCTTCCAGCCCTTTGGCCATGAGTGATCGCGCCAACTCAGAATTAACCACACAAACAATCCGCATATAAGCGCCAAAACGCCTCCACGCGACCCTGTTCCGATCAGTAGTGCCAATAATAGAATCTCCATTGGCCATACAAACCAAATCCACCGTCTTGATAATTTGAGCAAAACGGGCAAAGACAAAATGAGGACAACAATGAAAGTCGCAACGTCATTCGGATTTAGCCCAAATATTGTGAATCGTGTTTGTCCTAAAACCACATTGTCTCCTCATTTCCTGGGGCTATTTACGGATGAAAATAGCCCCAGGTTTTAGCAATATCTACATCCGGTATGCCTACTCGCTGTGAGCCGGGCAAATTTGAAACAGCCTTTGCAGGATAAACATCTCCGTTAAGCATGTCCCCGTAGTATAATGGCTGGCGAAAATCGCTGAACAATGAATCGTCCAGAGTAAAAGGCTGGTCATCTTTGTTCATGGCGTAACCGTTGGAGTCTTTTGCGGCAAGAATCTTAAGCTGTTGGTCCCTTAGCTTGAGGGCGTAATCAAAGAACTTGAGTCCTAACGATATTTCTTCGGGAAAAACCTCATGTCCTCGACCGGGATAAATACGAAGGAGAATCGGATAGTTCAGTGCCTGAGCCGAATGAAAGAATGTCCTCGCAGCAGTGCTGCCGTGTTCAAGTTCCCCCGTAGTTACAAGCCATAAACAATGTGCAGCATTCGGTGTCGGCTCTTCAAAACTACTATTGACGTGAATGTGTATAGCTAGAAATTTTTCCGGGCATCGCAGCGCAATTCGATGTGCCCATTGTGCTCCTCGCGAGGCTCCGTAGATCAAATATCCGCTATCGGGAAGACCATAATCACTGCATAGCCGATTCATTCCAATCTTCCATGTCCTATAACATTCTTCCATTGCGTTGTTCGAGTCTCTTTCGTCACTCTCGTCCATTGTGAAGCTATCTTTGATCGAATACATCGTGGCAGTCGTCCACGTCACGATCACAAGCTTATGTTGATCCGCAAATTGAAAGTTGGGATCTGCGCTGGAAGGACGTTCCGCCCATTGCTCCAGATTTTTCTTTTCTGTGAGCCAAGTCACGTCTGCGAAAACGCCTTCTACATGATCTTTCGGAGTTAACCCCTTCGGAAATCTGGCGTAAAATGTCATTACTGGTAAGCCGGGAGCATCATTCCTTACGTCGAAGGCTATGATTTGATGACCGTCCTTGGATAGAAGAGGCGGCGGCCCTGCATCATCAGCGTTAACCGTGGGTGTCGTCCCGATGAAGGCAAGCAACCCAACCGCAACGGCAAAATATTTCATGCGAGTATAAAAAAGTTACGTTCATTTTGCCTGATCGCCCGCGACATTGCTCTCCGAGGGGGCCGTCTTAGTCGTCCCATTGCCTTTCGTCCCATTGCCTTTTATATCAGGCACAAGCTCGTTCACGACCTTTTGAATGCCTTCTTGAGCCAACTTGCTCGGAGGGTAATCATTGTAGGCTTGCAGATAACGGGAGAGACTTGATCCCAAGTTACCGTCGTTGTCTTCCTGCGCTGCGGTGTTCAGTGTTTCGACAAAATCAGCAGCCTGGGTCGCATAATTAAGCCGTGCTTCGCTCAACTTGGTATCCTCCGGCAGATTGCGACGATTGACCTCAAGACATTCCCATGCTCCGCGATAATCTCCGATTTTGGAATAACGGTCAGCTTGGACAAGACTCAGTTCGATTTCCTCCATCTTTTCCAGAATGTCTCCTAGTTGCTTAGCTTTGTCAGGCTGTGTCGCTGTAGCGGCAATGTACTTGGCCTTATCTACGTAAATCTGACGATAATTCTTTTGCGCCATGAGAGCATCCAAATCAGACAACGCATGTTGCTGAAGGTCGGCTTGATTGAAAATACCATTGGACAATTTTTCCAAATCGGGATTACGCGGCCAAAGATCAGCGGCAGCCGTAAGTTCCGTCTCCAAGGTTTTTTCATCGTTCTGACTGGCAGCGGCCTTCGCTTTAGCCAAATGCATTCGGCTTATCGTCTGTGCCGTTTGAATGGCCGCAAGCGGTTTTGTCGGATTGAAATCGGTCGCCAGCTTTTGCAAGTCATCGACTAAAGTTTGGGCTCGGGCGTAATCTTTGACATCAAGCGCATCCAACAATTGATTTGATTTTTGGGTGTACTCGTAGCCCAACTCTTTTTGAGCCCGCGGCAGAGTCTTAACTGCCGGGAGATTCAGGCCCGTCGCATAAGCTTCTTGCAATCTCTCTGTCGCACCATCCAGTTCGCCCTTTTTCATCATGAAAAGGTAGGCGTCGATGCCATCGTTTACGTTCTGTATGGCCTCATGAGTTAGGGAGCTAATAACGGAAACCGTTGGATCGATCCCAGAGGAACTCGTAAGCATGGCTTTGATTTGTTCTCCCAAAAGCAGCTTCTGATCTCCATCTCCAAAAATAGCTTGGTAAAATTGGCAGGCGATAATCACGTGCTCAAACCGACGCTGGAAAAACATCTGAACAATCATTGTCTGAAACTGAATTTTCGCCTGAAGTTCCGACGCTTCGAGCTTCACCGAGTTGGCTTTGCTCTGTGCCTCCAATTCCGCCAGTCGTTCCTGATCAGGCTTGAGCCGAATTTCACGTTTCATCTGCTCGTCTTCCATCGCAGCGCGTGCTTTATCTGCGCTACCTGATGGCGGAGCAAAAAGATTATCTTCGCTGACAGACTGCTCCATGTTCCACGCTAGCTTATTCTCTTCGCTCCGAATTGACTCATTGGCCGTAGCCAAATGGGTTTGCTCACTTTTGGTCTGCCATAACGCGTAAACCGCATCGGCAATGTCATTGCAAAGTTGACTGTCAGCCCGAAATTTGGCTGCCTCGAATAACAGTTTCCATGCTTGGTCCACATTCTCATTGGTGGCTTGTCCCGGTTTCAATAATTGCTGAATTTGCGCGAGAATAGCTTCGTATTGCGTGCTGGCTTTGTCGGTTTCTTCCGGGTCGTTGAGATACTTGACGAATTGGCTGCGAAAAATCCGGTTATTTTCCACTTTCCATGTCCCACCATCCCAAGCCACTGTTTCGCTTTTGGGATCAAAGTTGGGAAGTAAACTTTTGGCATCAGCCTTGGTTTTATCGTCCACAAGCGGACCACCATCTGCCGGAGCCGCATTGGTACTGGGTGTTGTCGCCGCGGTGGGGAGCGGCTGCGTAGTCGTGCTGGGCGACGGTGTTAAATCCGCAAGAAGACAAGGAGTCGTGGCCATCAATCCTCCGAAAACAAAAACGATACTGGTAATTTTTTTCATAGGTCAGGCCTTGCGAATCTGCACGGCTTGGAGAAGCCCTTTGTCCACCACCTTGACCTTGATTTCAAAACTTTGTCCTTTTTGGACATTCACTTCGTTCAAGTCAGAAGGCAGGAGAATGCCGACATGATAAGCTTTTCCGTCTTGATCTGATTCAAAAGAGAAGAGTCTTCCTGATTTATCAGACCATCCAAGTTGGTTTTCCACTTTCCCAGTCACTTTGTAAGTATTTCCTCTGAAACTCAGGGAATTTTCCCCATATTGGGCTACGGGTAATTCAGGAATCCCACGGTACGGATCGGAAAGAAAGGTGCGCATGAAATAAATGCTTCCGCCAGCCAGCGCGATAAGTGCTACGAGAGCAATGATCCAAGAAAGAGGTACGGTACGATTGGCTTTTCTAGGCATAACAGGAGGTCTTATTGAAAAACAGCCGGATGGTATCTCCCGTTAATACCAGCCTCAATGTTAAAAAGTTTCATTCCTCTTGTCTTTATTTTGCTCGGGCTTGTTGTCGTTGATCAGGTGAGACTTAGACAGCACAATTATTCGTTGTATCACTCGAAATTATTGTGACTTTTTTGCATCCATCGCTGTTCTTGCGGACGCTTTCAAACATGGACACATTTTTAGATGGCAATACAACGCAGAAAAATCGGAGACTAACCTTTTCTGTCTTATGAAAATCATCCGAGACTCCGCTTTTATTCTTTGCCTTTTATTTCTAACTCTGCGGCTTTTAGTTGCCGACGATCAGACACAGGTAAAAACCAATGGAGTCTTTATTGTGACCATTGGCGAAAGAAAAGCCGTGAACGAAATGGCTATTTATCCTCAAGGTGGTATTGCCAATCGTCCTCTACTGATGATGGCTCATGGCAACGGTGGATCTGGCCCCAAGGAGATCGAAGCCTGGCTCGATTTGGCTAAACAACATAATTTTACTATCGTGTGCCCAACATTTTTATCATCAGTTCAGTCAATGCACGTTCCCGAAGATGTGCCTTATTTCAAGGACTGCGTGAAATGGATTGAGGATAATTTACAGTACGACAAAAATAACGTGTACATGACCGGATTCAGTGGAGGAGGATTTGCTGTATGGCATTTGGCCACAATGCGTCCTGATTTTTTTTTAAAGGACTGTTTCTCCAGAGCGGTAATTATGCAGGACAATACTACGACACGCATTTATCTGGATGGACCGATAAACCCATTCATTTAGTTTGGGGAACCGAAGACTCTCCGACTGTTATAGCTCAAAACAAACAGGCCGTTGAGCTGCTTCAGTCTCAGCATTTCACTAATTTTTCCGTCGAAATCATTCCTGGCGCTCATCATGAGCCTCATCACGATCTCGTCGTAACCTGGATGGAGCAACAAATGGCTGTACCTCCATCGAAATAGATGCAGTCAGTTTTTGATAATATTATTAAAAAGGTCCACAGCCTTTTGCGCGGCAGAGTTGAGCAAGTTCCTGCCATCATCTACACCCGCTGCCAGTAGCCGAGGAGAAAGGTCTTCTTGAAGATGATCGGGTGTTCCAGTCACATGAACATCAGTCCAGTTATAATCCTCCAAGGAAACTGAGAATAACTTATCCTGAAGATTCGGCCATTTGGCCGTCACGGTGGAAGGCAACCCAAGCTTAAGCTTGCCATCGACCTGTCCCGCAGGGTCAATTTGCACGTCACCGGAAATGCGAGCAACGTCCGTTTTGCGAAGATCGAGATTCGTGAGATGAAGAACTTGATCTTTCCAATCAAAATCGGCGGTGGCTTTATCGAGATCAACCCCTGTGAAGTCAGGCAAGCCCACCAATGCCGTGACCTTGCTCAAGAGCGGTAGGACATTGAATCTACCTTGGGCCACGTCGAGGTGGCCGTGGGCGGAAGCCCCTTGGTCATTGCTTTGATACTCCAGACTGCCGTTTGCCAGTCCTGAGAGCTTCGTCTGCCATTGCGTGGCAATCAGCATGGCTACAGGAACTTTGCTCGCCTTGAGGCTGGCCTGCGTGGAATGGTCGGAAGCTAGGGAAATTTGACCACCACCCTCAATCACACCCTGATCACATTGCAGGTGCAAATCCGAAAAAATGATTTTTTCCTGATCTCCCTGGATATGTACAGAACCTGGGCCGGTCAGGATCGTTCCAGCATGGACTGATCCTGTTTTAAGATTGGTCATCCAAGCTCCCGTTCCGTCGTCATTTGCTTCAAAGCTTATTTGATGAATCAGAACCTTTCTATCGCCTCCAAGGTCAATTTCTGCCTCGCCATCATGGGCCGAAATTTGCGTAACCTGAATAGCATTTTGTGACGTCGTAGAATTTGCGGATATTGTTGATCTTTGCGGCGTAGAACTTACCCAACCCGAAGATGATGAGTGTAAAGCCAGCTTCCATGAAGAAACTTCAACGTGTAGAGGAATGGTTGAACCGAAAAGATCGCGCCATTTGAACGTCGCCACGGCCCGGCCAATCTCGCCTTTATCCCAAGGCGCATCAGGTCGTTGATTGGCCAGCGAGACGCCGGACGCTTCAATCCGTTCGTTCCATGCATCGATATTCAAGGATGCAATTTCCACTTTGGCTCCCAAGGCTTTTTCCAGACCGCTTTCCACCCGTTCTTTCAATCCTACAATTTTGAACCAAATGAAAGCTGCTCCTCCTACCCCCAGAAGGAGCACGATCACGAATATTCCGGCAAGAGAGCGAACGATTGGACGGGTCATGAGTCAATGATTGTGGCTGAAAATAGCCGAAGTCACCTGCAAATGCAGAATTTTTTAAACTACCAAGAATGAAGCAATCTAGAGTGTGCTTGCTTCGACCACAGGTAAGTTGATGCTGAAATCACTCAGGGCTTCTCCGGTCATGGCCGCTCGACTTAAAATTTCGGCAGCCCGCTGGCCAGCCTGAAAGAAACCAAGTTCTTCCGCTGATGGAATAAAGCGCGGCTTGGGCAAGTGCGATTCTCCGATACTCACAAAGGGCAACTTGTGGTCCCTGAATACAGTCAATTCTTCCAGAGTTACTTCCTCGGGCATTACGATAACTCCTCCAAGGCTACTGGTCATATCCGCCCGCCATTCTTTTGGAGATGTGCTGATAAGAATCAATGCCGAGCGCAATGAAGCGGTGATCGTTTGGGCTCCCTGAATCAATTCCAGAATGGCTCTCTGCTGGATCGACTCTCGCAGTTTGAATAGCAAAGCAATATTTCGATGAACTCGTGTGGACCGCCCATGCGCAAAAGTGCCTTTGCCATGCTTACGATAAATAAGCCCCCGATGCTCCAAGTCACTTAAGGCATGTCGAACCGTAACGCGACTGACGCTAAAGCGACCGCAAAGCTGATTCTCGCTTCCAATGGAAAAGGCTTTGGGTTCCTCTCTTTTCAGAATTTCTTGGGTCAAGATAGCCACAATTCGGCTTCGAGCCGACAAATTTACCGGAATTTCGAGCACATTGTAATTCATATTGCCGCTTGTCCTCATCGAGTCACAAAAGCCCTCAGCATAGGCGCTAGTGAAAGTGTCCGTACCAGTCCATAGGCGGGTGTCAAGCGATTACCAACGCGCCGTTGGTGTTTGCGTCGCAAGAGAGTGCGGATTCTATTGGGGTGCCTGATCCCGCCAAACTCTTTAAAGCCGCCGGAAAGAACCTGGTAAAAATTCGTCACCAGAGGGGGTTCACTCAGGAAAAGACGGCTGAAAAAATGGGCATTAGCATCAAGTATTACCAGATGCTGGAGGCCGGGGACAGGACGCCAACTTTGCGCACCCTTTGCAAATTGAAACGCGCTTTGGGAACTACATGGGACGACCTTCTTCATGGGTATTAGCTTCCGGGGTTTATCAGAGAGCTGCGGTCATTTTTAGTGGTTGAAGCATTGGCATTTCCCTTTTGCGCGGCCTCCGAATCGACCAACGCCTCCACAAGCGTCTGACTTGAAAACGGCTTGTGTAAAATTATCCGCAGGAGGGGGTGTTCGACTACTTCCTTAATTGCCGCCGGATGTCCCGACATAAGAAGCAACGAACCTCTCCAACCTTGGGAATATGCCTGCCGCGCAACCTCCAGCCCGGTCATTTCTGGCATGTGGTAGTCCGTAATCAAGACATCATAGGTATGGATTACTTTCAAGGCTTCTCCCGGACGAGTAAACGATGTAGCCGAGTGTCCGTGGAGTCGTAAATTTACCGAAAGGATTTCGGCTAAACTTGGCTGATCATCCAGTATCAAAATTCTCATCGTGTGGTATTAGCCAATTCGTTTATCGAGTGACGAGATACGGACTTAGCTCGATGGCACTAAGAAGGGACTACATACTTCAGGTCAACTATGCAAGATCAATTACGACATTAGCTGTCGCGACATCTGCTGTCGTTTCAGGAGGCTTGTCTTCCCGCTATTCGTGGCATGTGACGTACAAACGCTCTTCTCCTGCCGCGAATGCCCAACTCGGGAAAAATCTGGCTCGGCTACGAAACTCTATCGGTCTTAGCCAAGCTGACATGGCCGAACGTCTGGGAATTTCCTTACGCCATTTTCAAAGAGTGGAATCAGGCAAAAGCGCACCTTCAATCCCTCTTCTAACTGACCTTCATAAGATTTTTAAAACGACTTGGGACGATTTATTCACCGGACTTTAGTCATTGGTTCTTTCGATTCAAAAGCAGTTTCACTTCTTCTTCCACCCGACTAGAGATGGTGGACAAGCGTTTCTGATATTTTTTATTCCGAATCAAGCCTACGCAAAATCCAGTTATCGGCAAAATAACCAAGGCCAACAATAGAGGCAGAGCAGACAGTGCCAAAAATGCGTGCACATTGGGATTATGCGGCGAAGCCTCCTGCGACGAAGCGACAGCTAAGAGTCCAAAAACGATGATGAATAGTATCAATCCAGATTTGAAAGCGGATCGAGGTCGCCGGCCTGCAAGTCTTTCGATACTCCCCTTGGGTTTAAGGGCATTGCCTGTTGAATGATTAACGTAGGCAACCGGCACGTTCCCCAGAGACGCGACCGTCAAGTGCTGGCCGTTACGCAAAGAAAGACTCT
>Ga0206928_1052_pt1 | contig 32558 bp, 35 predicted proteins | sample Alteio_BWOrgHeat_21_FD_152941 | JGI IMG/M metagenome (GOLD analysis project Ga0206928, IMG submission 152941) | Enriched cells from forest soil in Barre Woods Harvard Forest LTER site, Petersham, Massachusetts, United States -... | ecosystem: Environmental > Terrestrial > Soil > Temperate forest >... | reverse complement strand
CGATAAGCAAGTAGTGAGAGTCATAAAAGGAATAAAGGAACAACAATTCTATTTAGAAATATGAAAGAATTAATTAGTGAAGATTTGTTTAAGGAATCTTTTTTAAATGTTGGAAAATCGTCCGGGGGTTACGGGCCAAGACTGTTTCTACACCAAGCATATTCTAATCTGGCTAATCTCTCGTTAAATGGCCGTTCAAACGTCCGTAAACAGCCCCAGAGCCGTCTTTATGACCAAAAGCACCGACCCTAACGTAGTATCCACCCGCCAAGCTGTAGCCTTATGCCTGAACATCCCCTTGGAGCATGTCAAAGTGGCGAAGGAACTCGCCTGCCCAGCCGCAGCCAGTACAGGCCGGTACTATCTCAAAGAGTTTAAAGAGTGGTATGACCTAAACTTGCCTTCAATTCTTGAGTACCTAGACGACAAGGGCGCCGCAGCCAAGACAAACAACGAATGGAAGCAACGCAAGGAACGTGCCCTAGCTCTGATTGCCGAAATTGAATTGAGGGAACGTGAGTTTAAAACCTTGGACAAGGATAAAACCATAGCCCGTTTGAAGCAGATACTTGGAAGCCAAGCTATTATTTTAAGGAACTTCGCCCAGGACTTACCGCCCCGCCTGCTAGGGAAGAACGTAACGGAAATGGGAATCATTCTGGCTACAGCCTATGACGATGTTTGCAATTTGTTTTCGGAAAGTTTGGATAAATGGATACCAAAGAAATAAGCAATAAATATACAACCTATGATTTTGATAAAGATTTAGAAGAGATTTTTAAATCAACCTTTGTTCCAAATGATAATCGGGCCATTTACGGATGGGCTGGCGAGCATGTCACTTTAAATTCTGGATATTCAATTACCGGCAAATTCGATTGCTCAATTAGTCCGCATTTCAAAAAGATATTTGAGGCATACCAAGACCCTTTCATTCGAGAAGTAAACATCCTTGCCCCGCCCCGTTCCGGTAAAACATTAATAGCTGAAATATCTTTGCTTCATACCATAGCAAATAATTCAGGGGATATTCTTTGGCTACAGCTATCAGATGAAAAGGCTGGCCAAATGTCGGATTTAAGAATGATACCTCTATTAAAGTCTTGCCGCCCGGTATCAGAGCTAATTGATTTAACGAACAAATACAATATAACGGAAAATAGGTACAAGTTCCTTCATTCAACTGTCCACATAACCAGCCCGAAGCCGAACGCCCTTAACGCGGTTGGATATAAGATAATATTCGGAGACGAAGTGTGGAAATATAATGGCGCATCAATTATTAAGGAAATAAAACGCCGAGCCGATGATTACAAGGGCGTTTCCAAGTGCATGTTCTTTAGTCAGGGCGGATTAAAGGATAGTGCTTGGTATGAACAATATAATTCCGGCCAAATAAATGAATATGGATGGACTTGCCCTAAATGTTCAAAGCTTCAACGTTTTGAATGGCGAAAGAAAAGAGACGATGGAACTTTCTCCGGCATAGTTTGGCCAAGCAACGAAAGAACTAGAGAGGGGAACAAATGGAATATAAAAGAATGCGCCAAAGCAGCCGTCCTAGAGTGCGAGCATTGCCGTTATCAGGTAATAGATAATCCACAAACAAGAAAATACCTTTTAGATACTGGTGATTATATTCCGTTAAATGCAAATGATGATTATGACCCGACCATTAAAAGCTTTAGGTTTACAAATATATGTAATGTAAAGATTAGCTTCGGGGAACTGGTCACAAGATTCTTAAAGGCTACCCAAAAGAAAGACTTCTTTGGTTCCACTTCTGATTTAGAACATTTTGTTACAAAGGATATGGCCGACTTCTGGGATGAATATATAAGGAACAATAGAACCGAAATACGATTAAATAATTATGATACAGCCAAACCCTTTGGAGACTTTGAAGCCTATAGATATTTGACTATTGATGTACAGGATACAGAACCTTTTTATTATTACGTTTGTAGAGCTTGGAACAAACAAGGCGAAAGCCGTTTAATATCCTATGGGACGGCTAATACATGGAACGAAATAGAATCTATTAGAGATAGGAACAAGGTTGATTTTAGATTTGTCTTCGTTGATACCGGCAACGGACGCAAGACAGAATCTATTTATGCAGAATGTTTAAAGCATGGAAGGTGGGCCAATATAGACGGGGATGAAATGTGGGTATGCTACAACTCTCTTAAAGGTTCCGGCCAAAAGGGTTTCAAGCATAAAGATAATAAATGGTACAGGTACAACGAGGAAGTAGAAATCATGGCCGGTAATCCCGACGATGAAGGCAAGACATTATTACATTATACATGGTCAAATTTTCGTATTAAGCAAATCCTAGAAGCTTTAAGGGACGGTAAAGGCAAACTGTGGGAAGCAGCAGACGTTACCGAAGAATATACTTCACATTTAAACGCCGAAGTACTCCAAAGGAAATTAAAGGGTAATACGGAAGAGTTTGAATATGTTTGCAAGCCGAATACACATAACCATTTCTGGGACTGTGAAGCTATGCAGATAGTTGCCGCCGATATATGCGGCTGCTTAGAGGCTGCTACACAAGATGAGGATACAAATTCGCCAATGGATAACTAAATATACATATAATATGTTACAATTTAATGTTCTCTATGATGACGTAGCTACCGTTAAAGCCATTAGAGCTACAGCCCTTGCAAACCTTCAAGCCGGAATTGTATTAACTCAATTTGTCAGTGAAGGAACACAGATAACGGGCGTTATGTCTGCTCCTACCGTGGAAGTCTTAATAGCTACCGAACGTTTCCTAGATGAATACTACGAACAACTTATAGTTGAAACGGTTCCCAATTTCTTCACATATCCTTAATAATTTATGGCTAGAGCAAAGACCGTTAAAAAGAATAGTAATTCAATTGTAAAGCCAAAGAGTAAAGAGGTTTTATTTAATACGCCGTGGGCCAATCCGACCCAGTTCTTTCCACGTTGGTATATTATCAATGATAAGCCGGAAGAAATTATCCAGCCTTGGGAAAGAAGACAGCAAATACAATTAGGCCGCACTCTCTTTGCTACTATGCCTATCGTTGCAACGGCGATAATGAATAAAAACCATATTGCTGTAGGTAACGCATGGCAACCGGTCTTCAATGGTGACGTTAGAAATGATGCTGACAAAGCATGGGTAGCAGCCGCGCAGAACTGGCTTGTAAATGATTTTTATCCAAATGTGAACTGGCAGGGACAGAACCATTCCTTTACCGATACTTTGGTAATGACCGGCAAGGATATAGACGTAGATGGGGGTAGTTTAATGTTGTTTAGAACTACAAAGAATGGCTTGCCCCGCGTTCAATTGGTTCCGGTTGATAGGCTAGGCTCCCGCGATGGTGAAACAACCGTTACAAGTGGTTCCTATACTGGCTATAAAATTTACGATGGAATTATTTATAATGACCAATCAATGCCGGTAGCCTTGAAGGTACTTGGAGCTAAACCAGAAGATGACCAGACTATTTCCTTATTTAATTGTCAGTATATATATGAACCGGCTTGGACAGCCGCAGGGCATGGGGTGAGCCGTGTTAGCTATGCCGTTACAAACCTAATGGACATTCAAGATATTAATGAATTATTAAAGATTACTATTAAGAACTTTGCGGCCAAAGGTATCATCCATAAAAACTCCAAAGGAGCCGCGCCAAAAGGTAAAAGAATTTCAGGAGTGGAACAGATTAAGCCTCTAGCACAAAACCAAGTAGCAGGCGAACTCCAAAATAAAATATTCTTTGAAACAATAAATAAAGGCGGTACGGAATATATATCATCTACGGACGGTTCCGATATTCAACCATTTAATTTTGATAGACCCTCACCAAATACAGAAGCCTTTATATTTAGAATATCAAGTGAAGCAATAGCTTCTATGGGTTGGTTCATTGAATTAATAACGCCGTCCAGACTTAACGGAACATCTACAAGGTTAATTCAAGACCAAGCCCGCAAGCTAATTGTTTGGAGACAGCAAACGTTAGAACGTAGAGCTAAAGCAATCATTCAATATGGTTTAGCTGTAGCAATGCAGGCCGGTCTATTGCCAAAGACGGATAATAAATCTTGGATGCGATGGACATTTAACCGCCCTTCTGAATTAACCGTTGATTCTGGGTACGATAATGCAGCACAGATTCAATCCTTAACAATGGGCATTTCAACTAAACAAGAAATTTGTGCAAGACGCGGTAAGGACTGGCAGGAGGTTTCTAACCAGACAGATTTAGAATTGAGAGACTTATTTGATAGAGCCAAGAAACTTGCGGCTGAATATAACATATCCGAAGCCGAAGCCAGGGAATGGTTGTCTAAACGTGATATAGACATTATAGCCCCGCAGCCTCCAAAGGAAGAGCCGGAAGCCCCGCCGCAGGAAGACCAGACCCCAACAGAAAATAATAAATAAATATGACACCTAAATTATTGACTCAATTTAATTACAATAGAAACAAAGCAATTCTTTCAACGCCCTTTGCCTATGAAGCTTTTAAATCCAAGATGGAAAAGAGCATCAAAGATAAAGAGGCTGGCAAGAAAGAGGATAGCTTAACCGGTAATACTATTGTCTTAACATCCGATAAACCCTATAGCCTTGTCGGGGACATTGCTATTTTATCTTTCTCCGGCTTTACGGTTAATGATTGTTCCGAAATGGATGAAATGTTTTTTGGCTGTATCAGCCTTCAAGGATTCTGCGAAGACCTAGAACAAGCCGTAGAAGATGACGCGGTTAATAGTATCGTAATAGATTTTGATTCGGGCGGGGGCTATACCATGTATGGTGACGAAACAGCCGAGCTAGTTAAATCATTATCTGCTTTAAAGCCCGTTTATGCTTATACCTCCGGTTTAATGTGCAGCCTTGCATATAAAATAGCCTGCAATTGTTCTAAACTTGTGGCTTCCCCTACGGCTCTAGTTGGTTCTATCGGCGTTTACTGTGAATACTTTGACTATACCGAAGCAATGAAGAACGACGGTATTAAGGTAACAACCTTTCAAGCCGGTTCAGAAAAGACAATAGGAAGCCCGTTTGTACCATTAACAAAGGAACAAAGTGACGCAATACAGGCAGAGATAAACAACGAGTGGGCATCCTTTAAAGCAATCGTTACGGCAAATAGAGGCAATGTAAATGACAGCTTTATGCAGGGCCAGCCCTTCACCGGTAAGGAAGCCATGACGTTAAATACAAACCTAATTGATGGCAACGTAAACAGCCTTAAACAATTTGTGTCTCTAATTTCCGCAGCTAACAACTAAATATAAATATATAAATTATGTTCATAGACTTAATAAAAGCAAATTTGGAAGTCAATCGTCTTAATAAAGAATTGGCCGATATTAAAATAGATAGAGACGCGCAGGTTAACAAGCTTGCTGAATTTGAAAAGACTAACAAAGATTATATTGAATCAGCCCAGACTTGTGAAGCCATGAAGGAAGCACACAAGAAAGAATTGGACGGTCTTAAAGCTGAATATGAACAGAAACTAGCCGCAAAGGATGCCGAGCTAGTGACGGCCAAACAAGAAGCCGACAAAACTATTTCAACGGTTAAAGAATCCGTTGCCGCAGAAACTATTGCTCTCGTTGCCTCTCAAGGTACAAACGTAATAGTTGAAACCTTGGTAACAGAAGATAGCACTCCCGAAGGAGCCTATAAAAAGTTTATGTCCCTAACGGGCGTTGCCAAGCAGAAATTTTACAATGAAAAGTCTCAGTTAATCCTTAAGGGTTCACCAAGACAGTAAATAAATAACAAATTAACAAATAAATAATTAAATAATATGTCAAATACATTAACAGGTTTAACAAATACTCTTTTAGCTTGGGATGCTGGCGTGATTCAGGCAGAACTTAACAAGGTTCTTGCCCCGGTTGCTCCTAAAATCACCCCGTTGTCAGCTTTCGGAGCTTATTTTTCTAACGTCCCTTCTGGTACTGGTACAATTAACGTTCCTATTCCGACCTATCCGACAGCTTCGCAGCTTAACGCCGGTAGTGGTATTACGATTAGTAACGCCGTTGTGACTAATGCGCCTATTACCTTGTCAAACGACTGGTATCAATTCTTCGGATTTAATCCCGTTGAAGTTCAATCAGCCGGTATTACTAATTTGGTAAATACCTTTATTGCGCCGGCCATCTATGCTATCGAATCAACCATTACGTCTGCTTCGTTCGCCTTGGCTCTTGCAAACTTCTCTACCAGTTCAATTAAAGCTACTACGTCTGCTTATTTTTCAGCTAGTGCCGTGACAGCTATCAATGCCGAACTATCGAAGCTTGGTATCAATGGCGACAGAATCATGGTTCTTAATTCTGATTATTATTGGAATGGTATTATCAATGATTTGAGCAAAAAGAATAACCAAGCCGGTGCAGATGCAATTGCAAGTGGTACTCCTAACAATCCGTTTCGTACTACCATTAGTGAGGGTGCTATCCTTTCTTCTCAATTCGGTTCGGCCACGGTTGGTTCCGGTAGCTTCATCGGGTTTGCTGGTACTCGCGGCGGTATCGTTGTAGGAACGGCTATTCCCCAAGTGGTTCACACAAACGGACAGAGCCTCGTGCTTCAATCGCCCGTTAGTGGCATGTATGTTTTGGTTGAACAATACTACAATGAATATTTACGCCAACATATTATCGGGGCGTCTGTCGTTGGTAACGTTGTTAAGGGTAATAACTGTTTGGAACTGTTAGTGACCGCGTAATTAAATACGAATAAATATAAATACAACGGTAGGTAGGATAAAACCTGCCTGCCGTTTTTTATTAGAGAAATAATATTATGGCTTTAAATACATTCATCTTGAACGGGGTAACGGCAATGGAAGCCTATTTGAATAATCCGACATTTGTTTGGAAGGGAGAAACGTTTAAATGCGTTGCCAATACTATTAATGACCAAGAGAGAGCAGCCGATGCCGGTTTTTCCGAAGATGCAGATTTTAGGATGACGGTAAGGCTTAACCAGTTCACTCCGAATATATACCCAGCCCTTAATGATTATATTATTCATCAAGGCTACCAATTATTAATTAAAGGAATCCGCAAACCGGCTCACGGGCTTTATTGGGTCTATATCTGCGAATTACCGAATATTAAATAATATGCTCAAAGGTAATGTTGATACTACCCGTTTCCAAAGAGACTTGGCTTTATATATTAAGAATACTTCCAAGACTATCATAGATGCTATCAACTTTAAACTTTATGACGCAGCCCGCGCCGCCATTAAAGGAACGACTAAAGCCGACAGGAACAAGGTTAAACAATACCTAGATGCCGCCAGTGTAAAATACCCTGAAAAAACCGTTGCGGAAATAATAGTTATTATGCAACAAGAAAAGGCGGGCAAGACTTTCTTTGATTTAGACACCTTAACGAACAAATACAAAAATAGAAAATATTCCAGCCTTGGGTTTACAAAAGCCGGATGGATACCGGCTCTAAAGAAATTATTGAAATATGTTGGAAGAGAAGCCGTATCCGTTTCAGGTATTGTTAAGGCTGCTTTCGGTGGGGCCGAACCTGCTAATAAAGTTGGGAGCCAAGTAACCGGCTCAATCTTTAATGATGTAGATGGAACCGGAAATAAAACCTTCGTAGAAGCAAACAAGCAAAAGGGCGCACAAGCCGGGATAGATAAAGTTTCTCTTGATATGGAAACGTATCTGGCCAAGAAACTAGACGTTCCGATTGATACCTTTAATAGAGCTTAATATCACTAAATATACATATAGCCATGCTTGTACAAAATAAAATAGAAGATGCAGCCGCAAATGTTATTAGCTCTAGTCTAGCAAATAACAATATAACGACTTGGCAGATTTATAAAGGCATGGGGAATAGTACCATTACCTTTCCTTGCATAAAGGTTATCTGTCACGACGCGGAATCAATGTATAAAGAATTGAATATTGGTACATATAAAGCCCATTTAGAAGTTTTAACATGCGGTATTAAAGCCGTAGGGGATGCCGGGCAAGGAACTACAGCCAGCCAATTTGAAACCATATCCGATTTAGCTTTTAACCCATTCCTTTCTAATGCCATAGCCCCGACCCTTGCCAGCTATACCAGCAATTTACAGGTTTTTTTAGTATCAGATGAAGGACTAGAGGTAACAACTTTAACGGATGGATGGATAGCTACCCAAAAGTTTGAAGTGGTTTGTGCTAGAACTTCTTAACAATAAATAAATAACAATTAAATAATAAATATATATGAGTAATGGATTTGGAACAGGGGCTTATTTTAGCTCACAGGTAACGCAGGCAACCCTAACCGGTTCCGTGCTTGATTTTAAATTAAAGAAACAGGCCGACAAAAAAGAATTAACTGATAATAATGATAATTTCTTTCAAGTAGCCTTTAGTAAAAGAAAGAAAGTAGCAACTTTAGATGTATTGCTACAAGGTTCGGGCAGCAATATCGCCCAGCCTAATATCGGTGATACCGTTGTTTTAGCTTCCCCGTGGTCAACGGATGTTTCCGGCTCTTGGGGCGTTACGGATTCTGAACTGATGTTCAAGAGTGACGACTTTGCCAAGATTAGCTTGGAAGTCACTCAATGGATTACAACTGCTGGCCAGTTGCCGTAATTTAACTTTTAGGTGATACAATGGACACCTATAAGTCATATGCGGAAAGAGTAATACAGCCGACCCCGACAATCTTGGGGTTGAAACTGCTAAATTTTACTCTTGGCCATTCAATGCTTCTAAAGACAGCCAAGTCCCGTTTCATGCTTGGCGGTCTAAAGGAATTGGATGATAGAGGCATAATCGGCGAATTGATATTCGGGCTTCTGGTTTGTTCTACTACCTATGATTCGTTTATTGAAGAAATGAATGACGGAAGCTTTAAAGAATATCTAAATAAATACGTTGCCGATTTAATAGAGGAAATAAAAAGTTCAAGCATGTTCAATTTATACTCTAAAATTAATATGTTTGCCAATTATATCAAAGACGGGACTTCAACTCCTTATTACTATACCGCCGAAGATGCAAAGAACGATGTTTCTATATGTCCGGTTGAAATAGAGCAATCAATTATTTCTACATTAATGTCAGAATGTAATTATACCCGCGATGAATGTTTGAACGTGCCCTTAACAGAAACGTTATCGGCTTATTTATTATATGCTCACAAACAAGGAACGGTAAATCTACAGTCAAAAGAAGAGTATGAATTGCAGTTAAGATTAAAGGGGGCCAAACGTGAGTAGGGTTAAAGTAGATATTACCGCCGATAAATCCGGCTTGGATACGGCTTTGAAAGGCGTTGAACATTCCATTGAGGGTTTAAAATCAATGGTGGTGGGAGCCTTTTCCGTGGATGCCATTAGAGCCGTTGTCGAAAAGACTTTCGATTATGCCGACGCGATAGACAAGACCAGCTTGCGTATGAAGATGACGACGGAACAGACGCAAGCCTTGAGCATTGTTGCAAAGGAAGCCGGAACGAGTCTGGAGACGGTAGAGGAGGCTTTTAGGAAGATTGAAGCAGCCAGGGCGAAGGCCCTGGGCGGGGACACTGCCAGCCTAAAGGCATTCAAAGCCCTGGGAATTGATACCGCCGATTTATCAAAGCCGAACAACACCCTTAACCTTGCGTCCCAATTGGCCGTAGCTGCGCGTAATGGCTCCAATGACGTGCAAGGCGTAGCTTTGCAGAACCTAGGCTTAAAACGTTCCGCAGGCGATTTAGCAGAGCTTGGGGACAGCTTAACGGACTTCGGCTCAAAGGTGGATGAACTGAAAGCCAAAGGTGAAATTATACCGGATTCAGACATTGCCAACATCGTCCGCGCAAGGGAAGAGCTTGAAACGGTTGCTAACGATGCAATGGCCAAAATTGCCCCGGTCATATCACAGATAATTGAAGGCATAGAGGAAGGGTGGATTATCCTTGAGACAACAGCCGAAAATACTTTTACAGCTATTATTTTAATGGCCCAAGCAGCCGTTGAATATATTCAGAACCTTAAAGACAATATTCTTAAAGGTGGGAAAAATATAATGTTAGGAGCCGCAAAAGGCTTTCTTGAAGATGGAGTAGTGGGAGCCGCGATAGGTGGCGCAACAGCTAAAGATTCATCGGGCGGAAGTGTTGCTAAATCCACAATAGATTTTGCCGAGAAATACGGACAAATCCAAATAGATGCAGCAAAGCAAAACAGTCAGGACTTAACGGATAGGCTTAACGAATATCAAAAAGGATTAGCCGATAAATTAGCCTCAAGAGCTAAAGCAAGAGAAAGCAAACCAGAACCGGCTGCTAAAGTGTTACCTCCCGGCAGACAGGCTAGGGTCTATTCAGATGCTTTGACAGCTACCGGGAATATGATTGGCGCAAGTTTTAATAATGCCGGTTCCGTAGCTTCATCTTTAGACGTTCAAAAGAAACAATTAAATAGTTTGCAAACTTTGAATGATGCAGCTTCTAAGCAAACAGATTTGCTAACAACGATTGCCGCGAATACGGATACAAGCACAAATGAAGATGATTGGAATTAACAGTATATGAGCTTTAATAATAATTTTGGTACAGATGGATATGGCCCGCAGGAATCAACATATCAGGTAAATAAATTTCCACAATATACGGTTCCTTATTCCGGCCCGTCATCATCCGTCTATCATAGTGCATCAATTTATTATAACAAGGGATGGCAAGTAAAGGTTACGCAGGGTAATCCCTATCAAATGGTTGCAACCTTGCAATGTGAATTGAGCAGTGACGGCATTACGCCAATTACCGGAACCGGCTCCTATGTGACCGTAAATTGGGGACTACATTATAAAACAACCGATAAAGATATTTTAAATGTTGGTACTAATATTATTCCTTGGATTGGTCAAATAGAAACGTCCGATAGAATACTTTTAGCAAATGCAATCAATTCACCCCCAAAGAATGGGATATTAGATTTTACAACATTCTCGACTAATTCATTATCCGTTTCATCTTCTCAAACTATTTGGTACATGGTGCAATCGGGGTTTAAAACTGTGCCCATTGTAACGCCGATATTAAGAATGACTCTGGTTGTGCCAAGTACCTATAATATGACCAGCTTTAATAATTATATAGGTTCTAATTATTCTGTTTCTACCTTGGCTTCTGCCATCGGTATTCCGTCTAATTGGAGTTCAATCATGCCACAAGGTACAGACCCGAATCCGACCGGCTCAAATGGTATTCCTTATTTATATGGCTGGCTTAAACAACCGCCGACACAAGACCAGAATGGAACAACCATTACAATTCAGCAAGAATGGGAATACGGTCTATGGCCGCAGAACATTTATGGAACTAGGTTATAATGGAAAATTTTCTACCTAATCCCGTCAGAGATAGTAGTCATTTTAGACATGACTGGAATAAGCTTTTAGACTGGGCGCGTAGAAATACTATTCAATCATCGGGGGATGTTTACATTAAGCAGGATACGCATGGTACAAGCTTACAGGTTGCGGACTGGATTAAATATAAGGTAGGCGGGGGCGGAATGAATTGGGCAGGCGTATTCAATGAGACGGGAAGCTATAATATTAATGACGTTGTTTTAGTAGATGCTAATACAACATATACGGCTTCTTTTGAAGTTCCAAGTGGTAGCACGGTTCCGGCTCTTTGCCCCGGTCTATTCCTTTGTTTAATTAACGTTCCCGGTAGTGGTTCAGGGCGCAATAGCCTAAATGTTTATTATCCAATATATCCGACAATTCCTAGTTCAAGTGTTGTTACCGTTTCCGGCAGTTTGGCAAATCAAACTTTCTGGCAACCCCTTTCACCACAGAAGAAAATGAATGTCTGTATAGATGGGCAGCCGGTAGTTGCATACGTCAATTGTGTGCTTAGTGGCTCTGTATTTAGCTCTTCGCAATTACCTTACCCATAATATGTATCAACCTCCCTACAGACCGCCCTGTAATTATACCGGTACGGCAAGTAACCTTACCTATTTAGGATATTTATATAATTATGCTTCCAATCCTTCACAGTCTGCTAATGTTTATTTGTTTAATACCAAAGTGCATCCCGACTCCGGTACAGGGTCAAATATATCGGCTTATGAAAGATTTGCCAATGGTGATGCTGCTAATTGTATAACTTATAATTGTTTAAACGTTTGTGAAGCATGGATTGGAACAGACGATACTTTTAATTCACCTCAATTTACTTTAGTTGCTGGTCAAGTTAATACGGTTACTAATTCCTATTCTCAATCATTCTCTGCATCTATACCAGTCACCACAAGTTTTGCTCAATGCTACAAATCAGGGTTTAAAAATGTAGCAGCAATGTTGAATTGGAATGGGGTTTTCGGCTGGACATCACATGACGCAGGCGGATGCAACGATAATTTCTGTAGTGGTAGTGCCCTCTACGAGTCTTTTCAAAGCACGCCCGACCAGACTAAATATCTGACTGCTACATGTGACCAACACATGGTTTATAATAATTTAGATGCTAATAACGACCCAATTACACTAAACGCCAACCTTTCAGGTGTACGTTCTGTTGACCCAAATTCGGGAATAATCACATCAACGATTAGCAGTTCACAAACCCAAACCTTGAATTGTGCAGGAACAGTGACAACTATTTACTCTTGCGTCAATGGTGCGGGCTTTGTCAATGAAGGAACTTGTGCGGGCACGTCATCGAACGTTTACTTTTCTACGGGTGGTACAACTTACTTGGATGATAGATATACAGATGGCCATTGTAACCTTTTCCCACCATTTGCCGCAGGCCCGCCAGTAGCTAATGATAACATAGCAGGTTTTATTGCCGATTGGAATTCCAGTTTCCCAGCAACGCCGATGCCGTTGATTACAGATGCCAATAATTATTCCTGCAATGTGAGTGGGGTACAAAACCCAGGCAATACGTTTTCAATTGTTGCCAGTTTCTCACGGACGGCAACAAAAGTTCAATGGGACTTTACTTTTACTGCTACTAATTATGCTGGAACGAATGTAGATAGCCATTGCTATGGAAGTATCACCCTTTCAAACACAAATACGGCTGGAAATGTATATTCAGATTTAAACAATAATCTATTATCAACTTGGAACTTGGCGGATGATAACCAATATCCTTGGAGGCAAAGTGGTATTCCCCAAGTTGCGCCATTGGTTACAAGAAATCAGGTACAAGGAAATATAAGTCCACTTGGTTTCAATCCTTATACGGTTAATGATATGCGATTACCAATCACAGATGCAAGTGGTTCAGCATCATTCTCGCCGGGATGGAATCCGACCTATACGCAAATGGCATGGTTTGATTCTAATGCTTATCTTTGGTATTATCCTAATAGTGGTAGTGCAGGCAGTTCAACGGAGGCGGCATCGGCTCTTGTTAAAATGGTTGATGGTTCTATTTTAGGAGCACCAAAACCCGCAGGTTATGAAAATACTTTTGAATGGCAGTTTACAGATTGGCATGGTTGCCATTTTGACGACGGTATGGGAGATGTTGGTTTCTCTTGGTGGCAATATGGCTATGGAATGTTTCTTAATGATTATAATTCGCAAATCGGGGGAGACTTGCCGGAAACAGCAACACAATGGACAAATAATTACTTTGCGATTGGTACTCCGATAGGTGCATCAATCATGTATAATGATAAAACCGTTATTGGACAAAATGGTTACGATGGATTAGCAGATACAGGCGGCGCATTGATTGCCTATAAATACGCCGAGATTAAAGAGCTTTGGAAGTCCTACAACTTCGCAAGACCAGCCGGGGCGGATAAATTTAGCTATGATGAAACCTTGGTTTATTGTGCTACGGATATTTCTGGCAGTGGTACGGGAGCAACATTAACAGTTCAAGATTATAATGGAAACCCTGTGACAATTGCCGACCCTTCAGGATATTGGGGCGGGCCATGTGTTGGCGGTTTCTTTCAAATAACAGTTGCAGGTTCAACCGCAACTCTGGGAACGTCTTCCTATGGTTTGCCTACGGGGTGGGTTTCTCGTTCCGGGGATGATTCGGTATGCTTTGGCAAACTTCGTTTTCCATCTGCCCCTTCGTTGTTAGGGCGTATCGGTGTTATGTATTCAGGAAGTAGCAATACAGCTTCCTTTCAAACCGCACAGCCTTATTTTGGATTAAATGCCCCGTCAGGAAGTGAAATGGTTGATATTTTTGACCATAACATGACGGCGATTGCAACGAATATTACAGCATCCCGCCTTAGTGATACGATGTTTACAACGTCTGCTTCTTATCTGAGTGCGTCATGGGTGACAATCCACAGTCAATCCTATTGGTGGAACGATGATTCTCCTAAAGGGGATTTTCTTTATCATACTTGGGTCTTTGATAGAAGAACAAATGCAGAGAATGCAAGACTAGCCGGGGCAACGGATTGTTCCGGCTCGCCAGTCGCAACGGCTTCATATAATAACGGATATTCAGCTTATACGGAATCTTCAAGCTGTTTACCTTTAATTCCATGTTGCCCGGCGGTTATTTGCTTTTCCCCGAATACGGAATCATTCACAAACGGCTTAACCATTCCTTTTCCTTCAACGTTCATAATGGATGAAAGATATAGTTCAAGATGGCAGGGAGTGCCACAGCAAGTCATGGATGACCCTTTATGGCAGAAGCCCCATTTGCCTTGCGGGGGAACAGACCCCTTGACGGATACTGATTTTACAGGCGCACAAATTAGCTTTGTTCAAGATGACGGATGTTGCCATGAGAATACAACCGACCCCGACACGGGTTTATTAACGGTTTACTATGCCTTCCCGCCGCAAGTAGAAGCCCGAAATACGGTTCCTACCGGCTTTCCGGCCCTGCCGCCAAGTCTAAGCCTTGCTACAGATTCGCCCGTTCCCTATCCAGAATTGTCTAATCCTAATTTGCCGCCGGGATTCATAGGCTTTAATTCAGACGGTACGCCAGCTTCCATGTTAACCCCTTGGATATTGAGACAAAGACTCTGCAACGTTCAAACGACTGGTAACGGTTGCGACAGTACCCCATGCCAATTTAACGCCGAATACTCGCAAGAAATAACCGGCTGCAATAATCCTTTACCATAAATGAATAGTTCACTTTATAAATCAATTACCAATGCAGGCAAGGCAACCGGGAGGATAATAAAGAATGTAGCAAATAATAGACCTGTAATAGTAGATAAATCAGTTGCGGAGAATAGGGAACAAATATGTGGTAAATGCGAATTCCTTAAAGGAAAAAGATGCGTCAAATGTGGTTGCTTCTACAGTTTAAAAATCACTCTTGCTACAGAGAAATGTCCAATAAATAAATGGTAACTCTAAAAGGCTTTAAAAAATACTAAATATACATATATTATGGTTAATACCGTTTTCAACTTTACAGACAGTTCCGGCAATGAACTTTACTCCAAGATTTTCATTGCCCCGGCGATTGCGCCAATAGCTTATAGTTCAAGTATTGTAAGCACCGATATAGTAGTAGCTTTAGAAAACGATGCTTCGGTGTCCGTTCCTTTAATTGCAAATACCTATAATGTTAGATTGGTTGGCCTTAATTCAGAGACTACGTTTATAATGACCCTTCCGTCCGGTATAGACGGCCAAACTGTTAACGCCTCAAATTATATTGTTTCCACGGTTCCGACTGGCAGCTTTACGGCTTCATATGCTTTAAATGCTTTATCGGCCAGCTACGCCCCTAATTCCGTCTCCTGTTCATATGCTTTAACGGCTTCATATGCTTTAAGTGAATCCCCAGTTATTAGTTGTAGCTATGCTTTATCAGCCAGCTACGCGCCCTCTTCTGTGAGTTCAAGCTATGCAGCAAGTGCATCGAATGCAACGTTAGCTCAAGGGGTTAATAATAGTGGAAGTGTAGTAATTGCTTCAAATACGGGTATTACCATACAGTCGAGCCCCTATATTGAATTATTTACGAATAATCTGCTTTATAATTCACAACCCGTTTTTAACGGTACAAGTCCGACCGTATTCAATTCCGTTTCGTCAAGCTATGCCCTTTCGTCTTCCTATGCTTTATCGGCAAGTTACGCCGTTTCTTCATCATATGTTCCAACTGCTTCATATGCTTTGACAGCAATTTCCGCGTCATACGTAACGCCGACATTAAACAATTATTCAACCCTTTCTACGGCAAGCAATGCGATAACGGCAAGTTTTCTGAATGTTGACCAGATTGTAAATATTACAACGGGTTCGGCCTATACGTTTACAGCCTCAAATATTCCAACAGGTACGCAGGTATTATCAACGAACGTCTTTATTAATAATACGGCAACGGTCACAAGTTCTTTAACCTTCCCGCCACAGTGGACATTCATTGGCCTTACCCCTACCTTTATTACTTCAAGTAAATCCGCCATGTTAAGCCTAAAAGCATTTGGAACTTCAGTTGTGGCAGCTTGGGGACAACAATATTAATCAGCATGAATCTAACGGATATATCAAATACCCAAAACCAAATGGTAATTCCTTATGGTTGTATTACCTATTATTCTTTGAATGAAGGAACCGGTAATATAGCACATGACTTTTCGGGTAATAATAACAACGGTACAATTACACTTACATCTACTTGGATTGCGGGACGTTTTGGAAATGGCCTTTGGACAAATGGAAGTACAGCTTCCATTATCTGCTCTATAGCAATTCCCGTAAACTTTACCGTAGTTTTTTGGAGTAACTTTCCTTTGAATGTAGGGACGTATAAAACCATGATTGATGCCAATTCAACCGGCAATCAAAATGCTATTGTCATTGTTGACAGTAACGTCCTTGGCGTTTATGACAATGACCACGGGTCAAACTTTAATAGCAGTGGATACAATGTAGGGAGTCTTTCTGGCTGGCATCATATCGCGGCTGTAGGCATTGATTCAACGCACATTCAATTTTACGTTGATGGCGCATCTGTTGGCACAAGTTCAAACAATTCCAGCCGCAGCATTAACAATATCGGAAACTTTTCGGCGAATAGTCAGCAATGGGGCAAGTTTGATGATGTGCGCGTATATAGCCGTTCTTTATCAGCCGCAGAAATCGGCATCCTTTACAGCACAACTTAATTTATGTCCGCAAATATCACTAATATCATTACTTTAATTACCAAGCCTTCTACGGTTGTAGTAACTGGCGGTTCCGGTGTTGCGGCTGGCATCGGCTCTTGGCTGGGCATAATCAATCCCTACCTTGGAACGATTACTTTAATAATTGGCTTGGCTACGGCCATAATTGGGTTTTGTTTAAAAATGAAAGAATGGAATAAATCAAAAAAATAATAAATATGAAAGTCTGTCTGGTTGCGGCAACCTATTTTTTAACCTACCTAACGCCCCCTGTTGTAAGCTTTGTTTTGTTAATCGGATGTTTAGGAATAGTTGTTAATTTGTTTAAGGAAAATCTAAAGAAAATAATGGTAAATGAAATATCTAGTTAATTATTGGATACGTTAACCATTGTAAAAACCTCTCGCGGTATTTTATATACCCAGTCTTTTCTTTTTGTTCCGTCGGGCAGGGTGCAATCTTCAAGGTAAATATCTTCTGGAATTAAATAAGGCTGAATATCCGTAGATGAAATAAAAATGCAGTTGGTACAGTCAAAATTAAATATCACATAATAGTTGTTAAACTCATGCTCGCCTTGAAACAGATGTATTTTCCTTTCCAATATATTGACCATTCGGTAGGGGTATTCCCCGGTCTTCCATTTGCCGCGTCTTTCCAGTTCATAGGCTCTGCCCCGGTCTAGGTCTAATATATCAATGTCAAATTGGTTCGGGTTCTCAATGGCTCGTATATTTTTTCTCTCTAGGTACGAAAGCATGGCTACTCTTGCTTGCGGGTCATTATCCTTAAACAAATCCTCACTAAATACTTTATTCTTTATCACGCATTTCTTTACATGCGGACACCTGACTATGTGAAATTATTTGGAGAATTATTTTAATCTTTGGCCGGTGCTGAATATAATATATCAGAAAGTGAAAAATAATATTTCACGGATTGAAAGTGATTCTGTAAAGATAGGAAAATAGAGGCATTGGACAAAGCAGTTAAAGCCAAGAAAGCCGACAGTTAGCCCTGAAATACGAAAGAATATTTCTAATTACTATTTGAAATGAAGTAAAGGAACTGAAAAGACCCTCACAGGTCATAGTATGCGGTTAAGTAGAGTGATAATGACTCTCAGAAAACCGGAGAAAGTGGAGTTTCCATGCTATACAACAACGGCATTAAATACCAAGCCCGTCTTTTTTAGAAGACGAAAAAAGGCCGCAAGAGATTGCGGAATCTACCCCGATGTATCGCCGCAAGGCAGGGTTGAATAACGTAAATGAGTTTTAATACCTTTCTCAGTGCCGAATTAGTTTGTATTTGTTCGGAAGTTATTTGAGGTGCAATTCCTCTTCTAAATTATCGTCGTAAGCCTCACGACAATTAAATAAGGTTAAGGCTTTCAAAAAGTTGTCAGTCATATTTAGTTTAGAATATCCCCTGTACTCTTAATTGAGGTATAGGGGGTATTTTATCTATATTTGTTTAAAAAGTTGCATTCATCCATCGGAACGTTGAACACTGTGATTTAACGAAGATTTCTTTATGTCTTAAAATATATAAAAGAACGTCTTTAAAACAACTAAGACTAACCGAAGTGATTAACGAGTATATCCAAGAGGTTAGGATTATGGCGGAATGAAATGTAGCCATAAAACAAACGGGGCGATTCTAAATGAGAGTGAACCGATTTAATCAACATTTAATTTCTCGTTTGACTTCCTTTTAACGGGCGTGTTTTATTTATTAAACATTTAAAATATCATGAAAATTATATTATTCACGTCTCTTTTACTATGGCTCGCGCCCGCCTTTGGGCAGGATATAGTCTCTATTTGTAAATCGAACGGTCTTTCGCAGGCTGCAACCGTTCAAAAGGTACTTGAACGAAATTGGAACGTCAGCCAAGCCAGCAATCCTTATATTCTTTCACTCGTTAAACAGAAGACCGGCCTACAGGATGAACTGGATACAATCCGCCGGGTACAAGCCGGAATTCTGGCCAGCCCTGCCAAGATGGATTATTTGCACTCCCTTTATGAAGGCTCGCAGCAGACCCAAAACGATTACGACAACGCCAATATCAAGCACCATGAAGAGGCTATTGCCAAGATTGACGCAGCCATAAAGAGCCAGGAGGATTTATTTTTTAAAGCCAATCAAACAAATGTTGAGAAATTCGTAGCATCTAAATATTGACTCTCTTTTAAAAATACCCGTTAATCATTTCTGTACGCAGTAAACAAACAACCAATAATAAAACACTATGGCTAAAGAAAAATTAGACGTATTTCAAAAACTCGAACAGGCAAAGAAAATCCGTGCAGACGCGGAACTACGGGCAAAGGAAATTGAACTGGATATATTGACTGAATTAAAGAATGAGAAAAAGGAACTGCTGGCCAAAGTCACCCTCATTGATAAGGAGATTGAACGAGTGACCGGCAGACCAGCCGGGGCCGGTTCATCCGGTGGCGGCAAACGGATTGATTCAGAGGCTACGATTTTAGAAATTCTGAAGGCACATGATTCTATTTCTTGCGCCGCGATAGAACAGCATCCAAAGATGGTTGCCCTTTATGCTCCCCGCGAAGTTCCCGCCCAGGCCATCAAATTGAAGAGCTTGGTAGAACAAAAGAAAATCGGCAAAAAAGGCGAACTGAAAAAGTCCGTTTATTCTTTGGCTTAATTTCCCCCACGAGAAACCGCGAAGAAACGCCCCCTATCGGCTTCGGCTGGTAGGGGGCTTTATTTTGGGGGCGCGACTGCAACAGGCTTAGGTTGTTTATCATTTTGCGAAGACTCAAAATATGGTTGAGAGAATTTTGCAACAAGAATAAGAATGAAACCTATAAAAAGGAAAAAATTCCGCCACTTAATGATGAATTCTACTTTTTCCATTTTGGCAAGTGCGGCTGCTTTGGTTGTTTTTATTTTTTGATTTAACCCTCGTACACGTTGTTCCATTTCAGTTCGGGGCACGTCTCGTCCGAGTGAGTCGGGGAAAACGGGGTTTTTCGGAAATTTGTTTAATTGAATGTTTATGTTCTCACATTGTTCATGTGCCTGTGCGACTTCTTTGTTTAATCTCGTTGTTTCTGTGTTTCCCAAAAGCACCTTGCAACCCAAGTAAAAACACGCCGTCAATAAAATGAGTGCAAGGGGAATAATAAAATAATACCAACAATCAAATTTGTGAGGCGTGTACGTTTGCCCAATGTATGCAAATAATGCTCCTGCTATCGTGGTGATAAAATAATCAAATTTTGCAGTTGCTTCATGTTCCTTTTCAAAAAGTCCAAAACTTGCATTACTCATATCATTGCTTTTGGTTTTCGCGCCCTGTCATTCGTGTTAGAAGGCTCAGACGGCTTTTCTTTGCCGAAGGGTAATACTCTTTAAGGCACCGTTTAGAATTCCTAACGTAATATTTTTTTCCCGTTGAATCGAAAACAAACAACTTTATTGCGTTGCCTGAATTTAATAGCCCATACGTCTCTGGTTGAGGTATCAAAAAACTTTCCAGTTCTCCCAAGGGAGTTCCGCCTAAATTGGAAAGTCTTAGCCTTGTCTTTTTCCCATCGTTAAAAACGGCTTCAATGTCATTTACAACGACTTTACGCCGTCCGTAATTTTGAGCAATAATTGTAAATTTGTTGGGTGCATGAAATTCGGCTATGACAATCAGGCGTGAATTATCCAGCCTGCCACGGTAAACGGTATAAGCAACACTCCCCACTGAAATTATAATTGAAGCAATCGGCAAAATGTATTGATTCATTGGGCGCAAATTTAACGCAAAGATTCCTGAATGAATTTCTTTATTGATTCTTCCCTAAAAAGTTTTTCATTTCTTTCTATGGCCAAAATCTTGACATTTTCTTTTGCTAATACCCCGACAAATTCTAACGCCTTTTTGTGAGACATTTTAGGCGAGACAGTTTTCAAAACTTTATTTGCGTCTTTTTTGTCTGGCCGTTCAAACGTCACAATAAAGGAGTCGTGGTCAATGGCGTGTAGCTCATTGGCTAAAGGCTCGTTTGCAAGTGTTCTTGGTAATCCTAGGACGTAGGTTTCATGGTCGGCATACGCATCACCTTCGATTATTGAACGATGAATCAAGATTTCGAGAAGTACCCACCCTTCGGCAAGCATGTCATTTACATCTTTTATTTTATAGGCATCGTATCGGATTTCACGTTTTTCAATTCGGGCTATGTCAGGGACGGTATTTTGTGTTTTCATTTGCCGATAATCTGCCTGTCCCTTTACGGTGTCAAACCAGACTTCTTAACGGTCTTGACGGCTCCCAAACAGGCTATACGGCGTTTTGATTGTCCCCTTGCCGCCCGTAGTCTTGACGGCTTGTGGTGCTTGTGCAAAACTGCCTGGGTGCGTTGTTTCCTCGTTAATCTTCAATAAAGACAAGGCGAAAAGAATTTATGTCATTATGTAAAATAGGTATAGATCTAGGCGGAACGAAGATGGAAGGCGTGTTGATCGGGCCGGATGGCCGCGAGGTGACGCGCAAACGCATCGCCACGGAACGCGACCAGGGTTACCAGCACATCCTGAACCGGCTCAAATCGCTGCACGACGACCTGTTAATGGCCGCGAACGGCCAGCCAACGACGTTTGGCATCGGTACGCCCGGGGCCATTTCACCGCGCACGGGCCTTCTTAAAAATTCCAACACGGTTTGCATGAACGGCCAGCCGGTGAAGGCGGACCTGGAAAAGTTGATCGGACGCCCGATTGAAATCCAGAACGACGCGAATTGTTTTGCGATGGCCGAGGCGTTGATGGGAGCGGGTCGCGGCAGGAAACTGGTTTTTGGCGTCATCATGGGCACGGGCTGCGGCGGTGGCATCGTCTATAAAGGCGAAGTGCTGACCGGGCCGCAGGCGATTGCGGGCGAGTGGGGACACATGTGCATAGATCCAAAGGGACCGCTGTGTTATTGCGGGCAAAATGGTTGTACGGAGACTTTGATCAGCGGTGGCGGGTTGGAGAGACTCTACGAGAGCCAGTTTGGTGCACGGCGATCATTGAAGGATATTGAAAGTGATTATCACGCCGGCAAAGCGAAGGAAGTGGCGTTCATGCAAACGTTCTTTGGACACTTCGGGCGGGCGATCGCCAACCTGATTGACATCCTTGACCCTGATCTGATTGTGCTCGGCGGCGGGGTGTCAAAGTTCGATGCGCTGTACACCGAAGGCCTTGCGCAGGTGCGTAAATATGTTTTTACCGACGAACTGGAGACTCCCATCGTAAAACATCAGCTCGGCGATTCCGCCGGCGTGCTCGGAGCCGCGCTGGTAGGGATCTAAGGAATGGGGAGCGCGCCCGCCACGGGCGCCGTTTTCCGCGCCCCCGCGGAAAACCCGGGCGCACCGGTAGATCCCAAGGGTTCGTAAGGTTGTGTTCGTAAACAATTTTTGTTGAAAGTTGCAAGTTCGGAACGGTGAGAGCCCGTCAATGAACCGCCCGGCCGCAGATGGTCAGAACGATGCCGAAGAGGATGCCGAGGACGGCGGGGAGCTTGCGCCAGCCGTTGATTTCATGGAAGAACAGGAGTCCGCCCGCGAAGGCCACCAGGGTGCTGGCGCGGCGCAGGCTCATGACAAGGGAAACGAGGCCGTCCGGGTTGCTCAAGGCCCAGAAGTAGGCGTAGTCCGCCACGAGCAATGAGAGCGCGATGAACGGCACGCTCCAGCGCCAGGAGAATTCGTTGCGCGGCCAGAGGCGAAGTTTCCAGCCCAGCGCGAAGGGCGCAAAAAACACCAGCAGATAGATGGAGAACCAGCATTGCACGGTGGGCACGGTGAATTTCAAGGTGCCGAGCAGGTATTTGTCATAGAGCGAACTGATGGCGCCGAACAGGGTGCCGAGGATGAGGAGCCAGACCCATTTGTTGCGAAGAAAGTTCACGCCTTCGCTGCGGCCCACCACGGACAGGCCCACAAATGACGCGAGCGTGGTGAGCACACCGATGGTTTCGAGGACGGTGGGACGTTCGCCGAGGATGACGATGGCGCCGAACAGTGTGAACAACGGACTGGTGGCGCGGATGGGTGAACCGAGCGAGAGCGGCAGATATTTCATGGCGAAATAGGTGCCCACCCAGGAGGCGGCGACGATGCCGGATTTCAGGAGGATTTGCAGGTGTTGCTGCACCGTGAGGGTGTCGGTGACAAGGCTGGACGGCAAAGCACCGGGAAGGACCGCATGAACCGCGAGCAGGATGCCCCAGACGGTGGCGCCAGTCAGGGTGCTGAGAAAGAGGACGGGCGTGACGGCATTGGCTCGCACGGCGTGCTTGGTGCAAAGGTCGTAGATGCCAAGGAAAAAGGCGGAAAACAGGGTGGCGACGATCCAATTCATCTTAAATGCTCAAAAAAGCAAAACGGGCGAACCTTTGGGCCCGCCCGCCGCGCCATTTACGGGGAGGATAGGGATTTCAGACAGAATTGACAGAAAGTTATCTATGCCCACCGCCGCCGCCGCCGTGAGAACCGCCTCCACCACCGCCGTGAAAGCCGCCACCGCCGCCGCCATGAAACCCACCGCCGCCGCCACCGCCGCGAAAGCCGCCCCCGCCACCACCGTGGAAACCGCCACCCCAACCACCGCCACCGCGGAAGGCGCCGCCATTGTAAAAAGAGCCCCCAGGGCGGGAAGCCATGTTGAAGTTTCCGCCACGCCAGCCGCCAGATTGGTAATTCCGGAAGTTGCCATAGCCCGAGTTACCATTTCCCGGTGAGGAGAACGAATGGAACTGGCCGCCGCTGTTGAACCTTTGCGTTCCAGACGAAGACCAGGTCGGTTGGCGGGTAAAACTCATAGAATGTGAAACCGGGGATGGATTCCAATGACTGCCACCCGTGTATCCGCCGCGAATATTGGAACTGAACCGGTTATTTGAGGAGAAGCCCGATGCGTGCGCGGGATTCCAGGCGCTTCCCGAAACGCTGTGGACGTGTCCGCGTTGTCCACCGGCAAGTTCGCCGGTTCGTGAATTGTACGCATGGCCAAAGTCGTTCTGAACACCATGGTGACCGGAGGCGCCAAACCCATTGGCGCCGATATTGTCATGATGGTGATAGAAATCCGCACCGCCGGTGTTGGCGAAACCATGATGGTCTCCATGTCCCCACCGGTCACCGCCTCCCCACCGGTCGCCGTCGTGATCATGGCCGCGATCGTGATCATGACCGTGATCGTGATCGTGCCAGTGGCGGTAGCCGCCCCACCACGGGTATGGAGGAAAGCATCCGAAGCCGCCAAATCCGCCGTAACCCCAGCCCCAGCCGAATCCGCAGTCGAAGCCCCAACCGCACCATGGCGTCCAGCATGGGCCAAAACCACAGCCCCAGGTGACGGGAGGCCCATACCAGACCGACCCGATCCAGGGACTATAATTGTAGCCGGTTCCGTAAACGACCGTTCCGTCATCGGCCACTTCCGTGCCCATGTAGCCCGGGGTATAGCCCTCATAGATCTGATCCGGAGTATTGCCGTACACCTGGACATAAGTGAGGTAATGCAGAGGCGAATCCGGAGGGATGGTATAAATGACCGGCGGAACGGCGGGTGCCGCAGTCCATGGGCCATTGGCCGAAGTGGAGTCATACCAGACACCGTCCTGGCAGGCGTACCATGATTGCGGATTCACTTCGATGATGGGAGTGGCGCTGTTGGCGATATAGTGGAGCGGGGTGCCATTGATGGGAGCGAGTTGCATCGTTCCATCCAGCTCCGGAGCGGGCATTTGTGTGGAACGCGGCACGGCGGTGCTCTGCGGAATGCTGTTGGCGACCAGCGCTTCCTCCGCCTGGGGCGTTCCGGGCACGCTGGCCTTTACATTTTCCTTGGGACTGTTGTCGGGAATATTCGCAAAGTCCGGCGGCAGTTTGTTGCCGGGCACGAATTGCCAGGGACCATCCAGCGAAGCAGCCTGATACCAGCGGCCGGAAATCAGGATATAATTCTCCTGGTCCGTGAGCAGCTTGAAGACATTGCCAGATGTGTTGACGGCGTAGAGCAGGTCGGTGCCGGGGATGGAGGCATATTGAGGCAGTCCACCGAACTGGATGAGTTCGCTGGGGGTGGTGGCGACGAAAACGGCCGGCGCGGCTGATGACTTCAACGACGGCGTCTTGTGGCTGACGGGATCGGGTTCACCGGTCATCAAGTCCACCGATCCGGAATCCTGCGCCTGTTGTTCGGCGGCAGCGGCTCCGGCGGGCGGCTGGCCGGCGGCGGTCCAGGGTCCTTTTAACGACGAAGCCTGAACGTAACCATCAAAAACATGGACGTAGTAGTGCCCGGATTTATCCTTGAGCAATAACAGGCGGGTATTGATCACGCGTTCCAGATCAGTTCCAGGCACAGGCCGCAAGGCGGGCGGGCCGTCAATGTAGAGCAAGACCGAGGGCCGGGTGGAGATGACGATTTTGGGCGGCACATTGTCCAGATGATCGGTTTTCGGCGGTGTGGCGGGGGGCATGCTGTTCTCCAATCGGTCCAATGACAGAGCGGGTGCCTGCCGGGGAAGGTTTTTCACCATTGTGGCCAGATAATCTTCCGACTGATCCTGTGCCGATGGAAAATCCACGCCCGTGACGTTGAAGTCCGCCATTTTGGCGGTGCGCGCTGATTTATCCACCAGCGTTATGGCGCTGAACGTAACGACACCATAGGTGGGCTGGGACTGGCCGGGCGTCAGGACGGCCACCGCACTGCGGGCAGCAAGCTGGTGGCCGTCCCATGAATCGCATTGTGGCTCGAACACCGTATAATTGGTGGTGCCTTCGGCAAATGTCACGGGCCAGTCAGGGCCTGCCTGGGTGGTGGACGCCGCCGGCAGTCCATCGGCGGCGGATGGATCCGGGGCATAGGCCGGCTGGGCGTTATTTTTTGTGGCGCTGGCTGCCAGGATGACGGCCGTGCCGGTCAATAAGGCATAAAAAGTGGCGCGTTTCATAAATTTGTCCTCTTTCAATCTCGCACATTTTCAGGTTTTGTATTTTCAAAACTGTTGCATTTGACGGTCCGGGCGGTGTGCCTGTTCACATCACCCTCTAATTATCTAAACGTATGGAAGATGAACGGCAGATGAACGAATGATTACAAAATTGTAATTGAGGGATTTGTCACCTGCTTAATGACATCTCATTAACACCGTGGCTTCAGCCCGGTGATAACGACACCGCTGAGCTGTCCCAGCCGTTTCAACGGCTTGGCATTTGATAATTTTCTGGAATTTGGTTGCTGCCGATCATCGGCTTGGATTTTGGAATTTAACCTCGTGTCCCGCTCCTGTGGCCCTCTTCAATCTTCAATCTTCAATCTTCACCCACCCAGCCCCCCGGCATCCAGCAACGCGCCTTCGGCCAATCGTCATTCGTCATTCACCATAGGGAATCAACTGAATGACGGCCTCGATGACCTGGGCGTTCCACTCGTCGCGCAGTTCTTCGGGGTGGGATTCGTAATCATCCCAGCTGGCGCCGGCATCGTCCTCGGCGGGCAGCGACAGCTTGCTTTTCCGGGTCCAGATTTTGTGGCCGTTTTTATCGCGGAGCTCGGCCTGCACCATCACAAACGGGATTTCATGCATCAATGTGAACGGCATGTCGGTGAAACCGTACTGGACGATTTTGACCGCGATCATGCCGTCGGCCGGTGATTGCGGCACGAGGGTGAGATCGGGCTGGTTCTGGAGCTGTAGTTTGACGCGGTCATAAATCATCCGGGGCACGTCCATGTGATGTTTCTGCATCAGCTTCTGCATGCGCCGGAGGCCATCCTGGCCGACGTCATTCATCATGTCGGTGCGGGCGGCGCCAAAAGGATCATCGAGTTTGGTGACGTCCATGCCATAGCGCATGTCGCCGTATTCGACCGGCATCAATTGAACGGTGTGGATGCCGGCCTTTTTGGCGGCGGCGAAGGGATTGCTGGCGCAACCGGTGAGGAAGAGCAGGGCAGCCAGCAGGCTGATTGGCAAGCTGGACGTTTTCATTTTCTCGCGGGCGGCAAACCCCTCAACCCGCACGGCTTGCCAGATCGTGGCGCAGACAGTTTTGTCTGCTGTGTCGCCGACTGGCAGTCGGCAGGCGGGTGCTGCCGATCATCGGCCCTTGCTCGTGGGATTGGCCGCTTGAAGCTTGATTGCTGCCGGTCATCGGCTTGGATTTTCTCTGGAGCTTGGTGCTTGGAATTTGGAGCTTTTGACTGTCCAGGTTCATGGGCAGGGAATCAGGTGGGGATGCGTCTCTAACGCTCACGCTCACCTCACATGTGGCTGATGATATTATCGCCGAATTCCGAGCATTTGATCTCGGTGGCGTGGTCCATTTGGCGGGCAAAATCGTAGGTGACGCGTTTGCTGCCGATCGCGCCGTTCAGGCCTTTGAGGATGGCGTCCGCCGCTTCGGTCCAGCCCATGTACCGCAGCATCATTTCGCCGCTCAAGACCACGGAACCGGGGTTGACCACGTCCTTGTTGGCGTACTTGGGCGCGGTGCCATGGGTGGCTTCAAAGATGGCATGGCCGGTGATGTAATTGATATTCCCGCCGGGGGCGATGCCAATGCCGCCGACCTGCGCCGCCAAAGCGTCGCTCAGGTAATCGCCGTTCAGGTTGAGCGTCGCGATGACGTCGAAATCCGTCGGGCGCGTGAGCACCTGCTGGAGGGCGATGTCGGCGATGGCGTCCTTGATGACGATGCCCGCGCCGGGCTTGCCCTCGGGAATCTTGCACCACGGGCCGCCGTCAATCTCCACCGCGCCGAAGAATTCCTTGGCGGTCTGGTACGACCAGTCGCGGAAACCGCCTTCGGTGAACTTCATGATGTTGCCCTTGTGGACAATGGTGACGCTCTTGCGCTTGTTTTTGATGGCGTAGGAGATGGCGCTGTGGGCCAGGCGCACCGTGCCGCTGTAGCTGACAGCCTTGATGCCCACGCCGACTTTCACGTCCGTGGGAAAATTGGGGGCGCCGACGGCCTTCCAGAAATCCGCGGCCGCGGGCTGGGTGCCGAAGCGGATTTTTTTGAAATCCTTGGGGAATTCCTTCGCGATGAAATCGAGGACTTTTTGCGCCTCGGGCGAACCGCCGGCGTATTCGATGCCCGCGTAGATGTCCTCCGTGTTTTCGCGGAAGATGGTCATGTCCACCTTCTCCGGATGCTTTACGGGCGAGGGCACGCCGGTGAACCATTGCACCGGGCGCAGGCAGACGTAGAGATCGAGCATCTGGCGGAGGGCCACGTTGAGGGAACGGATGCCGCCGCCGACCGGCGTCGTGAGCGGTCCTTTGATGCCCACCAGATATTCCTTGAAGGCTTCGACGGTGTCATCGGGCAGCCAGTTGTTGAACTTCTTGAAGCTTTCCTCGCCCGCAAAGACTTCAAACCAGGAGATCTTGCGCTTGCCGCCATAGGCTTTCGCGACGGCCGCATCGAACACGCGCACGCTGGAGGCCCAGATGTCGGGACCGGTGCCGTCGCCGCGGATGAAGGGGAGAATGGGGTTTTCCGGAACGGAAAGTTTGCCGTTCGCGATGGTGATTTTACCGCCGGCGGGCGGCGTGACGTCTTTATAGGCCATGTTTTCTCTTTATTAAATTGAACTGTACCGTGCAGGAAATGAAACGGCGGAATGGGCGTGAATGCAAGGCGAAACGTGATCCGCGATGCATAATGCGTGATTATGGCCGATGAATGCCAACGGAGGGTGAGGCGCACACTCCCTCTCCGCATCGGATGGGGAGAGGGCTGGGGTGAGGTGCCTGATCCTTTTGCGAAGCACCATTCAATTGCGCGCCATCAGCGGTGGGCGGCGTGATTTGGCCGATGAATGCCAACGGAGGGTTGGGGACCGCGCCCTGGGGACCGCGCCCGCCACGGGCGCCGTTTTCCGCGCCCTCGCGGAAAACCCCTCCCTTGTCGCGCCGAAATCAGATGATGGCGAATTGTCGCGCCGACTCGTCGCGCCGAAGTTGGACGAAGGCGGAAATCTCCAATCTCCCGTCTGGCGGCATTTGGTGCAGATGTGGACCAGAACGGGCAAGAATCTCCCGTCAGAAGAGCTTTTTATCTATAGCTGGGCGACAGTTTTCCAGCCGATGTCAGGATACCGGCCTTCTTAAGGGACTCGACCCGCTGCTCGTGCGACATGCTGCGGATACGCTGAACGGTATGTCGCATGGCCACAACAAGCTTGTCCGGCTTGGGATAAACCGGAACAGCGAGATTTTTTGCGGCGCGTTGCTTCACAGCCCTAGTTTGATACTTGCATTCCATGTGTCAAGTCTCTGGAAGAAAATAACCCAAAATGCAGTCGGTGTCACGCACCACAACCTGGATGTGTGATTTTGCCAGGATTCCAGAACCCGGGTACGCCGGGATTCCCTCCTGGAAAACGCCACGCACGGTCTGAAACCGAACCTTCAAGTCTTCCTCGATCTGAGGAATAGCCCAGTTCAACATCGCACAATCCAGCTTGCGAAGGACCAGATCCCGGTCTTTTCCATGTGCAGGTCCATTTTGTGGAATGGCCGTGCCTTGCTTTTTGAAAGTGTCTTCAAATATAGGATGGAGGTCGGTCAGCATTGACGTAAAATGGACATCCAGCAAATCAAAACAAACGCCAAGATGAATATGTGCGCCGATGGCTGCCGGTTTCTTTACAATCTTCGGTCGAAGTCTGGCAATGCCATCAGCCCAATCCAGCGCGCGTTGGAAGCCATATTCCCAAAAATAGATTCCTTCGCCCAGCCAGTCATAATCGTTCTGACTGGCCTTCAAACGTTCGCGCCTTAAAAGCACCCTTTCGACTAGAGAACGGTCGCAACCATGGTAGCCAATGATGGTGCGCTGGTAGATCAACGACTGCATGGCGCGAGGTTATTTGAGAGCTGTCATTGGCGCAAGCCGGCCCATGAATGGCAACGGAGGGTTAGAGGAGGGTTAAGTTCCAATGACGAATGACGAATGGCATGATGCTCTATACGGGATGCTGGGGAAACGGCTCGCGGGTACGACTCGCCCCACCGGGCGGATGAATGGATTATTGGATTATGACCCTTCCAGGAGGGAACGGAACGATTTGGCCAGAGGCCACAGCCACGCGGAGATTAGCCCTGTTATTCTCCGCATAATTTGCGGAGAATAAACGTGTATATTCACGAACAGGCCGGTTGGCCGAAAGTTTCCTCCCTTGCCGGCACCGTCTGCCAGCCAAGCTCCGCGAACAACCCGATGGCGGGCTGCTCGACAAGCTGGTCTTCGGTGTAGGCATAGGGCATGAATCAACTTCCGAGTAAAATTTCCCCGACCGTGGCGACATCTTGCCGGATACGGTCGCGGTTGCTGGCATTGCCGGGATGGAATTCGGCCGCGCGAATCGGCCCGTCCTGGTCCGGCGAGGAGAAGTCTTTTCGGAGCGTTGCCAGCGCAAATTCATAACCCGTATTACCCGCCTTCGCCTCGGCATGAAACGCCGCCACAGCCGCTTCTGCTCCATCAATGAAACCAGCAACCGCAAGCAGAATGTCATAGGCGTCTTTCGGAATCCGCCGTCCGGTCGGGCCGCCAAATGCATTCAATTTCAAAACCAGCAGCGGGCCAATGTCGGCAACTGCCACCGGGCATTTCTGTTCCGCGCCATAAAGGTCGCGACCTTGCACTGTGACCATACGACGGGCAGCGAGCGCACGATTCACGCCAGGAATCACAGTGGCGACCACATCATCCACGATGCGGGCACCCGTCACCGAGGGTGGGTCTTCCGTCAGAAAATCCAGATACAAATTCAAATTGGCCACCTTGCGAACCAGCCGGTTGCCTTCAGATTTGAAACCCAATCCGCCCAAATCAGACTTGATCGTGCCATACTGACCGCCGGATGCGCCCATTGTGATGCCAAAATCCACGTCCATCGTGACCGCACCCGGCAGACCGGCCAAATCATGCCGCGTGAGATAATGCACCGCCAAACCGCCGACCAAAACGATGTCATCATGGTAGCGTTCCAAGGTTCGCCAGGCCGTCAGCAACGCCGCCTCTGCCGCGGGCAGGCTTTCCTTTGGATAATCATTGTAGGTTCCGAATTTGCTCACGCCCAGCCTCCCGCAAAATCCGGCCATCGCCGCAATTCTTCGGCCTGCTCCTCGCCACGCAATCCGGCGTGCAGCAGATCGGTATAAATCTGCACATCGGAAACCAGATCGAATCCGCGGACGTTCTGCGATGGATGAAACACGCCCTCATCCTTCGGCAACACAAGCCGCAATCCGCCGCTGGCGACCACGCGCCGTCCCAGCAATTGTTCCTGGATGATGGCTTCGTCGGGAAATTTTTTCACATAAGCCGTCACCACCACCGGCGTCGTGTAGGGATGCCGCAGCCAGCCGGCAATCCATTGTGTGAACACCGGCTGTTCCTCCTTCAAAACCGTTTGCACCTTCTTCGCCAGTTCCAAGGGGTCAGCGTGCAGGACCGAATACTCATGCGTCCGCGTCCGTTTTCCCCAATCATCCGCCTTTGTCCACGCATCCAACACCGCGCCCGGTTTCGTCACGCGCAGGCCGGCGGATTCTTCCGCCGCCCACTCGCGCGCCAGCAACTGCTGCCGCACCGCGCTCACCCAGCCCACGCTTACGCGTGCCGATTCCGCCAGTTCCGTCCCCTTCCATGGACGCAACGGCCCTTGCAGCAGCACCCGCAACACCCGCGTCGCCCGTGGCGCGAACAACGACCGCACCTCCCGCTTTTCGTGAAAAGGATTTCCCGCTCCGCGTGTCTCGATGAACACCTGGTCAAACGCCAGCCGCGCGTTACCCGCCAGGTCCGCGTAGCCGATGCCCGCCTCGGTGCAAAGTTTGGCCGACTCCTCCGATATGAATGGCGCGAGCAACACGCCGTAGCGCGGCGCACTTCCCGGCAACTGCTTGAGCTGCCGTTCCAGTTGCAGCAATGCCGACCGCACTTCGCGCGGCTGGCCGAGCCGCTTCTCCTCAACCAGCAACGTCCACTTCCGGCTGCCTGCCCGCACCTGCGCCAGATGATCCGCCCGGTCCGATGGACCGGGGGAAATTTTCGCCTCCCGCTGGAGCGAAACCAGTTTCAGGGACGGCACGCGCCCCAGCAGTTCGCGCAGCAATTGCTCGAATTGCTTTGCAAAATCACTCTCTTTCAGTTTTTCAGGCGTTTTCATCGCGTGGTGAAACTGCCATTTTTAGTGAAATCACGCAAGTGCCGATTTCAGCCAATCCACCGGTTTCACCGATGGATGAAATGGTGGCATCCACTGAAACCCTTTCGTTGCACTGGCAGAAGTGCTGGTGCGCGCGACCGGCTCATGCCGGTTCCGGCACAAAAAGTCCAGACACTGTCTGGACAATCTTCCTCGCAAACCCGGGTGC